>Ga0114939_10000075_pt1 | contig 79989 bp, 58 predicted proteins | sample AshMeaCrysSpring_FD_87196 | JGI IMG/M metagenome (GOLD analysis project Ga0114939, IMG submission 87196) | Groundwater microbial communities from Big Spring, Nevada to study Microbial Dark Matter (Phase II) - Ash Meadows Crystal Spring | ecosystem: Environmental > Aquatic > Deep subsurface >...
CATATGGATGAGTTGAGAGACATCCAATTTCACTCATTTGGGTGAAAACTCAAAGGGCCTGAAATCCACAATCCGTGGACATCTCAGGCTCTTTGATTTATTAACTTGCGAATTCAGGGTTTAACTAAGCAACATTGGAATTTTAAAATGTGGACTTGCGGTGTTTGCCCCAAGAGACTGTTTAAAATTCATCCACAGGTTTCCCTACGGCTCTTTTTGGCTGCAACATCGTTGGATTTTTCACCATAGGCCCCCGGGTATGCCTGCAATTCCGAAGTGTGTGGATAACTACAGAAAAAGAGCTTGACAAAACAGAAGATTTGCTAGATAGATAAACCTAGAATACTATCGGAACGCCTTGTTTCGCTCAAAAAAACCCCTATGGGTAATTCCAGCAATGAAATTTAAACAGTATCTAAAGAAAAAAAGAGCGGAATTGCTCCGCCCTTCATTTATTGGGTAATGGTAGTGTGTGAATAGACTGGTGGAATTCAGCGATTCCCGTTTTTGAGTTGAACCAGTAAGCCCAGCATCATGGTATTAAAATTGTTGCGGGCGTTGTCGTCTTCATTTTTGTCAGCCTCTTTCTGCTGCTCCAGTTGGCCAAGCACGCTGCTCATCAAGTTGTCATAGGCTATTTCTGCCTCTTTATCTGCCACGGAATCGGCCAGCTTTTCTTCCTGCAGTTTTGCAAGGGTGGCGGCCATGGCATTAGCGTAGGCTACGGTGCTTTTCAGTTCGTCCACTTCGTTATGAAGTATTTGCATTTCGTGGCGCAGTCGCTGGTTTTCTTCCAAAATGCTCAGCATGGATTTAGCTGTACCTGTCAGGCTGATTTTAGAATTGGCTTCATTGCTAACAGCTGCCGTTGTTTTCGTTTCGGCGGCAGTAAGGCTCAGGCTCAATGCCAAGCCGGCGAGTGTGGTGATCATCGTTTTCATTGTGTGTGTTTTTTTGTTTTGTGTACAGATTTGACGCCTGCTAATTGCCATTTGTTACATGGCGTGGCTTACAAAAGGAGCGGTGTTGGTTTTGCGGTGCCCAAAGGCTATTAGGATTTATGAGCGGCTTACCCGCTTTTCCTGCCTATGTAGCTGCTGCAACCTAACAGGTAAAAAAGGCGGGAGTACATGCATTGCCATAGGGAAACAACATTATTTCCCGCCTGTAAGGGCCGGTTTTATGCCCGAACCTGAAAGGTGCTTATTACTTTACTTCCTGTTGTTTGTTAATCGAAAGCAGCACCGTTGTCATCAGCCGGCCAAAGGTTACTTCGGCCCTCAGGTCTTCTACCTGCTCTTCGAGGCGCTGCTGCCTAAGGCTGGCAATGGTTTTCTCCATTGTTTTGTCGTAACTAATGGTGCCGATGAGTTCTTCGAACGTATTGGTTGCCTGCTCCAGGCGTTTGGTAAGCATTTTGTTTTCGGCCATCAATGCATCCATAGCCTGTGTGTTAGAGGCTGGCACGGAAATGGAGGCTGCGGGTGAAGCTTTGCCGGCGTTCTTCTCTGCATTGGGGGCGCCAATGGCTCCCAAAAAAATCATGAGGGTTGCTGCTACTAATGTGATGCGTTTCATACTACGTGTGAGATTTGATTTGATGGTGCAAAGGTACCCCTACTGCCGCGTAAAGCATTGATTATAGGCTTTTCTGCAAAATATAGAAGATGGTCAGCGCTTTAGCAGCCATAGCCCTCTGGCTTACAGCACCATAGCATTGTTTTTGCACAAATCATATTTTTTGGATGCTATCATTGAAAATAATCAAAAAAGACAATCCATATTATGCCCTGTATTAACAGGTTTTTAAAGTATAGCCATTTCCGGCCCCCAATAATTTGTTTAGTCGAAACCGACTCAATAGCCCGAAAAAATGAACAAACGGAGAATTCAGCCCTAACTGCCTTTTGATGCTACCCACTGCATGGCCAGGGCATTTACCTGGTCCAGGTTAATCTGGTTCATACATTTAAAATGTCCGCGGGGGCATGTATCGTAGCCAATTTTGCTGCATGGGCGGCAGCGCAGGCCGGTTACCTCAAACATGTGGCTTCGCACCTGCGCGTTGCCATAGTAGGGTGTCATGCCAAAGGCGGGTACCGTATTGCCCCACAGGCTGATGATGGGTTTGCGAAATGCAGCAGCAATGTGCATCAGCCCGGTATCGTGGCTAATGATGAGCCTGGCATTGCGCACCAGGTCGGCGCTTTCGTTGAGGGTAAACCGGCCGCAGGCATTGTAAATCTGCACTGGGTTGGCAGCCGAAATTGCTTCGCCTGCTTCGCGGTCTTCTTTGCCGCCCAGCAACACAATTGGATAATCAATAAGGCTGCAAAGCTGTGCCAGGCGGTTGGCAGGCAGCCTTTTGGTGGCATGGGCGGCGCCAATAACCAGACCTATAAAGCCCATATGGTGACTGGCCGGCAGGTGGCTAAAGGGCACCTCCTGATGCGCAGGTATAAAATAGTCGAGGCCGGCGCCATCGTTAGCCACACCAAAGGTGCTTACGGTTTCCAGGTATCGGTCTACTATATGCACTGCCGGCAGCCGGTTGATTTTTGCGGCCGTAAGCAGCCATTTTTCAATATTAAGCTTATTAAAAGCATAGGCCTTTACGCCAAGCGCCCTTTTCACCTTCAGACTGCGCAAATTGTGGTGCAGGTCTATAACTGCATCGTATTTTTCTACTTTAAGGGCGGCAATCATGCCGTCCAGGTCGTCCTTCAGGGTGTGAAGCTTGTCGATATAGGGGTTTGCTTCCAGTACGGCTTTAAACGACTCCTTGGTAAGGAAGTGAACCTCCGAGCCGTGTACCTGCTTTTTCAAGCATCGGATTACCGTGGTGGTAAGCACGATATCGCCAATGCTCGAAAACCGGATGATGAGGAACTTTTTGGCCAATGTGCAGCAGCTTTAAGGGTACATTTCTTCCACCTCCACATAGTTCAGGTCTTTGTGGAAGGTTTCTTTTATAAGCAGGGCAGCCACTACGGCTATTACCATTACAATAATGCCGGTGATCCAGCCTCCGGTGATATAATCAGTTCTTTCGCGCAAAAACTTAAACAATACAATAATAAGTGGCAGCAGGCCCCTGACCATATTGGGTATAGTGGTGGCTGCGGTGGCGCGCAAGTTGGTGCCAAACTGCTCGGCGCCCATGGTTACGAATATGGCCCAGAAGCCGGTGCCAAAGCCCATGCCTGCACACACCCAGTACATAGCCGAAGCCGAGCCCCGCCAAAGCGCCGTGAAAAAAAGCGTGACAAAAACAGCCGTAATAAAGTAGAAGATATACAGGGCCTTTTTGCGACTGCGCAAGAGTTGGCTTACCACTCCAATAAGGATATCGCCAATGCTGATGGCGGTGTAGGCATACATAATGGCCTGGCCGCTGTCTATTGGGTCGGCTATGCCAAAGGCGCGGCCAAATTCTTTGGAAAACGTAACGAGCACACCAATTACGTACCAGGTAGGCAACCCAATAAGTATGCTCAGCAGGTAGCGGCGGAAGCGTTCTTTGTTACGGAAAAACATAAGCAGGTCGCCTTTGCGTACATGCGCCTGTTGTTTTACCTGCTCGTACATGGCGCTTTCGAACACCGATATACGCAGTACCAGCAGGGCAAACCCAAGGCCACCGCCAATGAAATAGCAGGTACGCCAGCCAAAGTTTTCTTTCATAATAAAGGCTACCACAGCACCGGTAAGGCCAATGCCAGCAACCATTGAGGTAGCCAGGCCGCGCTTTTCTTTGGGGGTAAGCTCGCTTACCAGGGTAATGCCGGCCCCCAGCTCGCCGGCCAGGCCCAGTCCGGCTATAAAGCGCACCAGGGCATATTGGTCGGTGGTGGTTACAAATCCGTTGGCAATATTGGCCAGCGAGTACAGCAGGATAGAGCCAAAAAGAACGCTCAGGCGGCCTTTTTTGTCGCCCAGCACGCCCCATATAATGCCGCCTATCAGCAGGCCGTACATCTGCCAGCTAATCACCCGCTCGCCGTCTATCTTAATCATTTCGTCGAGGGCAGCGCCGCTAAGGCCCGCGGCCGCACCAATATCGTGCAGACTGGGTACCCGTATAATGCTGAACAGTAAGAGGTCGTAGATATCTACAAAGTAGCCCAGTGCAGCTACAATAACGGCTACCGAAATAATGCCGGTTTGCCTGCGGGCAAGCGGAGTTTCCATTTGGCAATAATAGAAAAAACAATGCCTATATGATGCAGGGAATACAATAGCTTGCTTAATCCACCTTAGGCACTTCGGTCTTCTCCTTTTTGCGGCTGGTTAAAATTTTCCAGAAAACCGGAGCGGTAGTAACGGCCACAATGCCCAGCACAATTACTTCCAGGTGCTGCTTCAGGTCGAAATTAAAAGCACTCAGCATCCATTTTTGCAGGAAGTGGCCAGCCAAAATCATGCTTACCACCCAGCTAATGGAGCCCACGATATTGAAGAAAGAAAACTTGTGACGGTCCATTTGCACAATGCCGGCCACAATGGGGGCAAAAGTGCGGATGAAGGGAAGGAACCTGGCACCGATAATGGCAAGTCCGCCGTGCTTTTCAAAAAAGTCGTGGGCCTCGTACAGGTAGCGCTTCTTAAACAGCAGGTGGTCTTTCCACTGGTACATGGCAGGCCCCACCTTGCGACCTGTCCAGTAGCCTGCAATATTGCCCAGTATGCCTGCTGCGGCTATCAGGGCTATCAGCACCAGCAGGTCTATCCATTCGTTGTGTACATGGCCCATACCCAACATTTTCATAAACTGGTTGGTGAGGCCGGGCACCAATTGGCCGGCTTTTTCCATTTGGTGGGCGTAAATGCCGGCCACAAACAGCAGGCTGTCGCCGGGCAGGAAAAAGCCTATAAACAGGCCCGTTTCGGCAAATACCACGAACAGCAGGAGCCACAGGCCGCCGTTTTCTATGTAAAACTGGGGCTGCAGCAGTTGGGTCCAATGGAAGGCGTCGAGGAGGAGCATAATTTACGTTTCGAAGCTTTTAACTCTTGGTCCACCTGCCGTAACTGTTATAAAATTTCCCTGAAATTTTAATTGGCTGCTGGCAAGTAAATTGTAGAGCTTAATGCTGATATTTTCCAATTCTTTGGGCGAATACCGCAAATAAACAACTCCGGCAGGCTTTTTCCGCTCTTTAAATACCAACTCGCCATAGTCTTTATCTTCTGTTAACACAATCCAGCCGTTCTCATTTGAAATCCGGATCACTTCTTCACCTGCAATTCCCCTGGCAACATTGCTCACATGAATTATTTCACAACCGGCTTGCAAGCAAACGGAAACTAACGATGCGTGCACACATTCATCAACCAGGAGGGTCATGCACCAGCCATTTCAAGGTCAACAGCCTCGTTTTGAACCAATGCCCTGGCATAACGAATACATTCCAATATGTCGTCTTTGGTAAGATGTGGATATGCCTCCAACAAATATTCAACGGATGCCTCCTGTTCGAGTTTCTCCAGGATAAACTCCACTTTGATGCGGGTTCCTTTTATCACAGGTTTTCCCATGCAAACCCCTTCTTTTCTCCAGATACGTTCGAACCGCATGACAGGTGTTTTTGCGAATCTACACTTTTTCCACCTCCACCAATTCACCCTCCCACTTGCTTACCACACTGGTGGCCAGGGCATTTCCGATCACATTGGTGGCGCTGCGAAACATGTCGCAGAAGTGGTCGATGGGCAATATAAGGGCGATGCCTTCTACCGGAATATCGAACATGCCACAGGTAGCTGCCACCACCACCAGGCTGGCCCGGGGCACGCCGGCCACGCCCTTGCTGCTAAGCATGAGTACCAGCAGCATGGTAAGCTGCGTTGGCAGGTCCAGCTGAATGCCGTACACCTGTGCTATAAAGATGCTGGCAAAGGTCATGTACATCATACTGCCATCGAGGTTGAAGCTGTAGCCCAGCGGCAGAATGAACGATACGATTTTATCCTTACAGCCAAAGCGTTCAAGCTCTTCGGTAAGCTTGGGAAACACCGCCTCGCTGCTGGTGGTGCTAAAGGCGATGATCATGGGGGCCTGCATGCGATTGAGCAGTTCCTTGAGGCGGCGGCCCAGCAGGGCAAAGCCCACACTCAGCAGCACCACCCACAGCACTGCAATGCCGGCCAGGAAGGCGCCGAAGTATTTTCCGTATACGATCAGGATGTCGAGCCCGCGGCCGGCTATTACGGCGGCAATGGCGCCAAACACACCCAACGGGGCAAACACCATTACATAACCCACCATTTTGAGTACAATATGCGCCACCACATCCAGGGCCTTGATAAGTGGCTTTGCCTTATCGCCCATACCGGCCATGGCTACGCCAAAAAAGATGGAGAACACCACCAGTTGCAGAATTTCGTTGGTGGCCATGGCTTCTACCACGCTTTTTGGAAACACATGCTCTATGAAGTTGAGGATGGAAAACCCTTTGGTTTTGCCTACCACATCTTCCACACCGCCCGTATCGGAGGGCAGGTTCATGCCGGCGCCGGGCTTAAAAAAGTTGACCATCACCATGCCAATGAGCAGGCTTACCAACGAGGCGGTGATGAACCACAACAAGGCTTTGCCGCCCACGCGGCCCACGCTTTTCAGGTCGCCCAGCTTGGCTATGCCCACCACCAGCGTAGTAAACACCAGCGGGGCAATTATCATTTGCACCAGCCTGATAAATATGGTGGCCAGCAGCTTGATGTTTTTGCTGAAGCTGTCAATAAATTCGGGGCTGCCGCTTTTGTTAACAATCATGCCCACGGCAATGCCGGCCAGCATGGCGCCGATAATAAAAGTGGTGAGGCGGTTTTTGCGCATGGCACAAATTATTCGTTAAGGCCTGCAAAATAAGGCATTAGCGAATGGGGCATTTGAAGGGGTTCGGAAACATTATATTACCTGCCAAAACTCCAAACCGACAGGCAAAGGCTGTGCTCACTTAGAATTGCAGCTTTCTGAACTGGACCTTACCACGATTGGCCATGCCCTCAATGGTTTGGTTAGGCGCCCCAATAGTCATCACCTTCTGGCCAGTATGAAGGCTTACAGCCCGCCCAAAACCGTAGCCCGTTGTTTCCACTTCGGGGTCGGTCAATTTTTCAACAAAGGACCAACTGCCATTGGAGAATTTGTACAATCCTGCTACGCCAAAACTGGCGCCTGAATTGGACGCTATCAGCCCTGAAAAAGAGCCTGCCAATGCATAGATATCGCAACTAATTGTGGATTCTGCCATGGCAGAAACCCGATATCCAATTCCCGGACTCCCGTTGCCGGCGCTTCCACCGCTCATTCCCGGAAGCGCGGCCACCGCAAAGGTGGCCGTTGAACCGCCGAGTGCGGTAAGCGATGCTGCATATACCTGGCCAATGCTACCGTTTCTGAATGGGGCGCCAATCAAAACTTGTCCGCAGCGCATGACATTGCTGATGGATGCACCAAAATGCATATCGGCCGCCTGGGATGGAACCAGTTTTGCTACTCTTGTCCAAACTGCGCTGCCTGCAGCTTTTCGGAACACAATAACCGAGCCAATGTCGGTAACACTGTTTTCATCATCATATGGTGACCCTACAAATGCCCAGGCCGTGTCGCCGGTTACGTCGTAATATAGCGAAACGGCCGTGCCCATCGAATCGCCGGCTGCACCATTTATATCAGTAAGGGTGGCCTCAAAATCCCACACATTGGTGTTAGGATTGAACTGGTAAATGAAAGCCGCTCCCCGGTTACTGTTGGCACCCGGAGCCCCTACAATGGCGTAGCCCTTATCGCTGGAAGTTTTGGAAGACATATCCACACTCAGCCCAAATAAGGCGCCGGTAATACGGCTGCCTGCGGGGGCATACATCTTATTCAGAAATGATACAGAATTGAAGAAATATACAGAGCCCATGGAGGTAACGGTACTGCTATCGTCGAATGGCGCAGAAATAATACCATCGGTTGAGCCGTTTACCCGGTCCATGGATACCGCATAACCATATGCGTCGCCGGCCGCAAGGCCCGCAGGGTTCACCGATGATATGGTCCATAGGTTGTTGTCGGTGTAAGAGATTCGATAGCAGGCGCCGGTGCCTCCGTTGCTGAGCATTGGCGCACCAACATATCCGCTGCTACCCGTGCCCCCTAATGAAACAGAAAATCCGAAGTTGTCGCCTGCATCCCCGCCAGGATCGATCCTGTTAGTTGGTATCTGCAGCGCCAGTTTATTGCTCGATACAAGCTCATTCCACTTGCCATTTTCAAAAAACCAGTATGTATCGGTGGTAGTGTCGTATACCATTAGGCCTGCTACCGGATTGGTAATAGCCAGGCGCTGACTGGTGGCCATGCGTGGTGGCAGGAAACCACGGCTGCTGCTGCTGAGGTCCAGTATCGAAGAACCATTGGGCGTGGTTGTACCGATACCAACACTTTGGGCCTTGGCAAAATATGCTGTGGCAACGCACAGCAAGATGGGCAACACCTTTTTCATTAGCTTCTACTCCGTTTTGATAAAACTATTTTGACCAAACTAATATAGCGTCTTTTTGGTACATGCAAAAACCTTCTACCACATTTTGGTAATGCACCCGGGCAAAATTGTGCAAGGCATCTGCAATTTATTGTATGGCATCAAGCATGTGGGGGTTAAGCCCTGTGGCACATATAAAGGGTGATTGCACACATAATGCCGCAGCCCGCGTGCCATACTGCATGCAAGTGTGCAATGGCTCTTGCTGCAGCCACCCGTACTGGAAGCCGGCAAAAAAGCTGTCGCCGGCGCCGTTGGTGTCTACTACCTCCACCGTTTCAGCTTCAACGTCAATCCAGCCTCCATTTGGCGAAAGCAGCGTGGCGCCTGCCTTGCCGTGGGTGCACACCACCAGCTTTTTTCCCATTGATACAAAGCGCTCCATTACAGCACGATAATCAGTGAGATTATCGCTGCTAAGGTGTATGTATTGTGCTGCATCAACAAAGGTCTGATGGTACGTGTTGGTGCCATCATAGTCGTGCAGGTCGGTCCATACCGGTTTGCCACAGGCTGCTACCTGTGCAGCCCAGGGGCGGCAGTAGGCAATAATGTTGAGTACGATTACATCGTGCTTGTCGAGGTGCAACTGCAGATAATTCTCGGTTAGCGAAATGTTTTCCGAACTGTTGGTTACAAAAATGGAAATGAGCTTGCCATTGGCATCCATCAGGTTGATATGGCGTTCGGTGCCGGCCGGGTCGTCAAACAAGTCGAAAGAAAGTTGCTGGCTTTGCAGGTAGCTTTCTATTTGTGCGCCCCAGGTATCATTGCCGCAGGCGCTGATGAGGTGGGTGGGTACGCCCAGCATATGCAGCGCTACTGCTTTGCCGGTACCGGTGCTGCCGGTGGTTTCCCTAAAGTGGCATTTATGGATGGTGGTGGGTGTGCCATCGGGCAGCGTGAGCAGACATACTATATGGTCAAAAGTGGTGCCGCCAATAACCAATACAGAGGGAAGGTTTAACACGATGTAAATTTTGGATCTTAAAAATAAGGCCATTGCAAATTGCAAAAACATGGAGCATGCTTCGGATTCGGCTCCTTTCAATTAGATCCCCATATTTCGGTTCACAATAAAAAACACCCTTATTTTGAAAGTTCATGACGGTATCTCTTTTTCGCACACACGCACTCTTTTGCTGCTTGCTGCTTGTATGGCAGCAGTCTTTTGCGCAGGATTACCCTATAGCTATAAGCCGCCAACTGTTTCATGACCAGGTAGATAAGGTCCAGCAACGCATACAGGCGCTGGATGGCAGAAGTGATGATCAACTGCTGCTTGCGGGCAACGACTCGCTCAACCACCTGCTTACAATTGCGGCAACAAAAAGCATTGATTCGTTGCAGCGGCAAATTGAATTGAACAAGGATGCTTCCAACAACCAGAAGGTGGCCTATTTACGAGGCCTTGCCGAAGCTATTCAGGAGTTTTATACCGGCTTCAAAAAGCGCCGGCTCCGGCTTGGCGCTTTCCCGGCCATGATCAATGCATGGCAGCAGGCCTACTTGCGCGATACCCGGCAACAATCGCTGGCACCCATGATGGATACTTGCAGCTATGAGGTGGGCAAGCTGCTGCTGGATGGCATTTCCTTTATGAACAACCCGTATATGGAAGACGCGGTGCGGCAAAATCGTATTCGCCTGGCGTACGAACAGCCTGCAAAAGCTATGGAAGTGCTGAGCTATATGCCTTATGCTGCATTTGCCGACAGCCTCATCAGGGTAGCCATGAAGTACAATCCCACTTCGGTGTACATTTTTGCGCAGGCAACCGAAACAACGTTGGGTAAAAGAATTCATCAAATGGAGGACACGGCCATTCAACTGCTCTGTACGCTGGCCCTGCGCAACGATGGGCAAATGTACCTGCCGTTTTATGATGACCTGCTCAGCGGCCGCATCACCACTGCGCATATTGACAGCACCCTGGGCGATTCGCTGGCCTATTACAGGCTGCTGGTAAAAACGGCCATCGGCTATGCGGGGCGGGCACGCATGGGCGATACGGCCAGCGTATGGAAACCCATGCGCGACATGCTGCATACCAAAGCCAACCAGCCCTTTGTAAACCGGATAAACGGCCTCCACAATGCGGGTGAGGCCGTGCGTTTTAAATGCCTGGCCGGTATGAGCGCTGCTGATTTGTATTACCTGATTGTGCACAGCGAGCAGGAAATATATACCAGCAGCTATATGTATGCCTACCGCGCCATTTGGCTGCGCATGCCTGTGCCCAGCGCCGACAGCCTGCTGAGCATGGTACAGTACGACCATTACAAGAAGTTTATTGCCATGGCGGCCAACTACAATACGCTTGATCATTTTTTGAGTAAAATGAGTGAAGCCCGTGCACATGAATTAATGACTTCCTTTGTAAGCGACCTTGACCGGGGTGGCGATGATGACCTGGAAGATGCCGTGGACGTTGCCAATAGCTATGCCAGCATTAAAAACGACACGCTGCGCCACATGCTGCTGCAGCAGATAAGGGTCATCCGTGCTGCCTCCACACAGGCAACAAAAGCGCGGGCTGCAACCATTTACCGATTGGAAGACATTATACTCAGCAGCAGCGAACCGGGCAGTGATATAAACCTGCCCGACAGCCTGGGCATTCCGCCTATTTACGAAGTGCCCTACAGCTCCATGCTTACCGATACCGGGCGTGTGGTGGTGCAGGTATTTTTTTACGACGATTTTGCGGTAGCAGGCATGTTCAATGGTTTTCTACGCTCCTTCAATCCTAAGCTATGGCGCATAAGTGCCAACCCGCAATGGGTGGTTATCAGGTCGCTGGTGGGCAGGCCGGTATTTATTTACGCGAATAAGGCCAACACCCGCGAAGACGGTACCGACGAGCGCAACCAACGTGCACTCAATAGCTACCTCAAAAGCAACAACTTGCAACCTACCGTTACCATTCACCGTGGGCACAGCTACACCACCCGCAATACCATATTGCAAATGTCGCCGCTATCCAAAATTGTTTTCCTGGGTTCCTGCGGCGGATATCAACTTATAAACGAAGTGCTTACCAATGCGCCGGATGCCCATATTGTAGCCTCCAAGCAAATAGGCCGCACGGTCATTAACCGCCCTTTTGTGCAATTGCTTACCGAAAAACTGCGAACAGGCAAAAACATTCAGTGGACCAGCTTTTGGAGTCAACTTGCCAAGGCAGCACCTTACCCGGGTTTTGAAGACTATGTACCGCCCCAAAAAAACTTGGGTGCTATTTTGATAAAGGCCTACCAGAATGCGGTGGCCAATTCGTGGTAGGCAAACCAAGAGTATATGAAGTAGTAATCATGTATGCAACAGCAGTACATCTTTGAATATTGCCGGCTGTTCGTATGAAAAGAGGTTGCAAAATAGTACGTAAAATAATAAGCATCAATATCCGGAAGCACTGGTGCAACATAATTTGTGCAATTAGATGCACTATTGCACAGAAGCCAAACAAGGAGTACCTTAGAGAGATTATTTAGCAAGTATGCTGTATTAAAATAGATGAAATGAATAATTGCTTTCAGGTTGGTTTGGCACTTTCAGGCCTGGTGTTCAGCTTCATATGCCCGGCCCAAAATGTAGGTATTGGCGTGGCCAATCCGCAAAAGGGCAAACTGGAAATAGCAGGGGCACTGGGTAACCAAACCACTGTGCTTACTATTGGATCTGATGGCACCGGCATTTCGCTGCAGCGAAACTGGCCCACTGTTGGCTTCAATCAATACCGCGATGCAAATAACCTACAGCGCTTTATTGGTACCGGGTATGCAGGATCCATTTTCCTTAGCCAGGCCGACGGCAGCATTATTTTTACCCAAATGGGACAGGGCAATACCAACCAGGAAATTACCACTGCCACCTACCCCCTGGTCATTAATGCTTTTGGAACTACCACCACTAATGGCCTTCTGGTAATGAAGAATGGCGCCAACGTTGAAAAGGAAATACTGTTTACCACGGCCCCTATAATAGCAAGCAACGCAACCGGTACCCTGCGCAATCTGCTCGCTTTTGCCTATGGACATGTGAGGAGTGACGGCTCTAAATATAGAGGAACCAACAATTTTACTACTGCCTATTCGGCCGGCCTTTCTGGTTACCTTATATACTTTACCGAGCAAGGCGATGAGGCCATAATGACCGTAACACCCCGTAGCCAGGTGGCTTGTTTCGCTACCTATTTAAGGATTTCTCAGGGCATACTTGGTGTGTTCATCTGGAACAAGGATGGTCAGAAAATACAGTCGGATTTCACTTTCTCCATTTTCCAATAAAAGGCTTGCACTGCGGTTTACATGGCACGATTTAGGCAGAATTGATAGCATTTTCATGCAAAGCATGTTATCGAATTTCCACCGGCATGCATATGAACGGAACTAACATACATAAGTTGTAATTTAGAATTATCAAAGGATACATTCATGGAAGAACAAACCATAAGCCTTCCGCAAGAGCAGGAATTGAACCTGCCGGTAAAGGAAGAGAAAGAGAAGAAGAAGAAAAAGAAGGCTAAAAAGAACAAAAAGAAAGTGTCGCTCATTAAAACAGGGCTTGCCCTGTACCGCGCCCAAATGGCTATGTTGCGCACGGCCACTACCATGACCACTTTCGGCTTTGCACTATATAAACTGCTGGAAGAGCAAACCATGGATGGCCACAATAGGCCGGTACTGCATGTTATAACACCCCGAACGATTGGACTTACACTCTTTTTTGCCGGGTTTGTGGGTTTAAGCACTTATTCGATAAAACATGTGGCAACCCTTAAAAGGCTCAACATGCTGAAACCTTCCTTTTTCTACTCGGGCATCATGATTATGAGTTATATACTGATGGTACTTACCCTGGGTTTGTTCCTGGGTATACTTATTAACGGGTAGAGGCAATCAGCAACCGTTAAATGTTGGTTCCACTACCAGGAGTGGGCAGGTATTTTGACCGCACAGTCCATTTTGAAGCGGCCAAATACACAAAATCAACCTCGGGCATCCCACCCCCTTGGTTTACATTTGCGGCTTCAATAGCAGCATTTTCAATGGAAATAACGGCAAAAACCGCGCAGCAGCTCCGGCTTACAGAAGAGGAATTTGAACTGATAAAGCAGAAACTGGGCCGTACACCCAACTTCAACGAGCTCTGCGCATTCAGCGGCATGTGGAGCGAGCACTGCAGCTACAAAAACAGCATTAAATGGCTGAAAACCCTGCCCCGCGAGGGTGGCCGCATGCTGGTGGCCGCAGGCGAGGAAAACGCCGGCCTCATGGATATTGGCGACAACTGGGGCGTGGTGTTCAAAATCGAAAGCCACAACCACCCCAGCGCCATTGAGCCTTTTCAGGGGGCGGCTACGGGCGTGGGCGGCATCCACCGCGACATATTTACCATGGGCGCCCGGCCCATAGCGGCACTCAATAGCCTGCGCTTTGGCAACCTGGACGAAAGAAAGACGCAATGGTTGCTGGGAGGCGTAGTACACGGCATAGGCCACTATGGCAACTGCTTTGGCGTACCTACCGTGGGCGGCGAAATTTATTTTGAAGAAAAATACCATACCAACCCACTGGTAAATGCCATGAGTGTGGGCATTGTAAAAGCGGGCGAAACAGTAAGCGCTACGGCTGCCGGTGTAGGCAACCCAGTGTTTTTTGTCGGTAGCGCCACCGGTAAAGACGGCATTGGCGGGGCCTCTTTTGCCAGCGCCAACATAACCGCCGAAAGCGCGCAAGACCTGCCGGCCGTGCAGGTGGGCGACCCCTTTCAGGAAAAGAAACTGCTGGAGGCATGCCTGGAAGTGATACAAACCGGGGCCGTGGTGGGTATGCAGGATATGGGCGCCGCGGGCATTATTTGCTCCACCGCCGAAATGAGCGCCAAAGGCGGCGTGGGTATGCGTATTGATATTGATAAAGTGCCTACCCGCCAAATAGATATGAAAACCTGGGAACTGCTGCTGAGCGAAAGCCAGGAACGTATGCTGCTGGTAGCCCAAAAGGGCCGCGAGGCAGAGATATTGAAAGTGTTTGAAAAATGGGACCTGCCCTGCAGCAATATTGGTGAGGTAACGGATGACGGCTTGCTGCGTTTTTACATGCATGGCCGGCTGGATGCCGAAATACCGGCCGAAGAACTGGTGCTGGGCGGTGGCGCCCCGCAGTACACCCGCGAGTACAAAGAGCCGGCTTACCTGGAGAAGATTAAAGCATTTGATGCGTCATCCATAGCAGAACCTGCCGACCTGAAAGTTGTAGCCGAAAAACTGGTAACCATACCCAATATAGCCAGCAAGCGGGCCGTGTATGTACAGTACGACAGCATGGTGGGTACCGGCAACACCAGCACCAACGCCCCCAGCGATGCGGCTGTAGTACTGGCCAAGCCCAGCGGCAAGGCGCTTGCCGTTACTACCGACTGCAACAGCCGATACGTGTACGCCGACCCCTACAAAGGTGCTATGATAGCCGTGGCCGAAGCAGCCCGCAACATTGTGTGCAGTGGCGGCCATCCACTTGGCGTAACCAACTGCCTCAACTTTGGCAACCCCTACGACCCCGAAGTGTACTGGCAGTTTGTACATGCGGTAAAGGGTATGGGCGAAGCCTGCCGCAAATTCAATACGCCTGTTACAGGGGGCAACGTAAGCTTTTACAACCAAAACCCTGATGGCCCCGTGTATCCTACGCCTACCATTGGTATGGTGGGCCTGCTGGAAAGTGTAAAGGATAAAATGACGCTCGACTTTAAACAGGCAGGTGATGTGATTTTACTGATTGGTAAAAGCAGCAATGACATCAACAGTAGCGAATACCTGCACAAGTTGCAGGGCGTTGAATTTAGCCCTGCTCCGCAGTTTGATTTGGAAGAAGAATTTCACCTGCAGCAAGTGGTGGCCGATCTCATAAAAAACAAACTTATCAGCAGCGCACACGATGTAAGTGAAGGTGGCTTGTTTGTAACGCTTTGCGAAAGCGCCTTTTGGAACAACCTGGGCTTTGAAATAAACACCAGCGCAGAAGTGCGTAACGATGCGTTTTTATTTGGCGAAGCACAAAGCCGCGTCGTAGTTTCGGTAAAAAGAGATAGCCTGGCCACGCTGGAAGAGGCCCTGGCCAGCCATGGGCAGCCTTACGAGGTGATTGGTGAAGTAACGAATAGCGATATTATAGTGGATGCTGCCCACTGGGGTACCATTGATGCCTGGAAAAACAAGTATGACAACGCCATTGCCAACCTGCTAAAGGGACACGAAAGTGAGCATGCTCTGAGTGCGCTGTAACTGTTGGATTAGAATAAAAAGATATGCCTCAGCAAAATTGCTGAGGCTTTTGTTTGTCAATTTCTTTCGGTAAAACAGGTAACCGAATGAATGGGTGCAGTAACCCCATATCTGAATAGAGCGCGCCCTTTCGTTTTCAATTTTGTGAAGGGGGCTCTTTTATTCTATTTTTTGCATGCATATTTCCAGTGGCATCGGTAAAATTTAGGGGAGACTAAACTAATCTGCCAGTATAAGTCGGCCACTGAAATACGTATCAAAGAAAGTATTATCTATGGTAGCGTTAACCTGGGCGTCGTTTGATTGCCTTATTTCTACATAAACATCATCTCCTGCCAGGAGCCTGAAATCAGTAGATAAAGTAATAGTTATCCCAAATCCCTGGGGTTCGCAGCAAGCCGTTTGACTCCGTGCAAGGTTAATGATATTTCCTCCTCTATTGATCTTGAGCGTTGCTGCAAGGCTGGTAAAATCATCGGAGGTATTGGCTAGTTGCATAGAAAGCGCCACTTCAAAATGGTACAGGCCTGTAACCGGTGCCACAAAATTGCTCATGTCGGTTGTTGGGTTGACATCGGTAGTAACTTGAAAGCTGTTGGCGTAGTCATACTGTTCTGATGCGAAGTGCAGTTTGCGTGTGGTAAAATCCGGGATCACGTTGAGGCCCGAATAAACGCCTGTAGCCCTGAATGCTACTCTGTCAGGTTGTTTCCACACAGCGTTTCCGCTTAGGTCGATACTCGTAAGCACAGCTCCTGCCGCAGGGTTTGTATTGCCTCCTGATATTTTTATCTTGCCAGATACATCCAAACCGTAGCCACTGCTACTGCTTCCTTTTAATGCTGTGCCGCTGACGCTACTCGCAGATAAGGCTGTGCCTCCAAGTGTTCCAGCCGATACCCCTGTATTATTATTGCTGTAACCCAGCACCCCCGTTCCGGCGGTTGATTCTCCCCTCACTCCTGCACCGCCTGCGCTAAGGGCCGTTCCATACACACCATTGCCGGCGCTTGCATTGTTGTTGGTGCCTATGATGCTTGCAGTAGTGTTGGAGGAAATTGCCCTGATTGCGCTGCCAGCATTGCTGCTGGCGTCCACAGCAATGCCTCCTCCGGCATGCGTTGCCAAAATAACCGCATCAGCATTTGTGCCTTTGATAATCCTTGCTCTCAGTGCAGTTGAATCGGTGCTGATTGCATCTATACCAATTCCTTTTCCCGATTCTCCTTTGACGGCTATCGAACTGTCGCCTAAGGCATACACCCCAATACCATTGGGCGACCTGGAATAGGCAAATACACTATAGCCATAATTAGTCGTGTTGCTGGCCTGCAGGGCATATCCAAATTCGTTGGTAGTTACAGCCTGAATGGCAGGGCCTACACCCCCATTGGTAATCTTGAAAGCGGAAGTATTCAGGTTTACAGTTTGGTCAAAAGGCAAGGTGAAACCACCGCCGCCGCCAACTGCTGCCCAGCCTGCCCCGTTGTAGTGGAACAAAGAATTCAGGTCGGTGTCGTACACCAGCAAGCCTTTTGCCGGGCTGGCAATAGCCGTTCGCTGCGCAGTGGTCATTCGGGGCGCCAGCAAGCCGCGGGTGGTGCTGTTTACATCAAGCATGGCACTCTGGTTGGGCGAACTGGTGCCGATACCAATGCTTTGGCCATGTGCAAACTGGATAAGGGCAAAAGTCAATAAAGCAAAAATCAGGGTCTTCATGATTATATGATTAGGGTTCAAAAGTGTTATGACAATCATTTATTACATAAATTTTCTGATTCATGTGCTGAGAATTGGGTCTGAAATGCTAAAAAGTCATATCGAACTGCAAGTCAGCTGATTGAATTTTGGGAGCGTGTTGTGCAAACAGGTGAACACCGCTGCCCTTTTCGTTCGTTGGATGAAAGATGTTAATGGATGCTTTGTATCCCTGCACCATTATGTTCTTGAAGGTCTGCGACCCGAATTAAGCGCTCATCTGTATATATTCTTCGTGAGCCAGTCGCGGAAGAACCCTTCGGTACCGATACCGATGGTCATCGAACCTATCGGCACGCAGGGCAGGCAAGGTATTCCCAAGCTGCAAACTTGGGACAGCGCGCCCTGACGAATGAAATGCAACTTTGATGCCGGTGTGCCGATGTTTGCATCTCGGCACCGTTTTGTTCTTACGGGTCAGCGACCAGGGGGCAGCTCGACTGTTTATTTATACCCCGGCATGCGCCAAGTTTGGCTATTATTACCGTAAATCAAAAATGGGGAGGTTGGTGCGTGGGGGCATGCGCCAATACCGGAGCAACCCAATGCGGGAACTTGCCTACCGCACAAAATCCACACACTCCGTTCGGTACGATCGGGATTTGCGGTGGGTAAAGTCGCTTTTAAAGCCCAGCGTAAGTTCAAAGCCACCGCGCCCCTTCGAGGCTTTGGTCAGGCTGATTCATTCACGTCGTACGACAGGCCGATGCCGAACTTTTTTACATCGAAACGCACCACGGGGGCAATGGCATCGGTGAGGCGGTACACAGCGCCAAAGGCGGATCTTCAACTGAACACAAACAGCATTAGCTGCCCGCCTCCACCGGTCCAATTTTACCGCTAAACACATATACCGCTGCAATGCCCAGGGGCACCAGTGTGGCGGCCAGTATAAAAAACGGGGTGTACGATGTTTTGGTAATTACCGGCACCAGCCAGGTGCTGAGCAGGACCCCAAAGTTGGCGCTGAAACCGCCCAGGCCCGCCAAGGTGCCCACCGCCTTGCCGCTCAAAAAATCGGATGGCAGGGTTTGGATAACGCCGATGCTGCACTGAAAGCCAAACAAGGCAATGAAGATGGCGATCATGGCGTAGTGCGGATCGCTGAGGCCAATAACCGCCAGCAGGCTGGGGAACATGAATACCCCGCCCAGTACAATCACGGTTTTGCGGGCTTTGTTTACGCTCCACCCCTTGCAGATGAAATAGCCGCTGAGCCAGCCACCGCCAACGCCGCCAATCATGGCGCCCACGTAGGGAAACCAGGCAAAGGCGCCAATGCTCTTGATGTCGAAATGGAAACGCTCGCTCAGGTACAACGGCAGCCAAATGACAAACAGCCACCAGATGGGGTCGAGCAAAAAGCGCGATACCAGCACACTCCAGCTTTGCCTGATGCGGAACACCTGGCCAAACGTCAATCCTTTATCGTTGGGATCGCATACTTTTTTGCCATCCAAAATGTACTGCCGCTCTTCCTCCGTTATCCAGGGGTGTTCATCGGGTGTCTTCTTGTTTACAATCAGCCAGGGAATAAGCCAAAGCAGGCCGATAGCGCCAATGAGCGCAAAGGTGGTTTGCCAGCCAATAAGCCCGTACAGGAATGCGATAAGCGGCGCCGATACAATGCTGCCTGCCGAGGCCCCGGCATTGAACAAACCCTGGGCAAGGGCCCGCTCTTTTACCGGAAACCATTCGGCGTTGCTTTTGGCAGCGCCCGGCCAGTTGCCCGCTTCGCCCAGACCCAGCAAAGCCCTGAAAACAGAGAAACTCAGCAACCCGCGTGCCGTGGCGTGCAGCGCTGCCGATATGCTCCAAACAAAAATGGACACTACAAAACCCAGCCGGGTGCCAATGGCATCAAACATTTTGCCGCTCAGCGCCTGGCTGATTGCATAAGCAATGGTAAAGCAGCTTACAATAAAGGCATACTGCGTCTTGTCCATATGCAGGTCTGCTGAAATACCCGGCCACATAATTGCCAGCGCATTGCGGTCAATATAGTTGATAATGGTAGCCAGCCCTATCAGGCCAATGATCCACCAGCGAAGCCCATTTACTTTCATAAAAAACCCTTTATCGTCTGCAGTATTTTCATTTCCCACTGTACTTTTCATAATTTCCTCCTTGCATAGGGAATGTCATATAAGGCCCGTTACGCTTTTGTTGTATTTCATCGGCAGAACCAAAAGCATGCTGCGCCACCCTGTAAGCGTACCTCCAAAGCATAAAAAACAAGCTTGGCGCTATTTAATTCCAGGCGCTATCCCCAAGATATATTGCCGCCGCCTTAGGATGTTCCAGCCTTTGCTATAAGTTGGCACCAATAAACCGCATGATGGCCTTATTGATGTCGCTATTGGTTTGCTTGTCAAACTTGCCGTGCAGACCACCCGGCACGGTTATGAATTCGGTTCTTACCCCAGCCTCCAGCAGCTTTTTGTGCAAGGCTACCGATTGCTGGTAAGGCACCGTGGGGTCGGCATCGCCATGTACTATAAACACCGGCGGATTGTTTTTGCTTACGTAGTTGATAGGAGAAACCGATCGTACGAACGCCTCATCATTTGCCCGCGGCCCCAGCCAGTTGGTAGCCGATTTACTCCTGATGTTGGGGCCAAAAGCCCAGTCGCCCACATCGGCAACGCCGTATTTGTTTATAATAGCCGCCACCTGTATTTCTTCCACACCCGGGCAGTTGCCGTCAAACCGATGATCGTTGCCAAGTAAACCGGCCATCAGGGCAAGATGGCCACCGGCACTGCCACCCATCACCACAATCTTTTTTGGATCGATGTTGAGCGCAGCGGCATTCTTGTTGAGGTAGATGAGTGCACAGCGGGCATCTTCTACCGCAGCCGGCGCCGTAGCCTGCCCGGTTAGCCTGTATTCCATGTTGGCCACCGCCCATCCTGCCTTAAAAAAGGTGCTGAAGCCTGTTTGCGATTCTTTTACACCGTGGTTCCATCCACCGCCGTGAATATTGATCACCACCGGCGATGGGCTTACGCTTTGAGGCGGCAGGTAAATATCCATTTTGCCCTGCCAATCGCCCACCTGTGTATACACCGTGTTGAGCAGGGCCGAATAACCGGCCGGAAACTCAACAGGCTTGTAGGTTACCGTATCTGTTGTTTGCTGGCCAAAAACAGGCACAGCATGGCCCATGCACCAAATGATGCAAAGAACCACGCTGTACCATGTGAACCATTTCATCAGTAACCCGGATTTTGCGGAATCACTATTTGGGTATTGTTGTCTATTTCGCGCTGCGGTATGGGCAACAGCATTTTTTCGGGGGTCACCTTGGCCTGCATTTCGGCTAGCGTAAGTTTGGGCGAAGGATAGTTGGTGTAATGCAGGGGATACATTACGGCAAAGTGATCTTTGAGTGTTTGCTCGGCTTTGATGGTAGTAAGCGTTGTGTTAAACCGCAGCATGTCGAACCAACGCTGGTTTTCGAAGGCGAATTCCAGTTTGCGCTCCAGTGCCAATGCTGCCTCAAACTGTGCATCGTTGGTAATAGTGGCATTCGGAAGTCCTGCCCGGGTGCGCACCTGGTTGATGAGCGTTACCGAGTTGCCGGTGTTGCCCTGTGCCTCGGCCAGCATCAGCAGCACATCGGAGTAGCGCAGCAGGGGCCAGTCGGTTTCGCCATCGCGCACTACGGTTTGCGTGTTGATGTGCTTTTTGGCGTACAGCCTGGCGCTGCTGCCCGAACCATAAGTGGCTATGTTCACCGCTTTGCGCAGGTCGGCCGTTACATACTGGTTACTCAACTCCACAGCAGGGTAGCAATAGCCACTGCCGTCGCCGTTTACCACAGCCGAGCCGCTGTTGAGCGGGGCAAACAGGTTGCCAAAGGGCGAACCGATGCCCAGTCCGCCGGCTTTGTAGCGCACGGCAAACAGAATTTCACTGTTCATTTCGGTGGTAATGGAAAACACATTGGCATAGCTGGCTTGCAGGCTGTAGCCGCTGTTGGTAATCACGTCTTGCAGCAGCGGTATGGCATCGGCTTTGCGGTTGAGCGTAAGGTACACTTTGGCCAGCAGGGCCTTGGCGCTCCAGCTGTTTACACGGCCCACATCGGCTGCGGGTATGGATGCAAACTTCTGGTTGGCGCCATTGGCAGCCGCGCTTTGCAGGTCGGCAATAATCAGCCTGTAAATGTCTTCAACAGTGCTGCGGTTAATAGCCTTGGCATCGGCGGGATTGAGGGGCTCGTGTACCAGGAAAACACCGCCATACAGCCGCACCAGGTTGAAATAATGATGTGCCCGCAAAAAGCAGGCCTGCGCAGCTATTTTCTTGCGGTCTTGCTCTGCTACAGCAATCGAAAGGGGATCGTAGCTTATGCTGCCCGATGAAGCATTGTAATTGACTTCAAGGCTGTTGAGCAAAATATTAATATTGCGGATATTGTAATACGAATTGATCCAGTAGGTGTACAGGCCCGCATGCGCCGTGTTTGGAAAAAACATATCCAGGTCGCTGAGGTCGCGGTTCACGGTAGAGGTACTGGCCGCGTTGCCCATCACCACGTTGTCGCTGCGCAATTCGGTCAGCGTCCACTCTTCTGTCATCACCCTTTGCAAGCCATTGTAGCAGCCCGAAAGTGCAATGTTCATTTCGCCGGTATTGCGGTAAAAGGTGGCTGTGCTCAGGTTACTCTGCGGGTAAAGGTCAATTTCCTTGGTGCAGGAACTGATACCCGCCACCACCAGCAGCAACATATATTGAAACGTTTTCATAATCATTCGGTTTTTGCAGTTAGAAATTGATGTCCACGCCAAACACATAAGTTTTCGGTATTGGGAAGCTGCCGCGCTGGTAGCCGTCAATAAGGGCCGATGCGTATGGGCCACTGGTGGAGCGGCCTTCGGGGTTGAGCGCCCTGTAGTTGCTGGCCATATGGTAATACAGGTTTTGTGCGGCAAAGTATACCCGCAGCGAACGCATTTTTACATACTTGGCCCAGTTCTCGGGCAGTGTGTATCCCAGGTTCAAATCGCGCAAGGCCCAGTACGATGCACTTTCCACCACAAAGTCGGTCAGCATCCAGTTGAAGCCGGCAGTAGAATATGGTGTTTTGCCATTACCCGGAAACATGGGGCTCAGCCAGCGGTTGTTGGTAAACACACGCATCATGCGGCGACTTTCGTTGTAGTTGGCATCGCCGTTAATAAGTTCGCCACCCTGTACACCCTGCAGCGTAAAGGTGAAATCAAAACCCTTGAACGTGAAGTTGTTGGTAAGGCCCCAGGTGAAATCGGGATAGGGGTTGCCGATAATCGTCCTGTCCTTGGTATCCAGCACGTTGTCGCCATTTACATCTACCAGCTTGAGGCCGCCGGGTATAAACACATTACTGAGCGAACTGGTAAGGCCTTTGGCACGAGCCGCGTCTATATCGGCCTGCGACAACCAAACGCCATCGGTTTTATACCCCAGGAACTGAATGAGCGGATCGCCCACTTTGTTTTGGTACACTTCGGTACGCTCGCCCTGGTTGAGCAGGTAGGCTTCGTTGCCCAGCTCAATAATTTCGTTGCGCACTACCGAAAAGTTGGCCGAGGTGGTCCACTTGAAATTTTTGTTCAATATATTGGTACTCGACACTTCTACTTCCAAACCCTTATTACGCAGGCTGCCGATGTTGTTCCAATATTGCGGCACGCCCGTAAAGGCCATAGCCGATTGCTGCAGCAACAATTCATCGGTTTTAGAGGAATACACATCTACCGATACGCTCAGCCTGTTTTTCAGGAAAGAGGCATCCATGCCCAGGTTGGTTTGGAAGGTACTTTCCCAGGTTACACCGGGGTTGCCGCCAATGCTGGGTATAGTACCCTGGCCGGTATTGGAATTGCCGGTACCCGACCCCAGGGGATAGTTGGCGCTTTGAAGCAGATCCAGGAAGGCCCAGTCCTGTATGCGGTTGTTGCCGCTAACGCCATAGCTGGCACGCAGCTTCAGGCGGTTCAGCCATTTTACATTCTGCATAAAGCCCTCCTCCGTTACCATCCATCCACCCGATACGGAGGGGAAGTAACCCCACTTGTTGCCAGGGGCAAAGTATGAGCTGCCATCCGCACGGAAGTTTACGGTGAGCAGGTATTTGTTGCGGAAGGCATAGTTTACACGGCCCAGGTACGACAGCAGGCCTATTTGGTTTTTGGTACCAAAGGTGCCGGCCTTGTCGATAGATGTAGCGTTGTTCAGGGTACGGATATCATCGCTCGGATAGTCGAGGCCCGTTGTTTGTTCGCGGCTGATATCGGTGCGCTGGTAGGTAAAGCCTGCCAGGGCTCCAATAGTATGATCGCCAAATGTTTTGTTGTAGTTAAAGGTGTTTTCCGACAGCAGGTCAATGTAGGTGTTGTCGATGTATACACCCCGGCTTACCACGCCATCAGCAGTGGCATTGCGGTTGGCCCAGTTGAGCTGATTTGTATAGTTCATGTAGGCGCTGGCAAGCGTTTTAAACTCCAGGCCCGGCAGAATTTTGATGGTTAGATCCACTCCGGTTTGCAGGCGGTATTCGCGGGCATCTATATCCTGGTTAAGTACCGACGATTTTGGTGTGTTTTGCGCCGAGCTGAATGGATCGGATGTGCCGGTAGGTACCCACAGGCTGCCATCGGGCATGGTGCCGGAGTAGTAAATGGAGCTAAAGTGCCGGGGTTGGGCATAGGCGCCGGGGCGTATACTGGCCCACTGCGCCAGCGTATTCACTTTGGCCGCCGTACTGTCGTTGTGGTACACCGGCAAAAAGCTGGGATAGCGGTAGAAGTTGGTAAAGTTTTCCGAAGGCGATTGGCGCTTGGTGTACGAGGGGTTGAGGTTGAGGCCAAGCTTCACCTTGCTGCCCAGGTCTATATCCAGTTTGGTGCGCAGGTTAAAGCGTTCAAACATACTTTTGAACATCATGCCTTCATCGCTTTGGTAGCCGCCCGATACAAAGTATTTCATGTCGCGCTTGCCTCCTGATGCCGAAAGTTGAATATTCTGGAATGCACCCGGCCGCAGCGATTCGCTTTGCCAGTCGGTACTTTTTCCGCCCATCAGCGTTTGTTCTATTATGTACGCGGCACGTTCGGCATTGGTGGCAATGGCCGTACCGGTAGGTGGCGTTATGCTGGGGTCCTGTGCCTTCAGGGCTGCTTCGGCAAACAGCATTTCGGTGTATTCCGAAGTGGTCATAATATCGTAGCGCTTATAATCTGTTTTTGCGCCACGCGAAAATTTGAAGTTGTACTTGGGTTTGTCGGCCTTGCCCTGCTTGGTGGTAATGAGTATAACACCACTGGCGCCGCGTGAACCGTAGATGGCAGCCGAGGCGGCGTCTTTCAGCACTTCCACACTTTCTACATCGGCCATGTTTACAAATGACATACCATCGGGCACGGGCTGCCCATCCACTACGATCAGCGGGCTGGCGCCGGCGTTGATAGAACTGATGCCACGCACCTGTATTTTGGGTGCGGCGCCGGCCTCGCTCGAAATGTTTTGCACATACACACCGGCTATGCGGCCTTGCAGCGCCTGGTCAAGGCGGGCTACAGGCGTTTCGTCCATGCGCTCGTTGCGGTATTTGCTTACCGCCCCGGTTACGCTGCTGCGCTTTTGGGTGCCATAGCCTACCACCACCACTTCGGCGTTTTCTTCGGCTACCTGCACCATGGCCACATCAATGGCAGCTTTGTCTTCAATAAGCACCGACTGTGCGCCATAGCCCACAAACGAGAACACCAGGGTACTGGCGCCTTTTTGTACACTAATGGAGTATCTGCCGTCGGCCCCGGTAGAAACGCCACTTTTTGCCTTGTCGGCAAGTACGCTTACGCCCTGCATGGGTTCGCCGGTTTCTTTGTTAATCACCTTTCCGGTAATTACGCGTTGTGCCATGGCAGTGGTGCACACCATCCATAGTAGTGTTACGAGCAAGCTTCTAACAGTTTTCATAATAGCAGTTTTATGGTTCACAAATCGCTTTTTATAAGTAAATGAATGCGCAGGTTATCGGCATTTTTGCCACCAATAGCGGCAATGGCGGCCCCGCAGCCGGCACAGCCAAAGCGCTGCCTGCCATATGCCAGCAGCGGAATCACGTTTTTATAGTCAAATTCTTTTATTTGTTGTCCGGTCCAGGCCTTCTGGCGGGTAATGTAGGGCTGCAATGCATCAAAGCCTTTTTGCAGCGATTTGCCGCTGGGGCTTTTGTAATTCCACAGGTTGGCTTTTGCATGCGTGGCCATTTGCGCAATGGTGCACAAAGGCTCCATTACAAATACCGAGTAGTGCAGGCTCATGGTGCGGGCCAGCTCGGCCGGAAAAAAGCCCTGGTCATCCATCTGGCTGTCTATGCGCTTTTCCACATTGGATATTACTAGCCTGGCCACTTCTGTATCGCCGGCAAACAGTGCCATCGAAAGGCGTTGCGCATCGTACCATACCCCGTGGTTGTTGGTAGCCTTCATTTCGTCCATGCCGTTTTTGCTGGTTTGCATCCAATTCAAAAAATCGGCCATCCATTGCTGCATCCCCTTGTGGTCGGCAGGCTTCCAGGCAGGCGCCTCTTTCAGCAGGCACACGGCATCTATCGCTTTTATCAGGTGGCGGGTATCTATCAGCCCGGAGCCCCTGCCGGTGTTGTGGCCCTTCATGGCCTGGGCAAAGTTGAGGTTGGGGTTCATGCGCGTGGCCGTGTCCAGAAACCATACCCGCAGCAGGGTAGCGGCATGATTGGCATACGTTTGATTGCCCGAAAAATAATAAGCCAGCGCCAGGGTATGAACAGCCTCGCACAGGGCAGGCATATATTCCTTGTCTTTATACTCTCTTACTTCGGGGTTGGTTTCGCCATCTTTACGGATATACGGCAACCCATCTGGCTTACTGCGGTCGGGCCAATGGTAAGGCGCCAGGCTCATGTAGTCGTGTTTGTTGCCGCTGGGTGGTAGCTGCGTTTTTTCCATTACGCTCACGGGCCCAAACTCCAGGGCTTTGTCGGCATCCTTCAGCAGTTGCTTGTACGCAGGCTTTAAGCGCTCATTGCCACTGGTCACCAGGTTTTTGTTGGCGGCCAATACGGCGCCATCCTGCGCAATGGTATTGGGGTGTTTGCCCTGTGCCTGCAGCACAACAGGCAACATCAACAGGAAACTAAATATTATTTTTGAAATTAAGTTGTTCATCGCATCCTCTCCCGTTAATCTGTTATAAAATCTTCGCGCATGGGGCTAAACACATCTATCAGCACACCTGCCTCCAGGCACACCGCGCCGTGCAGCGCATGGGGTGGCACATAAAACACATCACCCGCCTTTAATACCTGCTTTTGCTGGTTGATTTCCACTTCAAAGCGCCCGCTTTCTACATTGGTTATTTGCACATGGTAGTGGCTGTGCAGCTCGCCAACACCCCCTTTTTCAAACTCTACCCGCACCATCATCAGGTTTTCGTCCCAGGCCATTATTTTGCGACGTACGCCGGGGGCCATGGGCTGCCACTCTTTACTGCCAAAAGATACAAATTGTTTTGTTCCTGCAGCGGTTTCACTGGTTTCCATAATGAGTATTTCAACAGATTAGAAAATTATTCATTCATTTTAGTGCTTTTCCATCGTACACTACATACCATGGGCCTGTCCAGTTTATGGTTTGTCCGTTAAGCTCCACCGTATGCCTTGCGCCGGCACCGTGGTTTTTGTTTGCCTGTGCTACCAGCAGGCGTTTGCCCTGTATGGTAATGGCCGCTACGGTAAAGTCATCATCATTGCGCAGTGTTTCAATAGCCGATACCGATGGATAGGCCGACGATGCCACTTCGCCTTCGGCACTGTAAATGCCGTGTATTTCCACCACGTTTACAAAAGTGCAGTTGGCCTGTGTTTTGCGCAGGATGTACGCAGGTTCGCGCCGCATATTGAAGTTGGGATCGTTGGCGCCAATGCGGGCAAACAGCGCCGTGGCCGAATCGCCAATGGCACTCGATATGGTGTAGAATGTTCCACCGTTGAGGTAAGTAAACTGCGCCAGGGGCCCGCGCACCACCGCTTCGGCTTCCTTCCACAAATACTGGTAGCCGTTTGCCTTGCCCAGTGTTTGCTGCTGCGTAGCGGCACTCGTGTACTTAAAGTTTGTACCAATGGCCGTGCCCAGGTAGTGAAACGGAAGGTCGTACTGATGCGTTGCGCCCGACAGTGCCCGGTACACATCTACCACCAGCGGCTTTAAGGCGCCCGGCAGCTCAATCATAAATATGCTTCGGTGCAGGGTAATGCCGTTGTACGCCGTACTGTCAGCCGCGGACACTACCTGCACTGCGCCCGCCCCGGCCTTGCCGTACAGCTTTACCGGGTGATGCTTTTCGCTTTCCTGTTCCTTGCCGTTATAATGGCTTTTTTCATCGGCAACCAGGGTGTTGTGCGCAATGCTTTGCATGGCATAGCCCTTGGTTTCGGGCAGGTAGCGGCCCCCATACTTTTGTTCGATGCCTACATAGCGCACCGCGCCATAGTCCTGCAGCACTTCGTTGCCATTGTCGAACAGGTGAATGTTCAGCTTGTCGAAATGGCCGTGGCTCATACCATGCGCGCTGTACTTAAAGATGAGCGAGGTAAGGTTTTTGTCCTTTCCGCTGCGCAATACGCTTACGCCGCCTTCATCGCCCTGTGGCCCGTCGGTATATTCCACCGTGGCATACGGGTACATGTTGGGTATGGCCTTCGTGTTTTGCAAAGCAGCGCTCAGTGCAGCCCCACCACGCGACAGGATCACCCGGTTTTGAGCCTTGGCCACGGGCAGCCACGCGGTATGCGGTCCATATACCTGCCAGGCTATACCAATGGCTGTTACCAGCTCGCTGGTTACATAGGTTTTATCTTTAATAGCATCGTTGTACGTGTAGAATGCCCCATTTAGGTTAGTTTGCTGCAGCGCGCCATCCAACGCCTTTTGGAGGATGCCATTGCGGTGCTCAAATATCTTCAGGCTTGGCTGCACATTGTTTACCCCGTTGGCAAATAGATAAAAAGGCAGCAATGCATACCGGGTATAATAAGGGCCCTCGGTGTAATAGCCATCGGGCGAAAACAACCCGTTGAGTTGCGCCAGCAGCCCTGCCTTACCGTTTTTATCGGAGCCGTACAGCGCCATTTGCAGGTACTCGTTGTTGTTGGTGGCTATGCCCACCAGTCCTACCCCGGCGCAGGCCCATACGGCGTGGTTGTGTATCAGGTCGAACCAGCTTTTCAGGTCTTTGGTTATGTAATCCACCTCGGGCCTGAAGGCGCCTTCGGCTATTTGCCTGCGTTCTGCTTCAGTCAGGTAATTATGCACCAGGTCGAAGGCTATGCCGGTGTACACCAGCCAGTTGGCATCGTTGAGGGCCTGCCAAAAGATGCGCCCCGGCGAGCTGCTCGTGGCTTCGGGATGGTTGGTGAGCGTGGGGTTGAGGCTTGCATACTTTACAAGCACCTGCTTTACAAGGGACGCATACCGCACATCGCCGGTAAGCTGGTACAGCAGCCCGCTATGGTACATCAGCATGTAGTTTGCCTTGTGCCGCTCGTGGGTATAGCCGCCGGCGGGGTCTTTGGGCACGGGTACATCTACCGCGCGGTTCAGCCAGGGGTCCACGCTCTTCTTCATATCCTGGTACGTCTGTTGCAGCAAGCCGCCCTTCGTTAGGTTGGCTTTTACCATGGCAAAATCACCGCGGGTAGCAATGGCTACCGGGTGCTGCGCCATTACCGGGCAGGCGGCTATTGCAAGCAGTAGTATGGTTGTAAAGAATTTCATATGCTAATCGGTGCTAAACACCCGCCGGGAAGGCATGTCATATAAAGTAGGTGCCCCCGTTTATTTCTATACTGGCGCCGGTAATAAATGATGAAGCGTCGCCTGCCAGGTACAGGGCCAGGTCGGCCACTTCGCGGGCCTCGCCTTCGCGGCGCAAGGGCGTGGCGGCTGCTACGTTTTTGCGCACCTCATCTTTGGTAAATTTGTTATGAAACGTCGTGTTGATCATACCCGGGCTAATGCAGTTGACCCGTATGTCCTTGGGGCCCAATTCCTTGGCAAGGCCGCGGGTAAAGGTGAGCACGCCACCCTTGGCAGTAGAGTAGGCAAGTGCGCCAAAGCCTCCGCCATCGCGGGCGGCCTGACTGCTGAAGTTTACAATGGCGCCCCCGTTGGTCATATACGGCACCACGGCCTGCGTCATCAAAAAGGCCGATTTCAGGTTCACGTCCATCACAGCATCCCAAAATTCCTCCTCTATCTCGGGCAGCAGTTTGCGCCCCATAATGCCCCCGGCCACATTTACCAGCACATCAATGGTATTGCCAAAAGCCTGTGTACAGGCATCCACCAAGCGCAGCACCTCGGCCTTTTTGGTCATATCGCCGCCCACAATGATGGCTTTGCCACCCGCAGCCTCAATGGCCGCCAGTGTTTCCGCCGCCTTGCTTGCTTCCTGGTAATAATTGATACATACCATGGCGCCGGCAGCAGCCAGCTTCTTCGATATTTCTCCGCCAATATCCCGGGCGCCGCCGGTTACAATGGCCACTTTGCATTCGAGTGAATACATACTATGTTGTTTTAGGTTAATGCTGCCGTTGGCGGTTGAAATAGCCCTGCTGATGTATGAACGGTACTTGCCTGCAGGCGTGGGCAAATTCAATCGTAGTGTAAAGTAAGTGCAGGGCAACGGGCTTTTATGCAGCGTTGTCAATGAATATCATTCAAAATATTAAGGCTTTCATTCAAAAAAGTGTTGCCCTTATTATAATTCATTAGACAAAATGATATTTAATAGTCCGGCAACCTTCCCGGTAACCTTGCCGGGAAATTCCCGGAAATCGTTTCGAACAATGCCTAATTTTATGCCCGCCATGGAAAAACAGACCACCATTAAAGACATTGCCATCGCCCTGCGGCTGAGCACCAGCACGGTGAGCAGGGCCCTGCGCGATGCGGCCGACATAAAAACCGATACCAAACAGGCCGTAAAGGCACTTGCCGAAGAACTGCAGTACCAGCCCAACCGGGTAGCCCTCAGCCTGCTCAACCGGCAAACGCATACCATTGGCGTTATTATTCCCAACCTGGACTATGTGCTTGCCACCATGGTAAAGGGCATAGACGAAGTGGCCCTGGAAGCCGGCTATACGGTAATGGTATGCCAGAGCGACGAAAGCTATGGCCGCGAAATGGTAAACAGCAAGCGCATGCTCGAAAGCCTGGTTGATGGATTCCTGGTATCGGTATCCAGCGAAACCAAGGTGTACGAACACATTAAAAAAATCCAGGGCAAGAAACTGCCCCTCGTACTCTTCGACCGCGTAAGCAATCACATTCGTGCGCCCAAAGTGCGCCTCGACAATATTGACGGCGGCATGCAGGCCACCAACCACCTGCTGGAGCAGGGCTACAAGCGCATCGCCATCCTGGCCGGGCCCGAAAACCTCAACATCAGCAACAAGCGCCTCGAAGGCTACCTGCTGGCGCTGAAGCAGCATGGCATACGCCCCGATAAAGACCTCATCATCCATTGCGACTTCAACCGCGAATACGCCTACGAAGCCACCAAAGAACTGCTGAACATGCGGCGCCGGCCCGATGCCATTTGCACCATCAGCGACCGCATGGCCATTGGCGCCATGCTGGCCATTAAAGAAAAGGGACTGAACATGCCCAACGATATCGGGCTGGTGGGCTTCAACAACGAACCCGTAACCTCGCTGGTAACGCCTACCATCAGCAGCGTAGAACTGTATGCTTACGAAATGGGCAAGGCCACCGCACGCCTGTTTATAGAAATGCTGCACAGCGATGAAGACCGCAGCGATGAAGAAATTGTGATAAAACCTAAATTGTTTGTACGCGAATCGTCGCAGCGCATCCTCACAAAACATTCCAAATGACCAACCGTATCGTCGTATTGCTTTGCGCATGCAGCCTGGGCATGGGCGCACATGCCACCACCCACCGGGTAAGCACTGCCACCGAATTGCAGGCAGCCAACGCATCGGCAAAGGCGGGCGACACCATTGTGCTGCGCAATGGCGTATGGCAAAACACCCTGCTGGAACTCACCTGCATGGGTACCGAAGCAGCACCCATTGTGGTAAAGGCGCAAACGCCGGGGCAGGTGCAACTGAGCGGGCAAAGCAGCCTGCGCCTTGGCGGCGATTACATCGTGGTGCAGGGCCTCTTGTTTACCAACGGCTATGCCCCGCAGGGCGCGGTGTGGGAACTGCGCGCCGGCAACAGGCTGGCCAACCATTGCCGCATTACCCAATGTGCCATCAGCAACTTTAGCCCGGCCAACCGCATGCGCGAAAACTACTGGGTGGCACTGTACGGCAAGCACAACCGCATAGACCATTGCCGCTTTGCTGACAAAACCAACCTGGGCGTGCTGATGGCCGTGATACTAACCGACGACCGCAGTCGCGAAAACTACCACCGGATAGACAGCAACCGCTTTGGGCCGCGCAGGCCGCTGGGCAGCAACGGCGGCGAAATCATCCGCATAGGCGTAAGCGAACACTGCACCTATAACAGCAATACCCTGGTGGCCCACAACCTGTTTGACCGCTGCGATGGCGAAGCCGAAATCGTTTCCATAAAGAGCGGCGCCAATATTGTGCGGGGCAACGTGTTTACCGAGTGCCAGGGCGCCGTGGTGCTGCGCCATGGCAACAACAATACGGTAGAAGGCAACCTGTTTACCGGCAACGGCAAGGCGGGCACCGGTGGTGTACGCATCATAAACGAAGGCAACTGGGTGGTAAACAATTATTTTTATGCCTGCAGGGGCGAAGCCTTTCGGGCGCCGCTGGTAGTGATGAACGGTGTGCCCAACTCGCCGCCCCACCGCTACCTGCCCGTGCGCAACACGCTCATCGCCCACAACACGTTTGTAAACTGCTCGCCCTTTAGCCTGGGCGAAGGCGCCGATGCCGAACGCACGGTAGCGCCCAGCGATGTGCATGTGCTCAACAATATTTTTTACAGCAGTACCGACAGCCTGCCCTTTTATGCCTACAGCAGCCTGGCCGGCTATCATTTTGCCGGCAACATTACGGGCGGTGCTTACCGCTACAAACCGGTGGACGGCTTTGCACCCACCAAACTGACGGCCTCGGCCTGGATGCTGCAGCCGGCACTACCGGCCACCCCACTGCAAGCCGCCGGCATGATGCCCGCCGACATGGCAGAAGCGCTGCCCCTGCGCCTGGCCCTGCCACTGCCAAAGCAGGCAGGCAGCCAAAGCCCCACAACCTTTAAAACCCTGCACACGCAGGCAGCCAAAGCCGGCCCTGCCTGGAAGGCGCCCACCGCCCCCGCAGCCACTGCCCCCGCGCCAGTAGCCTGCCCCAATGCCGCCGCGGTGTACCAGGCACTGGCCACACCAAAGGCCGTGCACCACCTGCTGCTTACGGGCACGCGCTACCAGTTTGACAAACCCATACCCGTAACCGGTACACTGGTGCTCGAAGGCAAGGCCAACACCATCACCCTCGGTAGCAGCCCCATGGCCACAGCACTGTTTATAGTAAGCGGCAGCAGCACCCTGAGCATCAAAAACCTGAAAGCCGACCTGCAACCGCTACAGGCGGCCGCCTTTATTGGCACCACCGCCGACAGCACGGCCGTGCATTATACCCTGCAGCTATCGGGCTGCAACTTTAGCAACCTGACCGCCCCAGCCTTTGCCGAAGCCGCCAAATACTCTTATGCCGCCGATATAACGGTAGCCGATTGCAGCTTTAGCAACATACAGGCCACGCTGCTAAGCATGCCGCACGAAACGGACAACAAAGGCCTGTACAACGCCGAGCGCATATCCATCCTCCGCTGCAGCTTTAGCCAGGTAAGCGGGCAACTGCTGCACGTGTACCGCGGTGGCAACGATGAAAGCACCATGGGCCCGCAACTCATGTTTGCCGGCAACCGCATTACCAATTGCAGCGCCCCGGCCCCGCTACTGCAACTGCATGGCGTACAGCGCAGCGAACTGCGCGGCAATACCTTCCTCAACGCCAACCCGGGGGCCGCTGTGCTCAGCTATACCGACATTACCAAGGCGTACCACCTGCATGGTGGGAATAGCTTTGGGGGATGCGGGCGGGTGGAGGAAAATAGGTGGGTGGTGGAGAGGTAGGGGGGAGGGGTAATGAGGGGATTTTAAGCCAGCGCTGTACCACTCTTCAACATGTTGCCGAATTTTCATGTCTCATATTGCATCGGCAAAATGTGCATCTAAAATAGTTTTCCCTGTATTTCTTTCTTCGGATGGAATGTGCCGATGATGGCAAATGGATTGGGATAATTTTTCGCATGATTTTCATACAAGGTTCCCAGGAAAAAATGCAGCTCTTTGCTTTTTGCAAAGTCGTCAAAGTATTTTTTGCGAACGTCTGCAATTGCTTTCTGCTCGTTGCCTTCGTGCCGCGAAAGGCAGTTCCAGTATAGTTGCCCTGTTTCCCAGTCTTCAATCATCATGCGGCTTTCAGCGCCCTGGTTGTCTTTGAAATGGAATTTGAATTTGTAAGGCAGTTTCTGTACTACATCAAATTTTCCCTCCTTTTCGGTTTCAAATAGATTAAGTTGCTTAAGCTTTTCAAGTTTGTCTTTATCCCAATTACGTTCGACGGGCTCAGCGTAAAAATCTATAATCTCGGTAGGTTTGAAAACGGCCAATGAGGTGCAGATGTCTTTATTCTTGGCTTCTGAAATTAGCTCTGTGAGGTTGTAATAAATGTTGCCCAAACAAATTTTCTTGCGTTCCTCCCAATTGCCTGCGGTGTCTATGTGTCCAACAACGTTTATTTCCGTGTCTATGCTATGCGGACGAAAACTTTCTGGGCGGAAATCGCTTGTATTCTTTACCAAATCCACTTCAATCCAATCGTATTTTTTGTATTGCTCGTTGTACGATTTTTTGCGGAAAGGAACAGGATAGATTCTTATCCATGTGCCATCTTCCAGAAACCCTGCCGTGCAAACAAGTTCATCGTATTTGGCAGAGAGTGTAGGATAGGTTTTGACGGTGATGAGTACTTTGGTGAGGGCCATAGGTTTAAATATGCTGTAATTCGTAGGTAAAGCCTGGCAGTTTTTGAATAGCCTCTGCCAAATGCTTACGATGGCACTGGCAAATGTTAGCTTCGAAGCAGGTGAGCGCAATACGCTTGTGCCGCATCAAAAACTCTAAGATCTGTTGTTGGTGTTCGGTGGTTTTGGGTAAATTGTTCTGGCGGTAGGCGGCAAACAACTTGTCATAATCGCTTTGGGTGTTCAGTTCCTGTCGTTGGTCGCCATGAATGCCCACCTCGGGAATATGCACATACTCTATACCAAGACTGCCACAGTATTTCTTCAACTGGCTTTTGGTAAAGCCGTATTTCATGCTTAACGGATTGTTGCGAACATCCACTAAAACCTTTACATCATTCTTCAGTAAGCGAACCAAATATTCTTCCAATGAAATGCCTTCGTACCCAATGGTAAAAAGTACGGTTCTGTTGCTGATGGGCTTTGCCTTGCTAACTTTTTCCAATTCTGCTTCACTCAGCACTTTGCCGGCTACTTCGCTATTGATGGCATAAAACGGGAAGTTGATGTATGTGTGCTTCATCAAAGCATTAGCACTCATTATTCCGTACATTCCTTTTACTTCCTGCAATAGCTTCAAGTCGGCAGGTTTCAATTGTTTCAGGTAATCGGTTGGATCATTTTTGATGAAATGCTTTTCATCTTCTATTAGAAAGCCCCTGGTAACCATTGCTGTCATATCGGCATTTGCGGAATAGGAATAACAACCGAACTTGTAAGGAATAAAAGCATATTCTGCTTTGCCTTGTTTATTGGTAAACAGGAAAAGCAGCTTTTGCAGGCGGATTTTATCCAATTGTCCGTCAAACAGTTGCAGTAAAGCAAGTATTATTTTTCTCCGGTAAAACACGATGCGAAGTTAATCATTTAAGCCGTTTCCATTTCCTCCACCTCAAACGCCTGATGCAGCAATGCCTTCAACAGCTGCTCAGTGCCTTTTTGGTTGGCTATGATGTGTTCTTTTAATTCTTTGGTTTTGGCAAATTGCTTTTCTATTTCCTCAACTATACGTTTTTGCTCGGAAAGTGGGGGAAGCGGAATTAGAGCAAGTTGTCCTTCCTTAGTTCCTAATCTTGGCATTTTCATTCCCTTAGTCACGCTATTTGCGTATTTCAAGAAATCAATCCTTTTCAAAGAATATTGAAAGTAGTAAGGGTTCAAACCAGCATAACATTTCAGGGGCAAAATTTCAGTAGTGCAAACACCATCTTCATCAGCAACAATTACTTTATCTAAATACGGACGCAATTTTGAGTAAAGCACATCACCCGCTTTGAATACACTTTTTGTGCTTAACGAATTCCGTTCATTAAATCTGATTTTGCACAGAAGATTGGACGTTGCTTTTTCGATGTCTTCCAAGTCTAAAACCCACGTATCATCTTTCAAATCTGACGGTTCTGCTTTTGGGCTACTACCATAATCAGTGATTTCCCCCAATCTACACCACACCCAACTCTCTTGTATCTCAAACGGAATTTCTTCCGGCTTAATGTGCGGCAATGGCTTTTCCTTTTTGCCCAATTTTGCTTTCTCGGCTTTGATGCGTTTGAGTAGTTCGCTGGCAGGTTCGTCATTCTTATCTTGTGGCACTAACTTGCCCTGCACCGCTTCTTGTAAAATGGCCTGGTTGAGGTTTTCGAGGAGGGCGAGTTGGTAGTTGAGTTCATTTTGGATCTCTAAGGCTTTTACTTGCCTTTCTTGTACACTTTTTATTTCATGTTCAATTTCTTTATCAAAATAAACCTCATCTATCCCATTGTCATCACGGAGGTCGATTAAAAAGCGAATAATACTTTTCTGAATATCCTTTGTAGGTATCGGAAAGTTTAATTCTTCAATTTGTTTTGGACTTACATTCGGAATGGCAGCACCCCAAGCCAAATTTTTTACTATTGCCTCAACACCTCTTGCTATCCAGTAGATATATTCTTTTTCAAATTCCTCTGGATTCAAAATATCGAATTTGCCTACCCGCTGGTTTAAGTAAAGTTTACCCAACCCTGCCTGAACAATACCTAATTTCCCAATTGTTCCGCCTGTTAAGGCGATGATAATATCTGATTCTTCAAGCTCATATTTCCCTAATAAGGGAGATTCCTCATAGTAAACAACATCATCTAAAACAATACGCTCACTATTGAAATCTGAAATTCTGATTATTGGAATCCCCGAACTTCTATACTCAGAATTTTTGAACGCATATCCGCCGATAATTTTTATATGGTTTGATAATGGCTCACTTTTGAAGGATTTGCTTAGTCCTTTATTTATTAGTGTTATATAATGACCGATTGCATTGAAAAAAGCCCTTTCCCAATTATCGGTAATACTTGAACTTAACGATTTTCTTCCTCTGCTCATTCCTCCCTCCCTTTTTGATCTTCCCACATTTCCACCAATTCATGCAGTTTGGCTTGCAGCAGCTTTTTATCGGGCAAAGCCATTTGGTATTCGCTCACAAGGGCGGGGGAGAGGTTTCGGCTAAGGGCGTACTCCACCACTTCACTGTCTTTTCCTTTGCACAGTAATATGCCAATGCCCGGTAAATAGGAGGTTCTTTCTTCCTCGCTTTTCAGCGGAAAAATTAACCTGTTGAGGCTCCAGCTTAATTCTCGCCACAGTGTGGCGAGTTTTGGGGCATTGGCATAGGTTTCGTAAAACTGCTTCATACGCCACAGGTTCTTATCTGTAAACCCCTTGCTGTCTGGTTCCTGTGTTTGTATGTAGGCTGCCAATTGGCTTACGGTACCTTTTCCCCAGCCTTCTTTTTGTGTTTGCTCCGAAATGTACTTTCCTATTTCCCAGTACAAGTTGATGAGTTCCGTATTTACGGTATTAAATGCGTTGTACCTTGCTTTCTTAATGAGATGGACTACTGCTCCAAAATGCGGGAGCGTGCCAGGGTTATCCATTTTTTAGTTCATTTAAAAGTTGAAGGGATGCATGAAAGGATTTTTCAAGATTCGCTATGATTGCCTTTCTATCATATACCACTTCCTCCACCACCTTATTCGGATTCTTAATATCCAAATCGTAGTTGCGGTCTTTAATGGTTTGAATAGGCACTTTCCAGGCCACCTCGCTTTCTGTTCGTTTCTTCCACCATGCTTTAATGGATTCAAATTCTTCTATGCGTATCGGTTTGGTTTTGCTGTAAGCTTTTTGGCCTTCGGGCAGGGTGTGTTCGTAATACCAAATCTCTTTGGTGGGCTTACCCTTCTCAAAGAATAGCAAGTTGGTGTTTACCGTAGCATAAGGGGCAAATACACTTTGGGGTAGCCGCACTATGGTATGCACATTACAATCTTTCAACAGTTTTTGCCTTACCCGTTGTTTTACACCATCTCCTGTCAGGCTGCCATCGGGCAACACAATGCCTGCACGGCCACCCTCCTTCAGCAACTGGATAAACAGTATCAAAAACAGGTCGGCACTTTCCTTAGTGCGGTAGTTGAAGGGGAAATTGGTTTCCATGCCATCGCCTACCACACCACCAAATGGCGGGTTGGCTACAATAATGTCCACCCGGTCCTTCTGCTTAATGGAGTTGTATTCACGGCTCAACGAATCACCGTTTACAATTTGCGGCACTTCAACGTCGTGCGTAATCAGGTTTACCACGCTCAGCATAAACGGCAGGGGTTTCAGTTCGCTGCCGGTAATGGTATCCTGCAGTGTTTGCCGGTCAGCCACATTTTTCACCTGCTTCTTCAAGTGTTCTATGGCACATACCAAAAAGCCCGCAGTTCCACAGGCAGGGTCGGTTATCTTTTCGCCCAGTTTGGGGTTTACCATATCCACTATAAACTGGGTTACGGCTCGCGGCGTATAAAATTCACCGGTGTCTTTCTTCGCAGCCAATCCCTGGAGGATCTCCTCATAAATCACATTGAAAACGTGATGCTCTTTGCTGCTGTTAAAGTCAATTTCGTTGAGCTTGTTAATAGCCTGGCGGAAGGTTATTCCGCTCTTCATGTAGTTGTTGGTGCCGTCAAAAATCTGGCGGATGGTGATGCCTAAGCGATCGTCGACCGCAACAGTTAGGTTCTTGAGTGCGGGAAACAGTTTGTTGTTTACAAAATTGATAAGTTCATCTCCCGTAATGCCTTCATCATCTTCTGCCCAATTGCGCCACTGCAGCTCTGCAGGAATCGGCGATTTGTATTTCCGGTTCAGGATTTCTTTTTCCTTGTCTTTGTCATCAAAGAGTTTCAAGAAGATCATCCAGCCCAATTGCTCAATGCGCTGAGCGTCGCCACTCAGGCCCGGGTCTTTTCGGAAAATATCGCGGATGGATTTTATGGCGCCTCCAATATTGCTCATTTATTATGCTACTTTATAAAGTTCGTTCTCTAATTCTTTGATGGCTTTTTCATATTCCTCCCGACTGCCAAATACTTTGATGATTTCAGTTACTGAACCAAAATCGCTGATGGGTGGAACGGTCAATATTTGAATGTTCTCCATGTCTTCAATGCCTTGGTCGGCATATTTATCCAATAATGCCTCCAATACTTTCCGGGCCTGGTCGCCATACCTGGTAAAGTAGTTGCGCTTCTTCACATTGTTGGCCTGTTCCTTTCTGGTCAGTGGCGGTTGGTCATACGCTACATGGCAGATTAAATCAAATAAATCCACCTGCTTGTCCACAGCTTCATACAAGGCTTCCACCATTACGCCTTGTTCAATCAGTTCCGCAATAATGGCTTCTTTGCGGTCTGAGTGTTTCCACTTGTTTAAAAAATCATCCAACGAAGCAAACTGCTCTTTGATGATTCCTTTGGTATGGTCTTTCAGGCTGGTAGTGATGGGCTTGCCATGTTGGTCGAAATGCAATTCGCGGCTAATCAGCACCGATACATCCACGCCGTTTACATAAATTTTTTCTCTCGCTTCGTTTACAACCCGTGGTGGAAAGCTATTTACAGCATACTGAAAGGGAGGTTCAGTGCTGAATTCAATTTCCTCGCCTGTTTCCTCATCAATCGGGATTTCCGCTTGTTCCGCTTCTTCATCCACAATGCCGCCCAAATCGTCGTTTTCGGTTACAGGTTTTATCCTTATGGGTTCTCCGTCGAAATGCGGATCAGCAAAAAGGTCCGTTGCATTTCTGAAATCCAAAATGGTGAAATACAGTTTCCCGTATTCTTCATTAATGCGGGTCCCTCTGCCAATTATCTGTTTGAACTTGGTCATTGAACTGATGTTGGAATCCAGTACGATCACTTTGCAGGTTTGAGCATCCACGCCGGTAGTCATCAGTTCGGAGGTAGTTGCAATTACAGGGTATCTTTCTTCTGGGTTAATGAAATTGTCCAACTCCCGTTTGCCCTCGTCATTATCGCCTGTTATTTGCATCACGTACTTATGGTTTTCCGCAACCAGGTCGGCATTATGTCTGGCTATCGCTGAACGCATTCTTTCAGCATGGTCTATGTCCACACAAAACACAATGGTCTTGGCAAAGCGGTCATACCCTTTCATAAACTCCGTCAGCTTTTTTGCCACGATATCCGTACGTTCTTCAATCACCAGGTTTCTATCGAAGTCTCTGCGGTTGTAGATACGGTCTTCTATTTCGTTACCTTCTGTGTCTGTTTTGCCTTGTTCGGGGCGCCATCCTTCCAGGTCAATATTCAATCCAACCCTTATTACCCGATAGGGAGCCAGGAAGCCATCGTCAATGCCTTGTTTCAACGAATAGGTATAGATAGGCTCGTTGAAGTATTCAATGTTGCTTACGGTGTCAGTTTCCCTGGGTGTGGCGGTCAGGCCAATTTGCGTGGCATTTGTAAAATATTGCAGGATTTCGCGCCAGGCGCTATCCTCTCTTGCACTTCCACGGTGGCACTCATCCACCACAATCAAATCAAAAAACTCGCGACTGAATTGCTTGTAAATATTCTTCTCTTCATCGTTTCCGCTAAGCCCCTGGTACAAGGAGAGATAAATTTCATAGCTTTTGTCCACCAGGCGGTTTTTTACCACCGTCATTTTATCCTTGAAATGCTTGAAGTCGCCTCTGCGCGTTTGGTCTATCAACGCATTTCTATCGGCCAGGAAGAGAATCCGCTTTTTAGCTCCACTTTTCCAAAGCCGGTGGATTATTTGAAAAGCCGTGTACGTTTTTCCCGTACCGGTTGCCATCACAAGCAAGATTCTGTTTTGGCTGTTTGCAATGGCTTCAACTGTTCTATTTACAGCAATTTGCTGGAAGTAGCGGGGCTTGCGGTTTGTGCCGTCGAAGTAGTAATCCTGCGAAACGATTTTTTCTGCTTCGGGTGTTTCAATGCCTTTGTATTTCTTGTATTTCTGCCAAAGTTGTGCAGGAGTAGGAAAGTCATCTATGCCAATTTCGGTTTCGATGTTGACATCTGTTGCAGTGCGATCGTGAAACAGGAAGCCATCGCCATTACTGCTGAATACGCAGGGTATGTCCAGCGTTTTTGCGTAGTCCAGTCCCTGTTGAATGCCAGCTCTTACTGAATGATTGTTGTCCTTGGCTTCAATGATGGCTATGGGAATATTCGGTTTGTAATACAAAATATAGTCTGCCCGCTTTCGGGAGCCTCTTGCCGTGATTTTGCCTCTTACGTAAATCTTCCCGTCAGTAAAAGATACTTCCTCCAGTATTTGCAAATGCTTGTCCCAGCCTGCTTTTTCCAAAGCAGGAGTAATGAACTTGGTACATATATCTCTTTCCGATAGCGCTTTTTTATTCATCAGAAAGCCATTTTGGGACATGAGTGGCGACTACACCTTTACATACACGTTATGCCTTGCAATAGATTCGGGTTAACCGACATTCTTGCCATTGTGCAGTCCAGGGTTTTTTTATCATGGTTCAGTGTTCTTTTATGTTGTGTGTAAATTTACATAACTACAAGATTCACAGGTATATCGGTGGCGATAAATTCGGATGGCGCGCCTGCCCCGCCACACTCCCATCCTTGCAGGTTTGCACCCATGCACGGAAAGTTGAAAAGTTGATCTCGATGGTCATGGGGAGTTGACCAGGTTGATCCCGATCATCGGGAGTTGACTAGGGCGCAATGATTGATCAGTGCGTTCAGATCGGAGATTAATACCCAGGGTTGACCTGTTGACAGGTTGACCGGTTGACAAGGGCGCATTGATTAGTCAGTGCGGTCAAATCAGAGATCAGAAATCAGAACCTTGTGTCTCCGAAAGTCCGTAGGACTCCTTAGCAGAGTCCTTTGGACTTCGTGGCTAAAACGTTGGTTAATCAGGTGACCAGGGTGTAAGATAGCCGCGACTCAGTCGTGTAAGAACATAATATTCCCAAGTTGCAAACTTGGGAAATCGATGGCGTAATGATCAATCAGTGCGTCCAAATCAGACATCCGAAATCAGACATCCGAAATCAATATGGTTTCTTATTTGATAAACTTCAGGCCCGGCCGGTCCGGCCATTTTAGTTGCAATGTCCGGTGAAGGCATGGGCAGCCAGTTTGTGCAGTTGTGTTTTTCGTATTCTGGTATTATGGTGTGCGTTTTTTGCTTTTAGCTGGTTTATCGGGTTGGGCAAAATGCAGGATCAGGCGGCCCTTACGTGTGGTGTAATACTGTTGGTGGGGGCTGGTGGGTTTGTGCGGCAGTGTCATGGCCAGCCATCCCATTTGGATAAGCGGGTGCATGAAGCGGAGATAATTTTTTCTGTTGTTGGAAAGCCTAAGTTGCTGCAACATGTATTCGCGGCTTTGGGGTTGCGTGGCGGCGCGTAGCAGGGTAAAATCGTGGGGCAATAGCCTGATTACAGGTGCGTTAGCTTGGGCACCGGCCTGGTTACCAGCCTGGTTACTTAGCCCTGCCGGCAGCACGGACATAAACAACTCATTCAGCTGATTATCAATACTTTCTGGCTCCAAAGCTTGGGCACCAGCTTGGGCACTAACTTGGGCACTACGCAGCCATTCATCCAGCCATTCTATGTTCTCCCGGGTCTTTTACCCGCATTTGGGCTTTTGAGGGTACAATAGCCGCGACACTTCCGATTATTCGGAACGCGTAAGAACATAGTATTCCCAAGTTGCAAACTTGGGAAAGCGATGATCAATCAGTGCGTTCAGATCAGAGATCAGAAATCAGAGATCAAAACTCCTGTCCCAGTCGTGTCTCCGCCCCAAGGCGGTACACTGCGCCACCTCAGTAATCCACCTTATAATCCTTCTTTACCTCCTGCCCGCTCCAGGCCTTTTTGGAGGTCCATTCGGCCGGTGGCGCGGTCCAAAACGGGTTGCTGGCGGGCAGGCCAAGGGCCAGGAAGCCCGTGGTACACAGGTACAGGCTGCCCGTGCTGGTGTACACGTCGGCCACCATGGGCTGATGCCCGGCCAGGCCCAGTTGCAGCCAGCCCTGCGCGTCGAAGGTGCCCGGCTTGTCGAACAGGTTGTGCCATACGCTGGTAAGGGCGCAGCGCACCTGTGCAGGGTTTACCGCCCCGGGCAGCTTTTGCAATAGCGCCAACTGGCTTAGGGCCTGCATGGCTGCGCTGCGGTAGGTAATAGAGCGGCCCGCGGCAGGAAAAGTGCCTTCGGGACTAATAAAGCGCTCCTGCAGTTCGGCATACCGCACCATACGCTTCAGCGCTTCGTCGTAGTCGGCCTGTGCCGCCACTTTCTTCTCCACCATTACCGCCAGCATATCTACCAGCATGGGGTGTATTACAAAGCTGTTGTAGTAGTCCATGGCAAATTTGTCGCCGTCTTTGTACAGGCCATCGCCCACATACCATTCCTTCATTTTGCGATACGCCACATCCATGCGCATGGGGTCGTAGGCGGCGCCGGCTTTGGCCAAAAAGGCTTCGGTAATGCCGGCAAACAGCAGCCAGTTGTTATAAGCCGGCCTGCGGTTGCGCAGCGCCTGAAATTCGGTAATAAAGCGTGCTTTGGTGAGTGAATCGAGGGGCTGCCACAGGGCCCCGGGCGCACGCAAAAAGGCGTGGGCTATAAAGGCTGCATCTACAATGGGTTGCTGCTCGGTGCGAAAGTTGAGGTAGTCGGCATGGCCGGGGTTTACCATATTGGGCAGCCCCTGCAGTAAATCGGTAAGCAGGGTTTTCCTCAGCCTGCCCTCTTTGGTATCGTCATCGGGCAGGGCCAGCCAGGGCGCCACGCCGGCCATGGTGCGCCCTACGGCTTCCATGTAGGTAACGGCCTCCGCCTTCAGGAGGTAGCCGGGCGCTTTTTCTACAGGCATGCTTTGCTTTAGCGTACCGGTAGCCATATGGTGCAGCACCGGGTAGCTGATTTTGTACAGCAGGCGGCTCCAGTAGGCACGGTCGCTGTCGCCGGTGGGCGGGTCTGTGGTTGCTGCTGCAGCCACTTGCTTCTGCTTCTTTTGCGCCTGCGCAGGCATACCGGGCGCAAGTATTGCAATTGTGCATGCTAATATCATGCAGGCGCTGCTGTAAGTTATTCTATTCATGTTGGTTTCCTCTGTTGCTAAAGTAACAGCAATTGGCCAACCTGGCATGATTCAATGAAATACAAGTGGCTAATACACTTCTCCTCTTAGCGGGCTCTGCGTTGTATTTCCTCTGCGGACTTTGCGTGGAAAAAGAGAATGCCTTTAACCGCAGAGTGCGCAAAGTTTTTTCGCAAGGTTCGCAAAGGGAAAGCGCCACGGGCTTTTTTCTTCTGCGGTAAATCTGAGAGAACCTTCGGGAGTATTTTTCCCGCAAAGGCGCGAAGGCGCAAAGGAAAGTCCGGCGGGCTTAAAGAAATCTGTGAATCTGTGGCAAATGAACCTCTAATCTTAGCGACCTCTGCGTTGTATTTCCTTGGCGTGGTTTGCGTGGAAAAATGGGCAAGTTTTCACGCAGAGATCGCAAAGTTTTTTCGGAAAGTTCGTAAAGAGAAAGCCCGACGGGCTTTTTTCTTCAGCGGAAAATCTGCGCATATCTGCGGGAGAATTTATTTGCCAAGCGTTAAAGATTCCAAGCACTCCTTTGGAATACGAAGAGACGCGAAGAATTTAAGAATGTAATGCATTTACACTTAAAGAAATTTGTTCTCCCAAAGTTCGCAGCTGTGGCTATTGGATTCCTACTCTTAGTGGTCTTTGCATGGAAACAGAGGAACCATTTAACATGGGGGGTGCGAAAAATCGCCAAAGATGCATAACCGTAAGGCATACTATTTGCCGGCCAGCAAATAATTGGCAGCATCGGTGCGCCTGGTAGTTATACGGTAAGGTGCCTGTTTGCCGGCCATTTGTGCCGCAAGCTGTTGCTCTTCTACATATGCCACCTGGTTGCCCGGCAGTACGGCCACTAGTTTGACGCCACCGCCTTTTGGAATGCGTACCTTGTCCCATTCATCGGTCTTGTATGGCAGCACACTGTTTTGTGTGGTATACACGGCATACAACGTCACGTTGTTTATTTCGTGGTCAAGTTCATTTTCAAAGTCAAATTTAAAACCGGTAATCAGCATTTCGTTTGCTTGCATCAGTTTGTCAATATTCCACACACCCATTTTTTGTATCCTGAATACCTGAAGCAGATCGGCCTGCTGCTGTGCCCTTACCTTTTCTTCATCTATTTTAAGCAGGGTTTTATTATAGGCTTCCATTTCGCGCACAAATTCTGCCTGTGCTTTTACTGTATTTCGTCCGCCAAGCAAGGGTTGTGCTTCGGTACTAAATCTTTCCACACGCTTGTTGCCTGATGTGTCGTACAGTTCTTTGGTAAAAGACAGCTTGTAGCGCAGTGGATTGCTGCTGAGTTGTTGAAATCGTACTTCATCCCAATGTACCCGCATGGCTTGTTCAAATGCCTTGCGCTGCGTGGCATGCAGTAATTGCCATTGGTATGCCAGCAATCGTTTTTGCCCGGTGGGAACTTTGTAATTGCTTACCAGCGAAAACAGCAGGCTGCTGTCGGAAGCAGGCGATTGGGGCGGCGCCGGTAAAATGCTCAATCGGGCTATTGCTTCCTGCTTGCGCTGGTTGGGTTGCTGTTTGAAACTGCCCGTTTTATTCCACAGTCTATCCTGCTCCAGGTAATACAAATTATATCCTTCTGTACTGCGGTAGCCGGCTAGTTCCACTGCGATGGTTTTGTCCTTATCAAGTTGCAGCTCCTTGCCATTTTGAGCAGCTCGCAACTCAAGCATACCTGCCGATTGCAAGGCACCCTGTTCTGTATTCATGGGTATGCCCGCCCGCAGCAAATCATTGGCTGTATGAAATTCTCTTATCCGCAAGGTTAGCTTGCTTTGAGCCCCGGCAAATGCCTGTGCCGGTATGTGCAATACCGTACCGGTAGCAAGGTGGATTGTGGCTGCGCTGTCGGCATTCAGTTCAAAGGATTGAAAGGGTATATCGGCAGCAGGTACAGGGGCATTTATTCCCTTGTTTTGTTTGGCACTATGGCAGCCGGGGACTGATTGTGTAAGTACAAATGATGCGGTAAGTAGCAGTACAATATTTTGAAATGCAGTTCGCTTCATAACAGGTATTGCTTATTGGATTTATGTAATATAATCAGGGTGTAGCTGTGTTGTAAGGCAAGGAAAAGCAATACAGCATTCTGTCGCGGCAGCTAATCAGCAGCTCGGGCTTTCCGTCGCCATCCGTATCGCACACCACAGGCGGCATTTCGGCGGTTGAGGGCAACAGAAGGCGGTGCAGTACCTGCCTGCTATGGATGTCTATCACTTCCAGAAAACCATGCTGTCGGTCTGCATTGTCGTTTTGGTGCAGTATGGCTATGCATTCCTGCTGTTGGTGCCACCTGAATGTGGCAGTTGAGAGCAACGACTCGCCGCTACTGCGGGGCAGCGCTTCCGTTTGTCCGTCTTTGCCGCTCCATAAATAGGTAATGTTTCGGCATAACGATTGCATGCTGCCGGTTTTGTCAATCAGCGCCAGGCCTCCTGCATTGGTAAACAGGGCGCCCGTACCGGGCAATTGCAGTGTATTGAGTCCGGCGCCGTAAGTTTCAGCATCCATCAGTTGCTTTTGCAGCAGGTGCCCCTGTTTGCTAAGGGTTAGCAGGTAGGTGCCCCTGGCACCCGAATCGCTATAAATACGGCTGGTAAGCATAATAGTGGGGTTGACCGCGGTACCGCCAAGGGCTGCCGACAGGTCAAGCATATTGCCATTGCTATAGGTCCATAAACTGCGGCCTGTAGCACCGCTAACGGCATACACCTTGTCGTTATAGCCCGGGTAAATCAAGTCAGTTACGCCATCACTGTTCAAATCGGCCACCAAGGGTTTACTCAGCAGTGCCAGGGTGTTGCTAAACCAGGCCTGCACCTTAAACACGGTTCGGTTGTCGCCTGGCTTCCAGCCTTGAAATTCGGGGATGAAATAGCTCCATACCGTGGCGCCTTTGGCCGGGTCTACCGCCCTCACTTCGCCCGATTCGGAGGCGTACACTACCACTTTGCGTCCACGGATATTCAGCAGTACCGGCTCATGCTCCACATCGCCCGAAGCAGGCAGCCGCCACAGTATTGTTCCGTTAAGATCGGTACACAAAAACTCCTCATTGTCGTTGCCAAAATAGAGCCGGTTGTTGTACATCATTAAGCCGTTTACATCCATATCGCCAAATGTGGCATGTGCAAAATGGCGCTTCACCCGGCCGCTGCGGCTGTCCAGCACATACACGCCCGAGGTTTCGTCTATTACCGAATAGTCTTTATAGCTGGTGCCGTTGGATCCGATATACAATTCTCCGTTGTGCAGCAGCATATTGGATCTAAACGTGGTATTGCCAATGCGTGTTTTCCAGCGCAGGGGCATTTCGGTTTCAATGGCAGGTAACGGCTGGGCGCTTAGGGGCAGCCAGTAGTACATAGTGCTTGCCAGAAGCAAACAGGCAGGGCGCAGCATGGGGGTGAACTTTTGCAGAAAAACGCATGTTGCTACATATTATAATGCACTACCAATTGGCATTATAAAATATTTAACGGAGATGTAGCTGGTATACCCGAATGTCTTTTGCAACATTATACTGAAAGAGTATGTGTGCATAATCAGTATGAGGCGGGGTAATACTGGTGTGCTATTGCACTACGCCGTCAAAGGCCTTGCCCGAAAAAAGCTACTGCTGGTGTTGCATCATCACCACTTTGCCATCCATTGTACTTGCCAGTAGCCTGCCATCATCCAATGGTCGTACCGTATTTATCATGGAGTTGTCTATTTTATGTGCCCACCGCACGGTTTGTGTAGCAGGGTCAATGCCGTACACTACGCCGTTGCGGGTGCCAAAATGTACTGTGCCCTGCTTTTCTACCATCATGCTCGGCACGTGCTCATAGCCAAAGCCGGCATCCATTTTCCACACAGGCGGCTGCAGGGTGCGGCCGGTGGCAAAGGCCACTATGGTATCTTGCATGGTTTTGCCATACACCAATTTGCCATCAGCCGAAAGGCCCAGCGATTCGCGAACGGTGGCCGCATTGCTGCGCCACAGCGTAGCGCCGGTTGCTTCATCAATAGCGCTGATGTACCGGTCGGGGGCCACTATGTACAACACGCCATGGTGCGCTACGGGTATGCACGATGCCGGGCTCAGGTTGCGCACTTTGCTGCCGTTGCTCCATTTCCAAACGAGTGTGCCGGTGGCAGCATCCAGGCAGTAGAGGTAAGTATCCCAGGCGCCAAAGATGATTTTGCCATTGGTGAGTAAAGGCTTGCTTACTACCGGACCATGCAGGCTGTCGAACGACCATATTTGACGGCCCGTTTTAAGGTTCAGGCATCGGAAGCTGCCATCGCTGTTGCCAATGTAAATTTGGTTGCCTGCTATGAGGGGTGAGCCCAGCACAGCGGCCCTGGCGGCAAAACGCCAATGCTGCTTGCCGGTTTGTTGGTTCAGGCAGTACACATGCCCATCGCCGCTGCCAAATATTACTGAACCGTTTGCTACTGCCGGTGAAGAAAAGATGGCCCCACTTGTGCGGAAAGTCCATGCTTGCTGGCCGGTGTTTTTATCCAATGCATAAAAAGTACCATTGAGGTCGCCTATGTACACAAATTTGCCTGCTGCCGCTGGCGTACTTGCCACGTTGGCAGCGGCGGCAAAACTCCACTGTTGCTTCACCTGCGGGTAGATGGTGTTTACTTCATACGAAGGCCTTGCATAGCCCGATGAAGACCCATACTGACGGAAGGCGATGGGCACACTCGTCCAGGAACGCAGGTAGCTGGTGCCCGGCCTGCGCTCAGCAAAGCGAATGCTGTCAGCGTCAACACTTACTACGTTGTATCCTCCCACTTCGGCACGGGCACGCAGGTTGCTGCGGCCCATTACACCCGGTATGCTTTCAAAATCCATAGCCTTGTTGGCATGGCCGTGGCCGCACAGCATGGCCCAGGTATTTTTGGTACGCAGGCGGTCGGTTATCTCGTACCAGTTGTCCAGGCTGTTATCCGTTGGGTAGTGGTTGAGGTAGATGATGGGTTGCGTGGCGGGAATCGTCTGCAGCGCACTGTCGAGCCACAGCACAGCATCGCGGGGTACATGCCCATCGCTCATGCGTACGTAGGGGCCCGAGGCGCAACCCAAAAAGCGGATGCCTTCGTGCTCGAAGCTGAACTTGTCGTAGCCGAAAATTTTGGTAAACGTAACGCCGCCGCTTTCGCTCCAGCCGGTATCGTGGTTGCCGGGTATAATAAACCAGGGAATGTGCAGCGAGTCGAGGATGGCTTTGGCAAGGGCTATTTCGGCATTGGTGCCCATTTCGGTAATGTCGCCGGTAAGTACCGCAAAGGCAAGGCCCGGCGTGGCGTTGATGTCGGCTACGGTGCGCCGCAGGTCTTCTTCGGCCCGGCCATCGGGCGAACCGATGTGCGTGTCGCTTACGAATGCAAAGCGAAATGGTTTATGCTGGGCCAGGACAAAAAAGGAACCAAACAACAGGCAAAGCAGAGCGAGGAGGCTTTTCACAATCATGTAACGAAGGTAGGCAGGAATAAAACTGACAGCCTGAGCCAACACGCTCACCCCTCGCAGTTCCAAGGACCCTTCAATCGCCAGATTCCTAAATTCTTATTCATCCCTAATCAGCTTGAACCTGAACTTCCTTATTCCTTTGTTTTTTGTTTCTTATTCCTAACCTCCTCCCCTCACTTCTCACCCCTCACTTCTCACTTCTGAAACCGGTGCACCGCATATGGCGCTACATCTACCGAAGTAGCTGTTTCGTTGGCCATTTGGCTCACCAGCTTGCCGGTAGCCGGTCCCAGGCTCATGCCCACCATGGCGTGGCCGGTGGCAATTATGCAGTTGGTGTAGCTGCGGGTGCGCCCTATGTAAGGCATGCCATCGGGCGATACAGGGCGGTAGCCGTACCATACATCTTCCAGGTTAGGCACAGGCAGGTTGAAATTAGGGTAAAATGCTTTGGCCGATTTTATGATACCAAGTACGCGGTTCATGCTTGGCGGGGCAGCCAGGCTTGTAATTTCCATGGTGCCACCCAAGCGGGTTAGCTGTTCGTTGAGGGGTGTAAGGGCCACGCGACCTTCCATCAGTACGGCGGGGTGCTGCAATTTTAAATATTTGCTTGAAAAAGTAAAGCTATAGCCCCTGCCGCCCACCAGGGGTATGTTTGCTCCTGCCAGCTTGGCCAGCGGCCTGCTCCACGAGCCGCCGGCTATCACCACCATATCGGCAGGCAGGCTGTGCAATCCGGCCATTACCTGCTTCATTTGGCTACCCTGTTTTTTAAAACCATTTACCTCAGCATTGGGCACAAATATTACACCAAGTGTGGTAAGATATTGCCGCATTTGCTGCATGACCAGGCCGGGGTAGAGGTGCGCATCGCAGCCAAACCAAAGGGCCCCTCTGATATTCAATTGGGCATCGGGCTCCATGGCCTGCACTTCTTCTGCGTTCAGCACTTTTGCTTGCAGGCCCAGGTGCTGCGCTTCCTGCACGGTATTGTGGGCATGCTGCTCCTTTTCGCTTGTTTTAAAATACTCCAGCAGCCCTTTGCGCAGGTAGGCAAAATCGAAGCCGGGCAGGCTAAGCCATTCTTCGTACAGCTGCTTACTCAGCAGGGCTATATCGCGCAGGGGTTCGGCATTGCGCTCCACGTTTTGAGCGGTTGCGCTGCGCATAAATTTAAAGCCCCAGTCGATGAGTTGGCGGTTCAGCCGTGGCTGAATATAAAAGGGACTTTGCGGGTTGAACATCCAGCGCAGGCCCTGGCTGATGATGCCCGGCGAAGCCAACGGCACAAAATGGCTGGGGCATACATAGCCCGCATTGCCATAGCTGCAGTTGTTGGTAAAATCACCTTTGTCCACCACGGTTACCTGCCAGCCGCTTTGCTGCAGGTAGTATGCCGAACTGAGGCCTATAATGCCGCCACCAATTACTACAGCACTTGCCATGTCAATCCATCATTTTAAATTGGCTACTTTAAAGGGCTTTACCTCTACGCTATGCCATACATCCTGAGTAATATAGGGTTCTTGTGTGTACCAAGCCTCAAAATCCGCTTGGTTTTCAAACTGCACAATCATAACGCTTCCGTTCATTTGTCCCTGTTCGTTAAGTATAGCACCACCCATTAATAAATTGCCATTTGCCTTAAGCCGGCTTGCTCCGGCCAGGTGCAGGGGTCGTGCAGCCATGCGGCGCGGCAAAGCTTCGGCATCATCGCCATCGTGGGCTATTACCAGGTATTGTTTCACAAAAAAAACGAGGTTAGGTGTTTCGCAAGGAGGAAGTGCCTTTACGGCGCAATGCTGTAGGCGGTAAGCCGGGTTTCGGTACTGCTGTTTACACCCGCCAGCGGCACTACCAGCACCACCTTGCTATAAATGCGACCTATGTTTTCGGCATAATAAAAGTTGATATCCTGGCTGGCAATAGGCACACCGGGGGCGCTAAGCACCACATGTACCCGGGTTACTTTTTGGTACAGTTTACTACCTACCGTGTACACAATACCTTTTTCGGCTATGGTATAGGTAAACTTTACGTTAAGCGGGGTGCCGCTTATATTAATGGTTTTTGTTTCGTCCCAGGTACCGTTTACAGCCAGGTCGCTGCGCAGGTACAGCAGGTCGAGCACGGTGTTCAGCGCGTCAAAACGGCCAAACTGGTAATGGAATTCGTTGGTAACATTAAAATATTCGTTGGGTCCTACACTATTGGTAAACACCCGGTATGTGCGCCCATTGGCCGTAGTGTCTTTGCTGGTGGCCTTAAGCTGGAACACACTATTGATGCCGGTTACCAGGTTGGCTATCTCATAATCCCAAGTGCTATTGGCCTTTATGGGTTGAAAATTGCCCGGGGCCGTAGGGGAGGTACCCGAGTTGTCTGCTTCTTTATTGCAAGAGGCGGCCATGACAAAAAAGGCAAGGACAAAAACATACAGGATACGGTTCATTGAACTGGAATTTAATAAATAATGCCTTTCAGCGTTTGTGACTCAAAGGTGTAATAAAAACGGCCAAGCTGCAAAGGAAACGTTGGCCGGCAGAAAATTAGTACTTGTTAATTACGTTTCTTTGAAAGTATGATTGTGGACATTTTGGCGGCGGTATGCCTGGGGTTGGCAATTTTCAAAGGCATTTTAAAGGGCTTTGTTGTGGCCCTGTGCTCGCTGCTGGCCTGGGTAATTGGACTTGCTGCCGCGCTTAAGCTAAGTGCCGTGGTAGCCAACTACCTGGGGCGTAATACTGGAATGACCGGTCAATGGCTGCCCTTTGCTTCGTTTTTAATAGTTTTTATAGCAGTAGTATTGGTAGTGCGCCTGCTGGCGGCTGCCATTGAAAAGGCATTGCAGGCCGCTATGCTGGGCTGGGCCAACCGGCTGGCAGGTGTAGTATTGTACGCGGTTTTGTACTTCACTATACTCAGTATTTTTTTGTTTTACGCGGGTAAGCTGCAATTGCTGCCTGCCAATATAGCGGCACAAAGCGTTACTTATGCCTACATAGCACCCTGGGGGCCATGGCTTATGGAAATGCTGGGTATACTCATTCCCTGGTTTCGCAACATGTTTGACCAGCTCAGCCATTTTTTTGAGGAAGTAGCCCAAAAGCAAACCACATAAGGCCGGCACTTGTGTAAAGAGGAGCGAGGGTTGGTTCAAAACCCCTATTTTAGCACCCAACTGTTCGGTATATTTCGGACAGCGAATGCTAAAGCCGGAAAAGGACAGCCGCGGTTTCGGCCGCTAACGGCCTAATCACGTAATTTTGAATGCATTTTCGCTTTGCCAATCAGTTTTTAGAACAAAAGCTAATGAGCGGCAGGCGGCTACAGGTGTAAGAAAGTGAGTATGGATTACGAAATCAAGCATAAGGACAAATTCAGGTATGTAGACGAAGGGCATGGTGAGCCACTTATGCTGCTGCATGGCTTATTTGGTGCGCTTAGCAATTTCGCAGATCTGATCGAGCAATTCCGCAAGAGCTACCGGGTAGTGGTACCTATGCTGCCGCTTTTTGAACTCGATATTTTCCATACCACGGTAGGCGGCCTCGAAAAGCATGTTCAGAAGTTTATAGAAACACTGGACCTGAATAATATACACCTGTTGGGCAATAGCCTGGGAGGCCATGTGGCGCTGGTGCACGTGCTCAAGCACCCCGAACGTATTAAATCGCTGATTCTTACCGGCAGCAGTGGCCTGTTCGAAAACGGCATGGGCGATACCTACCCCAAACGTGGTGATTACGATTATATTAAGCGTAAAACAGAGATGACCTTTTACGACCCTGCCATTGCCACCAAAGAACTGGTGGACGAGGTGTTTGAAATAACCACCAACAGGCTGAAGGCTATAAAAATCATTTCGCTCGCCAAAAGTGCCATTCGCAACAACCTGGGAGAGGAGCTAAACCAGATAAAGCAGCCAACGCTGCTGGTATGGGGAAACAACGACATCATTACGCCACCCTTCGTTGCAAAAGAGTTCAACAGGCTCATTCCAAACAGCGAACTTCATTTTATTGACAAGTGCGGGCATGCCCCCATGATGGAAGTTTCGGGCGAGTTCAATGTTATTCTCGATCGTTTTCTTACTAAACTCAGGCAGCCCGTAGCCGTGTAGCGCCGGACGCGTTTTATGCTTAACCAGCACGTAATATCGAATATTGTATCGCCACTGAGCCCTGAACAGCAGGCCGATAGTGCCCTGCACCTGATGGAAGAGCAGGGCATGAGCCAGCTGCCGGTGGTAAAAGACGGCTTGTACCAGGGCTTGCTGAATGAAGAGAGCCTGTATGATGTGGACCCTGGCGGCACCGTGGCTGACCTTCAGTACGAATACTTGCGCTATTCGGTGCATGCCGATGAACACTTTTTTTCCGCAGTCAGACTTGCTGCCGATATGCGGCTTCAGGTAGTGCCTGTAACGGCGCAGGACAACGAGTACATAGGCAGCATAATGGAGACCGACCTGCTGCGTCAGCTGGCTAAAACCACCGGCCTGCACGAAGGTGGAGGCCTGGTAGTACTGGAAATGGAGGCTTCAGCTTTTTCGGTGGGAGAACTGAGCAAACTGGTAGAAACAAACGACTCTCATATAATGCAGTTAAACACTTACCGAGACGAAGTAACCGGCAACCTGGTGGTTACCCTGCGCACCAACCGAGCCGAAATAAGCGATATAGTGGCAACCTTGCAGCGCTACGAATACCGGGTGGTGTTTTACGCCGGCGAAGAACATTATCAAAATGAGCTGCGCCGAAATTACCACCACCTCATGAATTTTTTGGAAATGTAACCCCCCTGCGTTAAGGCAGGCGCCCTTTTAAGCAGCGCAACCGAAACCGTGAGCGACAGAAAAAATGAGGAAATGGGTGACGATATGGATTATGGGCTATTTGCTGTGCCTGGGTGCCCAGGCACAGCATGGCATAGCCGAAACAATTGAGGCAGACTTTTCCGACTCGCTGGTAGAAAAGCGCATCAGCCAAATTCACGTGACAGGCAATAAGGTAACCCGGCTGCCCATTGTACAACGAGAGATTGCCCTGCAAGCAGGCGAAACCTACCGCATGAGCGACCTGCGCAAACGACTGCGCCTTACCCAGGAGCAGCTCATGAATACTACTTTGTTTGTAACCGTACATGTAGACACCACCGAAGTGGGCAACGACGAACTGAATGTAAACGTGGAAGTGAAAGAGCGCTGGTATATTTTTCCGGTACCCTACTTTAAGGTTATAGACCGCAACTGGAATGTGTGGATCAAAGACTATAAAGCCAGCCTGGACCGCACCAACCTGGGTATAAAAGTGAGCCACAATAACCTTACCGGCAACAACGACAAGCTGAACGTGTGGGTGATTGGCGGCTATACCCAACAGTTTTCGTTCAATTATACCAAGCCTTATATAGACAGACGCCTGCGGCACGGCCTGAATTCAGGCTTTGTATACGCCCGCAACCGCGAGGTAAATTATGGTACCGACAGCAACCGGCAGCAGTTTATTGAACTGCCCGAGTTTGCCCGCACCTACATACGTGCCGATATTGGCTACGGCTACCGCAAGGGCAGCCAAATGCGCATGAGTGCCAAGCTTAGTTACAACCACGAAAGCTTTGACAGTGCTGTGGTAGCTATGAACCCCAACCTGCTGGGCGATGGGCGCACCAAAGCGGGGTATGTAGACGCGTTGTACAATTTCCAGTACTTTAATGTTGATTACATTCCATACCCCATGAGGGGCTGGCAGGTAGAGGCTTACACATTTGCGCGTATGGGCCAGGGCCTGAATTTGATAAAATTAGGCGGCAAAGCCCTGGGTACCTGGGAAGTGATGCGCAAAACCTACGCCGACTTCAGGGCCGTGGCCGCTATATCCTTTCCGGGTGGGCAGCCGTTTTATAATCAGAAGCTGATGGGCTATGGCGACCTTACCATGCGCGGTATGGAGTATTATGTAGTGGATGGCACTACAGCAGGCATACTTAAAGGTACCCTGCGTCACGAAGTGTTGCATTTTACCATTCGCAACCTGGTGAAATCCAAATCGCACAACGAAATACCGTTCCGCTTTTTCCTGAAAGGATACGGCGACCTGGGCTATGCCTATGCCAAAGACCCCGGCACCAGCTACATGAGCAATATGCTGCTTAAAACATGGGGCATAGGTCTGGATGTGGTAACCGTGTACGACCTGGTGCTGAAGCTGGAGTACAGCCGCAACCAGTTTGGCGAAGGCGGGATATTTATACATACTGCCGCCGATTTTTAGCACAAACATTTTTTTGCTGCACAGCAGGCTTATGCACTTCGCAATATTGCTCCATCTGTTTAAAAAAAAGCCTAGAAACCGGTGATATAGCCATGCGCTTATGAAGCCGTATCCTTAGCCTGCAATTCACTTCAATTGATAATACAATGAAAATTGCCATATATGCACGCAACCTGGACCAGGAAAACCTTAGCCTGTTTAAAGCGTTGATTGACGATTTGAGGCGGGTTGAATCCGGTATTTTGCTGCATAAGAGCCTGGAACCGGCCTGCCGCGAGCTGGGATATGCAGACGATTCGCTGGGCCTGTTTATCAATGCCGACGATTTGGATAAATCGGTTGATTTTGTAATAAGCCTGGGTGGCGACGGTACCATGCTGGATGCGGCTACCCTGATACGCGATAAAGCCATACCGCTGCTGGGTATCAATTTTGGGCGGCTGGGCTTTTTGGCCAGCCTGGGCAAAGACGATATGCTGAAAGCAGTGGACGCCCTGGAAAACAGCACTTACCATATTGATCAGCGCACCCTGCTGCATATAGATGCCGATGTACCCCTGTTTGAAGACGCCCCTTTTGCCCTGAACGAATGTGTGCTCCACAAGCAGGATATATCCTCCATGATAAAAGTGCACACCTACATTAATGGTGAGTTTTTAAATACGTACTGGTGCGATGGTGTAATTGTAAGTACCCCCACGGGCAGTACAGCCTACAACCTGAGCTGCAATGGCCCTATCGTGTTTCCCGAAAGCGGCAGTTTTGTAATAACGCCTATAGCGCCCCACCACCTGAACGTACGCCCCATTGTAGTGCCCGACAATAATGTAATATCGTTTGAAGTGGAGGCCCGCAGCGACAAGTTTATTTGTGCCCTGGACTCGAGGCGCGAATATGTGGACGTAAAAGCCCAGGTAGCAGTGCGCAAAGAAGCTTTTACCATTGGCATGGTGCGACTGAGCGAAAACACCTTTTTGGAAACCCTGCGCAACAAACTTACCTGGGGTCTCGACAAAAGGAACTGACCGATGGTAAATGTGCCTGCCTTGGCGCTTCAGGCACTGCAGCAAGTGAAAACACAGACAATACCGCCGTTTTTACTCCAATTTGCATACCAAATACACACCGTTTGCGTTCTAATAGCTTCTTCACAGTTATTTTGCAAGCATGACGAGGTTTTTTACGCTTTTTCTGTTGCTTACCCTTGGGCTGGCCTCCAGGGCGCAGTTTTTGGAAGCCAATGTACTCAGTGGCGAATTTGGCGTGTCGGTGGGCGGCGGTCATTATTTTGGCGACATTAATACCGACGCGTCATTTAACCGGCCCAAGCTAGCCGCCAGTTTGTTTTTTCGCAAGCAGTTTGGCAAATACATAGCCCTCAGGGCCCAGGGTACTTATGCGCTACTAGGTTATTCCGACACATACAGCGATAACGAGGTGCAAAAACTGCGCAACCTCAGTTTTAATACCGATATTTTTGAGCTTGCCCTGATGGGCGACTTCAATTTCTTTCGCTACATACCCGGCGAAAGAGGCTATGCATTTACGCCTTATGTAAGCTTGGGCGCAGGCGTGTTTACGTACGATCCCTATGCATATCTGGCAGATGAAAAGTACTTTTTGCGTCCATTAGGTACCGAGGGTCAGGGTACAAGTTCGTACCCCGATCGCGTGGCATACAGTACCATGGCTGTGTGCTTTCCTATAGGTGTGGGTGTTAAGTATGCCTTATCGGCCAAGCATACGCTCAGTTTCGAAATACTGCACCGCTTTACCAATACCGACTACTTAGACGATGTGAGCACCACCTATGCCGGGCCCGATGTGTTTCCTCCGCTGGCCAATGGCGATCCATCGCCCGCCTTTTTACTGCAAGACCGTAGCTACGAACTCACCAGCAGCCCCATAGGCATTGCCGGCCGGCAGCGTGGCATCAGCTCCCAAAAAGATCAATACCTTACTGTGCAGTTGGGGCTTACTATCAACTTTATGAACTACAGGTGTCCTACGCCTAAGTATTAGGCAGATGATAGTTTTCAGTTGACAAATGACAGTTTTAGGGAATATTAAATAAGGAACAAAAAATAAGTAATAAGAAAGGAATGCGCCCGTAGATGACTGCGAACGGAGGCAAAGAAACTTACCAAAATTTGTACAGGCAGGCAATTCATAAACTTACTGTTGGGCAGGCTTTCATTCTTTTTTCATTCCTCAGTATAATCTGGTAGCTGCAGCCGATGAGCCTGTCGTTTATATTTTTTGATCTGTTTTTTATCTTTTTTAATGCCCAGGTTGGTAAGTAAACCGCTGATGGCTATGCCGCTCCAGAAGTTGAAAATGGCTTTTTCGCGTTTGCGCTCGGTGTACACTACATCGCTGCGGCCATTGTCCTTATTGGCTACCAACGTGTTGGCCAGGCCGTTGAGCAGTTTGCTAAACAGGAAGCGGTTTTTTCCCTGCTTATCCAGCAAGGTTAGTTTCAGATGGTTGTAGCGCAGGTCCATGTTGCCAAATGCCAGCATATCGTTTCCCTTAACCTGCAGGCGCATAGAAGATATGTTTCCGCTCTTGATTTGTATGTTGAGCAGGGGTTTGAGCAGGCTGTCGAGCCGCACCAGGTTGAATTGTTGCATGCGAGCCTGCATCAGGAAGGTTTGCAGGCTGTCGGCATACGATTGGCTGAACTGCATATTCAGCTTTCCGGAATCCATAAGCAGGGTGGTAGCGCGCAGCCTGAGCGAATCGTTAGGCATCACATCCCGGTTTTTTATATTGGTGATGGAACCCCGCAGGTTGCTGAAATAAATATTGCCCTCGCGGCCACTTTTTTCAGCAATAGTGGTGGAGCGTACATAGCCGTTGGTAAACAACAGGGAGTCAATTTTAAGCCCAACCGGTACTTGCTGCAAGTGCCTTGCCGGCAGCGGGCGATAACGCACCGTGTCATCCGGGTAGGTTTTGTTGCGTTGCGCAAGCAGATGCAGGTCATTTACCTGCAGGCTTTTTACGTCAAGTACCGAGTCGTTCAGGATGTGCGCTATGCTGCCCAGCCTGGCAGAAATGTGCCCGGTGCTAAGGGCCAGCCACGTTTTTTGAAAAGCAAACTGCTGCCAGAATGCATCCCTGTCTTTCGACGGCTTCCATAAAAATGAGTCCACGTTCAGCGTGCCGTCTTTGGCCGACACCTGAGCGTTGCGCACACTAATCACAGATGCCAGGTTGCGCATGTCAGCATCCAGTCCTTTTACCCACCAGCCGGCATTGCCGAGTATTTTCCTGATGTTCATGTATTCGGCGGTATTGAATGGCTGATTGCGCAGGCCAGCCTCTTGCAGCCAGAGACTAATGGAATCGTTGCGGTCAGAAACCGTATTGTATGCAAAACCCTGCACCGCCGCCTTCTCCAGCAAACCTTGTATCCTTTTATCTGCTCTAAACATCACTTTACTCGCATCCAGCGATATTGCTTCCGGCTGCAAATGCACCTCACCAATACTTATTTTAGGGCGGGGTGTTTCCACACTCAATTTGCCAATTTGAGCCCCGCCGGTAAGGTTGCCCTGCGCCAGCCTGATGTCGTTTATTTGCACATGGCCGCCCGTGCTTTGAATGCGCATGGGTCCCCGGTTGTTTGTCCATTGAATATCTGCAGCTGGCTCTTTCAATTCCAGTTGGTCTATAAAAACCGGCATTGGCAGGTTTACGGACCGGGTAGGTGCATCAGGCGGAGGATCCTGCAGCAACAATTCCACCCGGGGCTGCCTGAACTTAAGATTTGTAATTCTCAGCCTTTCAGGATTGGAACTGCGGAGGCCAAGCGTAAAATCAATTTCTGGCGCAGCCACTTGCAGGCTGGTGCTGGGCTGGTTTATACTAAGCCGGGTATTGGATATCCTTAAGAATCCGGGCTGCAACACACTCAGGAAACCATAGCTAAATTCTACCTGTGGCGCCTGGTACAATCCACCCACACTGCCCAGGTTCAGTTTGTCCCATTCCATACGGCCCCGGCGCAGGGTAAGAGCCTGCGCTGCCGCCGTTACCGATGCTGATGCCGCGGCGCCAGGTTTACTGTTCATTTTCAGCTCCAGTCGGCGCAGCGCAAAGCTGTCGGTACGCAGTAAAAAGCCTGAGCTGCCCGGCCGGCTCCCAGTCTTGTGCCGGTTGACGGGGGCGGGCATGTTCAGCATGCCGCTGCCAATGCTTACGCCCTTGAAATCGAACACATTGTTTGCGGGATCTAGTTGCTGCTCCAGTGGCTTGGCCTGCACCAGCACATCCTGTAGTTGAACGCCAATGTTACCAGGCAGTTTGCCGGTAATGGTATCCAGGTGCAGCGAAAGGCTTTCCTTGTCGATTGTAAGGCCGCGGAGGGCCAGCTTCGTTTCTCGTGCGGTTAGCTGCAGCCTGCCCGAGCGAAGGTTTGTAAGCGAGCGGATGATGTCGCGGTAGTTTTGAGCCTTCAGCAGTAGGCGGGCATCCAGGTCGGCATCCAGGCCGGTTATCAGTATCTGCTCGTCTTCGGGCGCCGAAGGGTTGAGTACAGCCGACAAATTTTCAATGCTGAGTTCTTGCACATCCACTTTGTCGCGCAGCAAATCAGTTATATCGGCTATGCTTCGTTTGGGCAGCGGGCTGGCCCTGTTCCTTTTGCCAATATCGCCAACAAAACGGGGACTTACCAGTACGATGCGGCGTGCGTTGTAACGCTGCAAAAACACCTGGCTTAGTATATAGTCTTCCAGGCGTAGTACGGGCAGTTCCAACACAGTGGGCTGGCCCCCCGGTTTGGCCGGCTCTTTGCTGAAGCGGATATTGCGTATTTCGGCCACTTTACTCCGTATTTCCAATGCGCCCAGGGTGCTGCTGATGCCGGTGCTCAGGTTGCGCTCTCTGAAATCCCTGATTTGCAAGGTGAGATCTTTAATGTCCAGGGCCGGCATGCGATCCTGCAGCAGGGTCAATTCGCGCAGTTGCAGCCTGTCGCCCCGCACATCAAGGTAAGCTGTGCCTCTATTGCCTACGGTATCCACCGCCTTTAGTCCATAGCTTATATCGTTTACCTGCACATGGTGCAGTTGAAACTGCTGGCCATGGTAACCAAGGTTGCCTGCAGCGGTGTCTGTATCAGCCAACGCATCAGCTTGCTGGCGCAAAATGCCCAGGTTAATAATACCCCTGGCCACGTAGGTTGAGTCTATTTCCAAAATGCCGCGGTCAAAAAAACTGTTCCAATGCAGATTTTTGAGGCGAATAGCAGACAGTATGGCGCTATCGGTAAGGCCACCCGGCTGACGATGCCAAAAGCGTAGCGAGTCTATCATCATGCTATGATCAACCGAGGTAGCCTTCAGATAATTGACGGCGCCTTCCATGCCTTTGCCCGGCAATTGCAAGTCGGGGCGTCGCAGCTCTACGGTAACCACCCCGTTGAATTGCAGCCTGCCGGGCGTGGTGGGGTTTTCGCTCAGCCTGATGCTATCGAGCGTGAGGTATAGGTGGTTGAGCGAAAAAGGGCGCTGGTTATTAGCGGCGGGCACTATGCGAATGGCGCCATCTACTATACGGCAATTGTCCACCTTCAGTTCTTGCAGCACGTCTATAAAACCTTTCTGCAGGTCGTTAATGGCCTGGTTAAATGGTCGTTTTGCCTGTTGCTTATTATCCTCAAAAACCGAAGTAAACCTGGGGTTGTACATGGTAAGCAATTCCACATTCAGTTTGCGAAAGTTTACCAGTCCCATCAAGTTGTTAATCCTCAGCCTTGTCGAATCGGCTTCCAGCAGCACGTATTTGGGCATGGTGGTGGAGTCTACCGGCTGCACCCGCAGCTTGTCGATGCGCACATATACCGGAAACAATGATACCCGCACCCGGGCGCTTTTGGCTGTATATTTTCCATCACTCAGTTCTTCCACCGCATAGCGCAACAAGCGGCGGCTGCGTTGCTGTAGCAGCAGGTAGCTGCCCAATGCAGCCACCAGCAAGAACAGCAGTACAAATGAGAGTATTTTAAGTATGCGCTTCAATAAGATGAATAACGCAGGTCAGAAGTATTGATTTTGAAATGCGCTAAACAAATTTCGGGGAAAAGCAGCCTGAGTACCGCAGGAATTGGAGGGGCGGTAAAGTATTGCCATGCAATAGCATCAATGCAGCATACAATCAGGCGGCAAATTCAAAGTGTTTTAATAAAGCGGAAAAGCTCCTTTGCCGGCAAAGCGGTAAGTCGGAAAGAAAACGGGAAATCGTGTTCAACTGGCTTACCAAGCCGGATAGCCATCTGCCACATCGGTGTACCCGCCGCTTTTGCGGTTAATATAGCTACACCTTCTAACATTTGGGTATGGCGGAACAAATTTACTTTTCTGCCAATACCTGCTGCCACACCGCCTGGTTCACTTTTACCGGGTATTTGGCTTTTAGCCTGCTTATCCACTGCTGCTCCAGCAACTGCTGGTAGTCGTTGGTTACATAACCGCGGGCTTCTTCAAAGCTGCGTTGCTCGCCAGGCGGGCGCAGGGCAACGATGCAGGCAAATGTGATGGTATTGTCGAAGGCATTGGTAAGGGGCGCGGTTGCTTTTCCTGCCACAGGCTTTTCGCCATCGGCCAGTGGTAGCTGTGCCAGTTCAAAGCGGCCACTGTCTATAGCGGCACGCTCCTCCAGTTTTTCCGAAATCAGGCGCCAGCTACGGGGGGTAGCGGTCAGCACAGCGCGCATACTGTCGCTCAGGGCCTTGTCGGTGGTGGTAACCAGTATGGCCTCGGCGCTTTCGCTCCATTTGTAGGCTGCTTTGTGGGAAGTATAGAGCTTTTTGAGGCCGGCATCATCATTTGCTGCCTTGCTCCACACCAGCCTGTCCATCGCTTCAAACAGCAGGTTGGCATCTTTAAATTCTCTAAGCTGGCTTTTGAATTCGGCATCGTTCGGCAACAGGTGTTGCTTGTAATACTCGTTGGCCTTGTGCAGCAAAAAGTTGTTCCATTGGCTTGCAAAAGCGGTACCTGCCAGCGAGGGAGCCATGGTATTGCTTTGCCGCAGGTATTCAATCCAGTCTTTGCCGGTGTATTGCTTTTTGGCAAAGGCCAGCAGGGGCGTTTTGTCGTTTACGTTCATGGCGCCGGTGTTGTAGGCTTTCAGCGCCGAGTCGGTGTAGGCACGCAGTTCCTTCTGGTTCACCGGTAGCTGCTGGTAGCCCATGGTGGGCAACTTTGCCTTTAGCATTTCGTTGCGGGCATCGCGGGCATAGCTGCCGGTTTGCACCTGCTGCTTTAATGCGGCCAGGTTTTCGGCATCGTTGGGGTCTGTTGCCACCGCCTTCTTCTCCTTTAGTTTAAGGATGTGCCAGCCAAACGAGGTACGGAAGGGTTTACTGAGGGGATGTGCCGAATCAAGGGCAAAGGCGGCATCTTCAAAAGCTGTTTCGTAGGCGCCCACACCAAATTCGGGTAGCAGGCCACCCATGGTGTAGCTGCTGCGGTCGTTGCTGTAGTCATAAGCCAGTTGATCGAACGATGCGCCGGACAGCAGCAGGGTATAGAGGCTGTCGGCCAGCCGCTGATTGCGCAGGTTGGCGGCTGCATCACTCTTGTCAATATCGCTCAGCAGTATTTGCTGCACCTGCACCCGGCCGCGGGCGGGGCGTTCGTCCAGCTTTTTGAAGATGTGATATCCCGAAGGCGCTTCTGCCACTTCGCTCACGGCCCCTTTGGCCAGCGGAAAGATGGCGTTTTCGTAGCGGTACGGCAAGCTGAATATCGTTACCCATCCCACCAGGCCGCCAGAGGTTTTGGCAGCAGCATCGGTACCATATTGCTTCAGCACATCTTCAAAAGGGCGGCCACTCTTTAGCGCCTGCCATGCTTCGCGGGCCTTGGCCAGGGCCTTGTCCTTTTCGGCATCGTTTCCTGGCAGGTAGGCCACATACAGGTCGGCCAGCAGCACATCTTTCTGGCTGCGCTCAAAAGCCGTTTGCACCAGCTTATCTACTCCTGCCTGTTCATTCAAAAAGGTTTCTTCCAGTTGCTGTTGGTAAGCTTGCAACTCGGCCTGCTGATTGGGCAGGGTATCCAGCTTTTTGTCGTAAGCATCCTGCACTTTCAGCTTGTAGTTTATATACAGCGGCAGGTATTCTTCCAGCGCCTGGCGGCGGCTGGTGGTGGGTGGGTTTTTGCCAAAGGCTCTCAAAAACTCCTGCTTCTTACCTGCTTGGCGCCGTAGCTAAACAGGTTTTGGCTTTGGCCCTGCAGGGCCGTCATGAGCAAAACCACTATCAATATCCTGAAGTTCATATAAAAATAAATTGACTTGTTTATTCAGGTGTTCAGGGTTTGTATTTTCAGCGTGTATCGGAATGGTACAAATGATTAAATAGCCACTAAGGCACAAAGACAATTAAGACTTTTGTTTACTGTATTAAGTTGAGTAAATTATCCAGGATTCGAAGTCTTGGCAGCTGTCATTAAACGTTTGCATCGAGCCGTTGCCTGATTTTATTTTGATGCTGAGAGTGGGAAAAATGGTTGGCGTTGCTTGTGTTGCGCGAACAGATATTTCTGCAAGGATTATTTTGTCCGCCATTGATTGATTTCTATTCTTGCTTGTGCAATTTCGTCAAGTTGCTTCTTGCTGAAAGTTTGCCCATTTAGCAGCAAAGTCAGCATGTCCGCTTGAGTTTCAGATACGACTTTACTATTTTCAACTTCGTTCTTGAGCTTTGTCCACTGCCTTTTTGGAAGTTGTTTCACCAATTTCACTAACTGTTCATAGCCTATATCAATTTGCGCTTGCATAACAACAAAATTAAGAAATTTTGCCAAAAGAGTTATGGTCAACAGGTAAGGTCGTTTCGGCCAGATTAGCTAGTTCGGTTCCCCAGGCTCATCCATTGCCAAATAGTTGTCAAGTCTATTACGGTAGAGGCTACCTGTTGGAATAACCACTATGAACTCTTTTGTTTATATAAATATATGATTGCATGTATTTATCGCATTCTTTGTGCCTCCGAAGGAGTCCTTTGGACTTCGTGGCTAACCTCTCTTTATCCCTTCGGTTCTAGAGCATATCTCAGAAGTTCCATATGATTACTTAACCACGATGGCACCGGGAAGGTATAATGGCCACAATACCTGATTTTCCCGCATTTTTCTATGTGCTCCTTGTGCCTTCTTTGTGCCTTTGTGGTTAAAAAATGAATTCTAGTTGGTTTTGCCCCCGGTCTGTTGTTTTTCCTTTTCCTTCAGCACACGGTCCAGGTCGGTAAGGCCTATGTTTTTGGCGATGATCTTTTTGTCTTTGTCCAGCAAAAACAGGGTGGGCGTGCTGCGCATATCGTACAGCTGCCGGAAGTTGGGCTTGCCGGCTTTTTCTTCCTCTTTGCGCATGGCCTCTGTTTGGTGAACATGCACCCAGGCGGGGTCCAGCTTATGGTCGGCAATAAACGGCTTCCAGTCTTTCACACTTTCTTCGTTTACCATTACGGCATACACGCCTACGTTCATGTATTTCCATTCGGCCTTGTACAGGCTGTCGAGCTTTGGTATTTCCTCGCGGCATTTGCCACAGTGTACATCCCAAAAGGATATTATGGTATAGCGGGCATTGAGGCTGTAGAGGGTCCGAGCCTTGCCCGCGGTATCTACCAGGTCCATATCCCAGGCGGGCGAGCCCAGCTGGTTGGCTACCAGCATGTAGTACCTGTCGCGTATGGTTTTCAGTTGTTTTTCGTTCAGCCAGTCGGCCTTGGGTTTGTCGCCGGCCACGTAGCGGTCGTACACATGAATAAATACCTTGTCCTGCCCCATTATTTTGGGGTTTATATAGTTGTCGATGAAATAGCCTACCAGGTAGCGTTCCATTTCGGGGTCGTTTCGGCCAAGGGCAATCATCCAGTTAAACTCCTGTATGAGGCTGTCGGGGTCGGGGCTTACCCAGCTTTCGAGGTAGGTGCGCAGTTTGGGTTCAAAAATGGGGGTGCGCACCAGGCGGCCATCCATCAGGTTTATATTGTCCCAATAATGTGCCTTGCCATATCGGTATTGGGCAATGGTATCCTGTCGGTTTTTGGGGCTGCGCAGTTCGGCGGGGTATTCTACATCCTGCATACTTTTAAACAGCAGGCTCAGCAGGCCGTCGGGGCTGGATTTAATGACATTTTTGCGGTAGTCTTCTATTTCTTTAGCCGGCTTTTCCACGGCAGCCTGCAGTTCCTTTTTGCGGGCCTGGTCAGTGCTTTCACTTTGCAGTTTGCGCAGGCTGTCTATCACCACCGCGCGGCTGCTTACAAAGCGGGTATAGCCCAAAAATAGGGCGTTTTCGGCGCTGCCGCCAAAGGTGAGCGACTTATCCATGTTGAGGGTATCGGCTGCAATAGTAAAGTGCTGGTTGGGGCCCATCAGCATTTCGCAGAGGATGGTTTTGGCCGGTGAGGCCAATATGTACACGCCCTGTGGGTAGGGTTTGGCGCTTTTAAACACGGCGGTGCCCTGGGCGCTTACAAAGGCGCTGTCGGCCAGGCCCTTAATGCCACCATAGTAGTAGGCCAGGTACAGCCACTGGTTTTTGTAGGGTTTTATGTTGCACACTATTTCGTAGCCTTCGGCGGCGGGCTTGGCAGGTTGGCTATTTTGCGCCATGGCCGGGCCAAATGCAAGAATTGCCGCCAGGGTATATATCCATTGCTTCATAAGTAAATGCTGGTAATTGGGGGCGTAAAAATAGCGGATTGGCGCCATGGCCTTTTTTCAGGAATGTTAAAGGGGCGGCGGTTAGTGTATAGCCGATACGTTAACCCGTTCTATGTTGATGAGGTGTACCTCAATATGGCGGTCTTGCGCCTTGTTGTGAAACTCGCTGATGATTTCCAGGATGTCGTAGTCAATAAAATGGCAGTTGCTACCGTCGATGGTAAGTAGGCTGTATTCCGGTATCTGGTCCAAGGCTTTGCGCAGATTTACCTTATTTAAAAAGGTGACGTTGCTGTTGAGGCGAATGTGGTACACATCCGTTTCGTGCTTGCGCGATTTGGTTATCTGGTATTCTACCTTAAAGTTATTTTGAATAATATAGTAAATGGAGATGAGCAGGCCAATGCTTACACCAATCAGCAGGTCGGTAAACAGGATGAAAAGAATGGTGATCATGAATGGCAGGAACTGCTTGAAGCCCAGGCTCCACATGTTTTTGTACAATTTGGGCTTGGTAAGGTTGTAGCCAGTTACCAGCAGTATGGCCGACAGGCTTGCGTAGGGAATCATGTTGAGCAAAAAAGGAATGAGCAGTACCGACAGCAGCAGGAAAATGCCATGGGTAAAGGCCGACATAAAGGTGCGGCCCCCGGCATCTACGTTGGCGGCGCCGCGCACCACCACGGCGGTAATGGGTATGGCGCCCAGCAGTCCGCAGGTAATGTTGCCAATGCCTTGTGCCACCAGTTCGCGGTTTACCGGGGTTATGCGGTTGTGGCGGTCCAGCTTGTCTACGGCTTCTACGCACAGCAGGGTTTCCAGCGTGGCCAGCAGGCCTATCACCAGGCCATACTGCCATATGTCCCACCGGGCAAACAGTTGCTTCAGGTCGGGAAAAGCAATATCGGCAAACATATTGGCCGGCACCTGCACCAGCTGTGTGTTTTGCAGGGCAATGGGCAGATGCCAGGCACGTGTGGCCACATGAAAGGCAATGCCCAGAAGCACTACCAGCAACGGCGCAGGTATGATGCGCAGCTTTTTTGCCGCGGGCATTTGCATAAAAACAAGCAAGGTCAGCGACAGGATGCTTACCAGCACGGCGCCTGCCGACAGGTTGCTGTTGAACTGCTGCAGGTTGCCCCGAATATTGGATGATTCAAATAACTGCAGCAAGCCGCTGGTCCAAAAGTCGGGTGCATTATAGCCCAGCGCCAGGGGCACCTGCTTGCTGATGAGCATGATGCCAATGGCGGCCAGCATGCCTTTAATAACAGCCGAGGGAAAATAGCTGGCTACCACCCCCAGCCTGAAGATGCCCAGTGCCAACTGAAAAAGCCCTGCCGCCACCACTGCAAGCAAAAACACCTGGTAACTGCCCAGCGAGGCAATGGTAGCTGCCACCAAGGTGGTAAGGCCTGCTGCCGGACCCGATACCCCGAGTGCCGAGCCGCTGATGAGCGATACGACTACACCACCCACTATGCCCGCCAGCAAACCGGCGTACAGGGGTGCACCACTTGCCAGCGCGATGCCCAGGCACAGGGGCAAGGCTACTAAAAATACGGCCAGGCCGGCCGGTAAATCGTGCCGCAGCCACAGCAGCCGGTAATATTTTATTCTTCTTTTGGTGCTATGCATACAAAACGGGCCCCGGCTTATGGTGTTGCTTTTTCAAAATGCTTGTTGTGGCCGTATAGGCCTGGTTGCCGGGGCGCACAAAGGTATGCTTCAGGCCCTTGCCCATGGTGGTGCCAGGTATAGCACTGCTACCAACCCGCTATCTTTGCGGCCTTATGGAGCAATTGCAAAACCTTATAGAACAATACAAGCAGGAAATAGCCGCCGCCGAAGCAGCCACCGCCGATGCGGTGGAGGCCTTCCGCATTAAGTACCTGGGCACCAAAGGGCTGGTAAAAAACCTGATGGGTGAGCTGAAAAATGTGGCCAACGAACAAAAACGTGAGTTTGGCCAACTGCTCAACAGCCTGAAACAACTGGCCGAAGAAAAGCTGGAAGCCCTGAAAGCCGGCGCACAGGCCGCTACCAATGGGCAGGAAGCTGAACTTGACTATACCCTGCCGGGCAACGACCTGCCCCTGGGCAGCCGCCACCCTATTAGCCTGGTGCGCAACGAAATCATCAACATCTTCAAGCGCCTTGGCTTTGCCGTGGCCGACGGCCCCGAAATAGAAGACGACTGGCACAACTTCAGCGCCCTCAACCTGCCCGAAAACCACCCGGCCCGCGATATGCAGGATACCTTTTACGTAAGCGAAAACCCGGCCTGGATGCTGCGTACCCACACCAGCAACGTGCAGATACGCGAAATGGAAAAGGGTAAACTGCCCCTGCGCCTGGTAATGCCCGGCAAGGTGTACCGCAACGAAACCATCAGCGCCCGGGCCCACTGCTTTTTTCACCAGGTAGAAGGGCTGTACGTAGCCGAAAATGTAAGCTTTGCCGACCTGAAGCAGACCCTGTACTTTTTTGTACGCGAAATGTTTGGCCAGGATGTGCGGGTGCGCTTTCGCCCCAGCTACTTCCCCTTTACCGAGCCCAGCGCCGAAATGGACGTGAGCTGCTTTATATGCGGCGGCGAAGGCTGCAACGTGTGTAAGCAAACCGGCTGGGTAGAAATACTGGGCTGCGGCATGGTGCACCCCAACGTGCTGAGCAACTGCGGCATCGACCCCAACAAGTACACCGGCTTTGCCTTTGGCATGGGCATCGAGCGCATTACCATGCTTAAGTACCAGGTAAAAGACCTGAGGCTGTTTAGCGAAAATGATGTGAGGTTTTTGCGGCAGTTTACAGGGGCGGTTTAGGGAATGTGATAATTAGCTAATTAGCCAATGTGCTAATGGGGGAATGGCGCAATGGCTCAATGACTCAATGACTCAATTGCTCAATGGGTGCTGAAAGGGCCTGCGTGCTGCAAGACGGCGCGGTGGCAGGGTGCGTAAATGACCTGTTTGCCAAAAAGTAAGAGCAGTTTCAAGAGTTGCTATTCTTCCATTAAATATTTTCAAGCTATTAAAGCAAGAGACCTCATCAAGGGCTCTTCTAAAAACCTCTCAGGCAAGGCTTGCCGACCGAGTAACCCCGGAGTCCCGAAGAAATTTCGGGATGAGGAGGTTACGAGGAAGGCGTAACGCAGCATCAGGGGTTTTTAGAAGTGTACTCAAGCTAATTGAGCAGGATGGTTGGTATCTTGCAAGGCAAAAAGGAAGCCAAAAGCAGTACAAGCATCCCGTTAAAAAAGGTATTGTAACAATAGCTGCGCATAAGCCTAGCGATGACCTGGCTACCGGAACTTTGCAGAGTATTCTTAAATAAGCACAACTTGACAATAAATGAAGAGGTGCCTGGTAATATTAGAGAAAACAGAAACCGGCTACTCAGCTTATGTACCCGATTTGCCCGGTGTGGCTGCCACGGGCAAAACAAAACCCATTGTGGAGCGAAATATTTACGAAGCCATTCAGTTTCATTTAGAAGGTCTGAAGGAAGAGAATTTGCCCATTCCTAAATCAAAGGCAATGAGCGAGACATTTGTGTTTGCTGTGTGAGGTATGCCGGCATAGCCAAACAAAAAGGCGCATCACTTCAATTGGGGCAACAGCGGCGGCTATAATTGTTCTGCCGTCACATTGAAATGGTGGAAACCACAAACATGCTGTTTACAAGCAATTTAGGCATTGAATTCCATGTCTGCCAGAAGCTGCGCGGCTGACAGAAAGTAGAGTTTTGCCTGAATACAAGTGACATCAGAATCTTCTAACTTTAAAAACATGCCAGAGATTACAGTAAGATATACAGGCAAAAAAGCTGAGAACACGCTTATAGCGCTTGGCGATATTTTTGGGTGGGAGGTGGTAAAATCCAAGACCTCCACATCCGAGAATAGAGGTACCAGGCTGCAGCAACTTGCCGGCACATGGAGCACTATGCCCAATGAAGTTTTTGAAGGATTTGTGGAAGAGGGCCTGGAAAACCGGAGAAATAAGAAATGATGCACCCACTTAGCCGGCACAACAGGCATCATATGCCCTGCAACAATGGATTCTTGATGGTGGCATAACCCGAATCCTGAATCCACTTTTGAATCGTATGGAGTTTTTTCTTTTCGATGTGGGCGCAAAAGACGCCCTGCTTGCCATTGTCGTTTATGCGTTTTAAAGGCCGGTATGCCAGCCAGGTTCCTTCTTTAAATGGGCGGCGCGTATCGCCTGCAAATTCGAATTGCAAGCTTTTGTATGATTGCTTTTGGCACATCGGAATACAAACCTCCACCTTGTATGAAAATAATTGGCTTGCGAAAAATTCAAGTATCGGTATTTTAGTTTAAACTTAGTTGTTCAATTCCGCTGCATAAAGTCTATAAAAGGATTGTTCGATGGCCAACACATTGTTCCGCTTGAACCAATGCCTATACACAGGTGCTACAAAGTGATTATTACGTTTACCGAAGAAATGGAGCCTGTAGAGGGTGATCAGCCCGGCGACCGCGACTTGCACCTGGCCGCATCTGGGTTCGATTCTTGGGCTAATGAAGCTGAAGACATCTACCAGGACCTGCTTCCCCAAACCAAGCTAGGATGAAGCTTAGCAACATATGAGCGAAGCAGTGCAATTGGTTGCACAAGCATATCGGCAAGGCAATAAACAATAGCAGATTTTCTGAAGTCGGTAGAAGTTCCAACGGGTGCACACCTAGCAGAATTTGTTTCCGGCCATGCCTTTTGCCGGGTCGTTTTAATGAGGACGAGGGTGCCAAATAGAAAAAAAAGGCCAATTTTTGTGATTTGAATAGAAAAATTCTTACATAATTTGTGATTTGAAGCATACTTGCAAGCCTGATTACCTTTTTGCTAGTTGAATGCGAAGCCTACCCCGAAGCCGCTCTGCAGGTATTAACCCCAAAAAATTTTGAGGGCATGCTTGGTTTCCCGGTTGTCTAGATTTAATAAAAGTAAAGATGCCTGAAATAGGCAAGGCATGATTTTTTAAGTTGACGCACATTTTATCAAAAAAACTACTGCGTCACCAAACCCCTGTCTGCCAGAAGCTGCGCGTCGGACAGACAGAGCTAAGAACACCAGGCCCCGACAGATTTGCCGGGGCCTGGTGTTTGAGAAGAGTATGGTTGCCTAAACACTTTACCAGAAATACGCATACAACGCTGCAATGATGAAAACAATACCTGCCGCGCCAAACAGGAAGCTACGGTCGGTTTTGAACAGCGCCGGGTTAAACTCGTAGGCGTTTTTGTCCTGCTCTTTGCTGTTGGCATTTGTATACATAATAAGTGCCAGGAAAGCCAGCACAAACGAAGCCATGAAGATGCTGTGGAAACCCATATTGCGCAGGCTTGTGCCAAACCACTCGGTGCCCCATACCAGGCCGGCCAGCAGCGTGATAACGGCCAGGCTGCCAAATACCTTGTAGCCTTTGGTGAGGCGCTTGCGGTTGTCGTCGCTAATGGCTTGCGTGGGCACATGGCTGGGGTCGGTAAGCGAAAGGGTAACAGCCAGCGTGATGAGGATCATACACACATAACCCATACGGATGATGAAGGGCAGATCGGGCAGGGCAAACTTCATAATGATACCTGCGGGTAGCGTGGCTATGGTGGTCCACAGGGCGGCACGGTTGGTGGCACGTTTCCACAATATGCCCATGCCAAACACTACTACCACACCGGGGTAAATAAAGCCCGTGTACTCCTGAATGTATTGGAATGCCTGGTCGAGGCCACCCAGCAGGGGCTTGGCAGCAATAACGGCAATTACCAGGGCTACCAAAGCGGCAATGCGTCCTACAAGCACCAACTTTTTGTCATCGGCTTCTTTGTTGATATGTGCTTTGTAAATATCGAGCGTGAAGATGGTAGAAGTACTGTTGAGCATAGAGGCCAGCGACGATACCACGGCAGCTACCAACGCGGCAAAGGCCAGGCCGCGTACCCCGTTGGGGGCAAAGTTGCGCAGCAGCCAGGGGTATGCCTGGTCGGCCTTGGTAATGGAGCCAAACTTTTCAATGTTAGCAGGGTCTTTCGTCAAATAGTAGGCCGTTATGCCGGGTATAACAACGATCAGCGGAATGAGGATTTTGAGATAACCGGCAAAAATCAATCCTTTTTTTGCCTCGGCCAGGCTTTTGGCTGCCAGGCCTTTTTGAATAATATACTGGTTAAAACCCCAATAGCCAATATTGGTAAGCCACATGGCGCCAAATATTACGGCCAGGCCGGGCAGGTCAATAAAGGGATCTTTCGTGCCGCCGGCGCCATCGGGTATGGCACTCACGCCTTCCTTAATAATCATGTTGAAATGCAGGTCGGTGGGGTCAGTGCGGATGCTGTGGAGTACCGAGCTAAAACCTTCCATGGCACTACCGTTGGGGCTTACAGCACTCAGGGCAAACCAGGCAGTGATAAGGCCGCCACCTATCAGAAACACCACTTGCAGCACGTCGGTCCAGGCTACGGCTTTAAGGCCGCCGTAAATAGAATAAATACCCGCAAATAGCAGCAGGCCCGGCACGCCGTACATCATGGGCACACCCAGTATTTGATCCATGGCCAGCGCGCCCAACCAGGCTACCGATGTAAGGTTTACAAATACGTACACCAGCAGCCAGAAGAATGAAAAGAAGAAACTAACTCCCTCGCCATAACGCTCCTTGGCAAGTTGCGGCATGGTAAATATTTTGTCTTCTATCATTTGCGGCAGCAGGAACTTGGCAACCAAAATGAGGGTAACGGCAGCCAGCCACTCGTAGGCGGCAATACCCAGGCCAATGGCAAAGCCGGAGCCCGACATGCCAATAAAGTGTTCGGCGCTGATGTTGGCCGCAATAAGTGATGCGCCTATGGCCCACCAACTAAGGCGGCCACCGGCCAAAAAGTAATCCTTAGCATCTTCCTGCTGCCCGCCTTTGCCACGGCTCAGGTACAGGCCCAATGCTACAATCATTACCGCATAAGCGGCAAAAATTGCATAGTCAAGAAAAGTGAATCCGGCATTCATACGGCGATTGAATTAGAATTAAAACGATTGTTTTTGTAATGCAGCGGGTGAAAATAGGGAGTTTTAATATGCACCCCGGTGGTCAAAATAAACTTCGCTCCAACGCATTTCGTTTTTGAATTGCCTGATATGGGTACCGGCGCCAATATGCACGTATTCTATACCGGCCATTTCGGCAAAATCTTCCAGTTGGTCGGCCGTCAGGTTTTGGCTGTAGCAGGTATGGTGTGCGCCGCCGGCCAATATCCATGCGGCACAACCATCGTGCATATTGGGCAGCGGTTTCCACAGCACACGTGCCACGGGCAATTTGGGCAGGTCGGCTACGGGTTCCACAGCTTCTACTTCGTTTACCAGCAGGCGGTAGCGGTTGCCCATATGCACCATACTGGCATTAAGGGCGGGGCCGGCCGGGGCGTTGAACACCAGCCTTACGGGGTCTTCTTTGCCGCCAATACCCAGCGGGTGTATTTCGCAGCTGGGCTTGCCGCCGGCTATGCTGGGGCATATTTCCAGCATGTGGCTACCCAGCACCATGGGGTTGGAAGGGTCAAAATGGTATGTGTAGTCTTCCATAAAGCTGTTGCCACCGGGCAAGCCGCTCGCCATCACCTTCATGGCACGCACCAGGGCCGCTGTTTTCCAATCGCCCTCTGCGCCAAAGCCATAGCCTTGTTCCATCAGGCGCTGGCTGGCTATGCCGGGTAGTTGCTTCAAGCCATGCAGGTCTTCAAAGGTGTCGGTATAGCCTTTATAATTACCATCCTGCAAAAAGTGCTTGATGCCCAGTTCTATGCGGGCCGCATCGCGCAGGCTCTGGTACCTGTCGCCATCGGGTTGCAGTGCAGCAGCCATCCGGTAGCAGCCATAATATTCTTCCAGCAGCAGGTCTACCTCGGCATCGCTTACGGCGTTTACCACTTTTACCAGGTCGCCCACGCCATGTGTATTTACGCTGTAGCCAAACTGCATTTCGGCTTCTACTTTATCGCCCTCGGTTACGGCCACGTAGCGCATATTGTCGCCAAAGCGCACAAAGCGGGCGCCCTGCCAGTCGTGCCAGCCGGCGGCGGCCCTTGCCCAGGCGTTAATCTTACCGGCTACGGCAGGGTCTTGCCAGTGGCCTACTACCACCCGGCGGTTCAGGCGCATGCGGGTCATTATAAAGCCAAACTCGCGGTCGCCATGGGCGCTCTGGTTCAGGTTCATAAAGTCCATGTCTATCTCGCTCCACGGTATATCGCGGTTGTATTGCGTGTGCAGGTGCACCAAAGGCTTATGCAAAATTTTGAGGCCGCCAATCCACATTTTGGCCGGCGAAAAGGTGTGCATCCAGGCAATGATGCCAATGCAGTTGGCGGCAGCGTTGGCCTCGGCGCACACAGCATAAATTTCTTCGGGGCTTTTTACCGTAGGCTTATACACCACGCTTACCGGTATGGCCGGCGATGCATGCAAATAGGCTGCTATTTCCTGCGAATGGGCGGCCACCTGCTTCAGGGTTTCTTCGCCATACAAATGCTGACTGCCGGTTACAAACCACAGTTCCAGCTTTTTAAGATTAATCATACTGTTGTGTTTTTTGTTTGCGGTAAGTACCGCTTTATTAATTGGATATAATGTTGATGTCTTTAATGCGTTCGGGCAGCCAAACCATCATTTCGCCTTCGCCGCGGTTGGCCCAGGCATAATAGGGTATGGCTACAAATGGCTGCTTTACCGTTGTAATATTATCGCTGGTAATATGAAGCGCCGGTACGTTTGCTTTCAGCACGGTAATGCCGTTGAGCAGGTTGGTGTTGTATTCTGCTGTAAAGGTTGTGCTCGGGGGTACTACCAGGTTGCCAGCCCTGCCGCCGTTGTCTGCCCATTCGGCACAGTACACCAGTGGGCCGCGCTGCAGGGCTATCTTACCGGCATCTTCTTTCAGTTTGTCGCTTGCTACCAGCCTGCGTACCTCCATGGGTAGCGTCAAGAGTACTACGTCACCCTTCTTCCAGGTGCGGTTAATAACAGCATAGCCGTTTTCCATTTCAAGCGGTACCGGCGTGCCGTTCACTGCAAGGGTTGCAGCCGCTTTGCTTTGCTGGCTAAAGTTGTACAGGTTGCCGGGTACGGCCTCATTGCGGGCCCAGCCGGGTATGCGCAAGTGAAGAGCCATGGGTGGGCTGCCTTTGGCGGGGGTTATTTCAAACTGCAGGTTGCCTTGCCAGGGGTAATTGTTTTGTTGCACAATGGTTACCTGCTTGCCATTTACTTGCAGGGTGGCGGTGCTACTGGCAAACAGGTTGGCATAAACGGCGTTGCCCCGCTGCGCGTACATGTAGCCCGGCACCGAGGGCAGCAGCCTCGACATATTGGTAGGACAACAAGAGCACTCGAACCAGCCCGAGCGCTTGCGCTCCATATCGGCATGCGTGCTGCCGTTTACCACCTGCATGGCGTTGGTGTAAAAAAACGATTTACCATCGAGGCCCACTCCACTCAGAAGGCCATTGTACAAGATGCGTTCCAGCACATCTATATATTGGGCATAGCCATGCAGTTGAAACATGCGTTGATTCCAGTACACATTGGCAATGGCGGCGCAAGTTTCGTTGTAGGCGGTTGCATTGGGTAGTTCGTAGTTGGAGCCGTAGCGCTCGCCGCTGCCTATGGCCCCGGCGCCACCCTGTACATACATTTTTTTTGAAACCATATTTTGCCAAATGCTGTCGATGGCCTGTAGCATCAATGTATCGCCCGTTAGCGCTGCTATATCGGCTATGGCGGCATACAGGTAGCCGGCCCTTACCGCATGGCCCACAGCTTCGCGCTGCTGCACAACGGGCAAATGATCTTGCCAGTAGGCGCCGTTTTTCCAGGGGTCGGGGTTTTTGGTATCGTAGCCTTTGTAGTTGCCACGTTCTTCTATAAAGAATTTTGCCGTTTGCAGGTAATCTTTTTTGCCGGTAAGGCGATATAGTTTTACCAGCCCCATTTCCACCACCTGGTGGCCGGGCGCTACATGCAATTTGCCGGGGCCAAATACGGAGCAAACCAGGTCCGCATTTTTGAGGGCAATAACGAGCAGGTTTCGTTTGCTGGTGGCCGTGTAGTGGGCCGCAGCCGCTTCGTACAGGTGGCCGCTATTGTACAGCTCATGACTCAATTCCCGCTCTTTTTCCCAGCGGGTGGCGCCGGCCCAGCGGTGTGGTGAGGCGGGGTTAATAGTGCGGGCGGTGTACAGGTAGCCATCGGCCTCTTGTGCGGCTGCTATTTTGGCTATCAGTGTGTCTATGTATAATTCCAGCTTTTTATCGGGAAACAGGCTCAGCGAGAAAGAAGCGCCTTCAATGGTTTTGTAGATGTCGGTATCGTCGAATGGATAGGTGGTGCAAAACTTACCCTCGTGAGCGGCCGCCATTTCAAAATTGCGAACGCGGCCGGTGCTTTCGCAGCGCTCGAACGAGGCGGGTATAGTTACGGTGTGATTTACCTGAATACGTGGCAGCCAAAAGTTGTCGGTTAGTTGCACACTGGTAAAGGGCACTGCAGTGTAGGGATAGTCCCGCTGCTGCGCCAGCAGGTAGCCCATTGGTAATAGCACGCTCCAAATAAGGCCGGCAACAATTCTTTTAATCATAACAACAGGTATTGGTTATTGCCCATAATAGCTGTGTGGCCCGTGCTTGCGCTCATAATGCTTTTTAATAAGAGCGTCTTTGAGCCTTGGCGCCTGCGGGTTGATTTGTTGGGTAAGCAAGGCCATATGTGCCACCTGCTCCAGCACGGCGCTGTTGTACACGGCTTTGCCAGCATTTTTGCCCCACGTAAATGGCGCATGGTTTCCAACCAGCACCATTTCCACCTCTTTGTAATCAAGGCCTCTTTCTGCAAAGCAGTTGAGTATCTGAAAGCCGGTTTGGTATTCGTAGTCGCCTGCTATCATGGCATCAGCCATGGGTGGGGCACAGGGTATATCCACGGTATTGTGGTCGGCATGGGTAGTGCCAAAAATGGGTATGTCGCACAGGCTTTGGGCCCACGCCGTGGCATAGGTGCTGTGGGTATGTGCAATACCGCCAATACCCTCCCAGTGTTTGTACAGCACGGCATGCGTCAAGGTGTCGCTCGATGGTCGCAGATGGCCTGCTACGGTTTTGCCTTCAAAGTCTACAATCACCATACTGCCGGGCGAAAGTTGCTCGTAGGGTACGCCGCTGGGTTTGATGGCAAACACGCCCAGGCTGCGGTCGGCGGCACTTACGTTGCCAAAAGTAAAAAGCACCAGGCCCAGGGCGGGCAGTTGCATATTGGCTTCATAAGCCTCTTGCTGTATATGTTGGTATTTGCTCATTGTATTTCGTAATCGGCTATGGGTAAATCGTTCGTGTCCAATCCTTCGGGCATGCTCAGGCCATGGATTTCGGCCTCCATAAAGGCGCCCAATTCAAGGTATTTTTCGTAACGCATCTGATATATTTCCACCTTTTCTGGATTGGGTTTGTATTCGGCATCAAAGCCAGGGCCCATGGCTCGCATCGCATCTTCCACCCTAGGGTACAGGCCGGCAGCGGTGGCAGCAAACATGGCAGCGCCCAGGGCACAGGTTTGGTCGCTGCGGTGGATGCGTATGGGCATGTTCATTACATCGGCCATCATTTGCATTACAAAGGGGCTTTTGCGCGCCACACCACCCAGGCCTATCAGTCCTTTTACCGGTATGCCTTGCTCTACAAAGCGCTCCACAATAGCTTTAGCGCCAAAGCAAGTGCTTTCGACCACGGCGCGGAATATGCGCACGGCATCGCTGCCCAGGTCCAGCCCGGTAAGGGTAGCCGTAAGCAGTTGGTTGGCATCGGGTGTGCGGCGCCCGTTGAACCAGTCAATAGCCAGTTCGCTATGTTCATCTACCGGCAATATTTCAGCCTGCCGGCTTAGTTCGGGAATGATGTTGCCAATGGTTTCTTCAATAAGTTGATGCTTCTGTCCTTCGGTAAGCAGGCTGCTGTTTGCCAGCAGGTTGTGAAGCGGCCATGCCAGCAGCCGCTGAAACCAGGCATAGGCATCGCCAAAGGCGCTTTGGCCGGCCTCCATACCCACCATACCGGGTATGATGCTGCCGGGCACCTGCCCGCAAATGCCCCGCACCAGCTTGCCTTCCACTTCGCTTGCGGGCGCCACCAGCATATCGCAGGTGCTGGTGCCCATTACCTTGCTCAGGTGGTAAGGTTCTATTTGTCCGCCTACGGCGCCCATATGTGCATCAAAAGCGCTCACGCCTATTACCACATCACCCGGCAGGCCAAGCTTTGTGGCCCATTCGGGGCTGATGATTCCGGCTGGTGTACTGGCTTCGAATGTGTCGCTAAACAAGCGTTGTGTGAACCCATCGAGCAGTGGATCGAGGGCGGCAAACCATTCGTTGGGTGGCAGGCCATTCCATTCGGCAGCCCACAAGGCTTTGTGTCCCGCGCTGCACACGCCACGTTTCATGCCATGCACATCGGTGCCGCCGGTAAGTACAAAAGGTATCCAGTCGCAATGTTCTACAAAAGAGTATATGCTGCTGCGCACGGCCTCGTCTTGACGTAGTACATGCAGCAGCTTGGCCCAGAACCATTCGCTGCTGTACACGCCGCCTACAAACTGCAGATAGTTGGTATCATATTTTTCGGCATGGGCATTTATTTCGGCGGCTTCATCCACGGCCGTGTGGTCTTTCCACAGCACGAACATGGCGTTGGGGTTTTGTTCAAAGCCGGGCAGCAGGCTCAGAGGTGTGCCGCTCTTGTCTACAGCTACAGGCGTGCTGCCGGTGGTATCCACGCCAATGGCTTTAATGCGGGCCGCTAATTCCGTACCCGCTTTGGCCAAACATTTTTTTATGGTGTACTCAAGGCCTTCAAGGTAATCGAGCGGGTGCTGCCTAAACTGGTTGTATTGCATATCGCAATACAACTGCTGCTTCCAGCGTGGATAATAGTATACCGAAGAGGCTACCTCGGCTCCGTTTGCCGTGTTTACCAGTATGGTACGTACAGAGTCGGTGCCGTAGTCAACGCCGAGTACAAATGAATTTTGGTTGCTCATGGAGATTATTTTTCAACCACTAAAGCACAAAGACGCAAAGAGACGCTAAGCTTTTGTGCCGTCGTGGGTTATTTAGCTGCTGTTACTTTATATATTGTAGTTGTTTTATACGTTTGCCCCGGGCGCAAAATGGTGGAAGGCCATTCGGGCTTGTTGGGCGAGTCGGGAAAATGCTGCGTTTCCAGGCATAGGGCAGCATGCTGATGCAGGGCTGTTCCATCGCTGGTTTTAATGCTGCCATCCAGGAAGTTGCCA
>Ga0114939_10000076_pt1 | contig 79931 bp, 70 predicted proteins | sample AshMeaCrysSpring_FD_87196 | JGI IMG/M metagenome (GOLD analysis project Ga0114939, IMG submission 87196) | Groundwater microbial communities from Big Spring, Nevada to study Microbial Dark Matter (Phase II) - Ash Meadows Crystal Spring | ecosystem: Environmental > Aquatic > Deep subsurface >...
CTATCGCTTCACATAATAGATCAACGTCGAAATGTCCGCCGGGGTGACGCCGGCGATGCGCTGCGCATCGCCGACAGTGAGGGGGCGGCGGACGGTCAGCTTTTGGAGCGCCTCGCCGGAGAGCCCTTTGGCCTCGGCGTAGTCGAAGTCTGCGGGGATGCGGAGCGCCGAGAGCTTGAGCGTGCGGTCGATCTCGCGCTGTTGGCGCTCGAGGAACCCCGCGTATTTTTCCGCGGCCTCAAAGGAGACGCGCTCGGGGCGCGTCCAGTCGCCGAGGTCAATGGCGAGGAAGCCGAGCAACAGGTCCAGGGTGATCTCGGGACGACGCAAAAGCGGCAAGGCCATTACGGATTCCACGACCGGCTGTCCGCCCTGGGAAACCAGGAACGGGTTCAGCGCCGCAGGGGTGAGCTTGGTTTCGGCCAGGCGCGCGCGCAGGCTTGCAAAGCGCGCCGCGCGCGCGCGGTACTTCGCCAGCACCGAATCGTCCACCATCCCGAGCGCGTGCCCCCTTTCGAGCAAACGCTCTTCGGCGTTGTCCTGTCGCAGGTGCAGGCGGTACTCCGCGCGCGATGTGAACATGCGGTAGGGTTCGTCGATTTCGAGGTTCACCAGGTCGTCGGCGAGCACGCCGATATACGACTCCGCCCGCGCGAGCACGAAGGGTTCGCGACCCTGAAGCTTGAGCGCCGCGTTGATGCCGGCTACCAATCCCTGCGCGGCGGCTTCCTCGTACCCCGAGGTACCGTTCACCTGACCCGCGAAGTACAGCCCGGCCATCTCGGGTTCACGGCATTCAAACGTGGGGTGCAGCTGCAGCGCATCCACGGCGTCGTATTCCACCGCGTAGCCGTAGCGCACCACGCGGCAGTTTTGAAGGCCGGGCATGGTGCGCAGCGCGGCGTCCTGCACCTCGGCGGGCAGGCTGGAGGAGAACCCGTTCACGTAAATGCGGCCGCCCGCCTCTCCCTCGCCCGACCCCAAGCCTTCGGGCTCCAGGAACAACTGGTGCGAGTCACGGTCGGCGAAACGGGCGATCTTGTCCTCGATGGAGGGGCAATAGCGCGGGCCGATGCCGGTGATGAGGCCGGTGAACATCGGGCTGCGGTCGAAGCCCGTCTTGAGGATCTCGTGGGTCTCGCTGCTGGTGCGCGTGATCCAGCAGGTGGCGCGGTTGAGCAAAGGACCTTCGGTGCGGAACGAGAACGGGAACGGCTCCTCGTCACCGTGTTGAACCTCCACCGCCGCGTAATCGAGCGAATCGGCGGCGAGGCGCGCGGGCGTTCCGGTTTTGAGCCTCCGGGTTTTGAGGCCCATCGATTTCAGGGTTTCGGAGAGCTCCACGGCGGCGGGTTCGCCCACCCGTCCGCCTGTTTGGGCCGACAGGCCCGTATGCATGACCGCGCCCAGGAAGGTTCCCGAGGTGATCACCAGGGCGCGGGCCCCCAGCGTTCCGCCCGCCCCCGCACCGCCGAGCACGAGGGTGAACATGCCGTCGGGTTCCCGCCTGAAATTCGTGAGTTCCCCGGCGATGAGGGTCAGGTTCGGCAAACGGCCGAGGATGTCCTGCATGATCGCCGCGTACTCGTCCATGTCCATTTGCGCGCGGGGGCCCCACACGGCCGGGCCTTTGGAGAGGTTGAGCATGCGGAACTGAATGCCCGCGCGGTCGGCGACAAGGCCCATGAGACCGCCCAGCGCGTCGATGTCGCGCACCAGCTGGCCTTTGGCCACCCCGCCGATGGCGGGGTTGCACGACATGCGACCGATGGCCTTGAGGTCCATCGTCACCATCGCGGTGCGGCAACCGAGCTTCGCCGCCGCATGCGCCGCCTCGATGCCGGCATGCCCGCCGCCGATCACGACGACGTCGAAGGATTGCGGAGAGGTTTCAGGGGACGGCATGGGAGGGGGAAAAATAGGTTATGGCTAGTGGCTTGTGGCTAGTGGCTTGTGGGTAGTGGCAGGACTATGGGTGATGCATGTTCTACCGCTGTCGCAGGCATTTAACTTGTTTCGCGTTCATGAAGAGTGTGTTGTTCACTCGGAGCTGTATTAGCTTTCGGCACGAGACAGAGCCAAGAAATTTCGGCTTTTGGCCACTACCCACAAGCCACGAGCCATCTCCGGAGACCTCCCGTGAACCACTGGTTGATGAAATCGGAACCCGATGATTTTTCCCTCGAGGATCTGCGCAAACGCAAGAACCAGACCGAGCCGTGGACGGGTGTGCGGAATTATCAGGCCCGCAATTACATGCGCGACGGCATGAAGGTGGGAGATCCGGTTTTCTTCTATCACAGCAACGCCACGCCGCCGGGCATCGCGGGCATCGCCGAAGTGTCATCGGAACCGTTCCCCGACCCCACCGCCTTCGACAAGAAATCGAAGTACTACGACCCCAAGTCGGGCACGCACGGCACCACCTGGATGTGCGTGAACGTGAAGTACGTGTCCACGTTTCCCCGCTTGCTGCCGCTCGATGAAATCAGGCAGATCCCCGGAGTCAGCGCCATGATGTTGCTGAAACCCGGGTCGCGGTTGTCGGTGCAACCCGTGACGGCGCGCGAGTTCGAGCTGATCAACGCGTGGGTGCAAAAGCACCCCGATGGCCCCCCCCCTGCCAAGGCGGCTTCCGCGCGGCCCGCCGTGCTGCCGACGCGCAGTCTCAAGGCGGGCCCACCCAAGACGAAGCCGTTGCCGACGACCAAGGGGAAGTCTCAGTAAGTCTTGCAGGAAAGACACCTGGACGGCAGACCGTCGGGACAACGCGATCTTGTCGTCGTGCTGTCCTGATCCCGCGTACTTACGCCGCGTTCTCCAGTCCCAGCCCTTCGAAAGCCGGCACGGTGGCTTCGCCCTCCGGTTCGACCGCAGGCTGTTTCTTCCGGCCGTCGGCGAGCACGCGCGCGGGCACGGGCTTGAGGTCGCGCACCAGCCCCAGCATGTTCAAGGCTTTCAAGCCGTAATAGCTGACGTCGATCTCCCACCAATAGAACCCTTGGCGCGCGCTGCTCGGGTAGTGATGATGATTGTTGTGCCACCCCTCGCCCAAGGTGATGAGGGCGAGCCACACGTTGTTGCGGCTGGCGTCCGTGGTCTGATAGCGGCGCGAGCCGTACACATGCGAGAGCGAGTTGATGGTGGCGACGCCGTGGAACAGCACCACCGTGGACACCACGAAACCCCACACCAGCATTTGCCAGCCGTTGGTTCCAAGCCCCGGGAACCAGCGTTCCAGCGCGAATCCGAGCACGAAGGTGAACACGCCCAGCGTGGCCGGGGCGATGGCGTCGAAGCGGTCGAGGAACACCAGTTCGGGATATTTGGTCAGATCCTTGACCAGATCGAGGCGCGGGGCCACGTACTTCTGGCGTCCCCACCACCCCATGTGGCTGTTCCAGAAGCCGCCCTCCTGCAGCGGGGAGTGGGCATCTTCGGGGGTATCGGAGGTGGCGTGGTGGTGGCGGTGATGCGAAGCCCACCACAGCGGTCCGCGCTGTGCGGCGGTGTTGCCGAGAAACGCGAGGGCGAACTGCACCGGGCGCGAGGTCTTGTAGGTGCGGTGCGCGAAATAGCGGTGGTACACGGCGGTGATGCCGAACATGCGCACCACGTACAGGGCGACGGCCACGCCGAGCGCGACCCAGCTGAAGCCGACCGCGAACACGAACAGCACCGAGAGATTCAAAAGAATGAAGGGGATGGGCAGCACCCACTTGCGACCGTCGGTTCCGGGAGCGATGGCGGCCTCCGGGCGGTGGTGGGCATCGAAGGCGTTGATGAGGCGGCGGGTCAGTCGGGCGAAAGGATCAGGCGTTTTTGACATGTCGCCAATTAAGCACCTGCGGTCGCTCGCGGCACGCGATATTCACCGGGCTGACAAGGTTTTACAGGCTTACAAAGGCTTACAAGCGTTGCGTTGACGGTCGCCCGCGCCTTTCAGAACGGAGCGGAACGCGGAATGCCGGATCCGTCGCCCGCATCAAAGCCGTGTTCGTCAAACACCCACGTACTTGCGCGGAATGCGCGCGTTCATGCCGGTGAGGATCTCGTACGCGATGGTTCCGGCCTTGGCGGCCAGTTCCTCCACGGTGATGCGCTCGGCCCCCTGCTCTCCCACCAGCACGGCCTCGTCGCCGTTGTAGGCCTCGCCGCTAGGCCCCAGGTCGATCATCATCTGATCCATGCAGATGGCCCCCACCTGCGGTTTGCGCGCGCCGCGGATGAGCACCGCGGCCTTGTTGCTGAGCGCGCGCTGGTACCCGTCGCCGTAACCCACCGGCAAGGTGACCACGCGCGTGTCGCGCCCGGGTTTCCATAAATGGCCGTAGCTGACGCCATGCCCTTCCTTCACCACCTTGAAGTAGACCACCTTGGTGGCCAGCGACATCACGGGCAGAAGACCCAGCGGATCGTCGACGCCCGGGGCCGGGTGAACGCCGTACAGCGCGATGCCGGGGCGCACCATGTCCAAATGGGTGGCGGGGCTGCGGAGAATGGCCGCCGAATTGGCGATGTGCCGCAAGGGCATGGGGAGCGAACGGGCTTCGAAGAATCGCGTGACCTCGAGGAACCGTTCGAGCTGAAGGTCGGTGAAGGTGAAATCGGGTTCGTCGGAGCGGGCGAAGTGCGAAAAGATGCCCGTGACGTCGACATGCTTGAGAGTCAGGGTCCGCTCCAGCAGGGCCCCGCAGGTGTCGTGGTGAACGCCGAGGCGTTCCATGCCGGTATCGATCTTGAGGTGCACGCGGGCGCGCCGCCCCAGCCCCGCCGCCGTGGCTTCGATGTGCTCGAGCTTGGAGAGCGACGAGGCGGTGATGTCGAGATCGTGTTCGATGTACAGCTGGGCCTGATCGGCCAGAATGCCGCCGAACACCAGAATGGGGATCTTCACGCCGGCCCGGCGCAGAATGATGCCCTCTTCGACATAAGCGCAACCGAGGTAATCGGCCCCGCTGGCCTCCAGATGCAGCGCGCAGCGCTCCAGCCCGTGCCCGTAGGCGTTGGCCTTCACCACGGCCATGACCTTGGTGTCTCCCCCGCCAACGCGCACATGCGACCGGATGCGGCCGAGATTGTGCGCCAGGCGGCCCAGGTCGACGGTCATGACGGCCGGGCGGGTTGATAGCAGGCTGACGGTGGGGTTCAGGGATTCCATGGGTGGATGGAAGATAGGTTCGGGATGCACGCGGGTCTATTCCCGGGGGCTGGGGAGCCGGAGTGAGCCCTTTCCTGTTCGGTTCGGGAGGCGAGTGGGTCGATTCCTTGGATGGTTTGGGACGCGTGTGGGTCTATTCCCTGGATCGTTCGGGATCGGGATGCCTTGAGGAGTCTTTTTCCCAAACCAAAACCGTAAGGCCTACAAGGACCTCCCAAACCAAAAATGTATGGCCTGACCGGAAGCACACCCCCACCCCGTTTTCTAAACTTGCACGACTATGAGACGCAATTTGCTTCACCCGGGCGCGACGGAACTTGTCTACGAAATCCGGGAAATCGTCAAAAAAGCCCAGCTTTTCCAGCGCCAAGGCGTGGAGATCTTTTGGGAGAACATCGGCGACCCGGTGCAGAAGGGAACGCCCATCCCCGAGTGGATGAAGCGGATCGTCGCCGACCTCGCGATGGATTCGCGCAGCTACGGATACTGCCCCACCAAGGGCGTGCTGGCCACCCGCGAGTTTCTGGCCGCGCGCACCAACGCGCTGGGCGGGGTTCAGATCACCCCCGAAGATTTCCTCTTTTGCAACGGCGTGGGCGACGCCATCAGCAAGGTGTACCAGTACCTCGATCCCGGTTCCCGCGTCATCGGCCCCTCGCCCGCCTACTCCACGCACAGCTCGGCCGAAGGCGGCCACGCCGGCCAGGCTCCCATCACCTACAACCTCGATCCGGAGAACAACTGGTATCCGGACATGGCGGAGCTGCGCAACAAGATCAAGTACAACCCCGGCATCGTGGGCATTCTGATCATCAACCCCGACAACCCCACGGGCATGGTGTACCCCGAGAGCGTTCTGCGCGAGATCGTGGCGATCGCCCGTGAATTCAAGCTGTTCATCATCGCCGACGAGATCTACACGCACATCACCTACAACGGCGCCAAAGCGGTGCAGTTGGCCGAGGTGATCGGCGATGTGCCGGGCATCGGCATGAAGGGTTTGTCGAAGGAACTGCCGTGGCCGGGGTCGCGCTGCGGCTGGCTCGAGTTCTACAACACCGACAAGGATCCCGAGTTCGCGCGCCTGGTGAAGACCATCGAGGACGCGAAGATGCTCGAGGTGTGCTCGACGACGCTCCCCCAGCTCGCGTTACCCAAGATCCTCGCGCATCCCGAGTTCCCGGCTCATCGCGAGCGCGTGAACAAGGACATCGAACGGCGCGGCGATGTGGTGGTCAACGCCCTGAAGGATGTTCCGGGTTTGCTCGTGAACAAGACCTACGGGGCGTTCTACAACACGATCTTGTTCCGCGACGGGGTGCTGAAGCCGGGACAGAAGCTCAAGGTTGAGAACGCCGGAGCCGCCAAACTGGTGGAAACCATGGTCGACGGGATCCCGCTCGACAAGCGCTTCTGCTACTACCTGCTGGCCGCCACGGGCATTTGCGTGGTGCCGATCTCGTCGTTCTGCTCCGACCTTTTGGGTTTCCGCGTGACGCTGTTGGAGGAAGACCCGAAGAAGATGGAATGGCTGTACGAGAGGCTGAAGGCCGCGGTGAGCGAGTACTTGGCGTCAGCGTAAGGTTGAAGGTTACGGATGGAAAACAAAAAGCCCTGCGGACATTGTTCCGTAGGGCTTTTTTGATACCCTGCATCAAGGTGAACTGAAAATCGTTCCCCTGAAACCAACCGCGACAAGTTTTCCATTTCCCCAAGCGATGGACGAAATCGAGTTGGTGGTTTTCAGGCGCGTGCTCTTCCAGGTATTTCCGCTATCGGATACCATAATGGTCGATTCCGTTGGTGTGTCCGAACCATCCGCAATCCCCACGAAATGATCGTTCAGCCAGAACCCGCGGGCAAGTTGACCGCTGTTTCTGCGGCTCCAGGTGGTGCCGTCAGGAGAGGTCAGCAGGTAGGCACCACGGCCCGGGTGAAAGCCCGGTACGGTGATGATGTATTCGGTATCTGTGCGCACGATGGAAGAAAGCCAAGCTCCGATCGTAAAGCCATCGCCGAAATCCAGGGTGGTATCGATTTGGCGCGAAAGCCAAGTCGTTCCATCATCCGACTCCAGCAGGATTCCATTGGAGCCCCCGGCCAGCCAGCGGGAACCATCCCAGAAAAGACAGATCAGATACTCAGTGGTTCCCGCGACGCGTGCGGTCCAAGTCGTTCCATCGGAAGAAGTCAGAATGGTGCCCTTGTCTCCCAAAGCCACGATCAACCCTTCAGCCGATTCCACATCCCGCAGGGCAGCCGTGACGCCGGATGTCTGGATCGTCCACATCGTTCCGTTCGGCGACGTTGCGATGGTTCCACTTTGCCCCACAGCCACCCACTGTGATCCCGTCCACGTCACAGCGTTCAGATCATCCGTTCCGGCGTCCCGCTCGCTCCAATAGACTCCATCCGGGGAGGTGAGCACAGTGCCTCCCTCACCCACAGCCGCGAACATCGTGCCGTTCCAAGCCACATCGCCCAGATGGGCACGCGATCCTGTGATATGCGAAACCCAGTTCACGCCATCGGAGGAACTGAACAGGGCGCCCTCTTCGCCGGTTGCGAGCACTTCGGTTCCCGTCCAGGCCAGATGATTGATCCAGAACGGGACAGTTGTCGACAAGGTCCAGTTCACCCCATCCGCCGAAGTCAGAAGTTTACCGTTGTTTTTGCAAGCTACGAGTTTGCTTCCTGTCCACACAATGGAGGAAAATGAAGCATGATCATTGGCCACAGCAGGGGTATGCGAACTCCACGTGATGCCATCGGTCGATGTTCGGATCGTCCCCTGATCGCCTCCGACGGCCACAAGCCTCGTACCGGTCCAAACGATATCGAAGAGACCGTTGTTAGCAGCTTTTGGACGCGCTGTCCACGTGATACCATCGGGCGAGGTCCGTAGTTCACCCGCCGACCCGACGGCGGCAAACAAACTCCCTGTCCAGGCGACAGCGTGCAAACTCACGGCCCCCGCCGAGGAACGCTCCGTCCAATTGACTCCATCGGGAGATGTAAATATGGCGGCTTCGGGATATCCCCACCCGACGGCTACGGCTAGCGACCCTGTCCAGACAACATCGTCGAAAGTGTGAACCGTATCCGACCTTAGTCGCTGGACCGTCCAAGAAAGCCCATCAGGTGAGGTCGCAAACAGGTTTGAGCCGACGCCGATGAACTGGCTTCCCGTCCAGACCGCAGAGGTCAAACCAAAAGAAACCTCATGAGTTTTCCATGCCCCGCCGCGCACCGACCTCATAATGCCGGCCTCTGTGAAAATCACACGCACGCTGTCATTCGAAACGATGGTTCCCATGTTGTACCCATGTGGCGACGGGTTGCGCCAGGTCCATTGGGACGCGAAGGCAGGCTCTTCAACAGGGGGATTTCCCTCCGGGTTCTGGGTAATACAACCGGAAAACAGGGACGCGCAGAAGAGAAGCGTTCCTAGCAGGTGCCCCTGCCTGAGTTTCGACCTGACCATCGTTGTTCCCTTCCCGTTATGCCCCAAGACAGCGACCGGAGACAGGATACAAACTAGATGATAAAGTTATGGATGCAACGTTTATTCCGGAATGACGCCCTCGCCCGCCCCGCTTTCGGGACCCAGGTCTTCCGCCGGGAGCTCTTCCCCACCCCCGCTGCTGTCGCTTTCGCTCCCGTCCTCACGAATGATGTAAGGCCCCGACCGCAGTTTCCGCCACTCCTCGTCGGAGAGACGATTCCCCAAACTATCCAGCGCCGCCGCGTCGTCGTAGCCCGCGGAGTCGGCCTCGGGCGCGATGGTACGCAAGAGCCCGTAGTTCCGCGACACACGGTTTTTATGCGAGAGGTACGCGCCGGTGGGACGGTTCGGGTTCCACCGCGTGGGCGCGGGCAGCAGGCACACGAGGCTGAGCATTTGTTCCTGCGACAACTCGCGCACATCGCGGCCGAAGTGGTAACGCGCCCCCTCGCGCACGCCGAACACGCCGGGGCCGAACTTGGCGATGTTGAGGTAAATCTCCAGAATGCGATCCTTGGTGAGCGTCTGCTCCAGCAGCAGCGCCAACGCGGCCTCGCGCACCTTGCGGCTCATTTCCTTCTCGCCGCCCAGGTACAGGTTCTTGGCCGTCTGTTGCGTGATGGTGCTCGCCCCCCGCATTTTGCGGCCCGCCTGATGGTTGGCCACCAACGCGTACTCGATCTGCTCCAGGTCAAAACCCTGATGCGTATAAAACTTGGCATCCTCCGCCACCAGCGCCAGCTGCTTCACCATCCGCGGGATGGAATCAAGCGGGATCCAGGATTGCCGGATCGCAAGGCCGGGGTTCTCGGCGCGCTCGGCCTCGATGAAGGCCGTGGTTTCGGGCGGCTTCGCACGCAGCGACCGGATGTCGCCGATGTGGAAGTAGTTCCAGATCTGAAGAAAGAGGTAAAACAGGACGATGAGCAAAAACCCGAGCGCCACCTGATACGCCCACCAGACCACCCGAAAGGCCCACACCACCCCGCGCCACGCGGCCGCGGCTGTCTGAAGCCGTGGTTTCCTGGCTTGATCCCGATCCGTCATGTCACCGCTTTCCGCTTAAGAGTGCGCGTACTCGTACTCCTGCTCGTACGTCGTACTCAACTGTTTTTTTCCAGAATTTTCGAGTACGAGTCGGAGTACGACGTACGAGTACGAAACACCCCGGCAACCTCTCCCGGTTCTACATTTCCCCCCAAAAGTAACCGCCCCACAGCGGTCCATAAGTCCTTCCACACGACACCTGCTCCCCCACTTGGTTTCCGAGCTCTGAGTTCAGAGTTCTGAACTTTCCTTACCTCTCACTCGTCAAGCCTCACTCACTCCTCCATGACCCTCTTCCGCCCCTGCATCGACCTTCACGACGGCCGCGTCAAACAAATCGTGGGCGGCAGCTTGCGCGACGGCGCCGCACCGGACACCAACTTCGTGTCGGAGCACGGCGCCGATCATTACGCCGCCCTGTACCGTGACGCCGGACTGCGCGGAGGACATGTCATTCTGCTGGGCCCCGGCAACGAAACCGCCGCGCGCGCGGCGCTCAAGGCCTTCCCCGGGGGACTGCAGGTCGGCGGGGGCATCACCCTCGACAACGCCCAGGAGTGGATCGACGCCGGCGCGAGCCATGTGATCGTCACCTCGTGGCTGTTTCCAGAAGGGGTGTTCAGCCTGGAGCGCTTGCGCGCCCTCTCGGAGCGCATCGGCGCGGACAGACTGGTGATCGACCTCAGCTGCCGTCGGGTCAAACCCGAACCCGCTCCCGCGTGGAACGTGGCCATCAACCGCTGGCAAACCATCACCGACGTCACCCTTGACCGCGCGCTGTTTCAAGGTCTCGATCCGTTTTGCGCCGAATACCTGATTCATGCCGCCGATGTCGAAGGATTGCGCCAAGGGCTCGACTGGAAGCTCGTCGCGCATCTTGCGTCGTTGACGGACAAACCCCTCACTTACGCCGGAGGCGCCTCGTCGCTGCACGACCTCGCGCGCATGAAGGCCGAAAGCCACGGGCGCATGGACCTCACCATCGGCAGCGCGCTCGATATTTTCGGGGGGTGCGAAGTCACGCTGGCGGACTGCATCGCGTTCAATCAGGCGCAAGGGTAGTCGGGGAACGGGAGAGGGTGCGATGACCGCCGGAGTGTCCGGACCGCCGGACGAGGACGCTTTTCCCAATGCGGAGAGCCCGGGCGAGCGGGTCGAGATCACACGCGCCCAGACCAAGGGTCCTCTGATGGACGCCTCTCTCGTGCTGGCCTCCCAGGGCATCCGCCACTGGATCGAGTACGTGCCCGCCCGGTCGGTGGATGACGGGCCTCGGACCGACGATCACTTCATCCTGACGGTCGTGCCGCTCGATGCGCCACCGGCGCGCACGGCGCTCGAGAGGCACAGGCGCGAGAACGCCGACTACAAGGTCGAGGAGCCCGAGGTCGCGGCCTTCGGCCTGTTCTTCTCGCCGGTTCTGTTCCTCGCCATCCCGGCCCTGTTCTCCTTTTGGTCCTCCGCCGTTCCGTGGCAGGAGTGGATGGAGGGGCGCGGCGGCGCGGACGCCGCGCGCATCCTCGGCGGCGAGTGGTGGCGCACGTTCACGGCCGCCACCCTGCACGCCGACTCCGAACATTTCTTGGGTAACATGCTCTCGGGCTATTTCATCTTCAACCTGTTGCGGCGCCGCGCCGGGCCCGGCACGTGGATGCTGCTCCTGACGATCGCGGCGGCGGCGGCCAACCTCACGGTCGCTTTCCTCTCGCCTCCCGGGTTCTTTTCGCTGGGGTTCTCCTCGGTGGTGTTCGCGGGTTTGGGCCTTTTGGCGGGCATCGAAACGCGCCACTTTCCGCGCGGCCTGAGGCCGGGGCTTCGCAACATCACGCCGCTGTTGGGCGCATTTTTCCTCGCGGTGATGACGGGCCTCGGCGAGAACTCCGACATCAAGGTTCATTTCATCGGGTTCGCCTACGGCGCGGCGCTATCGCCTCTCACCTTCTGGCTGGCACGGCGGGGGGTTGAAAAGGCTGCATGGCAAACCACTGCGGTACTGGCCGTGTACGCCGCGTTCGGGGCCGCGTGGTGGCTGGCGATGACGTGACTTCACTCGTACACGTACCTCGTACTCCTTGTTATTTCAGGACTTCCCCATCCACCCCAAAAATCTTGGTCAGGATCGCGGCGCGCATCCACATGCCGTTGCGCTCCTGACGCCAATACTTCGCGCGGGGATCGTCGTCGATGTCGGGGTGGATCTCGTCGCGGCGCGGCAGCGGGTGCATGATGACCGCATCGGCCTTCATGGCGTCAAGGTGACGAACCCCCAGTTTGAACCGGCTGATGTCCACCTTGGAGGATTCCCCCCCGGCGTCGTACTCGTCCTGAATGCGCGTCACGTACAGCGCATCCAACTCCGGCAAGGCGGCCTCCATGTCTTCGGTTTCCACAAACGGCACGCCGCGCTCGCGCAGATGGGTCTTGATGTCCTCCTCCATCCGGAAGGCCGGAGGCGCGATGAACACCAGCTTGACCCCCGGATACAGCTTCATCAGGTAGCTGAGCGACCGCACCGTGCGCCCGCGCTTGAGGTCGCCCATCATGCCGATGGTCTTGCCCTCGATGCCCCCGCGCGCTTCGAAGCTGCGCTGCAGGGTGTAGATGTCGAGCAAGGCCTGCGTGGGATGCTGGTCTTTGCCGCTGCCCGCGTTGATCACCGGCACCGAGTGCCCGATGCGGTCGAACAGAGCCGCCCCCGCTTCGGCCAACCCCTCCTCCTTGGTGCGCATGATGATCACATCGACGTACGAGGCGAAGGTGCGCAGGCTGTCGAGCAGGCTCTCGCCCTTGATCTCCGACGAGGTCGCCGCGTCGCGGATTTCGCTGGTCTGAATACCCAGAATCTGGCAGGCGTTGTTGAAGCTGAGGAAGGTGCGCGTGGAGGGTTGGGTGAAGTACAGCATCGCCCGCTTGTGGGCCAGCAATCCTTGAAGGAACAAGAGACCCTCGCGGGTCTTGGCCTTTTTGCGGATCGCCGTGGTCAGGGTACAAAGGTTGTCGAGGAGGGCGCGGTCGAATTGCTGGGTCTTGAGAACGTGGTAAAACGGGGCGGCGGGAGTGTGAGGCATGCAACAAAATTATGAATTGGAAATTGGGAATTTGGAATAAAAGAACCCTTCGGCAGAACCGGATTGGGATCGTACGGCTATTTCTCCGTTTGACAATGCTTTATGAATGGCACCATCCGGGATTCTGAATCCCTCAACCGTGCCGCACGCGTTTGTCCCCCAATTCCCGTTCATTCAACGCATCGACGGACTTCTTGTGACTCCGCGTTCCTATTCCCAATTCCCCATTCCCAATTCTAAATTCCCCTCCCATGGCAACCATCAATTCGAACTACCAAAAGCTCCAGGCCGGTTACCTCTTTCCCGAAATCGGCCGCCGCGTGCGGGCCTTTTCGGCCGCCCACCCCGACGCCAAAATCATCCGTCTCGGCATCGGCGACGTGGTGCTCCCCCTCCCAACACCCATCGTAAACGCCCTCAAGGCCGCGTCCGATGAAATGGGCGTCCGTGACAGCTTCCGCGGTTACGGTCCCGAGCAGGGCTACGACTTCCTGTTGAACGCCATCGCCGACCATTACAAGTCGCAGGGCGCGGCGGTTGAGGCCGACGAGGTGTTCGTGTCGGACGGTTCCAAGTGCGACACGGCCAACATTCAGGAGATTTTCGGTCTCGAGAACGTGATCGCCGTGACCGACCCGGTCTACCCCGTGTACGTGGACACCAACGTGATGGCCGGGCGCACGGGCGAGGCCGAAAACGTCCGCTACGGCAAGCTCGTCTATTTGCCCACCACGGCCGACAACGGGTTCGAACCCGAGCTCCCCAAGGGCAAGGTCGACATCGTCTACCTGTGCTCTCCCAACAACCCCACCGGCGCCCTCATGTCGCGCGCCAGCCTGGAAAAGTGGGTCGCCTACGCCAAGGCCAACGAGTCCGTCATTCTGTTCGATGCGGCCTATGAGGCCTTCATCCAGGAGCCGGGCCAGGTTCATTCCATTTTCGAAATCCCCGGCGCGCGCGAGGTGGCCATCGAGTTCCGGTCGCTCTCCAAAACCGCCGGGTTCACCGGTGTGCGCTGCGCGTACACGGTGGTGCCCAAGGATCTGAAGGCACGCAACGACAAGGGCGAACTTGTCGGGGTGCACGGCCTGTGGCTGCGCCGCCAAACCACCAAGTTCAACGGCGTGTCCTACCCCATTCAAAAAGCCGCCGAGGCCGTGTTCAGCGACGCCGGCAAAAAGGCCGTGGCCGAGAACATCGCCTACTACATGGAAAACGCCCGCATCATCCGCGAGGGTCTCGCGGCCGCGGGTCTCACGGTGTACGGCGGCGTGAACGCTCCCTACATCTGGCTCAAGACCCCTCAGGGCCTCGGGTCATGGGAGTTCTTCGACAAGCTGCTGAACGAGGCGCACGTGGTGGGTACCCCGGGCGCGGGTTTCGGCACGTGCGGCGAGGGCTATTTCCGCCTGTCGGCCTTCGGCATTCGCGAGAACGTGGTGGAGGCGGTGGAGCGAATTAAGAAGGTGTTGGCCTAACGCCTCACCTCTATCCCCCGCCCTCCGGGCACCCCCTTCCCCATCTCCAACCCGGTTGGAGTGGGGGAAGGGGGCTATGGTTATCGCCCGTCGACTTTCCCGGGGTTGGGGATGAGGAGGTTCAACTGTTGAGTTGTTGGGAGCTGTTTCTGAGTGGACACTCAACAGCGCAACAGTTGAACCGTTTCCTCACCTAATCCCGCTAAAATCGCATTCTGATTGAACTTGCGACCCAAGAGCAAGGCCTTTTCCCAGCCGAGTCCGAATACCAGGATGCTCTCTTCGTCGGGCCATTCGCCGCGCGGGTCGCGAGCCACCCCGGGGAGTACCGCGTACCCCGCGCCCCTTAAAAAGAGTTCAAGTTCTTCCTGTTTTTGGCGGTTCACGAAGTCCATCTGAATGACCGACCCCGGGTTCCAGGCGGTCAGGTAGGCCCATGAGGTCTCTTCGTTGAACAGCTGGCCGGTTTCGGCGCCGGGCGCCAGGCGCGAAAGCCCGGTGGCCCTCTCACCCACCCTCAACGTGATCTGGTTTTCGGGAAACCCGACGTGATAGTCGGCCCGAATGTAGGCTTCCCAGATTCCGAGGTCTTCTGCTTTCATGAGCGCCTCCATCCGGCGCGACCCGGATTCCAACCATCGTGATGCCTGCGGGCATCACGACTAATCTAGGCGACTGACCGATCCCCCGCTACCGATTTAACCAAGAAAAGTCAAATGGCGATCAGGGCCACAGGAAAAACGTGCCCGGGTTGAACCGGTTGCGGAAGCCCGTGAGCAGGCCCGCGAGGCCGCCGCCGGCCTCGGGGTACAGAAGTTCATCCAGACGGCTGCGCGGGCGCGGCTCGCGGGTCCAGCGGGTGTCTTCGGGCACATCGGCCCGGGCCACGAGCCACGCCTTCGCGTCATCAAGCCCGCCCAGCGTATCCACCAGACCCACGGCCAACGCCTGGCGTCCGGTGAAGATGCGCCCGTCGGCCTGGGCGCGGAGAGAGTCGGGGGCGATCCCCCGCGCCGCGCTCACGTCGCCCAGAAACTGATCGTAGGTGTCGTCGATGACCGTCTGCAGGTACTTCAGTTCTTCGGGGGTGGCTTTGCGGGCCGGGTTGCCCACATCCTTGAGCGCGCCGCTTTTCACGGTTTGCAGCGAGACCCCGGCCTTCTCCATCAGCTTCTCCACTTCGGGGAACTGAAAAATGACGCCGATGCTCCCGGTCACGGTGCCCGGGTTCGCGAAGATCTTCTCACCCGCCAGCGCCACGTAATAGCCGCCCGAGGCGGCGACATTGCCCAGGCTCACGACCAGCGGAATGCCTTGCGCCTTCAGCGCGTTGAGCGACGCATAAATCTCCTGGGACGACCCGACGGCTCCGCCCGGGGACTCCACGCGCAAGAGCACGCCCTTGCAGTCGGCGTCCTCGCGCAAGTCGGCCAGAATGCCCAGCAAGGTTTCCGATTCGTAAATGGGACCGTTGACGTCGAGCTGCACGAGGTAGGGGCCGCTTTCGGCCGGCTGGCCGAGTCGCCCGATCATGCCGGCTACGGAAGCCACCATGAGAAAAAAGAAAATGCCGCCGAGGATGAGCAGAAGGACGATCGTGCGGCCGAACCACCCGAGGGCTCCGCCACGGGTTTCCCGCGCGGAACGCGGGGAACGGTCATCGCGCGTGTGGTCTTCGAATGCGGTCATGAAAAAATCTCCGTCGGTGCGGACGACGCACCGGACGGAAAGCTACTCAACCCGACGCGCGGACGCGTCGATGGTTTTGCTACCGGACGCGAATGCGTTGACCGGGCTGGAGCGCTTCGGACAACCCGTCGTTGAGGCGCTTGAGGTCGCTGACCGAGTGGCCGAAGCGGGACGAGATGGCCCACAGGCTGTCCCCGCTGCGGACGCGGTAATATTCGCTCTCCGTGTTGGAGGCGACCAGAGCGCCGTCGCGGGAGGCGTGGTATACGATCTTCTGTCCGATGCGAAGGCCGCTGCCGGACAAGCCGTTCCACGACTTCAGGCTCGCCTGGCTGACGCCGTAGCGGGCGGCCAGGCCCGAGAGGGTTTCACCCGAACGAACGGTGTGAACGCGACGGCTAGAGGCGGACGCCACGCGCTCGGGCGCTTCGCTTCCCGACTCGCCGTCCGCGACGGTGACGTCGCGCCCGCCGGCGGGAATCTCGAGCGTGCGGCCCGCCTGCAGGACGCTGGAAGGCTTCATGCCGTTCACGCGGCGCAACACGCTGACCGGCACGCGGTAACGGGCGGCGATGCCCGACAACGTCTCTCCCGAGCGCACGGTGTGGCGCGAGGGCTGCTCGGCCGTTTCGGCCACGGTCGGCGCCTCGGTGCGGGCGCGTGTCGCGGTCCCCTCTTCGGCGGCCACGGGGATGGTCAGCACCTGGCCTTTGCGGATCTTGTTGCCCTTGAGGCCGTTGGCCGAGCGAATGTCGGCCATGGTCACGCCGTAGCGGGCCGCGATGCCCGACAGCGTTTGCCCGCGCGTGACGCGGTGCGTCTGCATGGAGACCGCGGGGAGCACATCGATCGCCGCCTGGTTCTGCAGGAAGAGGTCGCGGGTGCCTTCGGGCAGATAAACGGTGTAGGAGGCGCGACGCGGCGGCGTGCTCCAGCGGCGCAACGCCGGATTCAGGCTCTTGATGGAATCCTCGGAAACGCCCACGGCATGCGCGATGCCCTTGAGGGGAAGCGACTGGGAAATGGTCACCGTATCGAAGCGCAGCGGCGCGTGCGAGGTCGTCGCGGTGTTGAACCCGAAAACCCCCGGATTGCGACCGATGATCATGGCGGCCAGAATCTTGGGGACGTAGTAGCGCGTTTCCTTGGGGAGGTTCATGTCCCAGTAGGACAGCGACGGGTCGTCGCGCAGATGACGACGAACCCGGCCCTCGCCGCAGTTGTAGGCGGCCATGGCCTGATGCCAATCGCCGAACATGGCGTGCAGGTCCTCGAGGTAATCGAGCGCGGCGTCGGTGGCGCGCACGGGATCGCGGCGGGGGTCCTCCCACCAGTCGTCCTTGAGGCCGTAACGACGGCCGGTGCCGCTGATGAACTGCCAGAGGCCGCTCGCGCTGGCGTGGCTCCAGGCCTTGGGGTTGAACCCGCTCTCGATCATGGACAGGTACAACAGGTCGCGCGGCATGCCGCGCTCTTCCAGTTTGCCGACGATCATTTCCTCGTAGCGGCCGCGGCGTTGCAGCCACTTTTCAAAATACCCGCGGCCCGAGCCGGTGAACACGCGCATGGCCTGCAGCACCGAGTGCGGCAGCGGCGAAGGAAGCGGCAGTTCGAAGTTGCGGTCCGGAAGGCGCGGAATCAAAGCCTCCAGATCCTCGAGCGACGCGAGCGAAACCTCTTCGATCTCGTGGTCGATGTAATCGGCGAGGTCTTCGGCGCCGCCGAGGCGGTCCGATTGCGTGATGGCCTCGACCATCCACTCGCGCACACTGTCGCGCCACGCGGCCACGGAACGCCTTTCGGGACGCGTCAAATCGGGCGAGGCGTCCAGCAGCGCCAGGTGCGTCATCGCGCTGTCGAGGAACTCCGCCGCCTCGAACCACGCGGCATCCTTCATGCTCTCGCGCCCCAAGCGAATGAACTCGGCGGCTTCGGCGGCGACTTCCGTGGAAAGGAAATCCGTCGCCGGGGCCGCCGCGTCCGCTTTGGAACCGGAGGAGGCGGAAGGGGTGGATGGGGTGTGGGATGCGGCGGAGTGCGCGAACAGCGTGGGAGCCGACTTGCCCGTCGGCAGCGCACACCCTGAAATCAATGAGACTAGGAGCGCCGCCGCGCCGAGGGCAAAGCGGCCCGGAATCTTCGACGCACGCGTCACCGACGCCGCCGAGGGGCCGTGCCCCTGGGGCGCGCCGGATGTCCGCTCATTCCTCAAAATCCAGATCCTCCGCATAGTCGTTCCACATATCCGACTTTTTGAATTTCGGATTGTCGAAATCCACTTCCTCGTCCTCATCATCGCCGTCTTCGTCAACCTCTTCGCCTTCGCTTTCGAACGGCTCGAGATCGTCAAAATCGTCGTGTTTTGGACGGCGTCCGAAATGCCATTGCGAACCCTGATGCGATTCGCGATTCCGGTTTCGTGCGCGCGCCATGACACCCCTCCTCCCCCTCCGGGGAATACCATTTTTTTGGCAAATATATCTTGGGACGCCCGGTTGTCAACCAACCGACGCGAGACGCCCCATCTGACGATTATTTGCCGGGAAACCGCAGGACCCGAACGCGGACGACGTTTTCGATGGCTTTGAGGGCCTCTTCCACGCCGGCGGGCAGATCCTGTTCCAGGTCGATGATGTTGTATCCGACCTTGCCGTTGCTCTCGTTGGTGAACGACTGGATGTTGAGCCCGGCGCCGCCGAACACCTTGGTGATCAGCGCGATCATGTTGGGCACGTCGCGGTTGATGACGATCACGCGGGTCTTGGTGGAGTCCTGAGGGAACACCTCGACCACCGGGAAGTTGACCGAGTTGTGGATCACGCCGTACTCGAGGTAGTTGCGCACTTGCTTGACGGCCATCACCGCGCAGTTTTCTTCCGACTCGGCGGTGCTCGCACCCAGGTGAGGGGTCATGATCACCTTGTCGTGGCCGTACAGGGCCTTGGACGGGAAGTCGGTGATGTAGGAACCCACCTTGCCCGACTCGATGGCCTTCAGCACGGCCGCATCGTCATAGATGCCCTTGCGCGCGTAGTTCAGCAGGATGATGCCGTCGCGGGCTGTCTCAAGCTGCTTCGCGCCGATCAGGTTCTTGGTGTGCTCCGACAAGGGCACGTGCACGCTGATCACGTCGGCGGCGCGAATGACGTCGTCGAGCTTGTGCGACATCTCCACGCGGCTGTCGAGGGCGTGGGCGTTGGTGAGCGTGGGGAACGGATCGTAGCCGATCACGTGCATGCCGCGGCTCACGCCGGCGTTGGCGACCAGCACGCCGATTTTGCCGAGACCGATGACCACGAGGGTCTTCCCCATCATCTCGAAGCCCGCGAAGCGCGACTTGCCCTTCTCGACCTTCTCGTTCAGCACCTTGTCGTCGTCCTCGCCCGCGAGCGAATTGGTGAACTCGATGCTGTGGTGCACCTTGCGCGCGGCGATGCCGAGCATGATGAACACCAGTTCGGCCACGGCGTTGGCGTTGGCGCCCGGGGTGTTGAACACGCAGATGCCCTGCTCGGTGGCCTTGTCGATCGTGATGTTGTTGACGCCGGCGCCGGCGCGGGCGATGGCCTGCACGGTGGGGTAACCTTCCGCATCCACCAGGGCGCTGCGCACCAGCAGCGCGTCGGGAGAACCGCCCGCTTCAGAGGAAATCTGGTAGTCTTCGGTGAAGAACTTGAGGCCCTGCTGCGAGATATTGTTCAGCGTCTGAATGCGAAACATGCACTCTCCCCTGTTTTTGAAGAAAAACGGCGATTTTTGCCGTCCTGAAAGCGGCAAAGTTAGCCCCCGTACCCCGAATCTTCAACGTCAGATGTTGTAAAATCGCGTTTAGGGAACGCGATCAGGCAGAACGGGAAGGCGGCGGGCGGCCGCCGCGTCGCGCGTGGGACGGCGATAAATCTCTTCGACCTCGCTGATGGCGTTGTCCCAGTCCTCCTTGAACCCCGCGCCCCGGATGAAAAACGCTTCGCCGTGATCGTGCTTCAGCCTTTCCTGCATGAACGCCACTGCGCAGCCGAACAGCGCGCAGGCCCAGAACACGTAAACCAGCAGCAAGGCGACCGGGACGATGGCGAGCGACCCGTAAAACAACTGGTTGCGCGCGATGAACACCGCGGGAAACAGCAACAGCGCGCGCGACAGCACATACAGGGGGACGACTCCGGCCGTGGCCCCCACGAGGGCGCGCGACAGCTTCACCTGGGTGTTCGGCAACAGTTTGATCATCAACACCATCAGAACCCACATGAATACGACCGCACCCAACGAACCGAACAAAACGGCCCCGCCGGGAATGGAAAACGGGACGGCCAGGGCGGCAGCCCCCGACACTCCCCAGTTTTCCAGAAACGCGTCGAGATAGCGGTGCGCGCGGAACAACAAAACCACCGAGCCGACCATCAACGCCAACAACAACAGCAGGAAGGGCGTGTAGCGGAACACCCGTCCCATCCAGCTGCGGTTGTCGCGCACGTTCCACACCCGGTTCATCGCCTCCTCCACATTGCTCATGGAGAGGATGAAGCCCACCAGCAAGCCCACCGACCCGAAAATCCCGAGCTGATGAAAGCTGACCGACTCGGCGCGTTTGAGGCCTTCCATCAGAAAATCAACGGGGAGGTCGAGGTTCAGCGAAGCCATGAGGTTGGGGATCAGCGCCTCAACCAGACCCAGGTACCCCATCCACCCGGCCACCGAGGAGAGGATGATGGTCAACGGGATGAAGGCCAAAAGCGTGGTGAACACCAAGGCGGCCGCGCGCACGGGAACTTCGTTGACGGTGAAGCTGAGGGCCGCGAGGATGAGAACGCGCAAAAGGCGCAACAGTTTGGCGCCGAGGCCGCCGGCCGTTCCCGTCGCATCGCCCGCCGCGCGCTCGAGAGCCCGCCAGAAACGAGCGTTCAGGGATTCGACCCAGCGCTTCACCACGCGACCGGGCGGCCGACGGGCCCGCCGCGGCGCGGCGGCGGATTGGGAGGCGTGAGGCGATGAAGGTTTACGGGGCGGATTCATTTTTGATATTCAGAGGTATGTCCGTAACGAGACTCTTGAGGCGCGTCGGCAAAATAGCCTTTTCCCTTTGCGTCATCCTCCTTCCCGCCGCCGCGGCTCAGGCCGCACCCGCGCCGTCGCGTTTTTACCCGGGGGTCACCGAGTACCAGAGCATGCGCGCGCACGAGGCGCTGCGGGCCTACTACAACGGCAACACGCCGCGCGCCGAGCGCATCCTGCGCGAACTCGGCGCGCACGAGGACGCGGAAACCCTGCCGCCGCTCAGTCGCCTGCTCCACACGGCCATGCAAGGCCTCACGCTGCAACGCGACGACGCCAGCCTGCCCGTCCTTCCCGAACTGAAGGCGCGCGCGCGCGCGTCGTTCGATTCGGCCGCCGATGAAGGGTTGCGCGCCTGCGCCGCGCTGACCGCAGGCGGCGCACCGGAGGGGAAAAGCGTGAGCGGCGGCGCCAGGAAGTCTCCTTTGGCGACCTGCCGCCTGATCGAAGGCGGCATCCGCGGCTTCCGCGCGATTCTCGCGCTGGAGGCCCGCGCGCCCACCGAGGTGCTCTCCGAGGGGCTCGAGGCGGTCTCGCTGCTTGAGGAGGCGCTCTTGGTCGACAGCACCGTGCGCGACGCGCACCTGGGCCTCGGCATCTTCCACGCCATGGCCGCCTCGAACACGCCGCGCGTGGTGCGGGGCATGCTCCGCGCCGCGGGGCGGGGCGTCAACTTCGATGAAGGCCTGAACCACTTGCGCCGCAGCGCGTACGAGGGGCAGTACACCTCGGTGGCCAGCCAATTCTTTCTGATCCGCTTCCTCTCGCCCTACGACGATGAGTTGCGGCGCGAGAAGACCGAAATCTTCCGCTCCTTGCGCGCGGTGTTCCCTCTCTCCCCGCTGGTGCCCTTCCTCCACAACCATGAAGCCTTGGTGTTTTACCCCGACAGCTTTTACCGTCCCCGCGCCCGCATCATGCTGGCCCGCACCCTGCGCGCGGTGGAAGCGCGCGATGAAGCCGGCAGGCGCTACGTGCAGCTGCTCAAACATCAGTACGCGCTGCTCAGCGACGACCCCGAAGCGCAGTACCGGCCCGATACCACCTATGATTTGGGAGGGTATGCCTTTTACCCCCGTTACATGGAGGGATTGCGTCTACGGCATGAAATCCTCAAAGCCGACAAGGCGGACCTGGCGGACACCGGCAAATCCGGCGCGGGGAAAAACGGGGTCGATAAAAACGGGGCGGGGCAACCCGTCGCGGAAAAAAATACGGGCGCGAGCGAGCGCGAGGCGGCGCGCGCCGCCAAAGTGAAGCGCGTCGCGGAACTGCGGAAAAGCCTGCTGGCCCAGCTCAAGAAAACGCCCAAATCACTCCTCAACCCTCAAAACCGCGGGTTGTACGAATGGCACGTGGGCGAATCGCTGCGGCCCGATCAGTTCGCGAGAACGCGCTGAGCGCCTACGCCGCGGTGACCAGATCGTAGGCTGCGGGAAAATCGCGCAGGCCGCTGGAGAGGTGCGAGACCGCCGCGCCCACGGCGACCGTCCAATCATCCTCCCCGAGCGCGGCCCGCAAAGCCGCGAGCGGCGCCCGGTGCGCGTCCGCACCGCTCGCAAGGTCACCCGCGCGCGCGAGCCACTCGCGCGCCTGCGTCGGCGTGAGCCTGCGCTTGTCCTCGTACCGGTGCACCGCGCGCTGCACGCGATTGAACCCGGCGGCGCGCAGCGCGGTCTCCCACGCCTCGCCCCCCGTCGGGTCCGCCGCGGCGGGTTCCACGGCGCGCGCGGCGAGCGTCGCCACGCGCGCGCGCAGCGCGGGTGGGGCGTCGGCGAGCCACGCCGCCCACGGAATGTCGAGCGAGGGCCGCCGCGAGGCGAAGGCCCACGTGGCGTGTGGCGCGACGCGGTCGCGCAGGGCGGCGATCCACGAGGCACCGTCGGGAGGAATCTGGGTCGCGAGACCCAGCACCGCGTCGAAGCGCGGCGGTTCGGACTCCTCGCCCAGCACGGCGGGCAGCGCCGGGAGCGCGGCCACGCGCAGCACGGGGCGATGGAGCGGGTCGATGCGGCGGATCCACGCCTCCAGTTCGGTTTGCTCGTCGGTTGTGGCGCAGCGCGACCAGACCCCGCCCTCAACGCAACGCCGCAAGGCTTCCCAGGTGAGAAAGCCGTGGTGGCCGCCCAGATCGAGCACCAGGCTCTCGCGCTTGAGACCGGCTGCCGTGATGAGATCCTCGCGCACGTGACGCAGCGCGCCGCTGCCCACGCCCGCCGCGCGCTCCAGCCAGTCCGACTTCAGCGAGGCGGCCACCGCGCGGGGCGCGGCCTCCTCGAGGGCGGCCCACTGCGCCTCGCGCCGTCTCAGCACTTCGGTGCGAAGACCCGCTTCGTGCCCCAAGCCACCGGGTTCGTAGAACACCCGCCCCCGCAATCCCGTCGGCAGGTATTGCTGCTCCACCCAGTGATCGCGGAAGGCGTGGGGGTACAAATAGCCCTGCCCGTGTCCGAGTTCCTTGTCGCGGTTGCCGTCGCGCAGCGGGTCGGGCACCTCGCCGATGCGCTCGGTGCGCACCGATTCGAGCGCATCGAAGTACGCCATGGTGCTGTTGCTCTTGGGCGCGGTGGCGAGGTACAGGCAGGCTTCGGCCATGTGGAACTGGCCTTCGGGCAGGCCCACGTAGTCGAACGCCTGCGCGGCGCTCATCACCACGCGCAGGGCGGCGGGGTCGGCGAGGCCGACGTCCTCGGCCGCGAGAATGATCATGCGGCGGAAGATGAAGCGCGAATCCTCGCCCGCCTCCACCATTTTGGCGAGCCAGTACAGCGAGGCGTCGGGGTCGGAGCCGCGCACCGACTTGATGAAGGCCGAGATGGTGTCGTAATGGGCGTCGCCGTCCTTGTCGTAGAGCACGGCCTTGCGCTGGATGCTTTCCTCGGCGACCTGCATCGTGAGGCGGATCGCGCCGTCCGAAGGGGCGGGCGGCGTGGTCTCAACGGCCAGTTCCAAGGCGTTGAGCGCGCTGCGCGCGTCGCCCTGGGCCATGCGCACGATGTGGTCGAGCGCGTCTTCGTCGGCTTCCACCTTCAGGAGGCCGTAGCCGCGTTCCCCGTCGGCGAGGGCGGCCTTGAGGGCCGCCTTCAGGTCGATGTCCTCGAGCGAGCGCAGCTGAAAGACGCGGGAGCGGGACACCAAGGCCTTGTTGACTTCGAAGAACGGGTTCTCGGTGGTCGCGCCGATCAGCGTCAGCGTGCCGTTTTCCACGTGCGGCAGCAGGGCGTCCTGCTGGGCCTTGTTGAACCTGTGGACCTCGTCGACGAACAGGATGGTCCCCTGCGCGCGCAAGGCGCGGGCCTCGCGGGCCATCTCGATGGCCTCGCGGATTTCCTTCACGCCGGCGAGCACCGCGTTGATGGCGAGAAACTGCGACTGCGTGGTGTTCGCGATGATGCGCGCCAAGGTGGTTTTACCCGTGCCCGGAGGCCCCGCGAAAATCAGCGAACTGACGCGGTCGGCCTGAATCGCGCGGCGCAACAGACGGCCGGGCCCCAGAATGTGGGACTGCCCCAGAAAATCGTCGAGGGTGCGCGGGCGCATGCGGTCGGCCAGCGGCGGCCTGACGTTCTTTTCCGCGGCGGCGGCGAACAAATCGCTGGATTTCGGATCGGGGGTTGCCCGGCGGGGAATGCGCGGTGTCACGGGGAGAAAGGTAGGACTTTGGAGTATGGTGGCCGGTCGTCGGAGGACGGTAGATTATCGTGATCCAGCTGTGGGCACTTTATCTGACTCTAACAGCTAGTGGCTCGTAGGTTGTGGCAAAAAACAATCCGCTTTTTAAACAAAATTCATTTTTCCACTACCCACTACCCACCAGCCAAGGACCACTGATCGCCACCGGCCGCCGTCTCGCAACCACCGTCCCGTGTACCTTCGCTGCGAGGTATCTTTCCCCCATGATCAAACTGGGATGCGGACTATTGTCGCTGTTGTGCCTGCTGGCCGCGGCGGTTTTGATCTGGCAGACACCGGGGTTTCCCGAGCGGCTGCCGGGTGATGTGGCCGACTGGGTGGCCGCCTGGTTCCGTCTGTTCCACAACCCCGTGGCCACACTCGTGCTGTTCGGTCTGTGCGCCGCCTTCGCGGTCGCGGCGGCGAGCGTCACTGAGCTGTTGCTCGGAGTGGTCTTTTCATTGGCCACGGCCATGCTCTCGCTGCTCTGTCTGATGGGCGCGCTGGGCGCGACCTACAAACCCTTCGCCGAAACACTGGAAAACCTGTTCCGATGAACATTCAGATTTTCGGGCGGCGCGACTGCTCCGACACCCGCAAGGCCGAGCGCTGGTTCAAAGAGCGCAAGATCCCTTTTCAGTTCATCGACCTCAAGATCAAGGGGCTCGCGCCGCGCGAGTTCGAGGTGATCGCCGCCGCCGTCGGCATCGACAACCTCGCCGACAAAGGCTCGCGCCATTACCTCGAAAAAGGCTTCGCCGCCGCGCCCCCCGCGCGCGTCCGTGCCGCGCTGGCGGACGATTCCCTCCTGCTGAAAACCCCCATGGTCCGCAACGGGCGTGAGGCGACGCTCGGCGTCAAACCCGAGGTTTGGTCAACCTGGAAGTAACCCGACGCCCATATTGCCGGCGTTCAACAGTCCCTTGGGATCGAAGGCGGACTTGAGGGTGGCGATGTCCCGCAATCCCGCATCGCCGTATTGATACCACAGGTACGGGCGCGGCACGCCGGCTTCATCGGCCAAGGTCTTCTTCCCCACCCCGTGCTCGGCGCTGACCGTGCCGCCCAGGGCGACCGCCTTGCGAACGAGCTTCAGGTACAAGGCCCGCGCGAGCGCCTGATCGTCCTCGCTCTCGCACAGAAAGTTGCAATGAAGATGGCAGTCGCCCACGTGACCCCACTTGGCCGTGCGCGGAAGACGGGAAGACGATGGTCCCGTGGCGGCGAATTCTTCGTCGATCCGCTCGTACAGGTCGTAAAGCTCGCGGAACGCCGGAAGCGGCACCGCGAAGTCGGTGCCGAATTTGGGCTGGGTTCGCTCCTTGAGCAGGTCGGCCACGCGCCGCGGCACGGCATAGCGGAACGCCGCGGAAAGCGCGGGAGGAACCGCGCCCCGGCACCCCAGACGCTCGGCGATCGTGACGACCTTGACGCGCGTCGCCGCATCATCGGCGAAAAACTCGACCTCGACGGCGGCTCCCGCCTCGCGCGCAAGATACGCGGAAAAACGCCGATCGTCGCGCACGAGGTCGAGTGAGCCGCCGTCGAAAAACTCAAGCGACACCACGCCATCGCCCTCCGGCAAAGGGTACAGGTCGGCCCGCGCCTTCAGGGGGCGCAGGGCATCGACGCACGCCAACGCTTCGGCGGGCGTGGTGAACAGGTAGACTTCGGAGCGGATGGGACGGCGGGGCAGAAAGCGCAGGCCCAGTTCCGTGAACGCACCGAGCAACCCCTCGCTCCCGATGAACACATCGAGAAGATCCATGCCCGGCTCCACGAACACCCCGGCCGCGTTCTTGACCTCCGGGGCCGTGTAGGAAGGAAGCGACGTTTCGATGGTGCGGCCGGAAGGCGTCTTCAGGGTGATGCGGCGTCCTGCGGCGAAGAGCTCACCGCGCCGCAAGGCGAACGGTTCGCCCTCCGGCAGAACGAGGCGCAGGGATTGAACATACTCGCGCGTCGCACCGAACGCGAAGGTGCGAGGGCCCGAAGCGTTGGTCGAGACGTTGCCGCCGAGCGAAGCGCGCAGTTCACCCGGATGCGGCGGATACCACAAATCCAGGTCATCGAGCGCTTCGTTCAGCGCGTTCAGCGAAACCCCGGGAGCCACGATGCCGCGCGAGGAATCGCGTTCGTCGATCAGCAAAAAGGGGGTGATGCGTTTCCAGCCGGCGCGATCGGGGACGGTGTCGAGCCCGGTGAGATCAATCAGCACGCCCGATTCGCGGGGAACCGCCGCACCCGTCAAACCCGTGAGCGCCGCCGACAACGTCATCGGCTCTCCCGCCTCCGACGCCGCGCGCATCACCTCGGCGAGTTCGGCCTCCGTGCGGGGGCGAACCGTGCGTATCTGCGCGTCTGGAGCCGGAAAAACCGCATTGCCGGCGTCTGAAAAAAGGGAAGACATTCTTGGAAAATATGAAATCTGAAATATGAAGGATGAATGAAAAAATGCGGTGGCGGCGTGAGGCTGTTTTTAACTGCCGAACCGGAACACCAGAAAACCAACAGTCAGACTGCTGCTGAATACAGCTTCAGCGTTCCTTTCATATTTCATATTTCATATTTCAAATTTCCTTTTAGAACCTGTTCTCCACCGCGACATGCAAAAACCCGTTGCCGAGCGGCCGCTCGGGGCTGAGCGCATAGGCGAGTGAAACGCTCCAATCCCCTTGGGCGATCTCGAGCCCGGTTCCGTAGCCGAGCACGCGCGTGAAGTCGTAGCGCTCCACGGGACGGTTGACCAGACCGGGCGAGGCGAAGGCAAAGAGGCGGCCGCGTCGGCCCACCGACCACTGGATTTCGGCGTCGCCGAGCACGTAGGCGTTGGTGCGGAATTGCCGCTCACGGTAGCCTCTGAGCGAGCGCGCGCCTCCGACGTCGTACAGTTCACCCGGGTTGAGCCGATTCAGCGGAAGGTTCGTGGCCGCCGAGACTCCGCCCTTGAGGCCGAGGCGATCGGTGACGGGAATCCAGTGTTCCGCGGAGGCCTGGAGGCGCGCGAGGTAATAACTGCTGTCGGCTCCGGAATCCGCTTGCAGGGTCCGCTGGACGCCGGTGACGCCGAAGTGGCCGCGCCAACCGTCGCGCGTGAAGGGCGCGCGATCACGAATGTCGAAAAGCACCCGCACGCCGGACAAGTACGCCGTGGTGCGCACGTCGGCGATGCGGTCATGGTTGGCTTGCGCGCCCGCCTCCGCCTCAACGCGGCTGGTGAAGTCGAGATCCCGGAACAGGAAAACCGACTGCTGCCATTCCTGGAACGCGGTGTCCTGCTGCAAAAACCGGCCTTCCCAACGCGCACCCACGGGCAGGCTGAACAACCAGGGCTCAGTGTAGGAACCGCGCACTTCGCGCTCGCGCGCGGTGCGTCCGTCGTAGGAGAAGGTTAGGTCGCGGGCCGTGCCACGCATGTTGACCAAATGCACGTCGAGGAAGCCCGTCAATCTGCCCCCGTCTTGGCCTTCGGTATCGTATCCCAGCAATCCGCCGATGGTGTTGGCGCGCGCGTCGGTGAGGCGCACCACCGGGTACAGCACATGGCGCAACGAATCGCGGTAAAGGCCCTCATGCTTCACCTCGTCGAAATACCCGAGGCGGCCGAGGCGGGCGAGGCCCATGCCGAGGCGCGCCGGGTCGAAATTGTCGTCTTCGCCCAACAGGGCGAGCCGGAGGGCGACGGCGGGACGCGTGCGCGTGCCGCGCAGCACGGGCTCGCCGGTTTTGAACGCCGCACCCCGCGACGCGTGCAACGTGACGTCCACCGCGGGCGCGCCGGTGGTGTCAGCGGCGAGGATTGTGCGGATCTCCGCGAACACGAATCCGTCGCGGGCGAGGTGATCGCGCAGCGAAAGAGGAATGCCCGCAAGCGTCGCCGAGTCCGCCCTGTCGTCCTCCCAGGCTTTGCCGTCGAACCCCGCAACCGGCGCGCCGCGCTCGTCCCGCGTCGAGACGGACCGGATACGATAAACGGGACCGCTCTTCCAGCCGGTCGGTACGGAGGTATCGGGACGCGCCGCCCAGTATCCCGCGGTCACGGCGGCCTTCACAAGCGGACCGACCTTTCCTGTCTGTGAGGATGAGGCGATGGCGAAGCCGTGGGGTCCGGTATCCTCCGCCCCCCCTTGCGCGTACAAACCCGACACAACGAGCGCGCACACGGCGAAAATCCGGAGGCCGTCGCAACCCCGCCTTTCACGCCCGTTGCGTGGTTGGATTTTCAAATCGTTATTCGTCATTGGTCACTCGTCATTCCCTAGAACACCGCCCTCACTTCCGCGCTGAACCGTTGCGACCACGCGCTCGCGCCCGGTTCAAGGCGCGCCAGGTAATTCGCGTTCAGGTGCAGATAGGTCCTCAGGGCCGATTGCGCCACGGCTTCAAAACGATGCGTCACGCCGCGCCGATAGCCTTCCGTGACGAAGTACCCGCCCTCGCCCGTTCCCGTCAGCCAATGCAGGCCGTACTCGGCCGAGGCGCGGCCCCCGAAGAAATGTCCCTTTTCCACGCGCGCGCGCGGCACCACCCCGTGAAGATCCAAGGGAAACCCCGCGTCTTCTCCTTCCACACGGCGATACTCAAGCGAAGGAATGAGCGTCACCGCGTACGGAAGACGGCGGTACAATAGCATCTGTCCGCGACGCGCGCGCGTGTCGCTCGACGCGGCGCCCGACGCCACGCTTTGCCGCCAGCGCGATTCCAGCGCGCCGATCCACGCGCCCTCCCACGCCTCCGACCACTCATGGCGGTACTCCGCGCGGGTTTCCGACACGCGCTCGCGGAACGCGTACAGCCCCGCACCTTTGGCGTATTCGCGCCGGTAATGGAGGCTGCCGCTGCGCCGCTCACCTTCGGGGACCGACGGACTCCAGCGGAGCGAAGGCTCGTAACGCGCGCGGCCCGAGCGAACGGCGTCGATCTGGGCGTCCGTAAAGCGAGGCAAAGGAATGGCGTCCGCCGCGCTGTCCTGGTGATCGGTGGCCATGTCAAGCGCGAATTCGAGATCGGCGAGCACGCCCCCCGCCACGCGGAACGGACCGGTCCACAAACCGGGCGCGAGGTCCAGGCGCAGATTCCACTGCAGATCCTGGTAGGGACGTTGGCCCAGCGTGCTGTCGCGCACCAGGCCCAACAACACGAAGTCGCCGCCCGTTTCCACTGGGAAATACACGCGCACCGAATCGAGGTTGAACAGCGCGGAGTCGAGGGCGTAGTCGCCGCGCCCCGGCGCCACCTGCTCGTACGCCTCCACAAGGGGCGTCTCCGCCGTGCGCGCGGCCCGGTAGTGGAGCTGCAGGCCGTAGCCCTTGAGGTGATCGGCGACCGACACGTCCGCTTCGGCCTGATCATACACGGCGGTTTCGGGGACGAGCGATCGGTCGCCGGTGCCGTCGGGTCTCCACACGCGTTGATGGCGGCGGGCCGCGTACAGCTCGCCCGTCACCGGGCCCCAGCCGAGCAGGCGCAGGCGTTGCGCCGCCCCCAGGTCGATGAGCGAGTCCTGCAGCCCGGAGCGACGCCCCTCGTAGTCGGAGCGCGCGTACAGCGCATCCAGCTCGGGAATCCACACCCAGCGGTCTCCCAGCGCCGGGCTTTCGGCCGCAAGGCGGGGCTGCCACAGCTCGGCGCGCGCCCGCAAAGGTCCGAGGGTGTCGGTGGCCGCTCGCCCGTTCACCCAGCCGTCGCGCAGGACGGTCGCACGCGGCAGCCACCCGGCGAGGTTGGTCTGCGCCTCCACGCGCTGGCGATCGTTGTCGCGCCGCGCGGGATCGCGGGCCCGCTTGATTTCGGAGGCAAGATCCACACGCGTAAAGCCCGACGCGTACCCCGCGAATACCTCCGCGCGCGCGGAGGTCATCCGGGTCGCCAGCGAATCCGAAAGCGAATCGGGCGGCGCGAGCAGCGGACGCCCCACGGCATACCCCGCGCCGCCACCGACCCGCCAGCCCGACCACGGCTCCACGGAGAGTCGCAACCGGTTGGCATCGAAATCGCGTTCGCCCGCGCGCGCATCTAGGTTCCAGGCGTCGCGGAACGTGCGGGCCTCCACCAACTGACGGAACGAAGCATACCGGCGCGAACGATGCTCATGTTCGGGCTCCACCGTGAGGCGGGCGATGCCGCCCTGATCGCGCGGCGCGCCGAACCGGTGCGTCCCCGCGTAGCGGGTCGAATACCCCAGGTTGTCGTCATCATCGACGCCCGAGTACAGGTTGCGGTCGAGCAGGCTGCCCAAAACCACCGCGCGCGCCGACCCGCGCTCTCCCCCCGCCCACTCCACGGAACCGACCGTCACCGCCTGGCGCGCCGGCAAATCCACAAACCCCAGCGTGTCGCGCACCGGGCGGTCGCCCGCCTGACGGTATCGGTCCAAAGTCGCCGCGTCAGGGTAACCCCGCGCCGGGTTGAGTTCGTCCTCCGACTCCTGAATCGCCCGCACGCTGAAACGAAACGCTCCCACGGTGTCCGCCGCCTCTCCTGCCAGCACGGTGCGTGGGTAGGCGTCTTCACGATATTGGAATTCCGCCGAGAAAAGGTTCTCTCCGGTGACCCACACCGGCGTCAGAAAATCGATGCGGCCCTGCGCGTAGTCGATGCTGTAGTCCACGCCCCGCGTGAGGGGCGTGCCGTTGCGCCACAGGCGCTCCGTACCCGCCAGCACGGTGATGAAGGTGCGCCCGTCCCGGCCGCGCAAGTAATAGCCGCGCTGCTTGCCGTCCACGCCGCGCAGGGTGTCGGCGTGATACAGCCCTTTGCTGCTCGCATACAGGAAGGTTCCCGCCCTGCCTCCCTCGCCGTAGCGCAGCTTCGCGCCTTCCGCCTGAATCGAATACCGATCTTCGCCCTCGCGCCCGTGCTGCAACAGGTAATCGCCCAACAGGTATTCGTACTGCCGACCGTAAACGCGCAAAAACTTCGTGTCCACCTCGCGCAGCGTGGTCGTGCTGCCTTCGGGTTGCACCGGCGTGTTCTGGTCCGACAGCGTGCCCTCGATCCACACGTTCTCCGCCACTTGCCCCTTCACGTTCAGAAACAGCGCGGCGTCCACGCCCACGGTTCCCCCCTCTCCCGCGGTCACCGCCAGCGACTTGCTGCCCGTGAGCGCGAGGGCATAGGCGCCCGTGTCGGAGGTCGCACGGGCGGCTTCGAAGGGGGCGACCGGAAAGCCCGGAGCTTGGGCGGTGTCGCGTTCGGAGGCGGGGTTGAGGATGGGAATGCCGGCCGGGTCGTACAAGCGCACGGGCGGCGGGGTGAGCCGAGCCCTCGGGTCGAACGGAGTGACCGTCTCCGGGAGCGTGAGGGTATCGGGCCTCTCGGAGGAAGCCGCAAGAGGCGGGGTGACCGCGCACACGACAAACAGTGACAGGCCCGGAAGCGTACGCATGGACGGTGGACTCAGAGGGCCGACGCGGAATCGGATGCGGCGTCCGCGCGTTCCCAGGTTTTCTCAAACGGGCGATGGCGGAACAGCACCTCGTCACCGCGCGCGGCCTCGAACAGCCAAGCGCCCGCGTCCCAGCGCGGGCGCAGCGACGCAAAGGGCGAAGCGGGCGCGCCGGTTTCCGCGGCCTCGCCCGCGTCGCGCAAGGCCACGCGGTTGAGCGCGCCGTCGAAACGAAGCGGGGCACCGGCCGCGTCCCGGCAATACAGGAAGGCCGAGCCGGCCGGCTGAACACACTCGCGCAGCCCCGCCGGAAGCTTCACGCGGCCGCGCGGCACCCAGCGCGTCGTTGCGGCATCAAAGGTCAAACGGTCGGCGAACTGCCACGCCTCGCCCGCGCCGTAATCCACGAAGGTGAAGGCCCCGTCAGCGCCCCGAAACACCGCCGACCGGCCCGCCGGAAACGGCGTGAACTCCGGCGGCAGAGGGTGTGTCGACAAGAGCGCCGCGCGTTCGTCATACAGGGCCAAGCGCGCGGACGCCGCATCCACCAGGTAGAAGTACCCGCGCTGCCCCCACACAACCTGCACCGGCCGGAAGGCACCCGAGGGAGTCGCCAACGCCTTCCATGCAAGGCTGTCGGCCGCGCCGCGCGACGCCTCGGTGACGATGGCCTCGCGTCGCGCTCCCAGCTGGAACACACGCCATCCCGCGCCTGTGGGCATCACCGCGTCGATGGCCGAGGAAGGCGGCGTGCCCGCAGCCCGCGTCTCCCCCGGGCGTCCCGGGACCGCGCACCCGACGATCGACAAGGCGCACAACCCCATGAAGGTCAACGCCAGACCGGTGAACGGTGAACGTCTCAGGCGAGAGTCCGCGCATCCAATCGGTGAATCCGGTTTCGCTCCCTTGCACCGCGACGGCCCGGACGATGGCCGAGGTGTGACGAAATCACGGCGCGGAGCGGCGGCATGGAGCTTGCATTGCAACGCGGTCATGAACCGCACCATGCGCCGCGACACGCCGCGAACCGGACCCGACAAGGCCGCGCGGACAGGACGCTTGAACGATGACGACATGATGCGGGAATGCCTCCGGAACCTTTATCTGCGCCATCATCGCTTCGTGTGGCGTCTCTGCTGGCACTATTTACAAAACAGCGCCGATGCCGATGATCTGGCGCACGACGTTCTGCTCAAGGCCGCCCGCGGGTACGCCTCGTTCCGTCACGATTGTACCGAAACCACCTGGTTGCACCGCATTACCGTCAACCAATGCCAAAGCCACTTCCGACGGCGTTTGACGCGAAGGCGCGCGCTGGGCGGGCTGCTCCGGCAGTGCCGATTGCGCGGCGAATGGCCTTGCGCCCCCTGTGGCGGGGCGCGCTCCTACGGCTGCGAGGGGCCGGAGGCCATCGGCCTCGCGGGGCACGCCGGGTTGGACGAGCCGCGGCTCGTGGCCGCCCGCGTGCTGGAGGTTTTGCAGGCGAGCGGGTACGGTCACCTGGGCCAGATCGCCCGTCTGCGCTTCTACCAAGGTCTCCCCCAGCGCGGCATCGCGCAGCGTACGGGGTTGCCCAGGCCGGTGGTCAGGCGGAGCGTGAACAGGATCATCGGGCGCGCCGGAGACCTTTTCCGGACCTTCGCCGAAGAGGGGCCGCCGCTCAGAGCGTGACGGCCTTCGCCTTCTTCCAGTCGATCGCGTCGCGCAGCGCCCAGGTTTCGGTGTTGCGAGCCACCTCCCCCGGTTTGAGCGTGCGCTCGGCGCCCATGCTTTCCATCTCGGTCATGAAGTTGCCGGGGCCGTTGTAAAACGCCAGGTTGCAGTTCATCGGGTAACGGCCGTCACGCTCGTAGGGCGAATGCTTGAGGAAGCTCACCTTTTCCACCATGTCGGTCATGCCCATCAGGCCTTGCGGCGCCTGAATCATCCGCTTGGTCTCGCGGCCGCCGGGCGTGAAGATCATGTTGTGTTCGGTGAAGGAGATGCCGGGATCGTTGACCAAGGTGCCGTGGCCGCCCCATGCCTTGGGAATCACGATGGCGAACAGGTCCCATTCGCTGCCGTCTCCCAGCGGCACGCCGTAGGTGCAGCCCTTTTTGGGCAAGGTGGCGGTCAGCGACCACGCGCCGCCCGACCACAACATGTCGGTCGCGCTTGTCACTGCGCTTTCCACCGTAAAGGTCGCGTCATCAAGCACCTTCACGGAAATGCTCTTGCGCACGCCGTAGGCGTCCATCCGGGGGGCGGTCACGGTCACGCCCTTGGCGGTGACCTTCAACTTGCAGGGGGTGTTGTCGGCGGCGTAGCACTCTTCGCTTTCATCGGCCAGCGGGCGGGTGCCCCACACGCGGTGGCCGCCGCGCAAGAGCCAATCGCCGCGCTGATATTTTTTGGGTGAATCCCAAAACAGCAGGTTGCGCGTTTCGCTTTTACCCTTGATGAACGACAGGTGGGCGATGCGCGGGCCGATTTCGGTGACGATCACCATGCGGGCCTTGGCGGTTTTGAGTTCAACGGCGGCGAAGGAATCGAAGGTCGTATGGGTGATTTTCATGAGCGAAACGATAAAAAATCATAGCGCCTTTTCCCCTGGAAAACGCGCCGTGAAGGCTCATGAGCGCGCTCAATGCGCGCGAAGACGGAAACAGCGCGCGCTAGATGCGCGCGGGGACAGAATTAGCGCGCGCTAGATGCGCGCGCTGTCGATCGACGTGAGTAAAATGCCCTTGCAGCCGAGCCTCGAGAGTTCGTCCATGATCTTTTGCGATTCACGGCGCTTCACCATGGCCTTCACCGCGAACCACCCGGCCTTCTGCAGGCTGGTGATGGTGGGAGACTCGAGTCCCGGCGTGACGGCGCAGGCCGCCTTCAAAACGGTTTCGGGCGCGTCATACTCCACCATCATGTAGGTCATGGCGAGCAGTTTGCCCTCGATGCGCTTTTTGAGCGTCTGCAACTCATCCTGGTGTTCGCGTCCGGGGTGCGCGTAGAGCGCGGCGTTGGAGCGGAAGAGCGGTTCCCCGATGATTTTCAGCCCGGCCTGCTTGAGGGTCGTGCCCGTTTCCACGATGTCGACGATGGCGTCGGCGATGCCGAGCTTGATGGAGATCTCCACCGCGCCCTCAAGCTCCACGAGCGGCCCTTGGTACCCGTTCTGGCGCACGATGTTGGGGAACGACGTGGCGATGCGCGCCTTGCGCGCCGACAGGTCCGCGAGGGAATTCATCGCATCCTCATTCGGCACCGCGATGCACAGCTTGGAGGCCCCGAAATTTAGGTCGAGCAATTTGGTGGGAGTCACGCCCTTTTCGGCCACGAAATCCATGCCCGTCATGCCCGCGTCGAGAATGCCCTCCGCGACGTACATGGGAATGTCACCGGGACGCAGGAAGTAGAACTCCACGCCGTTTTCCTCATCGAGCGTCGAGAGGCTGCGGAGCGATTTGCTGACGCGGTAACCGCACGCCGACAGGATGTCCATGGTGGGTTCGAACAACTGGCCCTTGTTGGGCAACGCGACCTTGATCACAGTTTCGCCTCGATTTCCTCAAGCGTCAGGCCCTTTTCGGCCATCATGCACGCCACGTAGTACAACACCTGCGACAGCTCCAGCGCCTGGGCGTCGCGGCTTTCGAACCGGGCCGCCATCCAGCTTTCGGCAGCCTCCTCGACCAGCTTTTTGCCGATGCCGTCGGCACCTTTGCGGAACAGCTCGGTGGTGGACTTGCCTTCGGGCATTTCCGCCTTGCGCTCCTGCACCAGTTTGACGATTTCCTCGAATTTCATGGGGGGAAGGATAGAAACTGGGGGGAAGGCCACCAAGGAAACTCAGAACGCTGAACCCAGAACGCAGAAATGCCCCTGTAGTCCGCGTGGGAACCGCTGAACCTTAAACGCATAAACGATGAATCCGAAAAGAAGTCGACCTGGAGCTCAGAAACTCAGGAACCAGCCCGGCACGCGTCTTTCTGAGGTCAGAGTTCTGAGTTCTGAGTTCAGAGTTCAGAGTTTCCCCGTGACCTCCCCGTCATGCCTCCACCACGCTGGCGCAATGCGCGCAGCGTTTGGCCGCGGCGGGAATCTGCGACAGGCACTCGGGGCATTGCTTGGTTTCCGCGGCGGGGGCCGGGGTCGGCACGGGTCCCTTGAGCTTGTTCACCCAGCGGATCAAGAGGAACAAGGCGAAGGCCACGAAGGTGAAGTCGATCACGTTGTTGATGAACAGCCCGTAATTCAGGGTCGGCGCGCCCGCCGCCTCCGCCGCCGCGCGGCTTGCGTAGGCGTCACCGTTCAGGCTCACGAACAGGTTGGAAAAATCCATGCGCCCCAGCAGAAGACCCAGCGGAGGCGTGAGGATGTCGCTCACGAACGACGTGACGATCTTACCGAAGGCCGCACCGATGATGATGCCCACGCCCATGTCGATCACGTTCCCCCGCAGGGCGAACTCGCGGAATTCCTTGATCATGGAAACCTCCCGGAAAACTCAGAGCTCGGAACTCAGAACTCTGAGATATGAAAACGACGAATCCACCCTGCGATTCACTATGGCAAAGTACATCATGCCGAAGCTCATTGACGTTGGTGAACATTGCACCAGGTCATCGTTTCTGCGCTCTGGGTTCAGAGTTCTGAGTTTAAACACGGGTCAAATTCTCAAAAACGATACCCCCACCGCCAGCGTCTGCCTGACCTGGCGCTTGGTCGAAAGGTCCTTGTCGTAAAGCACCTCGAGCGCCGCGTTCACCGAAACCAGGGCGTTGACCTTGGCTGTGATGTTGTTTTCCCAGCGCAGATCGACCTCGTCGCTTCCCTTGAAGTTGGCGAACACGTCGAACACGCTGACCAGCAGGATGTTCTCCATCACCGGCCGCCGCATTTCGGCCGTGAAGCTCGCACCGGGCTCCAGTTTGAAGGTTTCCACGGAGGCCGTGGCGTCGTCATCGGCGTAACCATATCGCGCCGCGCTGAAGGTTTCCTTGAGGCTGCCGCCCACGCGCACCTTGTAGGCGTCGGCCCACGATTTCCCCAAACCCACGGTTTGCGTGAGGTATGTGGGGTCGAACGCGCCGGAAACCCGCGTCTTTGTTCCCGCCGAATCATTGTAGGCGTACCCGGCCGCGAATTGCGACTGCAACTTCGCGGACGCGAACGGGTTGATCCACGCCGAAACCTTGCGGGTGTACGCGGTCTCCAGCAACAGTTCGTCGGACGCCTTGCGGGTGCCCAGGCCATCGAGTCGGCTTTGGCCGTACACCGCGCGCGCCTTGCTCTCCCAATCCCAGTCCGCCTCCTTGCGCAGGGCCACGCCCTCGAGACGCCCTTCCCACGTCAAGGTGTTGGTCCCGCCCTTCGCCCAGTTGTCGAAGTAGGCCTGGCTCACATTCACGGTCCCGTTGGCGGAATTTTTCCACCCGAATTCCGGTGGGGGTGTGGCCGCGACTTGAGCGGACGCGGGAAACGCCACCAAAAATGCGGCGGCGGCGGACGCCAGCATACGACCGGGAACATGAAAAACACCCCTCATGGGAACCTCCGAATCGAGTCTATCGGCAAGGTACCACCAGTAGCGGCCAGGATGGGAGAAAATGTGAGGAAGAAGTAATGAAAATCAGAACGCAAAAATCAGAAATCAGAAAAAGGACCGAAGAAGCTCCGCTCCAACCTCTTGTGCCAATACATCGGCAAGCAAGGATATACCAGCTCTACCGAATAGAATCGACACTGTCAGTCCGAGATGCCTGCTCCCTTAATTTCTGATTTCTGATTTTTGCATTCTGATTTCTTCTCAGTCCTCGTCTTCGCGCAGCTTGGCCAGGATGTTCAAATCCTCCAGCGTGCTCATGTCACCCTTCGATTCCACGCCGTTCGCCACGTCGCGCAGCAGGCGGCGCATGATCTTGCCGGAGCGCGTTTTGGGGAGCGCATCGGTGAAGTGAATTTGGTCGGGCGCGGCGATGGCGCCGATGGTGTCGCGCACGTGCTTCTTCAGCGCGTCCTTGAGCGCCTCGGTTTTGTCGCGGCCCGCGCCGAGGGTCACGAACGCCGCAACGCCTTCCCCCTTGATTTCGTGACTGAACCCCACCACGGCGGCCTCCACCACGGCCTCGTGCGCCACCAGCGCACTCTCGACCTCCATGGTGGAAAGGCGGTGACCCGAGACGTTGAGCACGTCGTCGATGCGCCCGAGAATCCAGAAATACCCGTCGGCGTCGCGCACCGCGCCATCGCCGGCGAGGTAATAACCCATTGAAGCGAAGCGCTTCCAATACACATCCTTGAACCGCTCCGCGTCGCCCCACAGCGTGCGCAGCATCGACGGCCACGGCTGACGGATCACCAAAAACCCGCCTTGCCCGTGCGGGAGTTCGTTTCCCTTGTCATCCACCACCGCGGCGTCGATGCCGAAAAACGGGAAGGTCGCGGAACCGGGTTTGGTGGGAGTGACGCCCGGCAGCGGGGTGATGGCGATGCTGCCGGTTTCGGTTTGCCACCAGGTGTCCACGATGGGGCAGCGCGCGCCGCCGATCACGCGGTGGTACCACATCCACGCTTCGGGGTTGATGGGCTCGCCCACCGAGCCGAGCAGGCGCAGAGAGGACAAATCGTGCTTGGCCGGTTCGGCTTCGCCCCACTTCATGAAGGCGCGGATGGCCGTGGGCGCGGTGTAAAAGATGGTGACTTTATAGCGTTCCACGAGGTCCCAAAAACGATCGGTGGAAGGATGGTTGGGAGCCCCCTCGTACATAAGCACCGTCGCGCCGTTGGAGAGCGGCCCGTACACCACGTAGCTGTGCCCCGTCACCCAGCCGATGTCGGCCGTGCACCAGTACACGTCGTCCTCGCGCAGGTCGAACACGTACCTGGACGTGAGCTGCGCGCCGAGGAGATACCCGGCGGTGCTGTGGAGGATGCCCTTGGGTTTGCCCGTGCTGCCCGAGGTGTACAGGATGAAGAGCGGGTGTTCGGAATCGAGTTCGGCCGCCGGGCATTCCGGGGAGGCATTCGCCATCAGATCATGCCACCACAGGTCGCGCCCCGCGACCATGTCGACCGACTGTCCCGTGCGCTTGTACACGATGCAGCTCTTGACCGTCGGCGTGCTCTTGAGCGCCTCATCGACCGTGGCCTTGAGCGGCACCACCGCGCCGCGCCGCCAGCCGCCGTCGGCGGTGACCACCACGGTCGAAGAGGCGTCGGTGATGCGATCCACCAGCGCGGGCGCGCTGAAGCCGCCGAAGATGATGGAGTGCACCGCGCCGATGCGCGCGCAGGCCAGCATGGCGATGGCCAGCTCGGGAACCAGCGGCATGTACAGCGCGACGGTGTCACCCGGCTTCACGCCCTGCGCCTTCAGCACGTTGGCGAAGCGGCAGACTTCGGCGTGAAGCTGACGGTAGGTGAAGGAGCGCTTGTCCTCTCGCCCGTTCACACCGTGCGGCTCGCCCTCCCACAACAATGCGAGCTTGTCGCCGCGGGTCGCCAGGTGACGGTCGAGGCAGTTGAAGGACGCGTTGAGGCGGCCGCCCTCGAACCACTTGGCGAACGGCGGGTTGTCCCAGTTGCGCACGCGATTCCACTTTGCAAACCACGCCAGGCCTTCCGCCTGTTCGGCCCAAAACCCTTCGGGGTCGGCAACCGAACGCTTGTGCAAAGCCTCATACTCTTCGCGCGTCTTCAGCGCGGCCATTTGGGTGAACGCGGCGGGAGGCGGAAACACGCGGGTTTCGTGAAGAACGCTTTCAATGTTCTGGGACATGAGGGCTCCAAAGGAAAATCAGAAATCAAAAATTCAGGATTCAGAAATTAAAACAAAACGAAACTCGGTAACGATCGGGTTCTGCTTCGAGCAAGTTTATGCTGTCCTATGATCACGTGACAAGCAAAAAACGAAAAATTACGACGCAGATTAAATCGCCTTACCACAGATCAAGCTGTTTGCCCTAGGCGGCAGCCAGCTTTTCTGATTTTTGATTTCTGATTTTTGATTTTCTTAAACCGCTCTGTCCGCCATCAGCATGCACACCTGGCGCAGATGCGTGGTGGCCTCGGACTCGGGCAAAGTTTCAAGGAACGCGAGCCCGGCGCGCATGTGGTCGAGCGCCATGTCGCGCGCCGCGTCGAAGGAGCCGGCCTCGTTCAGCAGGGTTTGCAGGGCGATCTGGTTCTCGGGCTTTTCCGCGGCGGCGAGCAGCGCGAGAGCGCGTTCCTTCTCCGCGGGAGCAGCGCCCGACAAAAACAGGATCAGCGGCAAGGTGAGCAACCCGTTCTGAACGTCGGTGAACGGGCGTTTGTCGAGCTGCTCGGCCCCCACGCCGAAGTCGAGCAGGTCGTCCACGATCTGGAACGCCAAGCCGAAATCGCGCCCGAGGTTCGCCGCGCCGGCCACCACCGAAGGTTCGAGGCCTGCGAGCAGCGCGCCGCTCTCGCCGCACACCTCGAACAGGGCCGCCGTCTTGCCGGCGATGATCTCGCGGTATTCATCCAGACTCAAATCGAGCCGCCCGGCGCGCTCCACTTCGAGCACTTCGGCGCGGATCAGGGCGCTGGAGGCGCGGCACAGGCTCAAGGGCAGGCGACGGTCGGGGTCTTCCCAGATCAGTTCCATGGCCTTGGAAAGCGTGTAGTCGCCCAGCAGCACCGCCACGCGGTTGCCCCAGCGCTGATGCGCGGTCTTCTCGTTGCGCCGCAGGTCGCTGCCGTCGATGATGTCGTCGTGGATCAGGGAGCCGAGGTGAATGAACTCGATGGCCGCGCACACGCGGGCTGCGCGCTCCGGGTCGACCCCACGGCCGGTTTGCGCCAGGAGCAACAGGAACGTGGAACGGACGCGCTTGCCGCGTCGGGTCAAAAGCTGACGGAGGTGACCGGCCAACTCGCCGGGAGCGTCGGCCGAAACGGCCTCCATCACGGCTTGCACGCGCTCAAGGCCCGCCGCAACATGATTCCGGGCCTCCCCCAACACGGCGGAGTAATCCGCCCGCTGAACCAGCGTATCCTTCACGATTTGGGCTCCATGAACCGAACCCCACGAAAATCGGGGCCCGAGCTGTCAAAATATAGGAAGCGAACCGCCTGAAAGGACGTTGGAACAGGCATAAAACGACTTCCGGAACGCGGAACTCAGAGCGCGGAACTCGGAAACAGTCCCCAATGAAGGCCGTATCCAGGCTCGGAACCGCACACGCAGAGTTCGGAAACCTGCGGTGGTCCCCAGAGCATGCTTCCGGGTTTTGAGTTCCGAGCTCTGCACGTCGCTTCAATGATCACTCATCAACCGTCATTTTTCATTTTAAACTTCCCCCCATGTCCCACCCCTCCACATACTTCTGGCTTCGCATCGCATCGTCCCCCGAATCCGCTGAACTCGACCAGTTTCGCCTGTTCGAACTGGGGGCGCTGGGGACCGAAGAGGAAGGGGATGCCGGGGCCATGACCATTTTGGCGTCGTTTGAGGATCAGGATACCTGCCGGGTCGCCCGCGAAGGCCTGGGAGAATCGGTCGTGCTGGCCTGGGGTGAAAGTCCCTGGGAGGATTGGGATCGCAGCTGGCGCGAACGTCAAACCCCCGTGGAAGTGACCCCCCTGCTGACCGTCTGCCCACCCTGGGTGGACGCCCCGGCCGGGGTGGCACATGTCATCAAGCTGGAAGCCAAAATGGCTTTCGGCACGGGGTCGCACGAATCGACGCGCATTGCGGCGCTCTTGATGGAGCAACTGGGACTGGGCGGAAAATCGGTGCTGGATGTCGGCACGGGTACGGGCATTCTCGCCCTGTACGCCGCGCGGCTCGGAGCCCGCCTCGCCGCGGGGTTTGACATCGACCCGGTCGCCGGGCCCTGCCTCCGTGAGAACATCGACTTGAACCCCTCCGCGTCTGCCCATCCCGCGTTTTACGTCGGAACACTGGATGCCCTTGCTCCCAAGGCCCCCTTCGACGTGATCGTGGTCAACATGATCCGCACCGAAACCTGGCCCTACCTGGCAGACCTTGTGGCACGCCTCGCCCCGGACGGCCGCCTCGTCTTCTCGGGCCAACGCGTGGAGGACCAACCGCACTGGCTGGAATGGTTCAAGACCTCCGGGGTTTCAATCACCGCGGAAGTCACACTGGGAGAATGGTGGGGATTCACCGCGAAGGGGTGACACGAAGAAACTCGGAATTCTGAGCTCAGAGCGCAGAAACAACTTCACGAAGGCAGGGTTTCTGAGTTCAGAGCTCTGAGTTTTGCACTTCCCTCAACGCCCCAATCAGTCAACAGGACCCATCCCGGTACTCTTCAAGCCTGATCGCGGCACATGATGCCGAAGCCTACCGTTGCTGCTTTCGCCCTGGCGGGGTTCGGAACGGCGATCATTGCGCGGGGCCTGTGTTTCCCGGGATGAGCGAGACAAAGTTACTCGGAATCGGGTCCGAACGCAATGCCGCCTTTGCCTTGTTCGAAGCCTTCCTGAAGCGCCTCGGCATCCGATATTTCGTCGAAACCCGGAGACGGCCGCTTTTTACGGGCGCGCAGGTCGCGAAAGAACCCTTTGAGCATCTCCAGACATTCGTGCTCTAGCGCCGGGCCGTCCACGGCCACCACGCGGTTGATGGGGTTTTCCCCCAAGATGTCGAACGTGGAGCCGAGGGCCCCGAGGCGTTTGTCGCGCGCGCCGTACACCACGCGGGCGATGCGGCTGTTGAGGATCGCGCCCGCGCACATCGGGCAGGGCTCCAGCGTCACGTAGAGGGTGCAACCCTCGAGCCTCCAATTGTCGAGCGCCTGACAGGCCGCGCCGATGGCGAGGATTTCGGCGTGCGCCGTAGGGTCGCGAAGCCCCTCCATGCGGTTGTGACCGCGCCCGAGGATGCGCCCGTCCTTCACGATCACGCACCCGATGGGCACCTCTCCCTCATCGGCGCTGAGCAGGGCCTCGCGCATGGCGAGGCGGAGATATCGTTCGTCCTGCGCGGGATCGCGAGGAGGGATGAGATCGGAGGTCATAGGGTCGTCAGGGAAAAGCGTCGCAGGTCGATGCCACAGCGCAACAGTAGAACAATGCGGCCAGAGAACAATGCATTGGTCCGGAAATGCGGCAACCGCAGCCTGATCGCTTTGCTCAACTGCGGCAATGCCGAATTGCCGCATGGCCGCTTCGGCGCCGCTACGCCCGTCCCGCCCTCACCCACATCCACACCGCCACGGGCAGGAACACCATGTTGCCGAACCAGGCGGCGGCCACGGGGGCCACGCCGCCGTTTTCACCCAGCACGAGGCCGATGCGGAGCGCCACGTAATAGAGGAAGGTGATGAGCAGACCGATCCCGAAATTGCGCGACAGGCCCGAGCGCACGGCGTTCACCGCCAGGAGCGCGCCCAGCGCCGCCATGATGAAATTCACGAACGCGCTGGCGAACCGGAAGTGCCAGTGCGTGCGCAGAGCATGCGAGGGCTCGCCGTTGCGGCGCAGCACATCGATGCGGCGCTGCAATTCCGCCAGCGACATTTCGTCGGGGTAAACCCGCTCGTCGAGCAGATCGCCGGGAGGATCTTTGAAATCGGGAGGGCTGTAATCCGCGAAGCGCTCGGCGACCACGGTATCGCCCTTGAACCGCCGGATCGTCCCGTCGATGTACACCCACCCGAGCGAGTCCGAATGGTTGAGGTTGCGCGCATCGATGCGCATCACCGGCAAACCGTTCTCGAGCCGCAAGGCGGTCACAAGCGACCCGGATTTGGCCTGACCGCTGTACTGCTGAAAATACAGCAACAACCCATCGGATGCGGTGTACAGGAAATTGGTGCGCTCCTGCGGGTCGCTGCCGTCGAACATGTTGGAGCCGGGCTCCTGAATGCGGAAACGGTTGCGGTTGGCGTCGGGCAGCACGCGGTCCTGCAACACGAACATGGCGACGCTGATGAGCAGGCCGCTGAGGAACACGGGGGTGAGAATGCGCGTGACCGACAACCCCGCCGCGCGCAGCGCCACCAGTTCGAAGTGCCGCGCCAGATTCCCGATGGAGAACACCGCGGCGAGGAGCAAGGCGATGGGGCACACCAGGTAGGCGATGTAGGGCAAATAGTTCACATAATAGGCCGTGCGCTCCTCGGGAAGGCGCGCCACCCATACGCGGCTGTTGCCCGCGAAATCGATGATCACGAAAATCGCCACCGCGCAGACGAAGATGAGCAGAAAAAGGCCGAGGAAGCTTTTCAGGATGTGGCGCGTGTAGATCTTCACGGCGTCCCTCCCGCGGTTCCCGTCTCGTCGCTCGCGCCCGCGGCCTTGGCCTGCGCACGCCCGGCGCGGCGCGTGCGGAACACCCCGACCATCCAGACCCAGAGGCGCTTCCACACCGTCTGCCCCGGGGTGTACCGCTCACGCGCCACCCGCCACAAAAGCCACAAGCCACCCAAGCCGACGATCACGTTGGGGCTCCACATGGCCGTCACCGGCGATACCTCCAACCGGTCGGCCAAGGCCTCCCCGCGGATCATGGCCACCCAGTACAGCACGAAGAACGCGAGGCTGTAGATCACCCCGGTGCCCAACCCGCCCCGGCGGGCCATGATGCCCAAAGGAGCCCCCACCAGCACGAACACCAGGCAGGCCACGGGTATGGAATACTTCTTGTGGATTTCCACCAGGTACTGGCTGATCTCCATGCGCACGGCGCGCGAACGGGCTTCGTAGCGATCGAGGTGGAGGAGCTTGTTCTCCTCCTGCCGCCGCAGCGCGGCCATCATGGAGGGCAGCACCCGCAGTTTGTCCACCAATGAGTCCTTGAGCACCCGTTCGGGCAAAGGTTTGCCGGAGTCCGCGGCAAAGCGCAGGTCGAGCGCGCGCATGTCCTCGAACAGCGTGGCGGCGAATTCCTCGTTGAGCCGCTGCAGCCGCTCGCGGCCGTCGTTCACCACCTTCATCATGGCCGGCACCGACATCTCGCGGTCCGTGCGGTACCCGCGCTCCTCCCGGTTGAGGCTGGCGTCCACGTTGCGGATCGCGGCCGTCTGGGATTTGAACCGCACGCGCAGGTATTGCGCCGGGTTGCGGGGTTCGATGACGTGGTTTTCGCCGTTGTACAGCTCCACCAGCAGATACGAACCGTCGGGGGTGTATTTCAGCTCGGCCGAATCGGCATAGGTATACCGAACGGCCTGGCCGCGATCCTGCTGGTAGATGCGCACGCCGTGGAACATGTCGGTTTCCGGATCGACGCGGTCCATCCACAGCTGGTACCCCTCGAAGTCGCGGATCACCCGGCGCGGGGTGATGAGCGCCGCGGGCTTTTTGCGGCCGATGTCGTTGCGCAACGACGCCGCCCGGTAGTTCGCCTCGGGCAACACACGGTCGTTGAACCACATGAGTCCACCGGTGAGGAGCGCCGCCACCAGCAGCACCGGGACCATGGCCTTGAGCGGCGAAATGCCCAGGGCGCGCAAGGCCGTGGTCTCATTATCGGCGGCCAGGCGGCCGAAGGCCATCAAGGTCGCCACCAGCACGGCCATGGGGATGGAAAGCGCCAGCATCCAGGCAAGGTTCAGGGCGACGATCTCGAGCACCACCTGCCATTCCAGCCCCTTGCTGAGGATGGACGAGAGGATGCGGATCAGAAAATCAACGAGAAAAAGGAAGGTGATGACAAACAGCGCGTACAGGAACGGGGCGACGTGTTCCTTGAGGATGTATTTTGCGAGAATCACCTGACCCCGGAATATACTTCCTTGCCATGACGAATCCCCGAATTCCCTCCCGTTTCCGCCTTTTTGCCGCTCCAAGCCTTATGACCCCGTTTGCTGCGGGGGGGCTTGCGCCCCGCGTGGTGCGCAACAGGGTCTTGATCCTGCTGACCGCGGGTTTTGCGGCCGCCCTGCTCGCGGGCTGCGCGGCCCCCGCTCCCGATGCCGCCTCGCGCGACGCCGACATCGCGGAAACCTTGAAGCTCGCGCAGGAGGCCCGGCTCGAACTGCAGACCCAATCGGCCCGTCTGGGTGAACTGGAAAGTCAGGTCCGCGATCTCTCGGAGATGCTGGCCTGGAGCGCCGAGCGCGACGCCTCGCAGGATCGCGCGCTCGACAGCCTGCGACGCGGCATGAAGGGGCCTGCAGCCGCGCCCGCGGGCGCGGCTCGCCCCGCGGCCACCCCTTCGTCCCTGACCGGCGTCAACTCGTCGACCAAGTCGGTGAAACCCGAGGAAGCCACCGCCTACCGGAGTGCGCTCGATCTGTACTTCGCGCGGCAGTACGCGCCGGCGATCGCGTCGTTTCAGGACCTTTTGGCGCGATGGCCCCAAGGCGCCTACGCCGACAACGCGACCTACTGGATCGGCGAGAGCCAGTACGGTCTCGCCGATTACGCCGCCGCCCTCGCGTCCTTTCAACTGGTGTTGACCTCGTACCCGAAAAGCGCGAAGGCCGACGATGCCCAACTGAAACTGGGATACTGTCACCTCAAGCTCGGCGACACGCGCCGCGCGGGCGAAGAGTTCCGCAAGTTGGTATCTTTGCACCCCACGAGCGAATACGTGGATCGCGCGCGCGGTGAACTGGCCAAACTGGGAACCCCTTGATCTTCGGATCCAGGGCGCGACCCGGCGAACCAGCACCCCGTACGACCCCTTTTTCGCCCTGCATCGCATCGTTGCAGTCATTTTTTTCGTCCGACTCCGGAGCCGCCCCGCCCATGACCCGAACCCCGTTTTTAAAGCCTTTCGCGGGCGTGCTTTCGCTGGTTGCCGTCTTCGTGACCGCCGCCGGCCTTTCACTCACCGGCTGCTCCACCAAACCCAAGGACCTCAAGGGCGATTGCCGCGAGCGATTCGAAAAGCTGCACGACCGCTACACCAAGGGCAAGTACTCCTACGCGAGGCAAGGGTACTCCGACTTCCTGGTGACCTGCGCCGGCACCGAACATGTGGAACAGGCTCACTTCGAACTGGGCGATGCGCACGTGAACCTGAAGGAATGGGCCGAAGCGGAGCTCGAGCTGTCGGCCTTCCTGCGCGACTACCCCACCTCGCGCCGTTATGCCGAGACCGCCCGCTGGTTGCTCGCCCGCAGCATGTCGAAGCAAGTGCAGATCCCGCAACGCGACCAGACCAAAACGCTGGACGCCATGCGCGAACTGGAAACCTTCATCGCGGAGTTCCCCGATTCGCCCAAGAACGACAGCGCGCGCGGCGAGCTCGACCGTCTGGGCCAACTCCTCGCCGACCGCGACATGCTGGTGGCGCGCCTGTACCGCCGCATGGATGAACCCTTGGCGGCGGCGATCTACTACAAGCATTTGCTCGCCACCTACGGCGATCGCGTGCCGCGCCGCGACATCAACCTGTACCTCGCCGAAAGCTACACCGAGCTGGGCCAGTTCCCCGAGGCCGAGAACATCCTCGGGCAGTTCGACGGCGTGGCGCAGGACGATCCCTTCGCCAAAAAGATCGCCGCCGCGCGCACCAAACTGGAGAAGGCCAAAGCCAAGCACGAGAAGCAAAAGCTGAAGGAGCAGCGCGCGGCGGCGAAGAACGCGCCCGCCGCCCCCCTGACACCTTCCGGCCCTTCCACGCCGGCCGCGCCCGCCCCGGCGCCGTAAGGACACCGCGACCATGCGCATCGGCGTGTTCGGCGGCGCGTTCGACCCCCCGCACGCGGCCCATGCCGCGCTCGCCCGGGCGGCGCGCGACCACCTGATGCTCGACCAGGTGATCTGGTTGCCGACCTTCGCCCCGCCCCACAAGGAAGTCCCCGCCGCGCCGTTCGACGACCGCCTCGCCATGACCGCCGCGCTGGTGGAAAGCCTCAAGACGGAAGCGGTTTCGGAATCTGTCCCGAACCTCGTTTCAGACCTTGAAGCGCGCTTGCCTCCCCCCTCCTATACGCTGCAGACGCTGAACGCCCTGCGCGCCCGCCATGGTGAAGGTCATCACTGGCATCTGATCCTCGGGTCGGACAACTGGGCGGGGTTCCCCCGGTGGCATCAGCCCGAGGCCGTTCTGAAGGCGGCCACGCCCGCGGTGTACCCGCGTCCGGGGTATCCGATGGACGGCTTGCCGCCGCTGCCCCAGGGCGCTCACCTGCTTAACTTTCCGGAAATGCCCGAGCAATCGACGAACTTCCGCGCGTGGCTGGCGCGCGACCGCCAGGCGGCCCTTGCCGCCTTGCCTCCGGCCGTCGCCGCCTACATCCGCATCCACGACCTGTACCGCGACGCGGCCTTGCCCACTCCGACGGGAACCGCCTCATGAATGCCTCCAAGTCATCGGCGCGCGCCGCGGCGGTCCTGTCCGTCTGCGCGGGCCTGAGTGCGCTCGCGTCGGTGGCGACCGCTCAAACCAATCCCGCCGCCGTCGATTCGCTGTCGCCCGTCTTTCGGAACGATACGGCCAGCCGCGAGGCCATCCGCAAGGTGGATGCGGGCGTGGCGGGCGCCGATTCGGTGCGCGCGACCGCGCGGGCCGACAGCCTGCGCCAAAAGCTCAAGCGCCGCGGCCCGTATGTAGGCGTGACGCTCGGGGTGGCCTTCGCCGAGCATTCCGCCCGCGACCGTTTCACCACCGACATGAACGTCAAAGCCACGGCCGCAGGCCAACGCATCCTGCAACGCCAGGATCCCGTGCACGTGCTGTTCCCCGCGGGCCTGATCGTGGGCGTCCCCTTGGTCGGCAACCTCGACCTCATCGCGCGCACCGAGCACTCCTATTACCGCGTGGCCGGCCTCGCCCAAAAGGACAACGAGTCCGCCACGGAGTACTGGTATGTGAACCAGACGCACCTCGCCGGCGCCGGCGCGCGGTGGCTGGTGCCGGTGTCGCTCCTCACCGTGAACGGACAAAGCGGATTGTATTTCGGTTACACTCATTTCTGGAGCTTCGGACCCACGGGCGTCAAATCGCCGGACGGCAGCGTGGCGGCCACCTTCGAACCCGCGGGAGCGGGCATGGAGGTCGCGGTCGGGTTCCAGCAGGACTTCGACAAGCGCTGGGCGCTCACCGGCGGGTTCGCGTGGTCTCGTCTGTCGTTCGCCAGTGACGGCTCCTGGAGCAACGTCGCTCCGGACGCCTCCGCCCCCTCCGAAAAAGCCGAATGGACGGTGGGATCCATGCGCTTCGCGCTGCAGGGAGTCTACCAGTTCGGGCGGACGGCCAAGCGATAAATGATGTGTGATGTTCGATTTAACCCGGAGCTCTGAACTCTGAATGCGGAGCGGCCTTCCACTCTACCTGATCCGCACACGCTTTCACGAAAATGAATCGGCCAAGGTGCATCGCCCCGTTTCTGAGTTTTGAGTTCAGAGTTCTGAGTTAAACACGTCATTCATCACTCATCACCCATCATTCCTAATTTGACCCCATGAACGTCGAACATTCCCCAGACGCTGCGCCCGGCCACCTGGCGACGCCGTCTGCCGCCGCCCCTCTCTCCCCCGGCCTGTATCTTGTGGCCACGCCCATCGGGAACCTGGAGGACATCACCTATCGTGCCGTGAAGGTCCTGAAAAGCTGCGACCGCATTCTGGCGGAAGACACCCGCCATTCGCGCGTGCTGCTCGACCACTTCGGGGTGCGCAAACCCGTGGAGCCGTATCACGATTTCAACAAGGAAAAAGTGACGGCGGGCATCGTGCAGCGTCTGCGCGACGGCGAGGCCATCGCGCTGATCTGCGACGCCGGCACGCCCGGCATCGCGGACCCGGCCTTCAACCTCGTGAAGGCCGCGCTGGCGGAGGACGTCACCGTGGTCAGCGTCCCCGGACCTTCGGCCCTGCTCACCGCCCTCACGGCCTCGGGCCTGCCCACCGACCGCTTCGCCTTCGAGAACTTCCCGCCCAAAAAGTCGGCGCAAAGGATCCACAAGCTCGAGCGCTTGAAGGCGCGCTGGGGCGAAGACGAGAACCACGCGCCGACCTTGGGCTTTTACGTAGCCCCTTACCAGATCGTCTCGTTCCTGGGCGAAATCGCGCAGGTGTTCGGCCCCGACCTGCACGTCGTCTCGGCGCGCGAGCTGACGAAAAAGTTCGAGGAATTCCGCCGCGGCCCCGTGTCGGAAATCCTCGCCCACTTCACCAAAACCACGCCGCGCGGCGAGTTCGTGGTGCTGTTCCACCCGCAAGACAAGCGGTGATGAAAACCGCGCTGCGCTTCCCCGCGATGGCGATCCTGGTCAGCTCGCTGCTGTGGGCTCTCTGTTACCCGCCTTTTCCGCTGGGCTTGTTCGGTTTCGCCGCGCTGGCCCCGGCCTTTCTCGCGACGACGACGCTCGCGCCCGGGCGCGCCTTCCGGCTGTGGTTCCTTGGCGGCCTCGCGTACAACGCCGCCATGTACTGGTGGATCTGGCATGTGATGAAGGTGGGGCCCGCCTTGGTGGTGGGCGCGGGGCTCGTGCTCCTCATCGCCTTCCTCTCCCTGTTCAACGGGTTTTTGGGTTGGGCGTTCGCCTGCGCATGGCGCGTGCCACGATACCGGTGGGGCCGCGCGGTGCTGCTGGCGACCTATCCTCTCATGTGGGCGGGTCTGGAGGCCGCGCGAGCCGTGGGCGAGATGTCCTTTCCGTGGAACAATCTGGCCTACACGCTGGGCGGCCATCCCGCGCTGTTCCAGTCCGTCTCGGTATGGGGCGTGTACGGATTGTCCGCCGTCATGGTGACCGCCAACCTGATGCTGGTGCGTGCCCTGATGCCCGCCGTCTCCGATCACCGCGCGGGGCATCGGGCGGCGCTGGCGTTGTTCGTCGCCCTGCCGCTCCTGCTCGCATTGCACGGCGGTCTTCGCCTTGCGGCCGCGCGAGACGAAGAGGCCCCGCGCCTTGACATCGCCCTCGTGCAGCCTTCCATCCCGCAAACCAAAAAGTGGAACGAAGGGTACTTCAACGAGGTGATGGGCAAAACCTTCCGCACCATGGCCGGCCCCCAAGGCGATCATGCCGCGGTGCGCGACGCGGATCTCGTGGTGTTCGCGGAAACCGCCGTGCCCGACTTTCTTCGTTCCCGCCCCGAACTCATCGATTCCCTGCAGGCCCTTTCCACCTCGCTGAACGTCCCCTTGCTGGTGGGAGCCCTCGACATCGTCGGCGACAAACAACCATGGCGCGAGTACCGGTTCTTCAACTCCGCCTTCCTGTTCGGTCCGCCAACGCCCTACGGTCCCGCGCACCCCCGGCGGTACTCGAAGCTCCGCCTCGTGCCCTTCAGCGAGAAGCTGCCGTTCGACGGCGTGTTTCCCGTTCTCAACTACGTAAACCTCGGGGAGGGCGATTTTTCCGCGGGGGATGGTCAACGCGTCTGGGGAGAGGCCGCCACGCGCTGGGCGCCGTCGATCTGCTACGAGGTGATCTACCCGTCCTTCGCGCGCGAGGCCAGGGCGGCGGGAGCCATGGTGCTCGTCAACATCACCAACGACGGGTGGTTCGGCCGCAGCAACGGACCCTACCAGCACGCCAACATCGCGCGCTTCCGTGCCGCCGAAACCGGCATGCCGGTCGCGCGCTGCGCCAACAACGGCGTGAGCGTGTTCTTCGACGCGCGCGGACGGGACCTCGGACGCACCGCCCTGATGGACAGCACGGTGCTGCGCCGGTCGATCGCCGTGCCCGGGCTCACGACCGTCTACGCCCGCTTCGGCGGGGCGGTGGACGCCATCTTTCTCGCGATTCTGGCGGCGTGGTTGGTGCTTTTGGGCGCGGCCGCCCGCCCCACGCGCACGCAGGGCGCAAACGCGCGCGGCGGACAGGCCCAAGGAGTACATTAACCCCATGAGCCTCCGCACCTCGGTCAACATCACCTTGTTCGTCCTGGCGATCTGTCTGGCCATCGCGATGCTCGTGTTGTGGAACGTGTACATCATCCGCGATTACCTCACCATCCGCGACCTGCACGCCGAACTGCACGGCACCGCCGGGAGCTTTTCGGCGCGGGGACGCTGGATCGCTCTCGGCCTCGGCATCACCGCCGGCGTGGTGTTGATCGTCGCGCTCTCGCTGTTTTTCGCGGGGGTGATGCGCGGAAACATCCTGAAGCGCCAGCAGCGCGATTTCGCCAACATGATGACCCACGAACTGCGCCTGCCGCTTTCGGGCATCCAGATCTTCGCGCAAACCATGCGGCAACGCCCGCTGGAGCCGGAGGAGCGCGACCGCTTCGCCGACGGCATATTGTCCGAATGCGCGCGCCTGGGGCAGCTCATCGACCAACTGCTGAAGGTGCAGCAGTTGGAGCACAAGCAACTGCTCCTGCACCGAAAGACGGTCGATGCCGCCGAGTTGGTGACCGCGTTCGCCGCCCGATGGCCTCGCCCCCTCGAGGTCGACATCGCCGCCGCTTTGCCGCTCCTGCTGATGGACGCCGACCCTTTGCTGCTGGAAATGTCGCTGAACAACCTGGTGACCAACGCGGAAAAATACGGGCGCGGCAGCCGGCCCGTGCTTGCGCTCTCCCGCGAGGGCGGGTACGCACGCTTCGCGGTCCGTGACGGGGGCCGCCCTCTCGACCGCAAGTATCTGAAAAAAGTGTTTCGCAAGTTCTATCGGGTTCCCAATCTCACCACCCGCCGCCAGGGCGGCGTGGGGTTGGGCTTGTTCATCGTCGCGAGCGTGGCGAAGCTGCACAAGGGTGACGCCGAGGCCCGCCCCCTGGAAGCATCGGAAATCCATCCGGAAGGCAATGAGTTCGCCTTCCGCATTCCGCTCAAAGTCACCCCGACTCCGGAGGCCTCATGAGACCGCGCGTCATGCTGGTCGAGGACGACCGCAGCCTCGCCATGGGTCTGGAGTTCAACCTGCGCTCCGAGGACTACGACGTGGCCGTGTTCGCCGACGCCGAGGCGGCGGGCGAAGCTTTGACCCGGGAACCGGCCTTCGACCTCATCCTGCTCGATCGCATGCTGCCCGGCAAGGACGGTCTGACTTTCCTCTCCGAGCTCCGCGCCGCACGGAACGACACACCCGTGCTGCTGCTGACCGCGCGCGACTCCAAGGAGGACATCATCGAAGGGTTGGACAACGGGGCGGACGATTACCTCGCCAAACCCTTCGACCTGAACATTCTGCTCGCGCGCGTGCGGACCTTGCTCCGCCGCCGCGCCCCCGTCGCGCCCGGCGCCGAAACGCGAGGAACCGCGCCCCAAGAGGCTCGGTTCGGGGACCGGAGTACGGGCGGTGAGATCCGCATCGATTTCAACTCGCTGACGGCCACGGTGCGCGGCGAAAACCGACGCCTCACCTTCAAGGAGGCCGAGATCCTGAAGCTGTTGTGGGACCGCCGCAATCAGGTCGTCACGCGCGAGGAGCTTTTGAACAAGATCTGGGGCGTGGAGGGCTACATCCAGAGCCGCACGGTGGACAACCACATCGTGCAGCTGCGCAAGCACCTCGAACCCGACCCCAAGAAGCCCCGTTTCATCCTCTCGATCCACGGGTCGGGCTATAAATTCGTAGGTTGAGGGGCATGTCGCTTTCATCACGATTTATAGGGACGAGCGCTCTCGTGTTGTGCGCCGGCGTCATGACGGCGCCATACGCCCAAAACGTTTCCCGGCCCGGCTGCGGTACGGCCGCCGAACTCATGAGTTTGCAGGACGACGCCCAGGGAGGTTCGCTCTCCTCGGGCGGACAGGCGGCCTCGGTCGCAGGCGCGACGCGCGTCACCCGGTCGATGCGCACCGCGGCGCAAACCCTGCGCGGCCGCACCTTGCTCACGCCGCACTTCGCGATCCACTACACCCTCGCGCCGACGGTCAACCGCGTAAGGCTGGAGGCCGTCAGCGACACCGACGCGACCGTCAAGCGTCAGACCGACTCGCTGCTCGCGACCCTCGGTTCTTTGAGCGGCTCCCGCCGCGATTCGGCCTTGCACGCGCGCCTCGACACCATCGGCGCCCCCCACCCGCTCTACATCACCCAGGCCGCCGCGTATTTCGAGCGCGCATGGAATCACTACGACTCGATCGGCATGCGCATGCCCGATTCCAGCCGTTCCTTGTACTACATCGCGGCCGCACAAGGACGTGTCGCCATCGACATCGCCGACATCGGCACCATGGCACCGGGTTATCTCGGCGAACCCATTTACGGTCTGGCCTTTCCGCCCTCCGGGTCGCAAAGACCCGTGATCCTGTTCGAGAACGATTTCCTCTACGGTGCGAGCTACAACGCCTCCCTCGATCGCGTTTCCGGCACGCCCATCCGTTCCTACCACAAAGGCACCACCTACCGCGATTATTCCGTGCAATGGGACATGGGCCTTAAAGTGACGGCCTCGCACGAATTTTACCACATCGTCCAGTACGAATACACCGACAACCTCTCCAACCCCCACGCGTGGTACGAGCTGAGCGCGACCGGCATGGAGGAACGCCTCGCCCCCGAAGTGAACGATTACTTCCAGTATCTGCCCTTCAATGTCAGCCACAATCATGACATTTCGCTGCTCGTGTCCCGGGAGCTGGCGAACTACGGCAACGCGATCTTCCACGTCTTCCTCAGCAAGGCGCGGGGTTACGGGTTCGACCGGGCGGTGTGGGAGGCCTTGGCCGACAACAACAACCTGCCGGGCGCCTTGGTGCAGGCCGCGGGCACCGCGGACAAATGGGACAGTCTGTGGACGGCGTATGCCGCGGCGATGTCGATCTCGGGCACACCGGGTTCCGCCACCTCGGCGCTGGCCTTTTCACCCGACATGGCGGAATGGCCCATGCCACGCTTCGACACCGTGCCGCCGTCCAGCATCTCGCAGCTGCGCGTGCCCGCCGCCACCTACCGCCTGATCCGTCCGCCGGTGACCGACACCGGGTTCATCAATCTCGTCCGCATGGAACGCGGCATTCGGGTCGACAGCACCGCCGCCGGGTATGTGTCCACCGCTCTCGCCCCCGATTTCGCGCTGACCAAAACCTCCGGCGTGACGCAAAGGACGGTGGCCGCCGTCAACTCCTCGTTCAATGAACAGAAGGAGGTGTTGATGTGGAAGCGGGGGCTTGAGCCCACTTTGGTGCAAAATCCCGTGAAGCGCACGCCAGGGGGATCCGTGATTCTGCTGGCCCCCTCGTTGGGGGGCGTGGACAGCCTCAGGGTGGTGGCCGAAACCGGGCGCCGCATCGCCACGGTCCCCGCCAATTCCTCCCAAGCCTACTGGCGTTGGAACCTGAAGGATCACCGGGACAGCCTGGTTCCATCCGGAACCTATTACATCCGGCGCACCGGTCAAACGCCCCTGCCGGTGATCATCACGCCCTGATCGCACGCGCGTATTCCGCTGCGAGCGCCCCGTAACTTTCGTTGCGTTCCGGAGCGGGAATGGCTAAATTCAGCCGTTCACCCGGCCGGCTTGTACGTCACGCCAGCCTTCTGTCCCGAAAACAACGGATTTCGCATGATCATCCCCCAGCACCCTCGCCTCACAGACGCCGAACTCAAGGAAATCACCGAGATCGCCGCTGAGTTCAACGTCACGGTTCAGGCCATCCACGGGGCCCAGCGCTCGATCTACGCCATCCTGGGGGACGAAACCAGCGCCGAGCTGATCAACCGGATCGAAGGGCTGCCTTACGTCGAACGCTTCGACCGCATCCAGGTTCCCTATAAACTGATGGCCCGCGAGAGCAACCTCTCGTCGCACACCATCAGCATCGGCAACCGCACGGTGCCGGGCGACTTCGCCGTGATCGCGGGCCAGTGCACCATCGACCCCGACAACAAGCAGTTCTTCTACGAGACCGCGCACGCGGTGAAGGAAGCCGGCGCCGACATGATCCGCGGCGGCGTGTGGAAGCCGCGCACCTCGCCCCACTCGTACCAAGGCGACGCCAAGAGCCTGTACATACTGCTGGAGGCGCGCGACCAGACCGGCCTGCCGATCAACACCGAGGTGATGGACTTCGACCAGGCCAAGCTGTGCGTCGAGGCCGGCGTCGACTCGTTGCAGATCGGCGCGCGCAGCGCCTTGAACTACCGCCTCCTCCAGGAGGTCGGACGCCTGACCAAGGGCACCAAGACCAAGGTTCTCCTCAAGCGCAGCATGCACATGGGCCCGGTGTCCGAGTTCATCCTCGCGGGTGAATACATCGTGGCGCAAGGAAACCCCAATATCATGCTGTGCCCGCGCGGCACGGTGCCGGGCATGGACGGGTACCGCAACCACCCGGACGAATGCATCACGCCCCTGCTCAAGGAAAAGACCTGGGCCCCGGTGATCGTCGACCCCTCGCACAGCGTGGGCAAGGCGATCTACGTGCCCCACGCGGCGCTGGCCGCGGTGGCTTACGGCGCCGATGGCCTGTGCATCGAAACGCACTGCCAGCCCAAAAAGGGCGTGGGCGACGACCCGAAGCAGGCGATCACGCCGGAGGTTTTGGCGCGCGTCATCAAGGAATCACGCGAACTGCACACGCGCATGAAGTCGCTGACCAAGACGCTGCAGTCGGCATGATGTCCTCACCCCTTCCCCGCCGGCCTGACCCTCGCGCCCCCCTTCATCGCGACGGCGCGCACGGCGGTGGGAACGGGGTTGAGGCGGGCAGAAGCAAGCGCGAGCACAAGGCTTCGGATCACTTTTCGAAGTCAGGCGCCAAACCGGCTTCCGTCATCGTCTCCAAAGCGTGGAATTTTCTTCCTGAGCGACTGCAGGCCGTCGTGGGACGCCTCGGGTTTGATAAACCCACACCGGTGCAAATCGAATGCCTCCCGCCCGCCCTGACGGGCGAGTCGATCATGGCCGTCGCTCCCACGGGCACAGGCAAAACGCTCGCGTACCTCCTGCCGCTATGGAACCGCCTGCCGCGCGACGGCGCGGGCCACGGAAATCTGATCCTCGTCCCCGCGCGCGAATTGGGCTATCAGGTGTCCCAGATGTTGCAGGCGCTCGATGCCCGGGCCCGCGAGGGCATCGTTCTTTGTCTTGGCGGCCACGATGTCGACTCGCAACGGAAGCGCCTGGCGGGGCCGTGGCATACCGTGATCGCCACACCCGGACGACTCGTCGACAACCTGGAACAAGATCCCGGTCTGTTGCGCTCCATCCGCTTTCTCGTGCTCGATGAATTCGATCGCCTGATCGATATGGGTTTCGAGGAGCAGGTCGGCAAGATCCTCGCGAAGGTTCCCAAAAAACGGCAGACCCTGTTGTTCTCGGCGACGGGCGCGGAAGACGCGCTCGGGCGTTTGCCCTTGGGCGAGCTTGCGCGCCATCAGGTGAAGGCCGGCAAGAGCGCGCCCCTCACCGAACTGTTCCATTGCCTGAAGTCGAACCGCACGAAGAACGACATTCTGCTGGCCGCGCTGGCGGACGAGAAGAAGGCGGGCGGCCAGGCCTTGGTGTTCGTGGCCAACCGCGAAAAAGCCAATCACCTGAACGGTCTGTTGCGGCTTCGCGGCGTGACCTCGGGCGCGCTCCACGGAGACCGCCTGCAAAGCGAGCGCGCCCAGGTGTTTCAAGCCTTCAAGGACGGCTCGCTGCGCGTGCTGGTGGCCACCGACCTCGCCGCGCGCGGGCTCGACATTCCCGAGGTCGACCTCGTGGTGAACTTCGACCTGCCCCGGAATTATCGGGAGTATGTCCACCGTTCGGGACGCACGGCGCGCCGCAAGCGCCCCGGCCGCTGCCTTTCGTTTGCCGGTCCCGATGACTACCTGCCCCTGCGGAACATCCTGAAGGAGTACGGCGGCGAGCTTCCCCTCCACCCCGACTACGCGCATCTGGATATTTGGCTTAAAAACGCCAAGCGCGTCCACGACGCGAAAGTCAGGGCCGAAAAACGTCTGGAATTCATTCGCAAAGAGCAGGGCCTGGCCTAACCGCCGGCCGGTCTACGAATACGCGCCCGCCCCCGCGTCCTCACGTCAATTGACCCCGTTTTTCCCGATTTTTTACGGGATTGCCGGGGTGGCGCCCAGCCCGGTGACTTTTCGAAAAAAAATGTTGCGCGGGCCTTTGGACCGCCCTAGCTTAGGGAAGAAGTTCCCCCGATTCGTGTCCGTTGCGCGGGTAATAACGGCCGAATCACAAGCGGCGATCCACCCTTGTGGATCGCCGCCCCCTTTTTCGGCCTCACCGGTTTCGAACGCAGCGCGCGGCGGCGCCCACACGGGATGGGCGCGGGCAATCAGCGCCGGCGCTTTTTCGCTTCGTCGACCAGACCGGCGAAATAGTCGAAGGAGCGATCCTGCGCCAAGCGCCCGTTCACGAACACCGTGGGCGTTCCTTCCACCCCGACGTCGCGCCCCAGCGCCATGTCTGCGTCAAGCACGGCGTTCACTTCGGGCGTGAGCGCCATCTCCTTGCGGAAGCGCGCCATGTCGAGCTTCAGACCCTTGGCGACCGCGAGGTACAGGCTGTCGTTGAGGCTGCGGAACTGCGGCATCACGCGCGAGCGGAACTCGAAGAACTTGCCCTGATTTCCCGCGGCGATCGCCGCCGCCGCCGCGCCGCGCGCCTGGGCATGGAACGACAAGGGAAAGTGCTTGAACACCAAACGCACATCGCGCGGAAAGGCCTTCACCACCGAATCGAGCACGGGCGACAGGCGCGCGCAGTAAGGGCACTGGAAGTCGGAGAACTCCACCAAGGTCACCACCGCGTTCTCCGGGCCGATGGAAAAGCTCCCGGCGAGGGGGATCGACTTGGGGGCGGTGTCGGCCGGGGGACGCCAGCCCACGCGCAGCGCCACGAACTCGCTTTGATCCTTCATCACCTTCAGGATGGCGAGGATGCTGTCCTGTTTCTTTTCGAGCGCCGCCAGGCGCGCCTCATCGGCGGACGCCGCACGGCACCCCAAAACGGCGAGGGCCGAGACGAAAACGGCGGTGAGAAGTGTGGAACGCTGGTTCATAAGTAACCCCGGGGAAGTTTGGGTAGCGGCCGCGTGCAGGTCACCGCACGCCGGGCCGGAGGGAGTCAGATCAAAGTACGAGGTTCAGGGGCGGGAAACCGGGACCTTGAGGCCCGGTCCCCTAATCGCTCAACCCGGCCGCCGCGCGGTCGAGGATCAAGGTAGCGTCGGGGTGTCCGTGCATGGCCCGCGTGATGGGAAGCGTCAAATCGCCCTCGCGCAAGCGGCGCACCATGTCGACCTTGCCGGCGCCCAGCGCGATGGTGATGACGGCGCGCGCCGCGCGGATGGAGCCCATGCCGAGCGTCACCCGCTCCGCGGGAGGCTTGGGCGAGTCGGTCACGTCGAGAACCACGGAGGTCAGGTCGTCGAGCGAGGGCTTGCCGGGGAACAGCGACGCCGTGTGGCCGTCCTCCCCCATGCCGAGGTAAACCTGATCGAACACCACGGGCGCCGCGCCGAACTCGCGCGCCAACAGGGCCGCGTAGTCGGCCGCCGTGGTCACGAAATGCGCCTTCTGGTCGGCGAGCCCTGCGGGCACCAGCAGATCCTCGACGCAGGACTTCCAATTGCAAAGCGGGTCTTCGAACGCCACCTTGCGTTCATCCACCACGAAAAACCGGAGCGCCTCGCCCGATGAGGCGCGCGCCTTGACCGTCGGGGCCCAATGACGAAACAGGGCGGCGAAGGTGGTGCCTCCCGAGACCGCCACGCGCGGGCCGCCCAAAAGCTCCAGCGAGCGCACGGCCACGTCATTCAACGAGTTTAGAATCTCCACCTTCATGAGCCGCCCTCGTTTACTCAGCGCATCGCGCTGAAGATTTCCTCGATGGCCTTCACCGATGCTTCGGCCGGCGTCAGGTTTGAAAAGCGCTCGAAGGCATAGTTCACGCCCGACGAGCTGTTGAGCAAATGCAGGCGGGGGTCACCCCCGCCGGCGCGAATGGCGGACAGTACCTCGGCGATGTCGCCGCCTTGCCCGATGCCCCCCACCGAGATGCCGGGGATGAGCATGGGAATCTCGTTTCCAAGCCCCCGCCAGAAGGCCACCAGTTCCTCGAGCTCCCGGGGGGCCGTCGCGCCCACCACGGCTCCGAGATCACCCTTGTCCCACCCGGCCACGCGCTCGGCCACCACGCGGTAAAGCGGCAGGCGCCGTCCCTCTCCCAGATCGACCGTCAGCTCCTGAAAGTCGCGCGCGCCGGGATTGGAGGTACGCACCAGCACGTAGATGCCTTGCCCCTTGCCCGCCGCCCCGGCGGCTTGCTGGAACGGCCCAAGCGAATCGGAACCCATGTAGGGCGCGGCGGTGACGGCGTCCGAACCGAACGCCGCGTCGTCGAACGCGGCCGTGGCGTAGGCTCCCGAGGAGGTCGCGATGTCGCCGCGCTTGGCGTCGAGGATCACCAGGATCCCCGCGTCGCGGTATTCGCGGATGGTGGTCTGAAGCACGCCCATGGCCTCAAGCCCCAGGGCTTCGAAGTAGGCGCTGTTGGGTTTGACCGCGGCGGGCATGAGGCCCCGGCGCGCCATGGCCTCCAGCAGATCGGCGAAAAACCGGCGCACGCGGTCAGCGGGCTTGCCCTCGCCCGGGGGCAGTTTTTTCAGAACGGGGTCGAGCCCCACGCACAGCATGTTGCCGGTGGCGGTGGTGCGGGAAAGGAGACGTGAGCGCCAGGTCGGTGTAACGGAAGACATGAAGGGCAAGGGTAGAAAATGGGGGACGTCACACAGGATGTTCGGAACCCGGAACTCAGAGCTCGGAACTCGGAAACACAAAACGCCGGACACGCCCCGTCATCAGGGACTGAGTTCGACAACTGCGTCTCTGAACTTTGAGTTCTGAGTTCCGAGTTCTGGGATCCGGGTTTCCATGGGATTCCCCAAACTATCCTTTACCGATGAATTCCTCCGACGACCACACCCTCGACAACCGCGTGCAGGAAACCGAAATCCGACTGGCATTTCTCGAAAAGGAACTTGAGGAGTACAAGGACGCCGTGCAGACCTTGCATGCGCGGCTGGAGAACCTGGAAAAGACGGTGGCGGTCTTGCGGCGGACGGCCTCCGGAAGCACGGAGGGTGGAGACTTGGCCTCTGGCAGCGGCGACGCAGGATAATCATCCGGCGCGCTCATCATCGGATGAGGACGGCAACGAGGCGGGACTCGGGGATTCCCCTCCCCACCGCGAGGGCGCCTTACCGTCCCGGATCGCCGCCGCCGAATCGGCCGAACAACGCGTTCACCTCGGTCAACCCCGTGAACAGGTGTTCCGACAACCCGAGACCCTCCAGCAAGCGGGAGCACCGGGCCAAGGCCTCTTCGGCCTCCTGCGGGAGTTCCACCTGAAAGTTCTTGTTCCAGGGCGAAGCGAGCTCCTTGCCCGCGCAAAAGCGCGGGGCCGACTCGGCGTAAAACATGCGGCAGGCCATGGGGCGGTGATCATAAACCCCGCACGTGCCATCCCCCTCCAGAAACGGGCAGGCATGCCCGCGCAGAAAGTAGCGGTACAGGGCCCGATCCTCGGCTTCCTCCTCATCGCGCCCCGCCTTGTCGGACTCCTCACGCAGGATCCCGTCAAAAACGGTCGCCCGGCGAAAGGTCGACACGACGAGGTCGCCGTAGTCGGGCCGGGATTTGAGGTGGTGGTCAAGCGCGATCAGTTCGAAGGGTTCCACGCTGCTCACGTAATGCCGGCAACAGGCCGAGCACCCCCGGCTGCAGGTGACGGACCGCCGGTCCGTTAGCAAAACCGCAGCGAGGTAGTCGTCGTAAGCGGCGTAAAGCGGCGGGAGAGCCGCGTTGATGCGGGCCAGCAGATCACGATGCCAAACGCCGCCGACAGGCGAAACTCCCCGGTGTGATTCATCCCCCAAGGCCGGGGTCGCCGCCGGAATGGGTACCGGCATGGTGTCCAGAGAGTGTTTCAGGGTGGCGATGGCCGTTAGCAGGGTCGACAGGGATTGTTGCAGCCTCCCCGAAAACTCACCCGGCTTCTGTAACATTGTCTTAAGTTATTTAAACTTGGTGTGGACACCCCGGGAGATTTTTTCATGAAAATGACATCTTGGCTTAGACTCAGCCTTTTCGTCCTTGCCCTGACGATCGTCGGGTGTAACCTGTTCAACCCGAGCGGCGAGGGCGACCCCGGCGACATCAATCTCAATGAACAAGGCGAGATTTATTTCCGCAACGGGCAATATCAGAAGGCCATGGACGCCTTCGAACGCGCCATCGCCAAGGACAGCGCCAACTCGATGGCCTACTACGGCTTCGCGAAATCCGCCGTGGCGCTCTATCGTCTCGACAAGATCCTGATCCTCGACGACGTGGCGGCCACCGCTTCGAACCCATCGGACTTCGCGTTCCTGCAACACTCCGACAGCATTCTGACCTTGCGTTTACAGGCCGGTTCGCGCGTGCGGCGCGTATTGTCGCTGCTCACCGACCGCGACTCGCTCACGCTGTGGTACAAATATCTCAGCGATTCTTCGGCGGCCGATACCGCCAACGAAAACTACGACTCGTTGTTCGCGGTGCGCCGCGCCTTCATTCAGGATTACATCGTCAAGGGTGACGTCAACACGCCGGGCTACCGCTCACGCGCTCAATTCCCGCTAACAGACTTCCGCATGGCCGCGAAAAACATCGTCGTGGATTACCTGGCGTTCGATCTGCTGTATACCATCACGCGCCTGTACGACCTCGACACCAACAACATCATCGATGCCAACGACGCCCTCATGAAGAAGCTCAAGTTCGGAGCCGGCGGCGGTTTCGGCATCGACAGCCTGAGCGCCATCGCCGCCGACATCGAGAACGATACCGCCACGACGCAAAACCTCAACAACCTGGTCGCCAGCATGGCCAGCGGTATGGCCGGCACCGCCCAGCTTGCCGGCCTGCTCGGCGGCGGCGGCGAATCGGGCGACAGCACCAGCACCGAAGCCCAGACCAGCGGCAACGTGGATAGCGTGATCGCCAGCATGGGGGACGCCATCCTGTTCTACCAGTTCGGCGACAAGATCGACAACGACGGCGACGGTTGCGTCGATGAAGAGATCATGGATGAAAAGGACAACGACTTCGACGGTTTCGTCGACGAAGATGCGCGCGTCATTCCCGCCGACAAGCCCGATGGTGTCGACAACAATCTCGACGGCCTGAAGGATCCCTTCTTCCCCCCGTTGCTGCTGGGAACCGACACGGCCGCTCTTGAGGCCCCGGCGGGAGCCACGCTCGCCCCCAGCCGCCCCAACCTCCTCAAGTTCGTGCACAACTACCTGATCGCCAACCCGGCCGATGACAATGCGAACCCCACGCAAACCAGGTTCATCAAGATCAAGAAGGGGGCGCCGCCCGAGGCGATGACCATCCGCCTCAACGTTCAGAAGGACTCGCTCCTGACCAAGCGCTTGCCGAACGGCAAGCTGCCGGCATCGCTCACCAACAAACTGCAGAATGCCGTGACCGAAGTCGGCGGTTGCTGGCGTAACATCCAGGTGGAGGCTCCCTAATGCGCAATAACACGATTCTCCGCCGCATGGCATCCTCCACGTCCCTGCTCGCCTTGGCACTCGGTGCCTTCGTCGCAGGCGAAGCCGCCGCTGCCGCCGGCCCCCAGTACCGCTCGTTGCGCGCCCAGTCGATGGGCAACGCCTTCGTGGCGGTGGTGGACAACAAGGACGCGCTGTACTACAACCCCGCCGGTCTGAACCTCATCAACGCGCTCGGCAACCCGTCGGCCCGCCCGGGACTCGCGAACTACCCGCGCACGCGCCTCAACGCGCGCGTGAACCTGGTCGGCGCCGCCGCTCCGCTCTCGGAGATGAACGATTTCTTCGATCTGTTCAAGGAGCACCGCGGCGCCTTCAAGGGCGGTGACTCGGCCTTTAAGGCAGGCGGTAACGCTTTGATCAATGATCTCAACCCATACGACCGCCGCGCCATCGAAGTGGGCATTCTGCACGGGGCCGAGTTCGCCATGCACAACTACGGCGCGGCCTACTGGCTCGACGCACGCGTCGCTCCCTACGCCGACGTGGGCATTCTGCTACCGCAGGGTGGCGTGGAGACCATTCAGCTCGACGCCGTGATTCAGGTGGCGACCGCTCGCGGCTTCCTGAATAACCGCCTCGCCGCCGGCGCCGGCTACCGTTTGGCCAACCGCCAAACGGTGACCGACTTCCAGGTCGCGACCTCCGAGTTCGCGGAAGACGGCGGCCAGCCCGTGATCGACCGCGTGCAGGATACCCTGGATGAAAAGTTCTCCAACATGACCGACTTCTCCACCTACGGTCACGGCATCGACCTCGGCGCGTTGTGGCAGCAGACGCCATGGCTGCGTCTGGGCGCATCACTCCAGAATCTGGGCATGTACCTCGACAACGAGTTCGTGACGCCCGAGCTCACCGTGGGCGCGGCCGTGTCGCCGCCGATCCTCTCGACGGGCGGCAAGTTCCCCCGCAAGGTCAACCTCGCGGTCGACTTCGAAGACATCCTCAACGATGACCGCAACTACAAGATGATGAGCAAGGTCAACTTCGGCGCCGAGGTCGAGCAGTACATCTGGTGGTTCGCCAGCGCCCGCGTGGCGGGCGGCTTCAAGGGCGGCTACTGGGCGGCCGGCGGCGGCCTCTCGCTCGTGAACGCCGTGCACATCGAAGTCGCCAGCTGGGCCGAGGAAGGCGGGTTCTACACCGGCCACATCGAAGACCGCTACTTGGCGTTGCGGGTGGGCGTAGGCCTCTAGACTCGCGGCTCGCGCGGACAGCATGAAACAAAAACGGCCTCCGGAAACGGGGCCGTTTTTTTATTCCCACCCCGGCCCTCACTCAGGAAGTCTCACATCCTCACCCCAGGTCCCAGATTCAGGAAGTCTCACATCCTCACCCCCGGCCCCTCTCCAATAAATTGGAGAGGGGGGCCCTGCCGGAAACGGTAGTGAGCGACGCGGTTTGGTCAGAAGGAGAGGGGGGCCCTGCCGGAAACGGTAGTGAGCGACGCGGTTTGGTCAGAGGGAGAGGGGGGCCCTGCCGGAAACGGTACTTTTCGACGCATATTTCTCACCACCATGCCCCTCTCCGACCCCGCCGAACTTCTGACCCAGGTCACCGACGATGACGCCACCGTGATCGGCCCGGTGGCCCGGGGCCTTGTGCACGGCAACCCCGCGCTGATCCATCGCTCCGCGCACGTGCTGGTCATCCATCCGGTCGACGGCACGCTCCTTCTCCAAAAACGCTCACTCTCGAAGGACACGAGCCCCGGCTTGTGGGACATCTCGGTGGGCGGCCACGTCACCTTCGGCCAAACCTATGAAGAGGCCGTACTGCGGGAGACCGAAGAGGAGCTCGGACTGAAGGTCGGGGCCGATGACCTCGAGTCCTTGTACCTCACGCGCTTTCGCTCACCGCGCGAGTCGGAGAACACCCGCAGCTACCTTTGTCTGAGCGCCGGTCCGTTCACGCCCGATCCGGATGAAATCACCGAAGTCCGCTTCTGGACGCGCGCCGAGATCGAAGCCGCGCTGGGGACGGGAATCTTTACCGACAACTTCGAACAGGAATATCCGGTGTTCCTCGCATCGCCGCGCGGAGATTTACTGCGTTGATCCCGGCACTCCGTCACATCCATTTCGCCTCTGTCGTCTCGACCATGGACACAGCGCGCGAACACGCCGCGCTGTCACCGGACGCCTGGCAGTTGATCACCGCCGAGGCGCAAACCGCCGGGCGCGGCACGCGCGGGCGCCCGTGGATCAGCGCGGCCGGCAACATCTATCTGACCGTCGTGATCCCGCGGGCGGCGCTGTCGCCCTCACGACTCGGCCTCCTTCCTCTGGAGACCGGCCTCGCCGTGCATGACGCCGCCGCGCCCCTCTTGCCACCGTCCTCGCGCGCCGCGCTCCGCCTCAAGTGGCCCAACGATTTGCTCTGGGAAGGCCGGAAGGTGGCGGGCATGCTGCTGGAGGCCACGGCCGACCACGTGTATGTCGGCGTGGGGCTGAACCTCGCGCATGCGCCGGAAATCGAAGACGGCGGCACACCGTCGGGCCGCCTGGCCGACGCCGGGCTCGACGACGCGGCCGGCCTGCCGCTCGCCAAAGCCTTCGCCGAAAACCTCCGCGCGCGACTCGCCACGCACCTGACCGATGCGCGCGCGCTCATCGCCTCGTGGCGCGCGCGCGCGCAGTGGGACAAACCCTTGCGCCTGCGCGATCGCGAAGGTCGCCCCGCAGTTTTGCCCATCGACCTGAACGAGGACGGGCACTTGCTGGTACGGCATCAGGACGGACGGGAGGAGTGGCTGGTGTCTGAGTATTTGAGTTGACCGCACCGGGCGGACGGACGAGAGCTTGCGCCTGACGGAAAGCAAACGAGGTGAGGCAAGAGCTCAAAGCAGACAACAAAGCCATGGACCGTTCGAATTTGAAGCATTCGACCCCCTTCTGCCGTCGGAGGTTCGGTCTCGCGCGTGCGCAATTAACTGTCCGCTGTAAGCTCTTAGCTACCTTTGCCCCCATGATCACCGGTGCCGAACTCTTCGAAAAACTCAAGGATGTCCGCATTTCGGGGGGTGCTTGCACCTTTACCCCCGAAAAATGCGAGGCCATGGCTCCTCTGGTGAACGCGATCAACGCGCTTAAAAAGGAGCGCAACGCGGTCATCCTCGCCCACTCGTACGTCTCTCCCGAAATCGTGTACGGCGTGGCCGACTATACGGGCGACTCGTACCAGCTGGCCAAGGACGCCACCAAAACCTCCGCCGAAACCATCGTGTTCGCCGCCGTGCGGTTCATGGGTGAGACCGCCAAGATCCTGAACCCCGAAAAACGGGTGCTGATCCCCGGCCGCGACACCGGTTGCACGCTGGCAGACTCCGTCACCGGGGACGATGTGCGCCGGCTGCGCGCCGAGTTCCCCGATTACACCTTCGTGTGCTACATCAACACCACCGCCGATGTAAAAGCCGAGTGCGACGTGTGCGTCACCTCGTCGAACGTGTACCACATCGTTGAGACCATTCCCAGCGACAAGATCTACTTCCTGCCCGACCGCCTCATGGGCCAGAACCTGGTCGATGAAATGCAACGTCGCGGCGTCAACAAGGAGATCAAGATCTTCGGCGGCCGTTGTTACGTGCACGAGGAATACGACCCGGAGATGATCCGTTTCCTGCGCCTCAAGTTTCCCGGCGTGAAGGTGCTCAGCCACCCGGAATGCAACCCCGGCATCATCAAGGTGTCCGACTACGTGGGCAGCACCAGCCAGATGCTCGACTACGTGGGCAAGTCGAAGGACGACAAGTTCGCCATGCTCACCGAGTGCGGCCTCTCATCGCGCCTGCAGATCGAATTCCCCGAGAAGCAGATCGTGGGCTCGTGCACCATGTGCAAGTACATGAAGTCGAACACTTTGGAGGGCATCCTCCGCGTGCTCCTGAAGCCGCAGCCGAGCGACGAAGTCGTGATCGACGAAGACGTCCGCCGGCGCGCGCAGCGTTGCATCGATGCGATGTTCGAATACGTCGAACGCCCGGTGTCCGCGGCCACCATCCCGTCCTGACCCTTCCGACCACGATGGCCGTCCCCGCCCCGGCGATCCCCACAGGAAACGCCTACACCGTCAACGTCGCCCGCCCTCTCGGCGAGGCCTCGCCCTTGCCGACCTTCGCCGTCGCGGGCGCGCATCTTTTGCGCCGCTGGAAGATCCCCGTGCGCATGCATGTGGCGGGAGACACCCCGGCCCTGACCGCCTTGCGCCTGCGCCTCAGCGAAGCGGGCGCGCGGCCCAGCGCCTTCTCCCCCGCCCCCTCGCCCGAAATCCCCGGCGAAGGGTTCTGGAAAACCACCATGAACGTGGTCGAACGCCCCGATGTCGCACCGGACAAGACCACGGGATTGTTCTGGGCCGATGAGCGCGGGGACAAAAAGGTCGACTGGGATCCGCTCCTGATCGCCTTGTCGCCGCACGTGGATCCCGCTGGCCTCACGACTACCCAAATCGCCAAACCCGACCTCTGGATCATATCCGCACATGACGCAGGGATCAACAAGAATTGCGGGGGTGATGATGTCCTCCGGGCCTGGGTCCGCGCGGGCGCGGGGGCGGTGTGCGTGGTCACGCAGGATGAGGTCTTCTGGCACACCGGCAACGCCGTGTTCGGCCAATCATCAGGATCGAGAAAAATCATCGCCTCCGAATCCTATACCCCTGGTGGTGACGTTCCTCGTGATCAGAGCGCAGGCTCACAGCAAACCGACCTCGGCGTATTTGCCGCCGGGGTTGTTACCGGCCTGATGCGCGACCTGCTGTCCGAGAACCTGTTCGACAAGACCTTGCTGCGCGCCGACCGCGAGTGTCTGGAGATGCGGCCGCTGCGCCTGAGCCGCGCCGTCCTCGAAGGCGTCGCCGCCCACGGAGCGCATCGCCCCGGCGATTCGTTCAAGGGATTTTCCGAACGCACGGAATCGCTGCGGGTCGCCCATCTCGGGCCTGAATCGCGCCCGTGGGCGCATAAAGGGAGATGACCAAAACCGAAGCTCTGAACTCAGAACTCTGAACTCAGAAGCGAATCGTTTGTATTCCAGAGACTGCATTCTGCCGGAACCATAGGGATACCACAACCCAATCCGTCGGAATTTCATTGTGTTTCCGCGCTCTCAGTTCAGAGTTCTGGGTTTCCCCAAACCTCATCCCAACCTCTCCCCTATTACCTTTAACCTCCATGAACACCGCACCCTCCCGTTCCAAAGCCCCTGAAATCATCATCGTCCTCGTCTCGGCCCTCGCCCTCGGGTTCCTGTTTTACCTGATCTACGGCCGCGAATCCGGCGGCGGTTACGCCGGCAGCGTGGCCTTTTTGCCGGCCCTGAACGCGGCCTGCAACGCGCTCACCACGATCCTCATCATCCTGGGCCTGCAGGCCATCGGACGCGGCGACCGCGAGGCGCATCGCCGCCGCATGCTTTCGGCCTTCGCCACCTCGTCGCTGTTCCTCATCGGCTACATCGTCTACCATGCGCTCCACGGGGAAACCAGATTCCCCGGCCAAGGCGTCGTCCGCCCCATCTATTTCTTCATCCTCATCAGCCACATCGTGCTCTCGGCGGTCGCCCTGCCCATGATTTTGACCACGTTCTGGTTCGCCCTCAGCAACCAGTTCGTCCGCCACGTCAAGCTGGCCCGCTGGACTTACCCCATCTGGCTGTACGTGTCGATCACGGGCGTGGTGGTGTTCTTTATGCTTAGGGCGTACGCGTAGCAAGCTCAGAACTCTGAACTCAGAACTCAGAGAAAACAGGCGTCCAAATCCGCCTCAATTGATGTTTCCGAGTTCAGAATACTGAGTTTTGCACTTCCGCAATACCGACAATTCCCTGTGTTTCAGAGTTCTGAGCTCAGAGTTCTGAGTTTCAGCGAATCTTTTAACTTTACGCCTCTTTCTCCATCATCTCGAGGGTTTCTCATGGGTTTCAAGTGCGGCATCGTCGGCCTTCCGAATGTGGGCAAATCGACCATTTTCAATGCCCTCACCAGCGCCGGCGCCGAGGCGGCCAACTTCCCGTTCTGCACCAAAGACCCCAACGTGGGCATGGTCAACATCCCCGACCTTCGCCTGGCGGAACTGACCAAGGCTTACAAGCCCAAGCGTGAAATTCCCGCCGTCATGCAGTTCGTCGACATCGCCGGGCTCGTGAAGGGCGCATCACAGGGTGAAGGCCTGGGCAACCAGTTCCTGTCCCACATCCGCGAAACCGACACCATCATGCACGTGGTGCGCTGCTTCGAGGACGTCAACGTCACCCACGTGGAAGGCGCGGTCGACCCCGTGCGCGACGCCGATGTGGTGAACCTCGAGCTCGCCTTGCGCGACCTCGACACGCTCGACAAGAAGCTCGCCAAGGACAAGAAGCTCGCCGCCATGCCGGCGGCTCCCGACGCCAAGGAGGCCAAGGCTCGCGTGGCCATTCTGGAGCGACTCAAGGTGCTGCTCGACGACGGCAAGCCCGCCCGCCTGGCGGAGTTGAGCGACGAGGAAACCGCGCTGATCCGCGACCTCGGCCTGCTCACGCTCAAGCCCATGTTCTACTGCGCCAACATGCGTGAAGACGAAATCAACAGCGGCAACGCCCACCTGGAGGCCGTCAAGGCGTTCGCCGCCTCGCAGAAGTGCGACGTGGTGGTGATCAGCGGCAAGATCGAAAGCGAGATCGCCGAGCTCGACGCCGACGAGAAGGCCGCCTTCCTCGAGGAAATGGGCTTGAGCGAAAGCGGCCTCGACCGCGTGATCCGCAAGGGTTTTTCGATGCTCGGCCTACAGACCTATTTCACCGCCGGCGAGCAGGAAACCCGCGCGTGGACCATCCACAAGGGCGACAAGGCCCCGCAGGCCGCGGGCGTCATCCACTCCGACTTCGAAAAGGGCTTCATCCGCGCCGAAACGTTGGGGTTCGAGGACTTCCGCAAATGCGGCAGCTGGCAGGCCGCCAAGGAAAAGGGCTTGGTCCGCACCGAAGGCAAGGAATACGTGGTGCAGGACGCCGACATCATGCACTTTTTGTTCAACGTGTAGGGGAATGGGTAGTAGTTTGTGGGTAGTGGCTGTTCAGTGGCGCTTCGCTGCTCTTACCCGTGTTTCCGCCCGTGAGTTCGTGTCACCCTCCTGACGCGCGAAGTTTTACCCACTCCCCACAAGCCACAACCCACCCCTCATGTCCGACTTCACCGAACTCCGCCTCGACAGCATCTCCGTGACGAACGCGGGGTTCATCGTCTTTTTGAAGGGCGAGGACGGCAACCGCGTGTTGCCCATCTTCATCGGGGCCAACGAGGCCCAGGCCATCGCGTTGGCCTTGGGCGATGATCCCCCGGCACGCCCGCTCACCCACGACTTGCTCAAGAACATGCTCGATGCGCTCGACGCGGTGGTGACGCGCGTCGATATCATCGACCTGCGCGAGGGGACCTTTTACGCCCGCATCCGCGTCTCGCGCGGCGATCTGGAAGACCACGAGTTCGACGCGCGCCCATCCGACGCCATCGCCCTGGCGGTGCGCTATGACGCCCCCATATTCGTCACCCGCGCCGTGTTCGACGACGCGTCCATCGCCGTGGTGGTCAAGAACGCCGCCGAGGATCCGGACGACGAGGACGCCGAAGAGGCGGACGAGGCCGCGCTGACGGAAGCCGGCGACGAGAATGCCGAGATCGAACGCTTCGACCCCACGGCGGACGACGAGGACGAAGACCCGGGCGCTTCCGAGAGCACTCAGGAAGCCGTCCGCCCCACCCCGGCCGCGCCGTTATCCCCGCTTGAAAAACTGCAGGCCGACCTGAAGGCAGCCGTGAGTGCGGAACGCTACGAGGAGGCCGCGCGGCTGCGGGATGTGCTGAAAAAGATGGGTGGGAACTAAGGTCCTCAATTCTCAATGGACAATGGGCAATGGGGCAATAAACGCAACGACGGTCCGATGCCTCGTCACTCATAAAATCAGTTCAGCTCATTGATTTCTCAATTTCAGTCAGAACACATTCATGCGTTTCAAGACGCACATATTCCCAATTCTTAATTCCCCATTGACGATTCCCCTTACGCCCCGTACTCCCGACAGATCTCGCACCGCTCCTTTTCGTGCCGCAGCGCGGGACAATGTTCGCGGCCGTAGTAAATGATCTGCAGATGACGACGGTTCCAGGTGTCTTCGGGGAAGAGCGCCTTCAGATCTCGCTCGGTGTGATCCACGCTTTTTCCCGACGACAAACCCCAGCGCGCCGCGAGCCTGTGGATATGAGTGTCGACGGGAAACGCCGGCACGCCGTATGCCTGCGACATCACCACCGAGGCGGTCTTGTGCCCCACGCCGGGCAAGGCCTCCAACTCTTCCATGGTGCGCGGCAACGCGCCGCCGTGACGCTCCATCACGATGCGCGCGAGGTTCCAGATGTTACGGCTTTTGGTGGGCGCGAGTCCGATGGTCCGAATGACGCTGAGGATTTTTTCCGGGGTGAGCCTCGCCATCGACTTGGCATCCGGGGCCAGCCGAAAAAGTTCGGGTGTCACTTTATTGACCGAAACGTCGGTGGCTTGGGCGGACATCAAAACCGCCACGCACAAGGTGAAGGCATCGGTGTGATCGAGGGGGATGGGCGGCGCGGGGTACAGGCGATCGAGAATTTCCCCGATGCGATCGGCCTTCTCACGAAGCTTCGTCAGTTTTTTTGAAGACACCTGCGGTTTTGAATTCTTCGTCACGGACGGAAGGGATCGCGGGGTGGATTTCCCCGCTTGGGCGGGTTTCGTCGTTGATTTCCTCTGCATGCCGCAAGATTAGGAATTCCCCGAAGACCCCTGATTCGCCCTGAATCAATCCATCGGAATCGTGTCCGATCGGCGGGAGCGGGTCGCACCCCACCTACCACCGCCCCCCTCACACCTACTACCTTGTTTCGCATGTCAACCTCACCTTCCCCCTGTTACGTCATCACCGGCGCGGCCGGTTTCATCGGCAGCGCTCTGGTTTGGCGCCTGAACCAGCTCGGCCACGACAACCTGATCCTCGTGGACGCCCTCGGCACCGACGCTCGCTGGAAGAACCTCGTTCCATTACGATACGCGGATTACGTCGACCGCAAGGATTTCCTCGAGGGATTGCGCGCCGGGCGGTACGATCACCGCGGCATCGAGGCCGTTTTCCACCTGGGCGCCATTTCGTCGACCACCGAGGCCGACGCCGCCTACCTCATGAAGAACAACTTCGAGTACACCAAGGAGCTCGCGGAATGGTGCGCCACGCACACCACGCACCGCGGTCTCATCGGCAAGCACCCGGTGCGCCTGGTATACGCCTCCTCGGCCGCCACCTACGGTGACGGGGCGCTCGGCTACGCCGACGACCATGCCATCGTGCCCGACCTGCGACCTCTCAACGGCTACGGCTATTCCAAGCAGGCCTTCGACCTGTGGGCGCTGAAGCACGGGCATTTCGAGCGCGAAGGCGGGCCCGTGGGGCTCAAGTACTTCAACGTGTACGGCCCCAACGAGTACCACAAGGGCGACATGAAAAGCATGGTGGCCAAGGCGCACGCGCAAATCCTGGCGACCGGCCGCGTCCAGCTCTTCAAGTCGCATCGTCCTGATTACAAGGACGGCGAGCAGATGCGCGACTTCCTCCACGTGATGGACGCCGTCGATATGACCCTGCACTTTCTCGACCTCAAGGCTCCGGGCGGGCTGTACAATGTGGGCACGGGCCACGCCCGCACCTGGCTCGACATGATGAAGGCCGTGTTCGCGGCCATGGGCCGTGAACCGCTGATCGACTTCGTCGAGATGCCCGAGGTGCTGCGCGGCAAGTACCAGTACTACACCAAGGCCGACATCAGCAAGATCCGCGCTGCAGGCTACGCCAAGCCGATCCAGTCACTGGAGGAAGGCGTGGCCGCCTATGTGCCCTACCTCGACCAGCACGAACGCGTGTTGGGGTGGTAGGATAGGGCGGGTTTCGATTGTAGGGGCAAATGATTATTTGCCCCTACCCTAGATGATGTCAATGAAACCCGCGATGCGCGAACCCCAGCCACACCGATAATCCCAGGGCGGCGAGGAAACCGATCCACGCGGCCGGCTTGCGTTTGAGCATTTGCCGGCTGTGCGGCAGCATCCCTGAAAACACGGTGTACACCAGCACGCCCGCAGACAACCCCAGCAGGCTGTCGAACGGAATCGCCTCTTGCCCGCGGAGCCCCAGGCCCACGAAATAAAGCACCGGGCTGATGAGGCCGTTGACGAGGCCAAGCCAGAACAGGCGTGAGCCCTTGTAGCTCCAATGCCCGAGCGCCAAGGCCAGTGCGAACGACGACGTGACCTTGTGGATGAGCATCCCCATGTTCAGCCCCGAAAGCCACGGGGGGTTGATCAACCCCATGAGCACCCCGTCATTCACCGCGCACACCGACAAGGCGATGAAGAACGCCCAGCCGATGGGTTCGTGATCGTGGCCCGTCTCGCAGCACGGGTCCTTCTTCAGCACTTTGCGCGACAGCACCGCCATCAGCGCCACCCCCGCTACGAACGACGCGATCGGCATGCTTTCGCCTTCGAACAAGGCGTGAGGAATCAGCGTGATCGCCAAATACCCCACGAAAAACGCCACCGTGATCGGGTACAGATAGTCGAGAATGGACGATTCGATCTCGTGTTCGAGATCATGATCGTGGTGGGATGAGCGGATACGGAAAGGCAACGTTCCCAACAGGAAACCGGCCCAGGAAAAAAGCGCCAAGCCGACGGGAAGCCAGAGGGAGGACATGGGGGATAAGGGTAGAAATCGGGATTCTAAAATCAGAATTCAAAAATCAGAATTCAGAAAGAAAGCTCGTCTCAATCTGAATCACACGAACGAAGCGAGCGCTTGTGTGTCCCACTCATTCTGCAAAACCCATTCGCCGACGCACATTGGCGCCTTGTTTCAGGTTTTCGCTTTCTGATTTTTGAGTTCTGATTTCTGATTTTTGGTGCATGTATATTCCCCTCATGCGTTATCTCCGCACCTATCTCCTCTTCGCCTTCACGGCTTCCTTGTTCCTGCTGGCCTCCTGCAGCTCAAAGGTCTCCGGCGACTCTCCCACTGTGACGCTGCCGACCTATGAGGGCGAAGCGGTGACCATCAGCCCCAAGGACAACAAGGTGACCCTCGTGGTTTTTTGGGCGACATGGTGCGTTCCGTGCATCGAGGAGATTCCGCAGCTCAAGTATTTCCAGAAGACCTACGCCGACCGGGGCTTTCGGGTGATTTCCATCAACATCGACGACCCCGAGGGCCACACCGCGCCGCTGATGGCGCAGCAATTCGAGCTCAATTACCCGGTGCTGGTGGATGACGGGACGGCTGAAGAGGCCTTCGGCGGCCTGCGGGCCTTGCCGACCTCGTTCCTGGTGGGCCGGGACGGCAGGCTGATAAAGCGGCTGGAAGGGTTGTACCCGCAGGCGAAGCTGGAAGGGATGATCAAGGCGGAACTGTAGGGGCGAATGATTATTCGCCCCTACAGGTGACAGCTGACAGCAGGACCTCGAATCCGAGGACCAGATTCGCTGACCATTGGAATAGAGGCTGTTTTTGCTGTAAGCTGTGAGCTGTCGGCTGTCCGCCCCTCCCCCCTGTTTTGCCCCTATTTTTCTACTTTTCCTACCCCTATGGCCCAAAATCTTTACCAAAAAGTCTTCGACCGCCACGTGGTTGGTCGCCTCTCCTCCGGTCAGTACCAGGTCCTCATCGGCCTGCACCTGGTTCACGAGGTCACCTCGCCCCAGGCCTTCGCCTTGCTGCGCGACCGCGGCCTGAAGGTCAAATTCCCCCACCGCACCTTCGCGACGGTCGACCACATCATCCCCACGGAAATCCGCGACCGCCAGCGTCCGCTTCAGGATGCCATGGCCGAAGAGATGCTGCAGGCCATCGAGAACAACACCCGTGAGCACGGCATCTCGTTCTTCGGCGCCAAGTCGGGCCATCAGGGCGTGGTGCACGTGATCGGGCCCGAACTCGGCCTCACCCAGCCCGGCCAAACCATCGCCTGCGGCGACAGCCACACCTCCACGCACGGCGCGTTCGGCGCGTTGGCGTTCGGTATCGGCACCAGCCAGGTGGCCGACATTCTCGCCACCGGCACCATGACTCTGGGCCGCCTGAAGGTGCGCCGCATCAACGTGACCGGCAAGCTCGCCCCGGGCGTGTACGCCAAGGACGTGATCCTCGCCATCATCCGCAAGCTGGGCGTGAACGGCGGCGTGGGCTACGCCTACGAATACGCCGGTCCGGTGGTTGAAGCGATGAGCATGGAAGAGCGCATGACGCTGTGCAACATGTCCATCGAGGGCGGTGCGCGCATCGGCTACGTGAACCCCGACGAAACCACCTTCGCCTACCTGAAGGGCCGCGAGTACGCGCCGGGGGCCGCGGACTGGGACAAGGCCGTGGCGTACTGGAAGGGCATCGCATCCGACCCCGACGCGACTTTCGACGACGAGGTGACCATCGACGGCAGCACGCTCGCGCCGCATGTCACGTGGGGCATCACCCCCGCGCAGTCGGTCGCCGTGGATGAAGCCATCCCGGCCGCCGCCTCGTTCCCCGAGTCGGAACGCCCGCTGATCGAGGAAGCCTACGAGTACATGTCGCTGGAGGCCAACCGGCCCATCGCCGGCGTGCCGGTCGACGTGGTGTTCATCGGCTCGTGCACCAACGGACGCCTCTCCGACCTGCAGGAAGCCGCCAATGCGGTCACCCGCGCCGTGCAGGCCAACCCCGGCCTCAAAGTGCCCGCCTCGGTGCGCGCCTTGGTGGTCCCGGGTTCCGAGCCGGTGCAAAAGCTGGCCGAGGAGCAAGGTCTCGACAAGATCTTCACCGACGCCGGATTCCAGTGGCGCGAGCCGGGCTGCTCCATGTGCCTGGCCATGAATCCCGACAAGCTGAAGAACCGCGAGGTCAGCGCCTCCACCAGCAACCGCAACTTCAAGGGCCGTCAGGGCTCGCCCTCGGGCCGCACCCTGCTGATGAGCCCGGTCATGGCCGTCGCCGCCGCCCTCACGGGCAAGGTCACCGACGCGCGCACCTTCTTCAACCTTTCCAAGTAAGGGACAGCCATGCAAGCCCCCGCCGCCGTCATTGAAACCGTCACCGGCCGCGCCGTTCCCCTGCGCGGCAACGACATCGACACCGACCGCATCATCCCCGCGCGTTACCTCCGCACCGTCACCTTCGACGGCATCGGCGAACACGCGTTCGAGGACGACCGCCGCGGCCTCGCCGCCAAGGGTCAGGTTCACAGCTTCGACAAACCCGAGTACCAGGGTGGCAACATCCTGTTCGTCAACAAGAACTTCGGTTGCGGCTCCAGCCGCGAGCACGCACCCCAGTCGCTGATGCGCTGGGGCATCGAGGCGATCGTCGGCGAAAGCTACGCCGAAATCTTCTTCGGCAATTGCGTGTCGCTGGGCATCCCCTGCGCCGTGGTCGACGAGGGCACCATCGAGAAGCTGCTCGCCGCCGCCGAGGCCGACGCCACCGCGACCTGGACGCTCGACGTGAAGGCGCAGGAGCTCCGCGGCCCCGTCACCGTGCCCGTCACCTTCGTCGACGGCCCGCGCCAGCAGTTCCTCACCGGCAAGTGGAACCCCATGAGCGAACTCCTCTCCAACATGGACGCGATCGAAAAGGTCGCCGACGGCCTGCCGTACGTGAGCGGGAAGTGGTAATCTGAGACCATAAGGTCAGTACAGCAGTACAACAGTACAGCAGTACAACAGTACAACAGTACAACAGTACAGCAGTAGAACATACCCGTTCACCATCGTCGGGTTTATTGTTGTACTGTTGTACTGTTTTTTTTATCCCTGGGTTCCAATGCCTCCCTCCCTCCCGACCTCCGCCCTCCTCCGCCGCTACTCCCAGGTCTACCCCGTCGGGTCGGCGGGGAGCCGCTTTCCCGAGACGCTGAAGGCGCGCCGCCGCGCGCATCTGGAGGCTTTCGGCAGTGCCAAGGTTCCCTTCGTGTTGTTCGCCGGCGTGCCGCGCGAGCCCGGGGCCGAGAACATCTGGGTGATGAGCGCGCTCAAGATCTTCCAGGAGCCGGCGGTCATTCACCTCACCGGCATCAACCAGCCGAACGTGATTCTCGCGCTGGTCCCCGGTGCGCGTTCGCTGGGTGGCGGTAAATTCTGCGACGAGGAAGTCCTCTTCCTCCCCGAGAAAAACCCCGAACGCGAGTTCTGGGACGGCGTGCGCTTCGGCATTCCCACCGCGCCCCCCGCCGCCAAACCGACCGGGAAATCCGCAGTCAACAACGGCAAGCCTGGGGTGAATGCCAACCTCCGGGCCGTGGCCGGTTCGCCCGATCTTGAGGACATCCGGACGCTCACCGGCATCCGGGACGTCCGCCCCTTGGGAGAGTTCGAGGAATGGTTCGAGGCGCTGGTCCGCAAGGTCAAGCCTGCGCGCGGCCAAACCTTCTGGCACCGCTATGTGGACGACAAGGGCAAGGTGCAGGAGACACGCACCGATCATAACTTCGCCTTCAAGCAGAAGTTGGAGAAACTCGCGCGCGGCGTCCGCCGCGATTTCACGCTCGAGACGTGCGCGCCGCTTCACTATCGACTTCGCCTCCCGCTCGACCGCGACCAGGTCAAGGACGTGGGTCTTGCCGTGGAGGCCACGCGTGCGGCCTTCGTGGAAACCCTCGCCGAGGTCCGCACCGGCAGCATCAAGACCGAAACCGAGCTCGAAGCCCGCCTCCAGTACGGCATGCTGCGTCGCAGCCCGTTCGGCCTGGCGTTCCCTTCGATCATCGCGGGCGGCCGCAATGCCACGGTGCTCCACTACCTTAAAAACGACGAACCCCTGCCGAAGGCCGGCCTCGTCCTCATGGACTTCGGCGCGCGCTGGGGCACCATGCACGCCGACATCACCCGCGTGTTTCCCCTCAACGGGCGCTTCAACCCGCTGCAGGCCCTCATTTACGGCATCGTGCTCGACGCCGCCAAGCTGAACGAGCGCAACGCCAAGGCCGGGGCCACCATCCGCCAGTTGAACGAGGCCGTATGGGCTTTCGTGGAGCAGGCCCTTAAGGAGCGCTTCTTCGACAAGGGTGGCAAGGCCGTGCGGGCCTACAACGGCAAGCCTCACGGAGTCTCGCACCTGATGGGAGAGCAGGAACACGACGGCGATCCGCACCGTATTTACCAGGATCACCCCCTGCAACCGGGCTGGCAGATCTCCAACGAACCCGGGCTTTACGGCCATTTCAGCATCACCTTGGGCGGGAAGCGCTATGCCGAGTGGATCGGCATCCGGATCGAGGACGATCTCCTGATCACCAGGACAGGCTGCCGGAACCTCTCGTCCTCCATCCCCAAGGAAATCGCAGAGATCGAGGCCTTGCTGTCCTAGCTCCCGGCTTTGGAATCGCGTCCAAAATCGGCCCCCTTTTCTACCATTGGCTACGGGGAGAGACTTTTCCGCACAGGGAGGTCGCTTGAGCACGAAGAAAAAAACCGGCAAGGTTCCCGCCAAGCCCGTGAAAAAATCCGTGTCCGCAGCGAAATCCAGGACGAACGCGAAGGTCAAAAAAACCACCACGGTCAAAGTCGCCACGAAGGCGACCAAGACCCCTTCGGTGAAAAAAGCCGCGGCAAAATCAACGGCAAAGCCCGTCGCAAAACCTGCGGCGAAACCGCCGCTCAAAACCACCAAGACCGCGGCGGATAAACCCCTCCCCCCTGCGCCCCGGAAATCCGCCCCGGCCGCGCCGGTAAAGCCTCAGGCGATCGTACCCGTACCGCAAACCGTGAAGACCGAACCCGTGACCGCCAAAAAAACCCCTCCCGAAGCCCCCAAGTCCGAAACTCCCGCGGCCGCCAAGCCCAAGAGCTCCAAAACCACCCTCGACGATCTGGCGCTCGATATCGACGAGAAGGACGAACTGCTCGAAGAGGAGAAGCGCGACCTTGCCAAGGCCCTGCGCGACGACGAAGACGAACCGCTGGAGACGGCGTTCGTCCCGACCGACACGTCGGAGCGGTTCATTCTCGTGGTCGACGAAGAAGGCCAGCGCCGTAATGAGACCGTGAGCATCGTGCAGCAGATTCTGCCGAACGCCGTCATCGAGGTGGCCGACGACCCCGAAGAAGCCCTGGAGGTGATGGAGGAAGCGGACTTCGACACCTACGTGGTGAACTTCCTCATGCCGGGGTTCAGCGCCTCGCCGTTCGTGAAGGCCGTGGCCAACCACCCCGATCACCCCTTGCTCATCGGCTTTGCCGCCGACAAGATCTCCGACGCGCTCGATCAGCGCAAAGGACTCAAGATCATCCCGCTGAAGCGCCTGTTCGACTTGGATGCCCCCAATGAAGCGGGAGCGGGCAAGGACAAGGGCGAGGAGTAGGGGGCGGTACTGGGTGCTGGGTACCAGGTACGGGGTACTGGGTACCGGGTACGGAGTACGGTGTACTGGGGACTGGGGACTGGGTACCGGGTACCGGGTTCTGGGTACCGGGTTCTGGGTACCGGGTTCTGGGTA
>Ga0114939_10000079_pt1 | contig 77869 bp, 63 predicted proteins | sample AshMeaCrysSpring_FD_87196 | JGI IMG/M metagenome (GOLD analysis project Ga0114939, IMG submission 87196) | Groundwater microbial communities from Big Spring, Nevada to study Microbial Dark Matter (Phase II) - Ash Meadows Crystal Spring | ecosystem: Environmental > Aquatic > Deep subsurface >...
CGCTGCCGGACTCGGGACGTGGGTACGGCAGGTGGCTCAAGGAGATCATCGAAGAGCACAACCTCGCCGGCAACTTGTATGCGCTTTCCGGTTCTTTCGTGGAGCGGGTCCGTGCAGGATGTATCCGCCTTCCTGTCGGACTGATAGGTGACGACAGTTGGGTGGGAGCACTGGCGATGTTCGATCTCGACGTCGCCCGTCGTTGGGTCAAGGAGCGCGTGATCGTCTGCACCGACGCGCGCTTCCACTACGACTCCCTGCAGTGGTATCGCCTACGCGACTTGCGCCTGTACTGGCGGCGGCGCATCAGGTACGCGCATCGCCATTGGCAGAACGTCGTCATGAAGAAACGGATCCACGAACACAACGTCCAATCCCTGCCTCCTCACGTGAACCAGCTGTTTCGCGCTGATCCCGAGGCGCTGACCCTGGGATGGATGGGCTTGGACACCTTCTTTCTCTGGCTGGCCCGCGAGCGGATCCGGCAGAGCCTCCGCACCTGACGCAACTCCCCGACGCCGGTCCACGACACATCTGCCCGCGCAATACAGGAATGAAGGCAGGCGCCGCGTCGGCTCGCTCGGACACCAGGCATCGGCGTTGCTCGGCGGATGCGCGCCGCCTTCAGCCGTCCAGTGCGCCGCAGGCGCCAGTCAGCCCTCAGGTGATGCGCGTCCTCCTGATCACCCCAGCCTCTCCGTGGCAGAGCCGGTCCGGAGTAGAGCAGCGCTCGGCCCTGCTTTTCGAAGCCCTGTCCCGGTGCGCGCCCACGGATGTCCTGATCCTCCGGGCGGGGCCGAGGTCCACGGCATTGCCTACGTCGGACAACCCAGGGCTCCTGGGTCTGCTCGAATACAGGGAGTCGCCGCTCGGCCTCAAAGCCACGCGTCCCGACGCAGCAGTTGACCGGTGGGCGGAAGCGCACATTCGCTGGCGCCGGTACGGTGCGATCGTCGCTCGCTACGTTACCTCGCTTGTGAAGATCACCATCCCCGCGGGGCTACCGGTGATAGTCGACGCGGATGACGCCGTGCGACGGTTCGCCCCGCCGCTGCCGGGTCTGCCGGCACATAGGATCGCTCGCATCAAGGCACTCGCAAGGCACGCACAATTCGCTCGCGCGCTCCGTGAGGTCGAGCACGCGTTCTTCTGCTCGGACCTCGACAGAGAGGCGTTTCCGAGTATTCGGTCGAGCGTGCTGCCCAACGTCCCTTTCGCGCCGATTACACCTTTCCAAGTACAGTCGAGCGAAAAGCGCGTGTTGTTCGTCGGCTCGCTGTGGTACGGCCCGAATCGGGAAGGGGTTTCGTGGTTCGTGCGGCGAGTGTGGCCGAAAGTTCGCGCGGCTCATCCGGACGCTACGCTGCGCCTGATCGGGGCGGCGAGCGAGGCGGTGCGGCAGGGGTGGATGCGGACGCCGGGTGTGGAAGCCCCGGGCTTCGTTCACGACCTCGAGGAAGAATACAGGCGTGCCGCGTACACGATCGCCCCGATCTGGCACGGCGGCGGCACGAGCATCAAGATCGTCGAGTCCTACGCTCACGGACGCGTGGCTGTCGTCACCACCTTCGCCCACGGGGTTATCAAGAGTGCGTTCGAGGCGGGTGATTCGGTCCTGGTGGCGGACTCGGAGGGCGCGATGACGGCGCATTGTCTCACACTCCTTCGTGATCGCGATCTCGCGCGTGGTCTCGCGCAGCGGGGGGCGGCGATCGTGCAAGATTCGTTTTCCCGATCCCGCTTTCAGCGGGTCGTGCGCGAAGCCGTCGAAGGTCTGCTCGGGCGACAGAAATAGCGAAACAGCCGACGCCGCAGGGAAACCTGAGATCGCCGGTTTCGCCTGCCTTTAGGTCAGACAGCCGTCACGGTACGAGGGGCATAGCCCCGCTCGTGCTCTCCGATCCCGGGAGCGCCGCGTTTTCCTTCTAGCTCGTGTGCGGGTCGCGCGCGTGTCCGTGACTTGTCGGGCTTGCACGGCGGCGCAGTTCCGACTGGTCCCGCATCACGCCGCTCGCCGGCAGGACGTTCATCGCAAGACGGGTCAAGCGGATGAAAGTCTTGCGCAGCGAGCGGCGCGCAAGACGGGCGCGCCTGATCTCCGGCCTGCAGAACAAGACGTAAAGACCTTCGCGATAGGCGTCGTAGCCTCGCTGTGCAGCGATCATGCGCAACGCCCTCTCGCTGTAGAAGAACACATGCTGACCGCTCTCGGGGGCAAGATAAGTCCAAGCGGCGTCCTCGCCGCAATATGCCATGGTCGAAGCAAGTACGACGGGTGGGTCGCCGGCGAATACGTCGCCGAGGTCGGCACACGGGTTCGGCAGATGCTCGAGGACCTCGAACGCGAGGGTGAGGTCGGGGCGCTCGAACGGGGTGTCTTCGAATCCCTGGGCGTACCGCACCTCCGCGTACCGGTCGCGAACATAGCAGTCGATAGAGTAGTCGCGAAGCAGGCGGCACAACAGGCCGTCGCTTCCCCCGAAGTCGACGACGTGCTTGAGGCCGAGGATCCTGCAGACCGCATAGCTTGCAGCAAGGTTGTTGAGCGTTCGCTGCGCGGCCGCGGTATCAAGCCAGGAGAGGTTACGGTCGTACGCCTCTTCCAGCCAGAAGGGCGGCTCGGTCTGGAGTGATCCGCACGACAGGCACCGATAGTAGTTCACCCGGTACTTGTTCAGCAGTAGCAGATCGAATACGCGCGCCAAAGAGCCTTGGCACAACCTGCACGAAGCGCAGGCGTCAGCGTTGACGGTCCCAAGCGGTTGCCTCTGGGTTACGCGTCCAGGGTCATCGAGTAGCTGCATCGTCGCTCCCGTTCGCTGACGCCGTGACGGACGCTCCTCGCGTTGGGCAGCCGGCGCGAATCTGATCGAACCTCGACAACGAGCGGCTCGATCTCCTTGCCGATGCCGACGACCGGTCCGTGTACCGTCACACCTGCGCCCCGCGAAGCGGAACGCCCTAACCCAGCTTCAGGAACTTGACCGCACTCTCCGCATCGATGGCCATGACCACCCCCTCGACCGGCTGCGGCGTAAAGGTGAATCGGTTGTAGACCCCTGCACTCCGATAGCCATTGTGCCGCTTCCAGCCTCGACCCCCGATCCTGTCGCCCACGGTCCAAGGAGTCTTCAGATCCTGGCTTGGAATCACAGGATAGACATACTCCTCGTCGGCATTGGTCCAGTAAAGAAAACGGTCCTTGCTCTCGTCGTAAGTGATGGAAGATCGCACTGGATCGTAGGCGCCGCTCTTGGGCGGCCGCACACCCTCTGTCGACACTTCCCACGTCGCGTCCACCGCGTCCCAGCGGTCCAACTTCCACACTCCCAGCGTGAGGTGGCCCGTGTCGTAGTACGTGCGGGTCACACCGATGTGTCGAGTGGGATCGACCGCGCACCCTCCCTCTCCCGGATACAAGGCCTTATCCGCCGCCTGCGCGGGCACGTAGCTCCAACTCTGCTTGGCGAGATCGAGCTTCGCCCGCTTCGCCGGGGTGCCATTGATGGTAAAGGCGGCATCCAGGCTGGGGTCATAGTAGGCAGCGGCCGAAGTGACGACTCCCGTCAGTTCCGTGGGGTCGGGCCCGCTGATCCACCTGTTCTTGTCGTACGCGCTCACCCCGAGCGGGAGCTGGTCCGTCAACCTGGGATCGACGTACTTGCTGTCGTGCCCGCCGACGTTCGCAGCGCATGCAAGGAGGGCGACCAGGCGATTTCGTGACCGATCCCAGAAGTTGGTGTTGTAGGCGTGTCGGCCGATCGGGTATCCCTCACGCCTCCCGCCTAGTGTCGTGTGGTCCCAAGCCGGACTTCCGGGACTGATGATGTGCCACCCCGGCCTAGCTCGGTCGAGCGGGCCGTAGGCCAGGACCTCGTTTCCCCATCCGGCGGCATGCCCGTGACCGAAGAAGACGAGAAAGATACCGGCGACAAAAGTGCCTCGCGCCCAGACGCCCCGCCTCGCGAGCGCGGCTCCGCTGTAGTGCATGATCCCGCTCGGCCAAGCCTTCCCGGGAAAGCCTCCCACCTCCGCAACGAACGCCGGGGTCGCGAGAACCGAGTGCGGCATGTCGGTCCACTCGCCCGGCGCCAGTGCGGCGTACCAACCGGGCGGAGCCCCGAGCGCGATGGCGAGTACCGAAGGCCTGGTCATCTAGGTTATGTTGGCCTCCCGACGGCTGAGGATCTTCATGGACAGCTGGCCTTGCCAGTTCGCGCCTTCGATGAATCGCGTCCAGTTGCTCATGCTTTTGATCCTGACCATGGCCTGCTCGGCGCTCGGGTGTTTCGCCGCAGGATTGGCCGCAACGGCGAGCGAGCGAGCGACCTGGACAGCGGCGTAGAGGTGGCAATGATAGGCTCCATTGTCCACGTACTCGAACTTCCCCGTGGGAGGCATAACGAACTTCTCGGTCGTGTTCGAGGTGATTCCCCATCCGCCAAGGTAGGGGCCGCCCTGCAATCCCGTGGCATGTTGTTTCCATACAGAAACCCAGTCCGCCGGCCACCGCCGGGGCATCGTGTCGGGCAGCCACGGCTCGATGGCTGAGATGCCGCCCCACTCGATAGGCCACCCGTCTGAGACGCCGTCGCCGCACATTCCAAGCGGCCACCTGCATCCCCAGCGCACCGCGCGGTCGAGCAGCGGCTGCGTCGTCTCCGGCAGAGCCCGGCTTTGGAGCACCATGTACAGGATGTTGAGGTAAATGTGGCCCCACCATGGCCGTGCATCGTAACCGTTGACGTTGCGGTCCGGATTAGAGGGGACCTGGCCGGTGTAGTTGCCCTGCTCGTCCACCCAGTCGGCCCAGATGCCGAGCGCGTTGAGGTTTGGGCCATACGTCTCACCGTGGGCGCGGGCGACATCGGCACACCACTGCCGTAGCTGCGCCTGCAGCTCGGGCTCGTCGTCGGGGCAGATCATCGTCGCATGCGCGAGCAGCCTGACCGCCGTGAATATGGGGCGTAGGCCGTTGCCGGTACAGCCGAACTGCAGGGTGCCGTTCCGATTGCCGAGATACCAGCGCCCGCCCCACGCGGTCCACGCGCCGCGCACCGCTTGATCGAGGAAGACTCGCTCGCCGGTCAGGAGGTACGACAACCACCCACGGGGCCGACCATGAGCATGATCGCTGATCCCCAAGCCCGCATCGCCGTGCCACAACGTCTGGTCGGGATTCTGGGTCTGCCTCTTGAGATCCCGGTTCGCGGGCGTGGTTTCCGGCCGCATCGCGAGGCGCACCGTTGGGTTCAGTACCTTCAGTTGGCGGCCGATGCCGGCGGGGTCCCTGGCCCAGTCCGGGTTCCCATACCAGCACAAGTCGTGGTTGAGGACGTCGCTCCACCGCTCGCGCGTGCACCCCCCCACGAAGTATGCGGCTTCGTGATGCCCGGCCGGTCCCTCGTAAAACTCCCCCATGCCCGCGCCCTGCTGCGGCCGTTGAAACCCTCTTCCGAACCGCATCGGATAGTACGGGAGGGCGCTCATGTCGCTCGGCATCGATGTAGGCGCGTCCCCAAAGTCCCAGCAGGGGATCTGCTCGGTCGAGCGCCAGTAGTTTCGGTCCGGCATCTGAATGATGTCGCCAGGATGATCACTGTGCCAGACCGCCCACGTCCACGCCGAGTACCGGTAGTGGCGGACGCTTTGGTTCCGATAGCCGTCGAACTGCGGCAGGGCGCCGCGCAGCGTCCACTCGTAGCGCAAGGCGCCGTTCGCGGTGATTCGGACGCGGTACTCGCTGTCCAGCACGCCTGGAGTCAAGGCGTCTCCAGACTCACACCAAATTCGCGAGCGGACCTGTCCGTTGGAGTGCAGACGCACCTCCCAGTAGAGCTTCAGCGCGCTTGGCCCCGGAACCGCGACGGGGCCATAGAATAGTTCGAGGAACTGCGGCGTCTGGCGAACCACCTTCAGCGGCCCCGGGCCGCCGTTGTTCTTCATCTGCCGGTGGAGCTCGAAAACGTGCGATCCACTACCGCCGCTCAGATAGTCGATCTGCACTACGCAACTCGGACGCTGTGCCGCCAAATCCGCTTCCGAGAGCGGCCGTCCAACGGCAGGCCCGCTCGCTCGCGCGATAACCACGCGCTTGCTCGTCCCCGCAGGGAGGATCGCCTGAACGGGAAAGAACACTTGTCTCGCCGACCGATCGGGGTAGCGTGCCTCGACGATCGAGAATACAGGCGCCTCGCCCTCGGCTGTCGCAGTTACCGAGAAGCCTTCAGGGACATCGCCACGCTTGAGCGGCATATGAAAAGCGTCCGCGACCACACGTCCGTTCGATCCGCGCACGGAGTGCAGTTGGGTAGTCGCGATCGTCTGGCTCGCGGCGGCCGATGAGAAACCTTCCGTGCCTTGTTGCGCAACCTGGGCGCGATTGATGCCCGGGATCGACGCGCCGATGCTGCCGAGCGCAGTCGCTAGAATCTGTCGTCGAGTGACCATGACCTACTCCATCGTCGTCAAGCGCCGGGGCATCGTCGACGCGCTTCGAAGGCAAGTCGTGGTTGCGCTTGCGAAGCATGCGCCGACGCCCGGCCGAGATGTCGATCCTGCCGTCGGCTCGATCCGGTCCAGCCCAACTAGCGGCCTCGTGCGCGCACGAGCGTTCGACGATACGGAGACGCCGCGGTCCTCAAGCGGCTTGCTCTTCAGAGGTGGGGCGCGGAAGGCGACGAACTCGGCCGGCGAACGCGTTCTTGAGTGCCAACGAACACTATCGCCGCAGAGGGAACCCAAGCGCCGCCGTGGCTGAGAACGGACTATGCTTTCCCGGCAGACCTACGCGAACGAGCCCTCGCCAATGCGAGCAACGTGCCTGACGCTTGCAGAAGGAAGGCCTCGGCACCGTCGGCCAAGCGGGCCAGGCTCGGTAGAGCGAGGATTCACGGGCTACGCCGGGACGTGATGTCCGTTCGAGACTGAAGGGACTAAACCAGAGCACGGCCTTTCGCGGGATGATCAGTGTCCCCGGGAGCAGACATCTGATCGACTTCCGAATCGCGCAACGCGCCGTGTGGGGAAGCGGCGTCTGCGGGTGCGCCGGCGGATTCGCCCTGAACGAGCTGTGCGATCCGGCGCGCGTTACCGTCCCAGGTGAAGTCACGCGATGCAATGGCCCGTTTCGCTGCGCGCCCAAGGGACAGGCGCAGATCGTCGCTGGAAGTCAGACGCGACACGACGCTCGGCAGATCGTTCCCCCCGCTGTCATCGAACAGCAACGCGCTTCGGCCGTCGGAGACGACCTCGAGGATGTTGGGCTGGGCCGGCGCCACGATCGCGCGGCCGAGCACCATGTACTCGAACAGCTTGAGAGGTGAAGCGTAGGGGTTCACGGCCGGCAACAGTGCGATGTCGAACGCGGCGACGTAGTTGCGAACCTCGTCCCTCGGGACGATACCCAGGATACGAACGCGTGATTGCACGCCGCGAAGGCGCGCGTGTTGCTGCAGCGATTCGCGCGCCGGTCCGTCCCCCACGACGAGCAGGAATAAACGCTCATTCCCGGGCCGCGCAAGCAGGTCGATCACGCGTTCGAGAGCATTCCACTCGCGCACGAAGCCCGTGAAGCCCAAGACCGTCCACGCTTCCAAGCCCAGCCGTTCCTTTGCCGCCCGGATGGACGGATAGTCGTTGAAGCGCTGAGGGTCGATACCGTTGTGGATCACCGCGACACGCCTCGGATCGACGCCCTCGTCGGCCACGGTCCGCGCCAGGACTGCCGTCACGGGAAGCACGAGGTCTGCTTGACGCCAAACCCAGGCCTCGGACCTGCGGGCGAACGCCTTCATCACCAGACCGCCGTGCGCGCTTCGCTCCCTGAAGATCGGCGAGTTGACCTCGAGGAGGTAACGAATGCCGAAGCGCCGCTTCAGCCAAGCCCCTGCAAGCAAGTACAGATTGTGCCTCTCGTAGAGCACGTCCGGCTTGTGGGTCAGGAAGGCCCGGCGCAGTCGCAGGTAAGCGGGGATGTTGTACGCGATCTCGAGCAGTTCATAGACCACCTTCGGCAGGTGGCGCCGCACCGAGTCGAGGCCACCGAGCTTGCCCCCGAACTCCACCTCCTGGCTTAGTGGCGGCTCGACCATGACCACCTCGTGGCCGCGCGCGCGGAGCGCCGCCACGAGCTCGTCGATATGGACCCTCTGGCCATCTTTGGACGCGGTGCGGTGGTGATAAAGGATCTTCATGGGTCCGAATCCAGCGTCAGGCTGTCGCGAAGTCACGTGTGGCGATGGTTCGCGCGAGCCGCAGGCCGAACCGCCACAGCAGCGGATCCCAGGGCGCCACCCTCGGAATCTGATAGAAGTCCGCTCCGGGCGTGGCAGTGCCCCAGGCAGTCGAGACGGCTGCGTCGAAACCCAGATCTCGAACCAGGCGAACATGCTCCATTGCGTAGTCGCGTCCGGGTCTCCCGTTGGGGTAGGCAAACACGCGCACCGGTGCTCCTGTGATCTGCTCCAGGCGCTTTCGCCCGGTCTCGATCTCCGCGCGCGCGACTTCGATATCGACCTCCTTGAGTATCGGGTGCAGGACGGTGTGCGCGCCGACCTCCATGCCCTGTGCGACCAACGCCGCCACCTGCTCCGATGTCATCATGAGGTTCGTCGGAACTCGTGCCTCCGCCGTGTGTGCGATGGCCTGCGCGAGCTCGGCGCGCTGTGCTGTAGCAGCGTACTTGATCCTTTGCAGAAGATCGCCGATAGCGTCGCGACGGGCGGCCTCCGAGTCGACTCGATGGGTTCCGAGTCCCAGAGCGGAGAGGTCGAGCGCCTCGCCACGAGCCTGCCGCACCGCTTCGATCACCACGTCGTTGAACATCACGCCACCGTCGAGGTAGCCAGTTGCAACGAAGAAGGTCGCCTTGAGACCGAGCCTCTTCAGGATCGGCAGGGCGAGATCGCAATTGTCCGCGTAACCGTCGTCGAACGTGATGACCAGCGGGCGTGCAGGCAGGGCGCGGCAGCGCAGGCCGTGGAGGGCCTCCGCGAGCGAGATGACGTTGAAACGCGCCTTGAGCCACGAGAGCTGCATCTCGAACCGCTCTGCCGAGGGTTCCCCGGGGCGAAGCGGATCGGCCCGGGGCAGCACGCGGTGGTACAGGAGCACCGTGAGTGGCGTTTCCCCGCGCGCTCGAGTGATCGCCCTTAAGCTCGCTCGATAAGCCCAAGCCATGATTGCTAGCCGGTCAACGCGTCGCGCCGGACAGCTCTCCGGCGCGCTGACGTGTCTGGTCTTCCAGGGTCCGTGTAAAGACCTCGAGAAGAAGGGGAATGCGTGCGTCCCAGGCGTTCTCGGCCGCGTGAGCACGGATCGCGGGGCGATCCCACTCCCTGGACAGCGCGTCGTCGAGTGCATTCGTCAGCGCGCTCCGGTCACCGAAAGGCACGAGGGTGCCGAGCCAGGGCGCCTTCACGACCTGTGAGTTCCCACCCACGTCAGTGGTCACGACCGGCAATCCGCACGCCATGGCCTCCAAGAAAACGTTGGCCCAGCCCTCATAGCCGGTCGCGAGAACGAAGACGTCGCCTGCGGAGAGCGGCAGCCGGAGTTCCGCCGGAGGGTATCGTCCCAGGAAGTGAACCCGCTCGGCCACGCCTAGAGCCGCCGCCTGGTTGCGAAGCCGCTCCGAGATGTCACCTTCGGGTCCCGGTCCGCCCACCACAAGGTAGTGCAGGTTCGCGTGACGATTCAGCAGCGCGGGGAGTGTCTCGAACACCCGATGAAACCCCTTGCGCTCTACGAGGGTGCCTACCGACACGAGAACCTTTGCGTCGGAAGGCAATCCCAGCAGCGAGCGGGCCTCCCGCTGCGGCATCGGAATGAACTTGTCCAGATCGATGCCGTTCCCGATGACCGTGATCCGATCCGCAGCCACGCCGTTCTGCTCTGCGACCCGCTTCAGCGCATCGGAGACGGCGATGAGCCGGTCGGCCCGGCAGATGGCTTCACGCAGTCGATCAGCCACGGGAAGGCGAAGTTGACGCTCTTCCTTTCCGCGCAGCGTGACCAGGACCGGCAGCCCCAGCCACCGGCCGAGAAGCGTCGCCGCGTATCCGTCGGGATAGCCGAAGTGCGCGTCGAGGAGGTTCAATCCCTGCGTTCGCACCAGGCGACGCGCCGTCAGGTAGCTGGCAACCGCCATCGAGAGACCGTCGAGCCTCTTGAACAGCAGCGGAACGCTCAAAAACCGCGGCCGATACACCTCTACGCCCTGCATCCGCTCGACCATCTTGGCCATGGGACGAAAGTGCGGACGGAACAGTCGGATCAAGCCTTGACCGGGGAACCAGGCTTGCGGCGCGACGACGACGACGTGCGCGTGGCCCGCGACGCGAAACATGCGCTCACGGATGAAGAGACCCGCCATGGGCTGCACGTCGCTGGGAAACAGGCTCGAGAGCACGAGGAGGCGCGGGCGAGTTCCAGCGCGTGCGCTCAGATCGACCGTGCTCATTCGTCCGTCTTCCTGCAGACCAGCCAGAATCCCAAACACATCAGGTCCTCGTCGGACACTTTGCTGAAGCGCTGGCCCAGACGTGGCCTTACCTCATGCACCCATTCAATGGGGGCGACTTTGCTGGGCTCGAGCCGCAGAACCTCGAGCTCGCTCGCTGCCAGCGCTTCCCGATAAGCGTCCAACCGATGCCTATTCGGCGCCCCTTTGTGGCTGTACATCAATCTCCACAAGGTGTCAGACCAAGTGAGGAAGTCGAGCGGATTGTCTCGATGCAGGCGGTGGCTCGAGAGGTCGACGAGATGCACGGCGTAGCCGCCCCACCTGAGCGCGCGAGCCATGTCCTTGAACGTCGCATGAAGGTCGTCTACGTGCTCGAGAACCGCCCGGGATACGACGAGGTCGAACCGGTCCTGCCTTCCCGATAGCCCGCTTCCGCGCACTTCGTAACGGATGCGGTCTTCATTGAACCCGCTCGCAGGCCGACCCGGGGCGGAAAAGCATTCTTCCGCGCGCCGGCGTTGGTCGTTTGGCAACAGGTCGAGGACCAACTCGTATGCCGCAACGTTGTGTGCAGAATCGCTAACCAGCGGAAAACGATCGACACACGTGACCTCCGAGGCCCCCTGCCCAACCAAGGCCACGGCTGTGCCGAGGAAATCGCCGGGACCATACTCGAGAATCCTGGCTTCGGTCAGTGCGCGGCAACGGCTATCCGACACCGCCGAGAGCACCTCCGAGTACTCCCTGGCACAGCGGAGACAATACTCGGCCAGCTCTTTTGGACTCTCGGCCTCTGGACCGCGTCCGGTGTCCCTGACGCTGCGGAAGTACGCTTTCGGCGCCGCGCGCGCTATTTGATTGGTGGAGATTGCCCGGCAGGCACGGATGATCGTGTCCCAAGACATATCGCCGGCCGAACTCATCCTGCCATCGCCCGCGCCGCTTCCTCGGGCGCCAAGGTGACATCGGCAGCGCGCAGGAAGGCGTCGAACATGAGCACGGACCACAGCGGCGCACTGTGGTCACGGACTCCGGACTCGTGCTGCTCCACGAGCTGCTTGAGAGTGCGAAGGTTGAACAAGCCGGTCTCTGCAAGCCGGCCGTTGAGCACCGTCGTGCGCACGCGCTCGCGCAAGGGTCCACGAAACCACTTGGCGAGCGGCACCGCGAAGCCCATCTTCTGCCGGTGGAGAACGTCGCGCGGCAGGAGCGGCTCCATGGCGCGCTTGAACACGTACTTGCCCTCACCCGCCCTCAGCTTCAGGGACGACGGCAACGTCGCAAGCCACTCCACGAGAGGATGATCCATCAGCGGCTCGCGGACCTCCAGCGAGTGCGCCATGCTGGCGCGATCGACCTTGGTGTTGATGTCGCCGACCAGATAGGTCTTGAGATCGATGTACTGGATGAGCGCGAGCGGGTCTTCGACCTGCACTCGCGACGCGTGCCGCTCGAAGACCTGGATCGCACTGTAGCCCCCGAGCTCTCGCATGAGGCTCTGCGAGTAGAGCGTCGGGCGCAGATCGTCGCGGAGGACCGAGATGGAATGGAAATAGGCTTGCACGGAGTCTCGCGCGAGCGCCTGGAACGTCGTCTTGGCCCGGAACACGCGAGGCGCCCAATCCGCCTTCGGATAGAGGTGTCCGAGAAGCCCGAAGACCGGCCGCCGCACTCCCATCGGCAGGGGACGCCGCATTCTCTCTTCCATGAGGTGAAGCCGATAGCGGCGATATCCGCCGAAGCTCTCGTCGCCGCCGTCCCCCGAAAGCGCGACGGTCACGTGCCGCCGCGCAAGCTGGCACACGCGATAGGTAGGAATGGCGGAGCTGTCCGCGTACGGCTCGTCGTAAAGGGCGGCCAGCTCGTCGATCAGGTCGAAGTCCTCGCTCTCGACGGCATCGACGAAGTGCCGCGTGGCGTAGCGTTCTGCGACCAACTGCGCATACTTCGTTTCATCGTAGGCCGGATCGTTGAACGAGATGGAGCAGGTGCTGACAGGCTCCGCGGACAGCCCCGCCATGATGGCGACGACTGCGCTCGAATCGACCCCACCGGAAAGGAAGGCGCCGAGGGGAACCTCCGAAATCATGCGCAGCTTGACCGACTCGCGAAGCCTGTCCATCAGCTCCGCACACGCGTCGGCTTCGCTCAACCTGCTGTCCAACGTGAAGGACACGTCCCAGTACTCTCCCGGCTCCGGCACAGGCTGACCACGACGAACGACCAACGTGTGGGCAGGCGGAAGCTTTCGTGCGCCGCGGTAGATGGTCCGGGGCTCGGGAACGTATCCGAGGGCAAAGTACTCTTCGATCGCGAAGGGGTCGAGGTCGCGCTGCAGTCCCGGATGCGCCACCAGCGACTTCAGCTCCGAGCCGAAGAGCAACACGCCATCGGGCAGCGTCGCATAGTAGAGCGGCTTTACGCCCAGGCGATCACGCGCGAGGAACAGCGTTTCCCGGTTGCGGTCCCACAGCGCGAACGCGAACATGCCGCGGAAGCGCTTCACGCTCTCCGCGCCCCAGGCCTCCCAGGCATGGACGATCACCTCGGTGTCGCTGCGCGTGTGGAACACGTGACCAAGCGCCTGCAGCTCCGAAATCAGTTCCTGATAGTTGTAGATCTCGCCGTTGAACACGACGCACACGGTGCCGTCCTCGTTGTAGAGGGGCTGCTGGCCCGTGGACAGATCGATGATGGACAGTCGCCGGTGACCGAGCCCGATTCCCGGCTCCAGGTGGATGCCGCCCTCGTCCGGGCCGCGGTGGTGCTGGGTCTCGTTCATCCGCTCGAGCAGCGGCCTGGGAACGTCCCGCCGTCCACGGATGTCGAAGATGCCGGTGATGCCGCACATCGAGTTCTACCTCAAGGTGGTGTCCGGACGGCCGACGGGCAACCTCGTAGCAGTTCGTCCAGGAAGCATGCTGCAGTAGAGCCGATCATAGTCGGCGACCATGTTTTCGAGGCTGAAGGACTGTTCCACCCGGCGGCGCGCTGCGAGCGCATGCTTCCATGCGAGGGCCGGGTCTCGGAAGTACCGAAGGATTGCTCGCGCCAGCGCGTCGCCGTCACGCGGCTCCACCAGCGTGCCCGTGCACTCGTGGTCCACGAGCTCCTCATTGCCGCCCACCCGCGTTGCGACGACCGGCAGGCGCGTCGACATCGCTTCGAGGATCGTGTTGGAAATGCCCTCGCCGAGGGAAGGCAGCACGAAGCACTCGAGGCCGGCGAGCACGTCAGGGATGTCGTTTCGCTCGCCCGCGAGCCACGCCAGATCGCGAACGCCGGCGTCCGAGAGAACACGCTCGATGTCCGCGCGCACCTTGCCCTCGCCGACGATGACCAGCCGCATCCGGGCCCGGGCGATCTCGTCGCTGCCGACGATCCTCACGAACGTCCTGGCGAGACTTATCTGGTCCTTGACCGGGTCGAGCCGTCCTACGGTCCCCAACAGCCAGAGGCCGGGCTCGATGAACGGACATCCTGGAATCGGAGCGCGCACACTGCTCGAGACGGGCCTGAAACGCACGATATCGACGCCGTTGTAGATTTGGGAAACGCGCGATCGCGTGACCCCGACATGCTCGATCAGGTAGCTTTCGAGATGCTTCGAAAGCGCCACGTAGTGACGCACGAACGGCCGATACAGCCGGCGCACCACGCGGTAGCGCACGCGCATGCCAGCCGGATCGCTGGCGTCCCACCCGTGCTCACCGTGGATACGTCCCGGCACCCCGGCTGCCATCGCCGGCACCTGGCTCTCAAGCGCAGCCAGGTTCCTCGTGTGCACGATCGCCGGGTCGAGGGAACGGAAGAGCCGGTAGAGACGAGGATACAGCCGGGTAAGGTGACCGGGGGGCTTGCGCAGCTCGATCAGCTCGACGGTGCGGTGCAGTCGCGCGGCGAAGGCAGGCGAGACGGTGGTCAGGGCAAGGACTGCATGTCGCCAATGCTCCACCGACAGGTGATTTAGTAGGTTTACCACGCCGTTCTCCAGCCCGCCCACCGCGAAGCTGTGGACGACGTGCACGATCATCGGCGGCGCGCGCGAGCTCATCCCTCGCCTCTGGTCACCGTCAGCGCCTGGATCAAGCCGGCGCCCATGTCTCGCGCGAAGTCTTCGAGTGTCGCTTGCGCCGACTCGGCGCCCTCGACGCTCGCCGTCGACAGGACGACGACGGCGCCATCGTCGCCGCGTCTCGAAAGCCGGGCAAGCGCCTGTCGTGCCTTCGCTTGATAGTCGCTGCTGGTGAGCGCGCCGTCCACCCAGTACCAGGACGCCGCGATCCGGGCCCCGCCCGGGGCGGCGACCTGCACGACACGCGCGTCGACGCCCGCGTCGGCCCATCGAAGAGCGCGATGCCCCAGTGAACGCTCCTGGATCCCGGTGCTTCCGGCCGAGACCAATGCGTGCCCGGAGCTCACGAGCTCGCGACCCTGTGACTGATTGCGGTAGTAGGCGACGAATACCCGCACCACGCGCCCGTCTTTCTCATACGCGGCGGAGTCGGTGGCCCGAGCGCCGGTATAGCCGGGAGACCACGGCCCCGGGTCCGGCGACACACGCTTCTGCCAGCCATTGCCACCTGCCGGCAACTCGAACGCGAGTGGGTCTCCGGCATCCCGGTCCTCGAGTCCGCGCGCGAGAAGAGGCCAAACGGAGACGAGGGCGACCAGCGCGAGGGCGAAGGACGACGCGCGCCGCACTCCGGCCGTGGTCACTTTCGCATTCGAGGCCGATGGCGTGGCCGGGGCGCGCGTGTCTTCGTCCTCGCGCCAGAGGGATCCCAGCCAGAACATCGACGCAATCACGACACCGAAGAAGATCCACCCGTAAACGAGGTGGTCGACTCCGACCGCAAGCGTGTTGTCGGAGTAGTGGCCGAGCAGCACGATCAAGTAGGCACGAAGCCAATTGGCGACGATCGGAACCAGGGTCGAGGCGAGCACGAAGGCGGCACGACGGAGCGCCGAGCGATACGTGAGGTACGCGTACAACGACCCGACCATGAACGAGGCAACGAGATAGCGGATGCCGCTGCATGCCTCGACCACCGACCACGTGCCCGACGGAATGACGAAGCTGTTGCCCTCGCGCAATACGGGGATTCCGGTCATCCGCAGTGCCGCGATCGTAAAGTCGGCCGTCCACGACATGAGCGTCGGTATCATGAATTCGCCGATCGGCACGGCGAAGAGGAGGAACCCGAGCGGAAAGGCGACCGCGCCGGCGATCCGAAACCCGAGCATGCACACGAGGGCCGACTGCACCATCAAGACGAGACCCAGGTGCTCGAGACTCGCCACGGCCGCCAGGTCGCCGACGAACCAGACCAGGCCCGCCAGCGCAAGGGCGAGGAGCATGCTCCACGCCGGCTTTGCCTCGGTCAGTGGGATGCGCCCGCGATCACGCCATGCGAGCCACAGGGCTATGGGTACGACTACCCACCCGTGCTTGAACGTCTCCGACCCGGACCAGGTTCTCACGAGCGACTGCACGGTGCCCCAGTACAGGGTGAGGATGATCACGACGGCGGCGAGCGCTGCCGGCAGCGGACGAGCCGCGACGAGCTCGGGGCGAGCAACCCGCGTCTCGCCGGCAGGTGATGCGCGCTGCATCGACTAGCGCTTCAGTTAACCGATCGCGTTCAAGTTCAAGTGATCTGCAACGCGATGTTCCGCGATCGGAGCCTGACGGGTTGTGCGTTCATATGCTGCGACGCCTTTCAGGATGCGTTGTGGGAGTACGTCGAGCGAAGCGACGCGGGTGTAGCGCAGAAGATACCGGGACATTGCGGAAACCACGCTTTCCGCCAGTTCAGCCAGCCTCGGTGGCTTGGCATGTGGACATAGTCGAGGGGTACAGTTGGAGTGCTGCGCGTCGAACTTCAGCGCTGGCCGCACGGCCCGTCGCGACACGTCGCGCCCCCGGAAGAATGCCGGGGGCGACATGGCCTGCTCGGGGAATCAAGGCAGCTACTCTCTTGCAACGCCACATCAGCTGCATCCCCCCGCAGCGAGGGCAAGGCGCGGGGCGGCCCGGAGCGGGCGACACCCGGGCAGATCGAGTTCCTCGACGGATGGTGCCTCAAGCACACGATCGTATGCTTCGAGAAGCACCTCCCAGTTGTACTCCTCGGTCACGCGCGTCCTCGCGCTTTGCCCCATTTCTCGGGCACGTTTCGAGGCAAGCAGCGCGATCGTCTTTTGCACAAACTCGGATTGCGCTGTCGCCGCCTCAACGTCGCGGCCGAGCTCTGCGCGTATGCCGGTAAGTGCCTCCGACGAGGCAAGCACGACGCATCCCATCGCCATCGCCTCGAGGACCTTGTTCTGGATGCCGCGCGCGAGGCGCAGCGGCGCGACGAAGAGCGCCGCGTGCTGGAGGTAGGGGCGGACGTCGTCAACACGTCCGGTGACCGTGACGAAGGGCAGCATGGCGAGCGCGCGCACCGGGGCGCTTGGGTTCATGCCGACGATCCAGAACCGCGCGCGCGGCCGCTCAGCGCGGACAGCCGGCATGATGTCCCGCGCGAACCACGACACAGCATCGACGTTGGGCCAGTAGTCCATTGCCCCCGTGAAGACTATCGCCTCCTCGTCGTCGCCGAACGGGCTCTGGCGGTCGGGCGCAGCGGAGAAGAAGTCAGCATCGACGCCGTTCGGGATGCCGAAAACCTTGTGGGCCGCCCCGGGCTCGTGCTCGAGGAGCAGGTCCGCTTCGGCCACGGTGTGGAACAGGCTCGCATCGGAGGCGCGCACAATCCGACGCTCGAATGCTAGCAGTCGCCGGCCTTCGCGCGCGTAGATCCACGACATAGGCCAGCGGCGCTCCTCCGCGTATTGATCCCACTTGAGGGAGTCGACATCGCCGATGTCGAGGACGACTCGCTGTCCTTCCCTATCGACCAGGTACTGCGCCATTGCAGAGGAATACCCGAAACACTTGCGCACACCAAACGAGCGGATGCTCGTATCGATCCACTTCCGTAAACCGGGATCGCGGTAGTAGGTGATGCTCAGGGGCTCGCCGCTCAGCAGGCCGCGAAGGCTCGCGACGCGGCGCGCGAGCGGTGAGATGCGCACGAAGTGGGCATCGGCACACCAACCGCGAACCGTCGCCGCGTGCGCCTCGTCTGCGGGATCGTCGATGAACGTACCGAGAACAATCCGGTACCGGCGCGCGAGATGTCTGAGCGTGTGATAACTGTGGATCTTGTCGCCCTTGTTGGGCGGGTAGGGGATGCGATGGCAGAGAAAGAGCAGCGGCTCCATGACCGCCCGCTCAACCGAGATTGCGGACGATATGGGGCCCAAGAGCGTTGGCAACGCCGCGCGGCAGCTTTTTCCAGAGCGCGATGAACGCGCGATACTTGGGGTTCAAGGGATTGTTGTCGGGAACGAGTTGCCGCCGCACAAGCGCGTATTCATAGGCGAGTGTCGTCGGCTCGAAACCCCAGTTTCGCTTGAACTCGTAGGAGCCGGTGCCGCGCTTGCTTCGCCCGTAGTCGAACAACTTGACGCCTCGCAGACAAGCGCGCCGCATGAGTTCCCAGTACTTGAAGTCGTTGGCCGCAAGGTCGCGGGCGGTGACATCGTCCCCAGCGTAGTAGGGCAGGACCTCGTCCCGGAAGTAGAAGGTGAGCACGCTCGACACAGGTTTACCGTCTGCCGAGAGCACTGTCAGTACCTCGACGTCCTTGCCAAAGGCGCGCCTCAGCGCAGCGAAGTACCGCTTCGGCAGTGCGGGGGTACCGTGCCGATGGACGTTGTCGGCGTAGAGGGTGAAGAAGCGTTCATTGTCCGGATCCACCTCGCTGCGCAGGCCGCGCTGAATGCCCTTGCGCACCATCGCGCGCTGCTTGCGGGGTATCGCAAGCAAGTTCGCCTCGACGTCGGGAAGGATCGGCTTGCGGAAGGTCACGTAGAGCTCCTGCCGCGGCCAGTCCGGCCGCCGCGGCCGGACGTTGCGTAGCTCGAGGTGCGACACGCCCAGGCGGCTTGAGAGCGACAAGGCTGCCTCGTGCAAGGCACTCAACGCGTCGGCGTCGTTTGCAGCCGCGCCCCCGTAGACGCAGAACGGCAGGGACGCTAGCGAGTGCCCGAACAACAGGCTGTTCACCTCGGCGAGCGGCAGGATGCCGACGATTTCGCCGCCCCGCTCGCACAGCAGGTAGAAGGTGCGATGCCGGAAGGTGCCTTCGATGATGTCCTTCCACCCGAAGCGGTGAAAGAAGGTAGCGTCGGGGCAGCGCTCGACGAAGTCGTCCCATGCCGAGCGGTCGCCCGCTTGGGCTTCGCGCACGGAGACGGGCCGACGCACCATTTCGATCTCGCCTGCGCCGAAGTTCATGGCCGCGCGGACAGGAACACCTCGTCTACGCGCCCCCAGCGGAAATCGCGCAGCAGCCGGTTGAGCTTGCGCTCCATCCGACCCAGATTCACGTAGTGCCGGAAGCGGGTGCGGGCGTCGACGCCCGCGATTCGTGGCTGCTCGGGGTCGATCTCCCAAGGATGGAAGTAGAAAATGGCAGGGCGCTGGTCGCTCGCGTTCACCTGCCGGATGAACCAGCGGCATACCGGGTACGGCAGGAGCCGGAAATAGCCGCCCCCGCCGGCCGGCACGTTGCGATCGAGCACGCGTGCGGTGGTGATCGGGAATTCGAGAAGCGCCTCTCGCGTCCGATAGGGGAAGCGCGGCGCGTCGGGTACCCCGTAGTGATCGTGGCGAACGGGATAGATGCTCGAGCTGTAGCGGTAACCCGCTTCGACGAGGCAGTCGAACGCCCAGTCGTTCGCGGGGCCGATGGAAAAGCTTGGTGCGCGGTAGCCGTGCACTGCACGCCCCCCAATGTCTTCCAGCAGCGCCTTAGCGCGCGTCACGTCGGCAAGGAAGGCCGAGCGATCGAGTTCGGTAGCGCGTGCGTGACCGTAGCCGTGGCTCGCGAGTTCGTGGCCGGCACCGACGATGCGCCGCATGAGCGCCGGATAGCGCTCGGCGATCCATCCCAGCGAGAAGAACGTCGCCTTGGCGCCATGCTGCTCGAGCATGGCGATGATCAGGTCCACGTTCCGCTCGACCCGGCAAGGCAGGCGGTCCCAGTCCGCACGCCGCACATAGGGCGCAAAGGCGGAGACCTGGAAGTAGTCCTCCACGTCCACCGTCAGGGCGTTCACGAGCAGCGCCGGCTGCGCCCGGCAGCCTTCGCTCGAAGTGAACGCGGATAACGACTGCTGCATCACCCTGTCGCCTTGTCCCGGGATTTCTCCTGCCGGTCGCGGTGCAGGATCTGGTGCAACAGATCGATCGTCGCGCTCATAGTTCGTTCCAGCCGCCCGAGCCGGTCCTCCAGGCCGACCACAGCTTCCCCCGAAAGCGCAGCCTCGTTGCCTGCAATTGGGGGGGCATCGGCACCGGGCGGGATGGGGCCGATGGCGCCGGGGCCGAGCTCCTGCCGCATCTCGTTGGCGACCGCCTCGACGTCCGCGGCCCGTATGACGTGTTTCTCCGCGAGGTAGGACGCGAGCAGGACGCGATTGCAGAGCGTGTTGATTCGCCGGGGGATGCCCGCGGACACCGAGAACGCGGCGTCGAACGCCTCGGGCTCGAAGCGCGGGTCCTCCTTCCACCCCACGTGGCGGAGCCGATGCTCGATGTAGGCCTGCGTCTCCCCGCCGTCCATCGGACCAAGGTGGTAGGAGGCGATGACACGTTGACGCAGCTGCTGCATCTGGGGACTGCGCATGAGGTGTCGCAGCTCCGGCTGCCCGACGAGGAAGCTCTGCAGCAGCGCGTGCTCGCCGAGCTGGAAGTTCGAGAGCATGCGCAGCTCCTCGACGGCACGCGGTGTAAGGTTCTGCGCCTCGTCGACGATCAGCAGCGCGCGCTTGCTCTCCGTGACCAGTGAGCAGAGGAATGCCTCCAGCGTCGCGAGCAGCTCCGCCTTGTCCACCGACTTGATGGGCAGGCCAAAGGCCGCCGCGACGGCGCGCAGCATGTCGTCGGCGTCCAACTGTGTGCTCACCAGTTGCGCCGCCACGACCTTGTTGCGGTCGAGCTGCTCCAGAAGGCTGCGGACGATGGTCGTCTTGCCAGCACCGATCTCGCCCGTAATGACGATGAAGCCCTCACTCTGGTAGAGGCCGTACTGGAGATAGGCGAAGGCCCGCTTGTGGCCTCGGCTCCCGAAAAAGAACGCGGGATCCGGGTTGAGCTGGAACGGCTTTCCGGTGAGGCCGTAGAAGGACTCGTACATGGATGACGCCTAGAAGCTGTGATTGATGCCAGCGAAGATGGCGACCTCGTTGGCACGGGTCGCGGCGAAAGGCGCGAAGGGGCTCGAGACGTCGTTTCGAAATAGCTGGTATCGAGCGCCGATGACGCCTGTCGTCCTTGGCCCGAGCTCATTGCTGAGCGCGCCCCGCAGGGTGAAGGTGTTCGACGAACCTGACAGCGGCTGCTCGTAGGAAGTGTCGAAGTAGCTCACGCTGCCCGCCAGCGAAAGTTGGGGCGCAAGCAGGTGGGTCACGGTCACCACCCCGCCGACCTGCGTGTTGTTCTGCTGGGCCAGAGCGCTCGGCGGCAACGCCACGCCGGTCGCCGTGATCGGTTCTTGACGGTAGCGAAAGATGTTCAAGCTCGCTGTATTGCGCGCGCCGATGAGGGTGAAGACGGCGGATGCCTGTTCGAAGACGAGCAGCTGGGGGGAGAACAGCGTGACCGGGCTCGTGGTCTGCGCCGGCAGGCCGCGCGAGGTGATCAGTTGTTCGATGAACTGCGTACGGGCCGCCGCGTCCGGGATCCGGGGGGTGAAGATCGTGTCGAGCAGCGACGCAGTGGTCGCTCCCCCCGGCAGCGAAGCGAGTTGCTGCGGAAAGCTGGTGGCGTTGCGCGTCAGAAAGAAGTTGAAGGCGCTCAGGGGCCCGCGTTGCTGGAAGCTCACCAAGTACGACGAGCCGAAGAATCGGTGCTCCCAGTTCCCTATGACGCTGGTGCGCGGACTGGGCCGCCACGTCAGGCCAGCGCCGTAGATGCTGCCAGTGTACTGCCCACCTTCGCCGCTGAAATAGTTGTTGTCCTCCCAGCCGCCGGACGCCGAAAGCTGCACGCTCTCGTTGACATTGTAGAACAGCCTCGCGCGGGCGACCTGGGTGACGAAGTTCGCGCTCTGACCGGTGAAGTCGACCTGGTTGCGGTCGTATTCGAGCGACCAGCCCCCGGGATTCACTGGGCTCGCGAGCCGGGCATAGAGCCGATTCAGGTAACTGTTGCCCGTCGGCGTGGAGAAGCTCAGCACCGTCGTGGGTGCGCCACTCAGCGTCGTCCAGACGTTGTCGTTACGCACCAGGTAGCTGACGTTGTTCCACAAGGTGCCTTGAACGTAGGGACTTACGCGGTAGCTGTAGTAGGTGTACTGGTTCTGGGGTGCGACTCCGCTTGCCGTGCTGACCGGGCCGAGCGGGCTGTAGAAAGTGCGGTTGGCAAGGATGGCGCCGTCGACGAAAAAGAACCGCTGGACCAACTCGGCGTTGCCTAGCAAGTTGACCGCCGGTGCAATCCTGCTATAAGCGTTTGTGTTAGGAACGTACTGGAACCAGCTCGCCGCCACTTGCCCACTTAAGTTGACCCGCGCGCCACGCTCACTGAAGCGCACGCCGGGCGTGACCTGGCTGATGAGCCCGCCTTGACCATTTGGCGTCAGCGTGAAGTTGCTGGACAAAGTTTCGAGAACGTTCACGAAGGGGATGATTCGCCTCGTGGGCGCGCCCGTGGACTGCGGTTGCGAAACGCCGAACGCGGGCGCGACAGGCAAGCTCGACCCGATACCGAGCCCGAAACCGCCAGGGGCTCCTATCGGCGAAGGAAACCCGGCAGGTGCGCCGGTGCCAGGGCCGAGCGCGCCCGGCACCCCCGGCACGAACGGACCGAAGCCCTGAGCGAGCGCCGTCGGGCCGTGCACCGACAGCGACAACAGGGCGAGTCCTGCCAGGGCAGCTGCGGGGTGGCGAACTCGCGCCGGTCGTGATGCACGCATACTAGCGGCTGACCGCAGCGCAGCGCTTAACCCTGCGCAGATCGACTGGCGCGATAGTAGTAGCCCCCGTAGTAGGCGCCCATCTCGGACTGCCGCCTCTTGTTGAGCACCATCGATACCACCGGGCACGCCTTGATCGTATCCATTGCATCAAGGAGCGCGGCATGAGTCGTCTTCTCCGCCTCCACGACCATTACGATCTGGCCCATATGGCGGGCAAGGACTCGCGACTCGGTGGTCGCGAGCAAAGGCGGCGCGTCGAAAATGACGATACGCTCCGGGTAGCGCGTGGCGAGTTCGTCGACGAGGCGCATCATGCCGTCGCTCGCGATGAGCTCGGTAGCCCGCGAATAGGGCGAGCCGGCCGGCAGCAGCGAGAGCTTCTCCACGTTTGTGCGGAGCATCACTTCCGAGAGTTCGAGCGACGGATCGAGCAGCAGGTCCGTGAGCCCTCGCGACTCCGTGACGCCCAGCTGGGCCATCACGCTTGAGCGCGTGGCGTCGGCGTCGATGAGGAGGACCGTGCGGTCGAGCTCGAGCGCCATGCTCATCGCGAGGTTCACCGAGGTGAAGGTCTTGCCTTCCCCGGGGACGGCGCTCGTGATCATTATGAGGTTGGCGTTTTCGATCGGCGCCGCCGACCGCCCCTCGATGTTGTCCAGCAGTGGCCGCTTGATCACCCGAAACTCGGTGGCGATCTGTGTGGTGGGCTCGTCCGGGGTGACAAAGCCGGCGGCGCGAAGCCGCACGAGATCGACGTTCACGAGGCGCGAGCGGGATGCTGGCGCAGGCGGTGGAGCGGGCGATTTCACCCGCGAGCCGGTCCCTCCCGCAGCCGCCACCGGGGCGCCGCCGGCGCTTGCCGTCTCAGAGGCGCCTTCCGTGACCTCGACCCCCGCCTTGCGGAGCTGCTCAAGCCGTTTCGCGGCTTCTTCGATCAGGCTCATTGTGATTCGGCCTCTTCAGGCGGCGGTGCGTGTTGCGTGCAGTCCGACCCAGGTGAGCCAGCCGCTGTAAAGCACGACGAGCGCGAGCAGTCCTGCACCGAACGCGATCGCGTTGCGGCGACTCTGCGCCACGATTTGCGGCGATGGCAGTAGGGTGACGCTGCCCAGCACTGGCCGCCCCGCGACCTCGCGCAGGCTGCGACTGTCGTGGAAGACGGGACGCATCTGGCTCAAGACGAAGCTCGCCAGGATGCCGCTCGCCAAAGAACCAAGAAGCACGAGCGGCAGCAGCAGCGCGCGGTTGGGCGTGACCGGCTTGTCGGTCGCCCGCGGCGGATCGATAAGGCGGAAGTCGGCTCCGCCTCCGGCGCTGTCGAGGTCGCCCGACAACGATGCCGATTCACGTCTCGCGACCAGGCTCTCGTACTGCCGTTTCTGGACGTCGTAGTCACGGTTGAGCTGCGACAACTCCGCCTCGAGTTGCGGCTGCATCCGGGACGCCTGCCGCATTCTGTCGAAACGCGCCTCCAGTTCCCTCACCCGCGCCGAGAGCGAGGCAACGTTCGCCTCCGCCTCGGCCAAGGACACCTTGAGCTGCTGATACACCGGGTTGGTGTTGAGGTTGATGGGCCCACCCTTCCTTCCTTGCGACGCCTGCGCCCGTGTCGCAAGCTCTTCTTTCTTCTCCTCCTCGAGCTGAGCGATCACCCGCTTGGTGCCGACGACGTCCGGGTGCTCGTCGGTGTATTGGCGCCGCAGTTCGTCGAGCTGCTTCTTCAGTCCGGCGATGCGCACGTCGATCTCCGGTAGCGGAGTGCGCGCGGCCGTGGTGGCGGCATCGTCATCTAGAAGGAACACCGGCTCCTCGCCGGCCAGTTCGCGCTTCAGCGCGTCGCGCGACTGCTCCGCAGCCCGTAACTCGAGGCGGGCGCTGTTCAGGTCCTCGGTCAGGGTGCCGACGCGCGAGAAGAAGTCCTGTCCCTCCGGACCGATGGCGGCGAGGTTGCGCAGCTTGAACTCCTTGAGCCGGTTCTCGGCTTCCTCGAGCTTTTTCTCGTAGATCCTGATCTGATCATCGATGAAGCGCTTCGCCTGGTCAGTGTCTCTCCGCTTGTCGCCGAGGCTGGAGTCCACGAAGATCGAAACGAGGGACTGCACGACCTTCTTCGCTCGCTCGGGACTGCTGTCGCGATAGCTCAGCGTGTACAGGTTGTCCCGGCCCACCGAAGCGATGGAAACATTCTTGACGAGCTGATCCACGATCGCACTCTTCCCGACGTCGTCCGTTGCGCCGAGGTCGAGATCGCTCATGCGCATGAGCTTTTCGATGTTGGGACGACTGATCAGCGTCCGGCTCAGGATCTGCAACTGCTGGTTGAGGTCGGGCTGTACCGCGAGCCCCGAGAGGAGGGGGCGCAGAACCGACTCCGTATCCACGTACACGCGCGCGCTTGCCTCGTACTTGTCCGGGATGCGAGACACTGCAACGGCTCCCGCGATCGCTACCGCCCACGCTACAGCAAGCCCGAGCCAGCGGCCGTGCCAGATGCCGCGCAAATAGGTCAACAGCGTGCGGAGGAGCTCATCCATGGTTCATGACTCGGAAGGCTGCGGCGAGTGCCGCGATTGAGTTGGACGGCGCGAATCTGCGCGAGAGTCGTGACGCTGGGCGAGCGATCAAAACCAGCTCTGCGGGATGATGATGATGTCGCCGGGTTTCACGTCGACGTTTGCGGAGATATCCCCCCGCTTCACAAGATCCCGGAGGCGGACACTATAGGACTTGCCGCCCTCGGAGGTGCGAAAGAGTGTTGCACGGTTGCCATCGGCGAAGTCCGTAAGTCCCCCTACCGCAATCATGACGTCGAGCATCGTCATGTTCTGTCGATAGGCGAGAACCTGCGGCTTCGCAGCTTCGCCGACCACGCGGATCTGCTGATCGTACGGTCCCGCGAACTGCGTGACGATGACGGTTACCACCGGGTCGCGGATGTACTTCGACAGCGCCTTCTCGATGTCTCGCGCCAGGGTAGAAGCATCCTTGCCGAGCGCGGGAAGATCCTCGACCAGCGGCGTGCTGATGCGGCCGTCCGGCCGAACGGGGACCGAGAGAGAGAGCTCGGGGTTGCGCCAGACGATGATGTTGACGGTGTCCAGCGGGCCGATCACGTACTTGTAATCTTCGGTCGCCGCGAACTGCGGAGCCGGAGGATAGCGACCCGGCAACGAGGTGCAGCCCAAAGCCAGAATCGCCAGGGCCGACGCCCCCGCGAATCCAACGAGTCGGCGCCAGTTCTCGGAAGTCGAGTCGATGCGCATGACTAAGTTCTCCCTTGAGGCCTCCCGGCGCCCGCTGAATGAGGTTCTGTCCGGCCGGGAGTTAATTCCGCGATTCTAAACGGCGAGGACGCGCCAACATGCTGCAGAAGCACACCCGAGACGGAAAGATGGCTGCGAATGCGTGAGGATGTGACAGTCTTTCACTGCCGGTCCAACATCCGACGACGAAGGCACTAAGGGGGAGCCAGGCCACCGTCGATTCGCCCGCAGGGCGGATTTCTTCGGGATTAGTGTCGGCCCGCAGCGACGGTTTATATTGTTGCAAACGGTTGCGAGTCGTCCAAGTCACTGATTTTCAATGCCACACGCGAGTGGCATTACCCTTGCTGTAGGGCCTGTCCTGTGGGTTCAACCCAGGGAGAGAGTCATTGACGTCCAATATGGTCGCAGGGCCCGCCATCGCGAACCGACAGGAGCTCGGCACGCAGTTTCGCCAGCAGCCACTCGAGCCGGCGCGCAGCGACCGACCTGCGCCGCGGAGTGGGACGCGCGAGGCAGTGACTCACCCGCTCATAACCACCTTCTTCAACCACGTCCACACGCGGGTCGCGACGACGCTTCACGAACTCGAGGCCGCGGCCGAACTGGTGCGCCGACGGTACTCCTGGCGAGGTTACGATTGCGCTCACATCGGGGGGGAGACCGATGAACTCACTCTCATGACGAGCGATCGGGACAAGCCCGCCGGAACGCTGACCCTCCGCCCGGATGGAGAGATCGGCTTGCAGGCGGACGTCGGCTTTCGGCGTGAATTGGATGCCGCTCGGCGCCAGGGCCACCGCTTGGGAGAGGTCACACGCCTAGCGGTGGAAGCGGAATCGGACAGCAAGGCTGTCCTAGCGTCGCTCTTCTACGTCGGGCAGTGGATATTCCGCTTTCACAACGGCGTCACTCGCGTGGTAATCGAGGTGAATCCGCGGCACGTCGTCTTCTATCGCCGCGCACTCGGCTTCGCCCTCGCCTCCGGAGAGCGGACTTGCGAACGCGTTGGTGCGCCAGCCGTACTCCTGTCCGCACCCATCGACGTGATCAGCCAACGCGCGGCCGCGTTCCGCGACCGAGTGCTGACGTCCGTCGCGCCCGCTCCGGTCTAGACGACCGGCTCAGGCCGCTACATCCAGGTTTCGCAGCCGACCACTGATGCCCGCCGCGTCCTTGGCGTTGAAGAAGTAGGGAAACATGAGGCGGGTGGTGTTGGCGAGTTCCGGCCTCCCCCCGTACTTCGCGATCTGACTCGGCACTCGAGAGAAGTCGAGCCTCAGAAGGATCGCTGGGGCGTTGACCACCGGGTTCAGCCTTTCCTCGCCGCAAGGCTCGAACATGAGCGCACGGCGATAGAACCCGGCATGACGCGGGTTCACTTCGATCACCGCGTAGTCGTGGCCGCGGATCTCGTACGCGAACATATAGGCCGTGTGGAAGAGGCCGGCAAGGACGACCTTCGAGATCGCCTTTGTGTCCACGGCGAGGCGGGTGAACTCGCACAAGCGCGCCCGCATCGCGCGCAGCGTTTGGAGTTCGTTGCCGTACAGCCGGTCGGCGGACAGCCCGACCTGAGAGTCCAGGCGGATGCTTACCGTTCCCACGACCTGACCTTCATCATAGGCGACGAAGGTAAAGAAGTTCGGATCGGGCGGCTTGGCGTGGACGTTGTACCCGCGCCAAGCGTAGCGACGCTCGACGAGATGCCCCGCGCCTTCCTGGACATCCCTCGTGCCGGCAATGCGGATCTTGAAGACCCCCGGTTCGCTGCCGGGATCGCCCTGCTCGGGGTCGAGCCCCTCGACGGTGAAGTTACGCAGTCGAAGCGCAACGTCGTCGAACACCGTCCAGCCCGACGACGTCATCCCGCGTGACGGTCGGTCGCCTTCCCGCTTCAGCACCCTCGCCAGCAGTGCCCGCGCGGATTCCTTCATGGCCAAGACGGCTGTTCCCTGGGCTGCGTGTCCGTAAGCCGCGCTCGCGGAGAGCGGGTCACGCCTGGACTCTACTGCCCTCGTCCCGGTGTCCGAGCGGCTATCGTTCGCGCATAGTGGAATAGGTCGGCTTCTTCCACGAGGACACCCTCTAGCGGCACTGCGCCAGGGCGGTGACGATCGGCGTACGAGCCACTCTGTGCGCCGGACGGAGCCCGGCGAGGAAGGTCGCCCCCACGCCGACCACCGCGGCTTGCAGGAAGAGCCCGGGGACGAGCCTGATTCCCGCCACGTAGCCCACGTTCGAGTTCGGGGGCGGCGGCATGTCGATGCCGATCGTCGAGATCAGCATGGACACGAGCGTACCGACGGCAAGGCCGAGCACGGTGCCCGCGACGCCCATCATGGCGACCTCCGACGCCACGAGCAGGAAGACATGCCGGTCGGTGTTGCCGAGCGCCCGCATCGTGCCGAACTCCCCCTGTCGCTCAAGCACCGCCATGCTCACGGCATTGTTCACGCCCAGTGCCACCATGAGGAGGATGATCGCGGCCAGCACCGCGAATTGACGGTCGTAGAGGAGGACCGTGTTCCGGTAGAAGTCGTTGAGCTGCTCCCAGGTTCGTGTGCACAGGTTACGCCGCGTGACCGACGGACCCGCCGCCGCCACGGCACGCGCGAGCTCGGCGTCCTCGCCGAGCAGCAGCACCACCGTGTTGGCGTCCTCCGTCGCGAGCAGCTCCTGCGCGGCGATGAGGCCGATCTTGAGTGCGCGCGCGTCGTAGTCCCGGGAAAAGCTGCGGAACACTCCGCGTACCTCCAGATCGATGGTGTTCATGGCGCCGCCGACCGTCGAGGCAACGAGCGTCAGCCTCGCACCGGGTCTTGCGTCGAGCGTTCTGGCCAGCCCTTCTCCGAGCCACGCGCCGTTGGTATCCGCCGGCGTGAGGGGGGTGCCCGCGAGGAGCGTGATGGAGCGCATGAACCGCTGCTCGACTTCGGCCTCGATGCCTTCGCCCAGCACGGGCGCGTCCCTGGCGCCGTTCCCCAGCAAGCCGGTGAAGGTGAGGCGTGCGGACACGGCCTCGACGCCAGGGAGCTGCTGCAGCTCGCGCTTGAGTGCCGCGACGTCCGGGATCCGGTGTTTCTCGGGCGATCGCGAGCCAGAGTTGAAGAGCGCCTCCTGAGCAACCTGGAGATGGCCTGACTGCGAGCGCACGATCGTCTCGCCCAGTTGCCGGTACAGATCCTGGACGAAGCCACCGGTGACCAGGAGCGCCGCCACGCCGAAGCTGACGACAAGCAGCACCATCGCGCTTCTCTGGCGATGGCGTACGACGTTGAGCAGGGCGAGTCGCGGCAGACGCAAGAAGCTGGCTCCGAGCTATCGACCCGACCTGATCGCCGTCACGATCTCGGTGCGCGAGGCCTTGGCCGCCGGAACGATGCCCGCCACGACGGCGGTACCGACAGCGAGCGCAACCGCCTCGGCCACGAGATGCGGGGTGACGAGTATCCGGCCCAGATAGGCCTGGGACTGACCCGGCGGCGGAGGCATGGGGATGCCGACAGACGAAACGGCTTGAGCCAGGAGCACCCCCAGCGGGGCGCCGAGGGCAACGCCGACAAGACCGAGCAACGCCGCCTCCAAGGAGAACTGCGCGAGGATCGCACGCGACGTCGCGCCCAGCGCCATGCATGTCCCAATTTCGGACCTACGCTCCATGACCGCCATCAGCAGCGAGTTGGCGATCATCAGCATGACGACAAGCGCGATCACCGTGTTCACCACGGCCATCTGCCGCGAAAGCAGCAACACGGTCTTCTTGTAGAAGTCAGCGCGCTCGTGCCATGGCACGAAATCGAACCGACCGCCGAACTTCTCGCGAAGCTTCGCCGTCATGTTTTCGGTGTCGGACGTCTCATCGAGCACGACCAGCCACGACTGCGCGCCGCTTCGACGCAACAGCCCGCCCGCCGTATCGATCGGAATCCGAATGGCGGCATCGTCGTATGCTTTGCTGATGGTTCGCATCAACCCCTGGACCCGCACCTCGATCGCGTTGACGCTCCCCGAGCCGGTACTCACGAGGAGAACCAGGGAGTCGCCCACTCCGACACCGAGATTGGCTGCGAGCCCTTCGCCGAGCAAGGCTCCGCTTGGATCGTGTGCAGAAAGCGGCTCCCCCTTGACGACCACCGAAGTGAAGCCGGCCTCGCCGTCCGGGTCCACGCCTTCGCCGAGGAACGACACGGTAACGTCCTCGTGGCTGGCCAATCCACCGAAACTGCGTCTCTGTGCCAGCGCCTTTACGCCGGGCTCGCTTCGCATCGCGGCCATTTCTGCCTGATCCGGGACGAGCAGCGCTTCCTCGCGAGCCGTTCGCTGTTCGGAACGGCGCTTCACCTCGATGTGGCCGAGCCCGGACTGGATGGTTCCTTCGCGGGTGGCCCAGTAGATCCATTGGATGAAACCTCCCGCGAGGATCGTCGCGATCACGCCGCAGGCGATGGCTGACACCGCGAACGCACTTCGGCGTCGATGCCGCGTGACGCTGCGTAGCGCGAGGACGACAGCCGCATGAAGATCGCTCACGTCGAGAGTCGCTACCGATTGAAAAGTCGTCAGTCGTGCGCGGGAGAGCCCGTTCGACCCGAGTATCGTTCCCGCAGATACCCCTCGAGCAGGACGTCCAGGTAGCTGCCTATCGAGGGCAAGACGATACCGCCTGCAGCAAGCTGGGAAAGCGTTGCACGGTTCTCGAACACCTGACGGGTCTGCAGGTAGTCGAGGAAGATCGGAAGCGTGCCGAACGCTTTCCGCTGCGGAACGGGCAGCGCCGCACCGCATCGGGCGAGTCGGGCCAGCACGGGAGCAGGCAGCACGCGCTGCGGTGGGACGCGCAGACCGTGCCCACGAAATGCCGCCCGCGCCGTCGTGCGGAGGTGTGCGAGAGACAGCGCGCCGCTCGGCCCGGCAGCGAGGTTCAACACGCGGCCGCTTGTCGCAGGCGTGGTGCTCGACCAGCACACGGCTCGGGCGACGAAGTCGACCGGAACCACGTCGACGTACCGGTCGGTCACGTCCGGTTGAAGTCCGAACGAACGCCGGCCCGTGATGAACTCGACGAGGTGATAGAAGATCTGGAACGACCGTGTCCTTCCTGTCTTCGAGTCGCCGACCACCATGCTGGGACGATGCACGGTCACCGGGAGTCCTTCGGCGACGGCGGCCTCCACACAGTCTTCGGCCTCCGCCTTGGAGTGCTCGTAGCTGTTGTGAAAGCGACGTGACTCGTGCAGCCACGTCTCCGGCAGGGGCTCGGCGCGGCGGCCCGCCACACCCACCGTGCTGACGAACTCGACCTTCCTCAGCGTACCGTGGCGATACGCCGCGTGCGCGAGAGCGAGCACGTTCCTGGCACCCTCGACCGCGGAACGTCTCGCTTCCGTCAATGGGAGGTTCATTCTCACGACCCCTGCCGCATGGACGATGTGGGTCGTTGCCTCCGCCTGGGTCGCATAGGTGCGGGCATCCAGGCCAAACCGAGGCGAGGCCATGTCTCCGACCAAGGGCCGGACGCGCATCGCGAGTTGCTCGGGGAGACGAAGGAAGGCCGCCAGCTGCTCGACCCGTCGCGCCGCGTGTGCGATGTCGGTTGCGCGTAGCAGGACATAGATCTCGACATCGTCGCGACGGAGCAGTTCGCCGACCACCGCCGCGCCGACAACGCCGGTAGCGCCTGTCACGAGATAGCGATTCATACGAACTGCACCTCGACCGGTTGGCCTGCCTCGATCGCCGCGAAGGCGCGACGCAGCGGGACCTCGAAGCGCCGGCCGATCGAGGCACGGCGCAGCTTCATGTTCACGGTCAGATCGCCGTCGTCGATGCTGAATCCGCGGGTCGCGACGATGATGGCCGCGGGACGCATGAACTCGGGCAAGGCCGCCAGGGCTTCGTCGACTTGCCGGCGCAGCCTATCCGCCTTTGCAGCATCTCCCCGCTCGCGCAGCGCGATGACGGCGACGGTGGCTTTGCGATTGGCGCCGAATACGACGGCTTGGTCGATGTCTTCGGCCTGCTGCATCGCCGCCTCCACTCGGGCGGGCGCGACCCATCGCCCTGAGGAGAGCTTGAAGACGTCGCGTTTGCGACCGGTCAGGGCAAGGTAGCCGTCGGCATCGATGCTGCCCAGGTCCCCCGTCGCCAAATCCTCTTTGTCGGGCCGACTGGCCGGCACCAGCTCTCCTGCCTCCAGGCGCAGCGTGTAAACGCCTCGTCCCTGCACAAGAACTTCGCCGTCGGCGCTCAGGCTGACCTCGTTCGCGGGGAGAGGCCTGCCTACGCTGCCCAAGCGCCGATCGGAGGGCGTGTTGAAAGCGATGGGCACAATGTTCTCGCTGACCCCATATGCCTCGAGAACCGGAAGGCCGAGGCTTTCGTACCAGTCGAGGAGCGGCGCGGGCATTGGGGCCGATCCGCTGACCAGGAACCGGCAGCGCCTGCCGAATGCGTTGCGCAGCGGTGACAGCGCGACCCGGTCGAGGAGCTTCGCCTCCACGGCCGCTATTCCCCCGGCCTCGCCCAACCTTCGGCGACGATTGGCGGCAAGGGCGCGGGATACCAGCCGAGTGACCGTCGAATGCGATTCGAGTCTTCGAGTTACCGCTCGGTTGACCTTCTCGAAGAACCTCGGGACACCGATCAGCATGTGAGGATTGATCTCGCGAACCCGTTCCATGATCGCCCTCGGATCCTCCACGACGTAAGTGGACGCACCGAACTGGATGGCGCACAAGTTCATGATCCTCTGGAAGAGGTTTGCGAGCGGCAGCCAGGCTACGAGGACCGATTCAGGGCCCAGTTCGGGAAACATCTCGGTGATCGAGCGTACGGCAAGCAGCACCTGCTCGTGACGATAGACCACAGCCTTCGGAGTAGCCGTCGTTCCCGACGAGAAGGCAACGAGGGCGGGATCTTCGGGACTTACCGATACCTCGCCTATTGGATCGCTTGGCGCGAACTGGTCCAGACCAACCGCGGGGACAATGTCGCTGCCGCTACTCCTCGCCAGGGAGAGCACGAGCTTCGCGCGTGTGAGGAACGGACGCGGGATGCGTGCGAGCACGGCGTCGTCTTCGACCACCAGCACCTCGGGCAGAACGTCCGACAGCACCGCGGTCATCGTGTCCGCCGGGTACTGCGGATCGATGCCGGCAACGACTGCGCCGAGCGATAGCGCTGCGAGTTGCGTGATTTCCCAGTCGAGGCAGGTACGCGCGACGATCGCCACGCGCGTGCCCCGGCCGGTGCCATGCAGACGCAGCCCTTGCGCACGGTGCGCGACTCGTTCGGCCAGATCGCGCCACGTGCACGGCTGCCAGATCTTGCTGCCTGCCGGCACGAAGTAAGCCGGAGCCGCCGGCGATACGCGAACGCGTCCGCCGAGTAGTTCCGGAACGGTCCTGGGAACGGACACTGCCGGCACGGCCCCTTCAGGCAAGCGGCGGATCGTAGGCGCCGAGCGGTTGGGTGATCCGCAACTCCTTCTCGGACAAGCCGAGCCACCTTAACTGCCGCGTCGTATTCGCCCCGAGCAGGAGCTTTCTCCGGATCATGAAGTCGACCACGGGGAACATGACACGCCACTGCGCGCGTCGCGCCTTGCCTTCCCGAATAAGCGAGCAGAACTCGGGAGCATACGGGTTGTAGCCGAATCGCTTGAGATCCGAGTACATCAGTAACCAGTTGATCGGGTAGTTGCTGTGCACCGGGCTCGCATGCGAGCGGCGCGCGACCAAGCCGAGCCGGTGTACCTCGCGCATCACCATTTCCTGGTCGTAATCCCAGGCGTGGAACGGAGCGAGGTATCTGGGGAACCGGGTGCCGCCGGGATAGCGCGCCGGGTTCCAGAAACGCCTCAGTTCGGCTGCGGTGAAGTGCCCCGAGCTCGCCAACGCGGGGGGCGTCCAGTCGGTCTCGCAAACGAGCTTGCGGGAGAACTCGTACTGCATGCGCTCCGGCTCCGGCTGACCCGGGGAGTACCCCGCGAGCACCAGCGGGATACCACGCTCGGTGGCCACCGCGAGGGCGTCGCCCTCGAACAATGGCGCGTAGACGTAGGACACCGTATAGACGGCGCCGCGGGCTTCCTGATTCCGGAGCAGGAAGGCGAAGAGCTTCCGATAGAAGGAATCCGAAGGACGGTAGACCAGGTGGTCGACACCGAGGCGGCGGACTGCGAGCTCAATACTCGTCCAGGCGACCTCCGGGATGTTCGCCGCTGTGGTGAAGGCGAGGACGTTCAAGCCGTATTCGACCTTCGCCCGGTGCAGCAGGTAAAGGCTATCCTTCCCGCCGCTCAGGCACACCAGCGCGTCGTAGGGCCCGCTGCTAGCCTTGGCCGAGCGCAGCGTGCGCTCCAGATCCTCTCGCCAGCGCTGCCGGTCGGATGTCGTGTCCTGCGAAGGGTGCCTGCAGAACGCGCACATGCCGCTGGCATCGATGTCGGATCCGGGAACGACGTGCGGAAGTAGGCATTTGCGACATCGCGGCATTCCATGGATGCTAGCGCACACGATCGGCTTTCGGCACCATAGTTGTTGACAGTGCATTCAAGAAACATCACGCGCGCTCGCCCCACTCGCTTCCGCGCGTGAGGAGCGCCCAAGCTGCGACGCGTACTCTTCGTTGGCGAACCAGTCACCCTCGCACACGTTGCGCGGCCGATTGCGCTCGCGCGTTTGCTGCCGCACACGACCCACTCGGTGGTCTTGGCGACGGGCGGCCACTACCGTCGTCTTGCGGAGACGGAGGGCATCGAGACACGCGAGTTGTACTCGATCGGGAGTTCCGCCTTTCTCCGCGCAGTCGCGAAAGGGCGGCCCGTGTTTCCCTTCCAGACGCTGCTCAGGTACGTCGAAGACGATCTGCGCACGATCGAAGCGGTGAGTCCCGACGTGGTGGTCGGCGACTTTCGCCTCTCGCTCGCGATCAGCGCCCGCCTCGCCGCAGTCCGGTATGTTGCGATCTCCAACGCCTATTGGAGTCGTCACGCAAAGCTGCGTGTCGAGGCTCCGGTGCACAAGGTCAGCCGGGTTTTCGGACCGGGTGTGGCGAACGCCGCCTTTCGTGCGATCCGCCCTCTTGTGTTCGCGCACCACAGCTTGCCGATGTATCGCGCCTGTCGCAGATACGGGCGTCCGACCCTCGGCTGGGACTTGCGGCAGGTATTCACGGAGTCCGACTTGACGCTGTTTGCCGACGTGCCCGAACTCGGACCCGTGATTCCGGCCGACGAGGCCTCCCGCTACCGTTTCCTGGGCCCGGTCACCTGGTCGGCGCACGCAGCCATGCCGGACGCAATCGCCGCTTCCGGAGCAGATACGCCGTTGGTCTACGTCAACCTCGGCAGCTCAGGCGATCCGCGGCTGCTCGAGGTGATCCTCGAGGCGCTGTCGCGCATCGACTGCCATGCGGCCATCGCGACAGCCGGCGCTTCGCTCGGGCGCAAGAGCAGCCCCCGGATCACGATCGCAGAGTTCCTTCCTGGCGAAGAGGTGACGCGCAAAGCTTCGCTGGTGATCTGCAACGGGGGCAGCATGACCTGTCACGAGGCGCTTCGTCATGGCGTACCCGTGCTCGCCATCCCTGCGAATCTCGATCAATTCCTGAACGTGGCGCATCTTCAACCTACCGGTGCGCTGCGCGCGCTGCGCCCGGAGCATCTCTCGACCGAGAGGGCGCACAAGCTCGTTCAAGTAATGCTTGCGGACGACGAAGTGCGAAACGCCGCCAAAGCAGCGGCCACGCTGTTCAACCGGGGCGGAGGCACCGAGCGCCTCATCGCGGCCCTGCAGTGAGGCATCGTGCAAGCAAGATCCTCTAAAGACAACGAGTCGCGATCCAGCGTGCCCGGCCGCACGGAGATGGACGAACGGGCGGCGTGCGATCTGTGCGGCCGGGGCACTTTCGCCGAGGCGACCGATATCGGACGCGTGCGTTCCAACGTGCGCGAGTTCCGCGACGAGACGTTCACGGTGTGGCGATGCAACGCCTGCGGCTCCATCCATTCGCTGGAGCAGATCGACTACGCCCGGTACTACGCGAACTACCCGCTGCAGCGGCAGAAGCTGGACTGGTTCGCGCGCACCCTCTTCGCGTCGCGATTGCGGATCCTCCTCCGCGCCGGCTTTGAGCGACACCACAGTCTCCTCGACTACGGCTGCGGCAACGGCGCCTTCGTGCGCTTCCTGATCGAGCGTGGGTATCGCCTCGCAGTCGGCTACGACCCGTACTCGCAGGGCAACTGCGACCGTTCGGTCCTGGATCGGCCTTACGATTTCGTGGCCGCACAGGACGTCATCGAGCACGTTCCCGATCCGAAAGCACTGGTGTGTGATCTCTCGCGCCTCGTCGCGCGACCAGGGGGCGTCCTCGCCCTAGGGACGCCCAACGCGGATCACATCGACTTGCACCGCGGGCTAGACGCGGTCGGGCAACTCCATCAGCCCCACCACCGGCACATCTTCTCGGAGAAGCAGTTGCGCGCGGTCGTCGAAGAGGCGCGGTTACGGGTCGACCGTGTGTTCCGGCGATTCTACGTCGACACACCGCTCCCCTTTGCGAACTCGCGCTTCCTGTTCAGGTACATGGAGGCGATCGACGGCACGGTCGATGCGGGCTTCGATCCGATCGCGCTGCGCCGCGTCCTCACCTCACCGAGGCTGCTCTTCTTCGGGCTCCTTGGAGGATGGCTTCCACCGAAGAAGGACATGCTCGTCATCGCTCGCGCCATTCCCGATCATGTACCGGAAACGAAAACGGGGGCTTAAGCCCCCGTTTTCGGGCGCATCGAATCGCTTTACTTCTTCCGGCTGCGGAGACCGAAGCCGGCTAGCAGTATGCCGAGGCCAGCCAAGGTCAACGAGCCCGGTTCCGGTATCGCACGGGAGGTGAAATCGGTGTTGCCGTCCGCGCGGAACTGGAGCGCGCCTTCCGGAATCAGACCGCCCGACGCTCCGCCGGCTCCTGGCAGGTTGCTCGCGAAGATGAACGAGGGACCGGCCGTCGATCCGAACTGCAGCGTGAAGGTCGAGATGGACGCCAGCAACGCCGGATTGATGTAGGTCGTGTCCGTGAAGTCCACGGTGCCGTTGAACGTGAACACCCCTGCGCCGCCCGTCGGCGGCGGCCCGCCGGTGGCCGTAAAGTTACCAGCGAAGCCTGGGATGATCGAACCGGTGATGATCGGCACGCCATCCGTGATACCTGCGCCCGTGACGAGATCGGCGTCGGCGGTGGTATCAAAGTAGATCGTGTACGTGCCTCCGGTTGCGAAGAAGTTCGCGCTCAAGCAGCCGCCGGGCACTGGGTTAATGCAAACGCTAGTCTCGGAGATATTCGCGAGGAGAGTGTACTCGTACGTACCTCCCGTCGGCGGTACCAGATTGGGCAGAGCGAAAGTCTGCTGCGCGGTATCGTACACACCGACCGCATTGCCCCAGTAGGTGCTCTGAATATCACCACCGATCACGCCGGTCGAAACCGCTTGGCCTGCGGGGTTCCAGTCGAATCCACCAAAGGGAGAGCGCGGTCCGTCCGGGGTCTGGATTACTGCGGAGAAAGCCGAGGAGCCGAAGCCTAGGGAAGCGAGGCCGAGCGCGCCCGCCAACACGGATTTCGTCAGAACTGCTCGCATTGGATCTCCCTTCGCAAAGGCAACTGTTGGACGACCCGCGAGGAAGCAACAGCGGTGCCACACGCGCTTGAGTCTCGGGTTAACAGGCACTTAGCGCGCACAGCAAAGCCGCGAGACCGGTTTACACAATGCTAACGTAAAAAAATCCGACAGTACGCTTGCAATGACAGCCGCTCGACGCTGATCCGCGAACGACTGTTAAAACTCATAACGCAACTCGGCGTAGACGCGGTCGCGGTTGCCATACCGCCCGAACAGCCCGTCGATCGGCCCGGTGAATACGTCCACGCCGGCGCTTAGTCGCGTATTGCGCGCCGCCAGCCACGACAGGCGGGGGCGCACCAGTCCACCACCGCCGCCAAACGTCTGGACCCAGAGCAACTCGGGCTCGATCGCGCCCAGCTTGCCGACAAGGAGGAGGCTCGCGCCGAAGTTACCGGAGTTGAGGGCCACCCCGTCGCGACCGCCCGGGAACACACGCTGAAACCCTTGAAGATTGAGGCGAGTGTCGCGCGGCAAGGGCAACTCGACGCTCAGGATGTAATCGATCGTGCTTGCCTTGACCACGCCTTGCGGGGCTGCCGGGTCGGTCGACGCATAAGCCTGCCCGCTCGTGTACACCGCCTCCCCGCGCAGGACCAGGCTCTCGAAGTCCTTCGTGACCGTCCCGCCCGCCTGCCAGATCCGATCGTAAAGCGGCTGAAACACGAACGGCTGCTCAGGGGTCGACGAGGCGAACCGATAGAAAGTTGGATCGCGGCTGTAGCTCCGATAGTAGAAGCCGGACACGTCCCAGCCCTGCACGAGCGTGTTGGCGCGAACGCCGTAATTGCCGTCGCCCCAACCCCGGCCCGGTCGTTGCGGATCGTTGAACAGTGCGGCAACGCTCTCGGGTGTGGGCGAGGGCAGGGGCACGGGATAGAAGTCGGCCCCCGGCTTGCCGATGTTGTTGAACGTCGGGACCGGGATCCAGATCAGTTCGAGGTGGGAGTCGCCCTTGAAGTATTCGGCCCTGACAGCCCACTGGGGAATGCGAATGATGTCGAAGCTTGGCAGCACGAAGTCGCGCGTGTCGAGCGCCGAGACCACGTCGGCGAAGAACAGCCCGACGACCTCACCCCAGACGATGTTCTGTGCACCGACGCGGAAGTCCCAGCCGGCTGCCTCGAAGTCGATGTAGTTCTCTCGCCAAAAGAAGTCGAGCCGCTGATCCTTCTTGACTTCGGGAAGGTAGAAGTCGGAACCATAGTAAATCGGGTCCACGTCGACGCGCGCACCCATCTTCCATTTCAGTCGACTCCCGAGGGCGCCTTCCGCGTTCAACTGGAATCGCGTTACCGCCCGCGACCAGTGAGCCGGATCGGAATAAGTGTAGGCGAGGGTCCCGGCGATGAAGCCGCTCACCCGCGGCTTCGCGACGTCGGCAGATTCGCTGCGCGAACCCTCTTCGTCCTTGGCCGCTTGAGCGACGGCGGTCGGCGCGCCGGCGTACGGTTCAGGGGGCGCGGCGAAACCGCTCGCCGCGGCCAGCAACGCCGAGACGCACAGCCCAGCGCGCGCAGCGCGCGGCATCACTCGTCCTCCGATGGCAGGGCGTGCTCCCGCAGCCGTCGCGCCCGTCGCGCCCGGCGTCGCTCGTCGACGACGCGCCAGCGCTCGCCATCGCGTACGCCGAGCACTCGCACCCGGCCATCCTCGATGCGCACGAGACGATCCGCCTTGGACATCACCTTCTTGTCATGCGTGGAAAAAACGAACGTCGTCCCGAGCTTGAGATTCATTTCCTTCATGAGGCCAAGCACCCCGTCCCCCGTCTTGTGATCGAGGTTCGCGGTCGGTTCATCGGCCAGGACAAGCCGCGGCTTCGTCGCCAGGGCCCGAGCGATGGCGACCCTCTGTCGCTGGCCGCCCGAAAGCTCGTTCGGCCGGTGATGCGCGCACCGTGACAACCCCACCAGTTCGAGGAACTCCGCGACGCGCGACTTGCGTTCCGACCGCGTAACCTCCGAAAACCGGAGCAACGGGTACTCGACGTTCTCTTCGGCGGAGAGCACCGGCAGGAGGTTGAACGTCTGGAAGACGAACCCGATCGTGCGCGCCCGCAGTTCCGCGAGCTGGTCCGGGGTGCGCCCGCTGACATCGTGGCCGTCGATGAGTATCCGGCCCGACGTGGCCGTGTCGATGCAGCCGATCAGGTTCAGCAGCGTGGACTTGCCGCTCCCGGACGGCCCCGCGATCGCGAGGAAGACTCCCGCGTCGATCGACAGCGATACGTCGTCGAGCGCCAGGACGCGCTGCTGTCCCAGGAAGTACTCTTTGGTCACATGCTCGACCTGTACGACGCTCATGACGCAGGCATCCGACGCTAGACTTGAGCGTGGATGAGGGGCCGCTCAAGCCGAATGAAAGCCGGAAACCGAACATGCTGATACACGGCACTGCTCGAGCCGCCGCATGGGCGACAGTGTTGTTGTTGCTCGCCGGGCACATCGCCGCTGCGACGGAAGAGTCGGGCGCGGCGCGCGACGATCAGGCGAGAAGTATAGTGGAGAAGGCCGACGAGATCCGGTTACCGCAGGAGGGCTTCGAGGCGTTCGTGACCATCTCCTCGAAGTCCGGCGGCGAGTCGCTAGATGCGCGCAAGTACCGCATCCTCTCCAAGGGAAACGAGAACACCATCGTGTTCACCGAGGAGCCGGCGGCGGATCGGGGCCAAGCGATGCTGATGCGCGGTCGCGACCTCTGGATCTTCCTTCCGAGTGTGTCGCAGCCGGTGCGGCTGTCCCTGTCCCAGCGGCTGACGGGGCAGGTCTCGAACGGCGATCTTGCCCGGGCGAACTTCACGGGGGACTACACCCCGAAGCTACTCCGCACCGAGAAGATCGACGGCGAGAACTACCACGTGCTCGAATTGAACGCCGTGGATCGCGGCGTGACCTACAACAAGGTTCTGTACTGGGTGAAGGAGACGAACGGCTACCCGCACAAGGCGGAGTTTTTCTCCGTGTCCGACCGCCTCCTCAAGACCTGCAAGTACGAAAGCTTCAAACCGCTCGGCGGTCGCGTCCGCCCGACGCGTCTGGTGATGCAGGACGCACTCAAGGCCGGCGACGAGTCGGTGCTGGACTACACGGACATGAAGCCGCGCGACCTGCCGGACAAGATGTTCACCAAGGACTACCTGAAGCGCCTGTAGCGCGCGCGGCTACTCCACGGTCACACTCTTTGCCAGGTTCCGCGGCTTGTCCACGTCCGTCCCACGTGTGACCGCGGCGTTATAGGCGAGCAGCTGCACCGGTATCGTGTGCACGATCGGCGAGAGCACGCCCACATGGCGCGGCGTGCGGATGACGTGCACACCCTCACTCTCGGTAAAGTGGCTGTCGGCGTCGGCGAAGACGTACAGCTCGCCGCCGCGGGCGCGCACCTCTTGCATGTTCGACTTTACCTTTTCCAACAGGCTGTCGTTCGGCGCGATCACCACCACCGGCATGCTGGCGTCGACGAGCGCCAGCGGTCCGTGCTTGAGCTCGCCCGCCGGGTAGGCCTCAGCGTGGATGTATGAGATCTCCTTGAGCTTGAGCGCGCCTTCGAGCGCAATCGGATAGTGCACGCCGCGGCCGAGAAAGAGCGCATCGGTCTTTGCGGCGAAGCGTTCCGACCACACGCGGATCTGCGGCTCAAGATTCAGAGCGTGCTGCACGCTGCCGGGAAGATGGCGCAGGGCATCGAGGTACGCGGCCTCCAGTTCGAGTGAGAGCCGGCCCTTGAGCCTTGCGAGCACGAGCGTGAGGGTGAAGAGCGCCACGAGCTGCGTGGTGAATGCTTTCGTGGAGGCGACGCCGATCTCGGCGCCCGCCCGCGTGTAGAAGACGAGACGCGACGCACGCGGTATGGCGCTCTCCTGCACGTTACAGATCGCGAGCGTGCGGTCGTGGCCTAGCTCCTTCGCGCGCTTAAGCGCCTCCATCGTGTCGAGCGTCTCGCCGGACTGCGAGATGGTGACCACGAGGTGTTTCGCGTTGGGCACCACGTCCCGGTACCGATACTCGCTCGCGATCTCGACGTTGGTCGGCAAACGTGCGATCGACTCGAGCCAGTACTTGGCCACCGAGCCGGCGTAGTAGCTCGTGCCGCAGGCGATGATCTGCACGCCCTCGACGTCACGCAGCACGGCCTCCGCTTCGCCGCCGAAGAGCGCCGGGGTGACGCCGTCGCCCAGGATCGGCTCAAGCGTGTCGGAAAGCGCACGGGGCTGCTCGTGGATCTCCTTCTGCATGAAGTGCGCGTACGGCCCGAGCTCGAGGGAGGCGAGCGACACGTCGGAGACATGGACCTTCCGCTCTACTTCGCGGCCGTCCCGATCGAGGACGCGCACGTGCGCACGCATGACCTCCGCGACATCGCCTTCCTCGAGGTAAATGACGCGCCGGGTGGAGCCCAGCACGGCGGAGACGTCGGAGGCGACGAAGTTCTCGCCCTCGCCCAACCCAATGAGCAGCGGACAGCCAACGCGCGCGCAGACGAGCTTGTCGGGCTGGGACAGCGCGACGACGGCGATTGCGTAGGCGCCGACGAGCTCTGCAGTGGCGGCCTGCGTGGCGGCGAGCAGATCGCGGGAGCCGGCGAAGTGGTGGTGCACGAGGTGCGCAATCACCTCGGTGTCAGTCTGCGATTCGAAGACGTAGCCGAGCGCCTGCAGGCGCGCCCTCTGCTCGTCGTGGTTCTCGATGATGCCGTTGTGCACGACCGCGATCTCGCCGCCAGAAACGTGCGGATGCGCGTTGGGCTCGGTGACGCCGCCGTGCGTGGCCCAGCGTGTGTGTCCCACGCCGAGCAGCCCGGCGAGATTCTGCGCCTGCGCGGCCGACTCCATCTCCGCGACGCGACCGACCCGCCGCACACGCTTGATGCCGCCGTTCATGACTGCGACTCCGGCGGAGTCATAGCCGCGATACTCGAGGCGCTTCAGGCCCTCGATCAGGAACGGAACCACGTTACGGTTGGCGATGGCGCCGACGATGCCGCACATTTCAGGGATCAGAAGTCAGAGGTCAGAGGTCAGGGATCAGGAACTGCCGGCGCGGTCAGCGCTTGGTCTTGCGGGGGCGGACGTAGCCTTCGCGGGCGCGCTGGGTCTTGTCGTTCAGGCCGAGGGTGCCGGGAGGGACGTCCTTCCATACGGTGGTGCCGGCGGCGATGGTGGCGCCGCGGCCGACGGTCACGGGTGCCACGAGCTGCGTGTCGGAGCCGATGAAGACGTCGTCCTCGACGACGGTGCGGTGCTTGAAAGCGCCGTCGTAGTTGCAGGTGATCGTGCCGGCGCCGACGTTGACGTCGCGCCCGATGGTCGCGTCGCCGACGTAGGCGAGGTGATTGGCCTTGGAGGACCTGCCGAAGCTCGACGCCTTCACCTCGACGAAGTTGCCGATGTGGACGTCCTCCCCGAGCTCCGTCCCGGGCCGCAGCCGTGCGTAGGGGCCGATGCGTGAAGCAGCGCCGACGGCCGCCTCCTCCAAATGGCAGAACGCTTCGATACGCGTGCCGTCAGCGACCGTGCAGTTGCGCAACACGCAGTGCGGACCGATGGCGACGCCGTTGCCGAGCGTCACCTCGCCCTCGAACACGCAGCCGACGTCGATGCTCACGTCGCGACCGCAGCGAAGCATTCCCCGCACATCGATGCGCGACGGATCGGCCAGCGTGACGCCGGCGTCGAGCAGTGCGTCCGCCACGCTCCGCTGGAAGATGCGCTCGAGCTCGGCGAGCTGGCGTTTGGAGTTCACTCCCAACGTCTCTGCGACGCCGGCGGGCTGCACCGTGTTGATGGCAACGCCCTCGTCCACCGCCATCGCGACCACATCGGTGAGGTAGTACTCGCCCTGCGCGTTGAGGTTGGAGAGGCGCGAGAGCCAGCGTTCGAGGCGTGCCGTGGGCAGCACCATCATGCCCGTGTTCACTTCGCGGATGGCGCGCTCCGCGGCGGTCGCATCCTTCTGCTCCGCGATCCGCTTCACGCGTCCGGCCTCGCGGACGATGCGACCGTAGCCCGTGGGATCATCGAGCTCCACGGTCAGGAGTCCGAATCCGCCTTCGCCCGCAGACCCGAGTGCGCGTAGGGTGTCGATGCGCGTGAGCGGCACGTCGCCATAGAGCACGAGCGTCGGAACGCTTGAATCGAGCATCGGCAGCGCCTGCGCGAGGGCGTGTCCCGTCCCGAGCTGCGGCTCCTGCAGGACCCATTGCACTGCGGTGTCGGCGAGCGCTTCGCGCACGCGCTCGCCGCCATGACCGTACACGACGCAGATGCGCTGCGGCTCGAGGGCTCGCGCGGTGCCGAGCACGTGCGCGAGGAGCGGCTTGCCGGCGAGCGGATGCAGGACCTTCGGCAAGTCCGACTGCATCCGCTTGCCCTGGCCGGCAGCCAGAATGACGACGTTCATCGAGGGTGTCGGAAGGGTGACGACATCGCGACACGGTGATGCTAGCACGCGGGCTTTTCGGCTCTGACGGGAAGCGCGCTCGTGGCGTGACCGATTGTCGAGGCGACGACGAATGTGAACATTGCCGCGGCGGACCGCGGCGCGCGGAACGCGCGCCCTAGAATCGAACCGAAGCGATTGGAGGTACCGCCATGCGCCGCTCGACCGCGACCCCGCTCCTCGCCGTATCGACTCTCGTCGCCGCGCTCGCCGCGTCTCCGGCCGGCGCGGAGCAGATCTACAAGTGGATCGACAGCAGCGGTCGGGTGAACTACGGCACCAAGCCACCCGAGGGCATGCGCGCGGGCGACGTGCAGAGGGTGGAACCGAAGGTGAGCACGGTGCCGCTCGTGAAGCCCGACCAGGGGGAAGTGCGCGCGATGGAGGGTCGCGAGCAGCGCGCGCGCGAGCAGGAGCGAGCGTCCGAGCTTGCCGTATCCGCGGCGCCGGCGTCGCGCGCCTCGACGGATGAAGCGATCAAGTACTGGCGCGACCGCTGCTACGCCGAGCGCCGTGTGGATTGCGACGGCCCCGCGCCGAGCTGGATGGTCGACCCGACCTTCGCGGTCTACCCCGGCTACGGCGTTTACGGCGGCGGCTACGTGCCGCCCGCCTCCTGGTATCCGCCGGTCGTGCGGCCGCGTCCGCCCATCGGCTACTTCCCGAACACGGCGCCGCCGGGATACCGGGTCGGGCCCGGTCCCTTCGGCGTCGGCGCGCAGTACGTGCCGCTGCCCGAGCGGACCCCTTACATCCCCGTGCGCACCGCGCCGCCCGCGCCTACGCCGAAGGCGGCGGCTGGCGCGCGTGGGGGCGCTCCCGCGCCCGCACCGCGCTAGCGCGGCAGCAGCGACGATCCCATCAGGAACTCGTCGACCGCACGAGCGCACTGCCGGCCCTCGCGGATCGCCCATACGACGAGCGACTGCCCGCGACGCATGTCGCCCGCGGTGAAGACCTTCGGCGCCGAGGTTTCGTAGCAACCCGGGCCGTCGGTCGTCGCGTTCACGTTGCCGCGACCATCGAGCCCGACGCCGAGCTCTTCGAGCAGGCCGTTGCGCACCGGGCCGGTGAAGCCCATCGCGAGCAGCACGATGTCGGCCGGGATCTCGAACTCGCTCCCCGGCACCTCGACCATGCGCATCTGCCCAGTGGCCGCATCGCGCGCCCACTCGACGCGTGCACCCACGAGCGCCTTCAGCTTGCCGTTCTCGCCGCGGAACGACTTCGTTGTCACCGCCCAGTCGCGGTTCGCGCCTTCCTCGTGCGAGGACGAGGTGCGGAGCTTCGCGGGCCAGTAGGGCCAGACCGGATTGCCCTGGTCGATCGAGGGCGGCATCGGCAGGAGCTCGAGCTGAGTGACCGACGTCGCGCCGTGGCGGTTGGACGTGCCCACGCAGTCGGAGCCGGTGTCGCCGCCGCCGATGACGATGACGTGCTTGCCGGAAGCCCAGAGATCGCGCACTCCGCCGTCGCCGGCGACGCGCTTGTTCTGCAGCGGCAGGAACTCCATCGCGAAGTGCACGCCCTCGAGCTCGCGTCCGGGGACCGGGAGGTTGCGCGGCTGCTCGGCGCCGCCGGAGAGCACCACGGCATCGAATTCGTCGAGAAGCTGCCGGCCCGGGATGCTCGCCCCCGACCAATCGTTCACGCCGTGGGCGCTCGCGCCGGGCCCGACACGGACGCCGGTGCGGAATTCGACTCCCTCCGCGCGCATTTGCTCCAGGCGCCGGTCGATCAGCCACTTCTCCATCTTGAAGTCGGGAATGCCGTAGCGGAGCAGGCCGCCGATGCGGTCGTTCTTCTCGAACACGACGACGTCGTGACCGGCGCGCGCGAGCTGCTGGGCGCAGGCGAGGCCGGCCGGCCCCGAGCCGACGACCGCCACGCGCTTGCCGGTCTTCCGATCGGGCAGGACGGGCTGCACCCAGCCCATCTCCCAGCCCTTGTCGATGATCGCGTGCTCGATCGACTTGATGCCCACCGGGTCGTTGTTGATGTTGAGCGTGCAGGCCTCCTCGCACGGCGCCGGGCAGATGCGTCCGGTGAACTCGGGAAAGTTGTTGGTCGAGTGCAGCGTATCGAGCGCTGTCCTCCACTCCTGCTTGAAGACGAGATCGTTCCAGTCAGGGATGATGTTGTTGACCGGGCATCCGTTCATGCAGAACGGGATGCCGCAGTCCATGCAGCGCGCGCCCTGTACGCCCGCTTCCTGGTCCTCGAGCCGGTGGACGAACTCGCGGTAGTGCTTGATGCGCTCCTGCGGCGCTTCGGCAACTTCCGAGAGACGCTCGAATTCCAGGAAACCGGTGATCTTGCCCATGGCTAGTCCAAGTCGCTGTTGATGGCGATGGCGGCGCCGCGCCGGCCGCGCGGTTGCGCGGTCCGGCCGAAGCCGCGACGCCGGTTCTTCGCGCCGCGCTACGCGGCGAGCCGCTTCCTCGATCCCGCCAGCTCGCCGAGCGCGCGCCGGTACTCGTTCGGGAACACCTTCACGAACTTGGCGCGGTAGTGCTGCCAGTTGTCAAGGACCCTGCGTGCCTGCGTGCTGCCGGTGTGGCGCAGGTGCTGCTCGATCATCCGTCGCGCCACGGCCTCGTCCGACTGCCCGAGGTGCCAGAGCTCGCGGCCGAGCTTCGCTTCCTGCTCCTTCTCCGCGACGAGCGGCTCCAAGGTCACCATCGACGTGTTGCACTTGGTCGCGAAGGTCCCGTCCTCGTCGAGCACGTAGGCGATGCCGCCGGACATGCCGGCCGCGAAGTTGCGCCCGGTGGTGCCGAGCACGACCACCGTGCCGCCGGTCATGTACTCGCACCCGTGGTCGCCCACGCCCTCGACCACCGCGTGCGCGCCGGAGTTGCGCACGGCGAAGCGCTCGCCGGCGACGCCGCGGAAGTACGCCTCGCCGGCGATCGCGCCATAGAGCACGACGTTGCCGGTGATGATGTTGTCGAGCGGATCGCCGCGGAACTTGGGCGACGGCTGCACCGAGATGCGCCCGCCGGAGAGCCCTTTGCCGCAGTAGTCGTTGGTGTCGCCGATCAGGTCGAGCGTGATGCCGCGCGCGAGGAACGCGCCGAAGCTCTGTCCCGCCGAGCCGGCGAAGCGGACGTGGATCGTGTCGTCCGGCAGGCCGTCGTGTCCGCGGCGCCGCGCCACCTCGTGCGACAGCATCGTCCCGACGGTACGGTTGATGTTTCGGATCGGCATCTCGATCGTCACCTTCTCGCCGTGCTCGAGTGCCGGCTGCGCGAGCTCGATGAGGCGGTTGTCGAGCGCCTTGTCGAGCCCGTGGTCCTGCTCCTCGCAGCGATACCGCGCGACGCTCTCCGGCACCGGAGGCGCATAGAAGACGCGCGAGAAGTCGAGACCCTTCGCCTTCCAGTGGTCGACGCCCTTCTTCATGTCGAGCAGGTCGGTGCGGCCGATCAGCGCGTCGAGCCTGCGCACGCCGAGGCTCGCCATGATCTCGCGCGCCTCTTCCGCCACGAAGAAGAAGTAGTTGATGACGTGCTCGGGCTTGCCCTGGAACTTCTTGCGCAGCACCGGATCCTGCGTCGCCACGCCTACCGGACAGGTGTTCAGGTGGCACTTGCGCATCATGATGCAGCCCTCGACGACGAGCGGCGCGGTGGCAAAGCCGAACTCGTCGGCACCGAGCATCGCGCCGATGACCACGTCGCGCCCGGTCTTCATCTGGCCGTCGACCTGCACCGTGATGCGGCCGCGCAGGCGGTTCAGCACCAGCGTCTGCTGCGTCTCGGCGAGGCCGAGCTCCCATGGCGTCCCGGCGTGCTTGATCGACGACCAGGGCGAGGCGCCGGTGCCGCCGTCGTGGCCGGCAATGGTCACGTGGTCGGACTTCGCCTTCGACACGCCCGCCGCGATCGTGCCGACGCCCACCTCGGACACGAGCTTCACCGAGATCGACGCCTTCGGGTTTGCGTTCTTGAGGTCGTGGATCAGCTGCGCGAGGTCCTCGATCGAGTAGATGTCGTGGTGCGGCGGCGGGCTGATCAGCTCGACGCCGGGCGTCGAGTAGCGGAGCTCCGCGATGTACTCCGACACCTTCTTGCCCGGCAGCTGGCCGCCCTCGCCGGGCTTCGCGCCCTGGGCGACCTTGATCTGGATCTGCTCCGCGCTTGCGAGGTACTCCGCGGTGACGCCGAAACGCCCCGACGCGACCTGCTTGATCTTCGACTTGAGCGAATCGCCTTCCTTCAGTTCGAGATCGCGTTCGATGCGGTCCTTGCCCAGCCGCGACTGCAGCGTCTCGCCGGCCTTCACCGGGGCGAAGCGGCGGCGGTCCTCGCCGCCCTCGCCGGTGTTCGACTTGCCGCCGATGCGGTTCATGGCGATGGCGAGGGTCGTGTGGGCCTCGGTCGAGATCGAGCCGAGCGACATCGCGCCGGTGGCGAAGCGCTTCACGATCTCCTTCGCGGGCTCGACCTCGTCGATCGGGATCGGCTTGGCGCGGTCGTGGCGGAACTCGAACAGCCCGCGGAAGGTCATGTGCCGCCGCGACTGGTCGTTGATGATGCGCGCGTATTCCTTGTACGTCGCGAAGCTGCCCTGCCGCGTCGCGTGCTGCAGCTTCGCGATCGCGTCCGGCGTCCACATGTGCTCCTCGCCGCGCACGCGGAACGCGTACTCGCCGCCGGCGTCGAGCGCCCTCGCGAGCACCGGGTCGTCGGAATAGGCGAGCCGGTGGACGCGCAGCGCCTCCTCCTGCACCTCGAACACGCCGATGCCCTCGACGTTGCTCGTCGTGCCGGTGAAGTACTTGTCCACGAAGTCCTTCGCGAGGCCGACCGCCTCGAAGATCTGCGCGCCGGTGTACGACATGTAGGTGGAGATGCCCATCTTCGACATCACCTTGCGCAGCCCCTTGCCGATCGCCTTCACGAAGTGCTTGATCGCTTTCTTGCCGTCGATTCCTGCCGGCAGCTTGCCGCTCGCAGCGAGCTCCTGCAGCGTCTCGAAGGCGAGGTACGGGTGCACGGCTTCGGCGCCGTAGCCGCCGAGCAGCGCGAAGTGGTGCACCTCGCGCGCGCTGCCGGTCTCGACCACGAGACCGGTGGAGGTGCGCAGGCCGTGATCGGTAAGGTGATGGTGGATCGCGGACAGCGCGAGCAGCGCCGGGATCGCGACATGGTCGCGGTCCGTGTGCCGGTCGGAGAGGATCAGGATCGAGTAGCCCGACTTCACCGCGTCCTCGGCCTGGGCGCAGAGGCTCGCGAGCCGCGCCTCGACCGCCTCACAGCCCCAGGCCGCGGGATAGGTGATGTCGATCTCGAAGCTGCGAAACTTGCCGGCGCTGTGCTTCTCGATGTGGCGCACCGTCTCCATCTGGTCGAAGTCGAGCACCGGCTGGCTCACCTCGAGGCGCAGTGGCGGGTTCATCTCGTCGATGCCGAGCAGGTTCGGCTTCGGCCCGATGAACGAGACGACGCTCGTGACCAATTCCTCGCGGATCGGGTCGATCGCCGGGTTGGTGACCTGCGCGAAGAGCTGCTTGAAGTACTGGTAGAGCGTCTTGTTCTTGTCCGAGAGCACCGCAAGCGGCGAATCGTTGCCCATCGAGCCGATCGGCTCCTCGCCGTTGGCGGCCATCGGCGTGAGGATAAACTTGACGTCTTCCTGCGTGTAGCCGAACGCCTGCTGCCGGTCGAGCAGCGACTCCTTCGCAGCCGGCCGCTCGCCGGCCGGATGGGTCACGTCGTCGAGCTTGACGGTGATGCGCTCGACCCACTCGCGATAGGGCTTCGACGCGGAGAGCGAGTCCTTGAGCTCCTTGTCGTCGATGATGCGACCGGCCTCGAGGTCGACGAGGAACATCTTCCCGGGCTGCAGCCGCCACTTCTTGACGATGCGCTCCTCGGCGATCGGCAGCACGCCGGCCTCGGAGGCCATCACGACGAGGTCGTCGTCGGTGACGCAGTAGCGCGCGGGCCTGAGGCCGTTGCGGTCGAGCGTCGCGCCGATCTGCCGGCCGTCGGTGAAGGCGATCGCCGCCGGGCCGTCCCAGGGCTCCATCATCGCGGCGTGGTACTCGTAGAACGCGCGGCGCGCCGGGTCCATCAGCGTGTGCGCCTCCCATGCCTCCGGGATCATCATCATGATCGCGTGCGCGACCGAGTAGCCGGCCATCACCAGCATCTCGAGCGCGTTGTCGAACGACGCCGAGTCCGACTGACCCGGGTAGATGAGCGGCCAGATCTTGTCGAGGTCCTTGCCGAGAACCGGGGAGGAGATGGCGCCCTGCCGCGCGCGGATCCAGTTGACGTTGCCGCGAAGGGTGTTGATCTCGCCGTTGTGGGCGATCATGCGGAACGGGTGCGCCAGCTCCCACGTGGGGAACGTGTTCGTCGAGAAGCGTTGGTGCGCGAGGGCGAGCGCCGACACCACTCGCGGATCGCGTAGGTCGGCGTAGTAGGCGCCGACCTGCCCCGCGAGCAACATCCCCTTATAAACGATGGTGCGCGCCGACATCGACGCCACGTAGAACTCCTTGCCGTGCGCGAGCTTCAGGCGGCGGATGGCGTGCCCGGCGGCCTTGCGGATGACGTAGAGCTCGCGCTCGAGCGCGTCGGTGACGGTCACCCCCCGTCCGCGACCGATGAACACCTGCCGGATCACGGGCTCGATCTTCTTCACCGATTCGCCGAGGACGCTCGAGTCGCGCGGCACATCGCGCCAGCCGAGGAGCACCTGGCCCTCGGCCTTGATCGCGCGCGCGATCTCCTCTTCGCAGGCAAGCCGCGAGGCCGGTTCCTTGGGCAGGAACACCATGCCGACGCCGTACTCCCCCGCCGCCGGCAGCTTCACCCCCTGATGTGCCATCTCCTCGCGCAGGAAGGCATGGGGGATCTGCAGCAGTATTCCGGCCCCGTCGCCCGCCAGCGGATCGGCGCCAACCGCGCCGCGATGCGTCAGGTTCTTCAGGATCTGCAGTCCCTGCTCGACGATGGCGTGGCTCTTGCGCCCCTTGATGTGGGCGATGAAGCCGACACCGCAGGCGTCGTGCTCGTTCTGGGGGTCGTAGAGACCCTGCGCACCGGGGCGTGCGCCGGGGAGTGCGACGGGCGTGGATGGGCTCACGGGGCACCTCGGAAGCGGGATGTCGCCGACGGCGCGACGCGGGCGCGTGGAAACGTGCCGGTCGCGCGGCAGGACCGACAAATATACGCGCCGCACCTCGGCCGTTCAACCGCTTAGCGGTCCTCAGCCGATGTTGGTGCATGCCCCCCGATGGCGCGCGAAAGCACGGCTTCCAGGGCAGGAACGGGAGCGCCGGGCTCGATGTAGGCGGTGCCGAGGCGCTCGAGCAGGATAAAGCGCGGCACGCCGGCTCGCGCCTTCTTGTCGACGCTCATCAGCGCCCGATAGTGCGCCGGCCCCAGTGCGGGGCCGACGTCCGGGAGGCCGGCGCGGCGGATCAAGCTGCGCACGCGAGCGACGTCCGCAGCGCCGAGATGACCGAGCTCCGCGGAAAGCTCCGCTGCCATGACGGTCCCGGCGCCCACCGCCTCGCCGTGCAGCCACGTGCCGAAGCCGAGGCCCGCCTCGATCGCATGGCCGAAAGTGTGCCCCAGGTTGAGGAGTGCGCGCTCACCCTGTTCGAGCGGGTCGCGCGCCACGATGTCCGCCTTGATCTCGACCGAGCGCCGGATCGCGTGGGCGAGCGCTTCGGGATCGCGCGCGACGAGGCGTTCCATGTTCGCCTCCAGCCACTCGAAGAACGAGAGGTCGCGGATCAGACCGTGCTTGATGACCTCGGCGAGGCCCGCGGCGAGCTCGCGGTCCGGGAGCGTGGCGAGCGTGGAGGTGTCGGCGAGCACGCGCACCGGCTGGTGGAAGGCGCCGATCATGTTCTTGCCGAGCGCATGGTTGACGCCGGTCTTGCCCCCCACGGAGGAGTCGACCTGCGCGAGCAGCGTCGTGGGCACCTGCAGGAACGGCACGCCGCGCATGTACGTTGCGGCGACGAACCCGGCCATGTCGCCCACGACGCCGCCGCCGAGCGCGATCACGGTCGTGGCGCGGTCGCAGCGTGCTTCGAGCATCGCCGCATAAGCGGGGTCCAGCGTGGGCAGGTCCTTGTGCGCCTCGCCGTCCGGAAGCACGGCGACGGCGACCTGCACCCCGGCGGCGCGCAGCGGCGCGACGACCCGCTCGAGGTAGAGCGGCGCGACGACGTCGTTGGTGACGACCGCCACTCGCGGCGCCGCGAGCACCGGCAACAGCCACTGCGGCTCGCCGATCAGCTCGCTGCCGATGAGGACGTCGTAGGCGTGGCCCTCGACGGCTACGCGGACGCTTTGCATTCGTCGGGAAGCAGCGGCAACAGACGGCCGACGAGGGTGCCGACGCCCTGCCGGCCGGTGTCGACCACCAGGTCCGCAACCTCGCGATAGAGGGGATCGCGCTGCACGTAGAGATCCTGCAGTCGGCGCAGTGGATCCTCGGTCTGCAGCAGCGGCCGGTTGCGGTCGTGGCGCGTCCGCTGCCACAGCTGCTGCGGATCGCCGCGCAGGTAGATCACGAAGCCGTGCGCCGCCAGCTGTTCGCGGTTGGCGGGGTCGAGGACGACGCCCCCGCCGGTCGCGAGCACGACGTCGTCGAGCGCGCAGAGTGCGGCGATCGTCTGCGATTCGCGCGCCCGGAACCCGACCTCGCCCTCGATCTCGAAAATCACCGGGATGCGCACGCCGGTCCGGGCCTCGACCTCGTGGTCGCTGTCGTGGAACGTCTTGCCCAGACGCCGCGCGAGCAGCCGGCCGACGGTGGTCTTCCCGGCGCCCATCAGCCCGACGAGGTAGACGTTGCGCGTGCGACGCATGGCCCGATTGTATCGGCAGCCATCCGGCGCTACCTGCGCGTCGCTGCGGTGACCTTCCGCGCCCTGCCGGGGGCACCACGAAAAAAGGCCGGGCAGGCCCGGCCTCGCGGTCGCCTTTTGGTTCTTCTTCAGCGCAACGACACGCGGTCGTCCACGATCCGCGGAGTCAGGAACACCAGCAGCTCCGTCTTGTTGTCGGTGGTAAGCCGGTTCCGGAACATGAAGCCGACGCCGGGCAGGTCGCCGAGCAGCGGCACCTTGTTGATGGTGGACCGCTCCTCTTGCTGGTAGATCCCGCCGATGACCACCGTCCCGCCATTTTCGACCAGGACCGACGTCCGTACGTGCCGCGTATCGATCGCGAAACCGGCCGGGGTCTGGATGCCGACGTTGTCTTTGTTGACGTCGACGTCCATGATGACGTTCCCGTCGGGCGTGATCATCGGCTTCACCCGCAGCGCGAGGTTCGCCTTGCGGAAAGTCACCGCGGTGGCGCCGCTCGACGTCGCCTGTTGGTACGGAAGCTCAGTGCCCTGCTCGATGATTGCCTCCACCTGGTCGGCCGTCACCACGCGCGGGCTGGAGATGACCTTCGCCTTGCCGTCGGACTCGAGCGCCGTGATCTCCAGGTTGACGAACTTCGTCTGTGACTTGTTGAAGAGGATGAGCGAGAACGCGCCGCGCTGGGCGCCGGTTTCCGTCGGGCTGGCGGGCAGGTTGACGCTGAGGCTGTCGCGGAAGAAGTCGGGGACCGTCGTGCCCGCCTGGCCGCTGTTCACGCCGGTGTTGGCGAGGCCGCCGCCGATGAGGGCGTTATTGCGGCTGTCGCCAAGCTGCCACCCCGGAAGTTTGCCCACCGAGTTGCTGAGGTCGTTGTAGCCGAGTCGGAATCCGAGCGTGCGCTGGAAGCGGTCGGTCGCCTCGACGATGCGCGCCTCGATCATCACCTGGCGCACCGGCACGTCCGTCTTCGCGACGATCTTGCGCACCTCCTCCAGCCGCGACGGGATGTCCTGGATGAAGAGCTGATTGGTGCGCGGATCCCAGACGGCACTGCCGCGCTTCGAGAGGATGCGCTGCTTGTCGTCGGTGAGGAGCCTCGCGAACGCGTCGGCCTTGGTGTAGTTGAGCTGGAAGCTCTCGGTGCGCAGCGGCTCGAGGTCGGCGATCTGCTGTTTCGACTCGAGCTCGAGCTTCTCCTGCGTGGCGAGCTCATCGCGCGGCGCGATCCAGATGACATTGCCGTTCTTGCGCATCGCCAGGCCGCGCGTCTGCAGGATGATGTCGAGCGCCTGGTCCCACGGCACGTCCTTCAGCCGCAGGGTCAGGTTGCCGCCCACCGTGTCGCTGGTGATGATGTTCAAGTCGGTGAAGTCGGCGATGACGTTCAGGACGCTGCGCACGTCGATGTTCTGGAAGTTGAGCGACAGCTTGTCGCCCTGGTACCCGCCGCGCGTGCCCTGCGTGAGCTTGTTCGGGTCGTACTGCACCGGCTTCACCTCGACCACGAACTGCGTGTCGCTCTGATAGGCGTTGTACTCCCAGAGCCCCTTGGGCTCGATCACCAGGCGCACGTTGTCGCCCTGCTGGAAGGCGTTGACCGCCTGCACCGGCGTGCCGAAGTCGGTGACGTCGAGACGCCGCCGCAGGTTCTCCGGCAGTTGCGTGCCGATGAAGTCGACGACCAGTGTCTGCCCCTGCTGCCGGATGTCGATGCCGGTGCCGGTGTCGGAGAGGTCGATCACCACGCGGCCCTCGCCCACCTTGCCGCGGCGGAAGTCGACGTCGCGGAGCGCGTGCTTGACGCCGGTCGTGCCCTCGGCGAAGCGCGTGGGCGCGCCTCCGGTAGCGGCCCGCGACGCCGCGGACCCGGCCGGCTGCGACAGCGTGATCAGCAGGGTGCGGCCGTCGATCTCGGTCTTGTAGGGCACCATCTGGCGCAGGTTCAGCACCAGGCGCGTGCGGTCGCCGACCTGCACCATGCTCATCGTGCGCAGGTCGCCTTCGTTGATCTCCTGGCCCGGGCGCCCGGTGGCATTGGTCGTGCTCGGGAAGTCGAACGCGATGCGCGCCGGCTGGTTCACCGTGAAGTTCGCCGGCACCGCGGCGAGCGGCTGCGACATCGTCACGCGCACCACCGTCTGCCCGCCTTGGCTCGACACGTTGAAGCCTTGGATGGCGTTGGCCGTCTGCGCCTGTGCCCCGACGGGCACTTGGGCGAATCCCACTGCCGGCGCCGCCAGCGAGGCGCCGACCAGCATCGACGCGATGATCCGAACGGCGTACTTCATTTCCTGACCTCCCCTTCCTGCAGTTGCAGCGCGCTGGTCCGCTCGGTCCATTCGCCGCCCGTTTCCTGGATCAGCTCGCGCAGAGCGATCTCGGTTTCCGAGATCTTGGTGATGACGCCGAAGTTCTGGCCCATGTAATTGCCCGCCCGCACCCGGTAGATGCCGGCGTCGCTGCGCACCAGTCCGAAGACCGCGCCCTTGCGGTTCAACATGCCGACCATCTTCAGCGACTCGAGCGGATAGGCCTCGAGCGGCTCCTTGGGCCGGTTCATGTCCGGCGCCAGCGCGCCCCCCTGGGAAGCCGCGCCGCGGGTGGCGAGCTGGATCTTCGCCGGCCCGAACGGATCGGGCAGCTCGAACGCCGCGTACGCCACGGGCTCGTAAGGCTTGACGACGGGCAGCGGGTCGACCCTGCCGGCGAGCCCCTTGGTCATGCCGGCGAGCTCCGCCTTGAGGTCCTGGTGCTCGCCCGATTCGCAGCCGGCGAGCGCGAGCGTCACGCCGAGGATGATTACGCCTGCTCTCATTTCTTAGCCGCCTTGGCTTCCTTGGCTTTCTTGCGCTGGGCCGCGAGCTCCTCGTCGTCGAGGTAGCGGAACGTCTTCGCGGTGCTGTCCATGACCAGCGTTCCGGTGGGCGACACCTGGAGCTGCAGGTCGTTGAGGGTCACGATGCGCGAAAGCTGCGCGACGTCGCTCGCGAACGCCCCCATGTCGTGGTAGTGGCCGGTGACCTTCACGCTGATCGGGAGCTCGGCATAGAACTCCTTGACGGTCTCGCTCGGCGCCGGCTTGAAGTGCTCGAACTGCAGCCCGCGCCCCAGGCCCGCCTGGTTGATGTCGACCAGCAGCGCTTCCATCTGCGACTTGTTGGGAAGCTGCTTGAGGAGCACCCCGAACGAGCTCTCGATCTCGCGCGCCTGCTGCCGGTACATCTCCAGGTTCACCGCCTGGCGTTTCTTGTTGACGTACTCGTCCTTGAGCTTCGCCTCCTGCTGCCGGCCCGCCTCGAGCTCCTCGAGCTGCGTCTGCCAGTCGAGGAAGTAGCCCCCGGCGAGCACCGCGCCGAACAGCAACAGCAGCAGCAACGCCTTCGGCGCCGCCGGCCAGGCGCCCGGATCGCGGGCGTTGAGTCCCCTGAACTGATTCACCATCGCGGCCATATGCTCGCTCCTCAGCCCTGCTTGCCGCTCGCGTCGGCGGTCTTCGCGGCCGGCTTCTGGCCGGGCGCGCCCTTGCCCGCCGCCACGTCCTCGCCCACCGCGCGCTTCAGCGCGAAGTTGAGACTGAACTCGGTGACGCGCTTCTTGTTCACCTCGGCCGATTTGGTCTCGACGAGCTGCGCGTTCTCGAACTTCTCGGACGCATCGAGGTTGCGCATGAGCGTTGCGACCCGAGCGTTGGACTGCGCGAAGCCGGTGACGTTGACCTTCTGCCCCTCCTGCTTGAGCGACTTCAAGTAGACGCCGTCCGGGGTCTGGTGCACCAGCTGATCGAGCAGCGTGACCGACTGCGAGCGCTCGACCTGGAGCGTCTCGATGATCTGCTTGCGCGCGAGGAGGGCGGCGATGTCCTCCTTGAGCTTCTTGATCTCCTCGATCTCCTTCTCGAGCTTCGCGTTCTCCTGCTTGAGGAACTCGTTGCGCTCGTTCTGGACCGAGATGTAGCCGGCAATCACGCCGTGTACGAGCACGGCGATGCCGATGGCGATGCCGGCGACGCCCGCGGTGAGGATCGCGAGCTGGCGGCGGTTCGCCTTGCGGCGCGCCTCGCGGTGCGGCAACAGGTTGATGCGGATCATTCGTCGAACCTCCGCATCGCGAGCCCGCAGGCGACCATCAACGCCGGCGCATCGGCGATCAGCTTCTTCAGCTGGATGCGCGGCGAGATCGACATGTTCGCGAACGGGTTGGCGACGATGGTGTTGACGCGCGTGCGGCTGGCGACCATGTCGTCGAAGCCGGGCAGGGTGGCGCAGCCGCCGGTGAGCACGAGCTGCTCGAGCGAGTTGTACTGCGTCGAGGTGAAGAAGAACTGCGCGGCGCGCTGGATCTCCGCCGCTGCGTTCTCGAGGAACGGCCGCAGCACCTCGGCGTCGTAGCTGTCCGGCAGGCCTCCGGAGCGCTTCGCGCTCTCAGCCTCCTCGGGCGAGAGCCCGTAGTGGCGCATGATCTCCTGGTTGAGCTGGTTGCCGCCGAACGGCTGCTCGCGCGTGTAGAGCGCCTGCTCGTTGCGCAGCACGGTGATGTTCATGACGCTCGCGCCGATGTCCACCACGGCGATGTTCTGGTCGCGGCCCTCGTTCGGCAGCTGCGACTTCATCAGCTCGAATGCCGTCTGCATCGCGTAGGACTCGACGTCCATCACCGTGGCCTTGAGACCGGCGGCCTCGGCGACGGCCACCCGATCCTCGACCTTCTCCTTGCGCGAGGCGGCGATCAGTACCTCCGCCTCCTCGGGACCGGAGGGCGCGGCACCGAGCACCTGGAAGTCGAGGTTCACCTCGTCGAGGGCGAACGGGATGTACTGGTTCGCCTCGCCCTCGACCTGGACTTCGAGCTCCTCCTCGCGCAGGCCCGCGGGGACGATGATCTTCTTCGTGATCACCGCTGCGGTCGGAAGCGCCAGCGCGACGTTCTTGGTGCGCGTGGCGAGCTTCTTCCAGCCACGGCGCACGGCCTCCGACACCGCGTCGAGGTTGGCGATGTTGCCGTCCATGACGGCATCCTTGGGCAGGGGCTCGATCGCGTAGCGCTCGACGCGCCGCGCGCCTTTGCCGGCGTCCGCCAGCTCCACCATCTTCACGGCGGACGAGCTGATGTCCATGCCGAGCAGCGGCGGAGATTTGGGCTTGAAGATGTCGAGTCGCAAGCGTCTTCCCCTTGTTAACGAAAGTGAAGCTAAGCTCAAGTTGCGCGTTAGATGCTAGGAATAAGTGGAGTCAGGGCGCAGTAAACTCCGTCACGTTTGGCGGCGATGCGACGCTCGTGGGCTATAATTCGCCGCCCTCTTCGGGCAAACGTCGCAAGCCCGGGCCGACTCTTTGACGCCGCTTCGCTGGATCCTCTATCCGATCGCCGCGCTCTTCGGCGTCGCCGCGGTCGGCGCAGCCCTGCTGGCGCTCGTGGTGCTGCTCGCCTACGGCAACCTGCCACCGATCGACGCGATCGTCGATTACCGGCCGAAGATCCCGCTCAAGATCTACACGGCGGACGGGACCCTGATCGGGGAGTTCGGCGAGGAGCGACGATCGGTCGTCAGGATCGCCGACGTGCCGCCGGTGCTGAAGGACGCAATTCTCGCCGCCGAGGACGAGCGCTTCTATCAGCATCAGGGCATTGACTTAGTTGGCGTGATGCGCGCCGCGTGGTCGAACCTGGTGTCGGGCGGCAAGCGTCAGGGCGCGAGCACGATCACGATGCAGCTCGCGCGGAACTTCTTCCTTTCCAGCGAGAAGACGCTCACGCGCAAGGTCTACGAGGCGCTCCTCGCGCTCAAGATCGAGCAGACGCTCACCAAGGACCAGATCCTCGAGATCTACATCAACCAGATCTACCTGGGGCAGCGCGCCTACGGCTTCGCCGCGGCGAGTCAGGCCTATTTCGGAAAGCCGCTCGCCGACATCACCGTCGCCGAGGCGGCGATGCTCGCCGGACTGCCGAAGGCACCTTCGGCGTACAACCCGGTGGTGAACCCGAAGCGCGCCAAGGCCCGGCAGCTCTACGTGCTGCGGCGGATGCACGAGCTCGGCGAGATCGACGCCCAGCAGCTAGCCAAGGCGGCCGACGAGCCGCTCGGCGTGAAGCGCGAGACGGAGGATTTCGCGCTACACGCGGAGTACGTTGCAGAGATGGTGCGGCAGACGTTGTTCGAGAAGTACGGCGTCGACGTCTACACGCAGGGCTGGCGCATCTACACGACGATCACCCGCGCCGACCAGGAGGCCGCGTACAGCGCGCTGCGGCGCGGCGTGCTCGACTACGATCGCCGCCACGGCTATCGCGGGCCGGAGGGCTACGTCACGCTCGCCGCGGGCGCCGGCGAGGAGGCGCTCGAAGAGGCGCTGCAGGAGTACGCCGACAGCGACAACCTACTCGTGGGCGTCGTGCTCGCGGCCAGCCCGCGCGAGGTGAAGGTTTATCGTCGCGGCGGCGAGACCGTTACCGTCGGCGAGGCGGGGCTGAAGTTCGCGCAGTCTGCGCTCACCGAAAAGGCCGCCCCCAACCGCCGCATCACCCGCGGCGCGATCGTGCGCGTGATGCAGGACGACAAGGGCGTGTGGTCAATCGCGCAGCTCCCCGAGGCCGAGGCCGCGCTGGTAGCGATCGACGCGAAAAGCGGCGCGGTACGCGCCCTCGTCGGCGGCTTCGACTTCGGGCGCAACAAGTTCAACCACGTCTCGCAGGCGTGGCGGCAGCCGGGCTCCGCCTTCAAGCCCTTCGTCTACTCGGCGTCGCTCGAAAAGGGCTTCACGCCGGCGACGGTTATCAACGACGAGCCGGTCGTCGTCGACGCGTCGCAGACCGGCGGCCAGGTGTGGGAGCCGAAGAACTACGACGGCCGCTACGAAGGGCCGATGCGCATGCGCACGGCGCTCGCGAAGTCCAAGAACATGGTTTCGATCCGCATCCTGCAGGCGATCGGACCGCGCTACGCGCAGGAGTTCGTGACGCGCTTCGGGTTCGATGCCGACAAGCATCCCGCGTATCTCACCATGGCGCTCGGCGCGGGATCCGTCACGCCCTGGCAGATGGCGCGCGGCTACTCGGTGTTCGCGAACGGCGGCTACCTCATCGACCCCTACATCATCGAGAAGGTCGTCGACGATGCCGGCAACGTCCTTGCGCAGGCGAAACCCGGGCTGGCGGGCGACGAGTCGCTGCGCGTGCTCGATCCGCGCAACGCGTTCATCATGAACAGCCTGATGCAGGACGTGACGCGCTACGGGACGGCGGCCAAGGCGAGCTCGCTCGGCCGACGCGACCTCGCCGGCAAGACCGGCACCACCAACGACCACGTCGACGCCTGGTTCGCGGGCTACCAGCCTTCGCTCGTGGCGGTGGCGTGGATCGGCTTCGACCAGCCCAAGGACCTCGGCAGCAACGAGACCGGGGGCGTCGCGGCGCTGCCGATCTGGATGAGCTACATGGGCAAGGCGCTGAAGGGCGTGCCGCTGGCGGAGTCCAAGCCGCCGCCCGGGGTGGTGTCGCTGCGCATCGAAGCGGAGACCGGACTCGCCTCCCAGGAGGGGCGACTGAGCGAGTACTTCTTCCGCGAGTTCACGCCGGAGGAGGCACCGGTGCGGCCGAGCCCCGAGGCGATCCTGAACGGCGCTTCCGTGGAGGCGAAGCCCGCGATCCCACAGCAGGGATATTGAGAGCGTGCGGCTGCCGGTTCTCCTCGCCACCGCGCTCGCGCTCGGGGCCTGCGGCACGAGGGGGCCGCTCTATCTCGTCGGGGAGGGCGGTCAGCGTATCCTGCGCGAGAACCAGCCGGGGCTGCGGGCGCCGGTTCTTGCGCCCGGCGTTCCTGCCGCCGCGCGGCCCGCTGCGTCGCCGCCCGCGGCAGCGACGACGAACGGCAAGTCCGCGGCCTCGACTTCGGGCAGCGAAGAGGAGCCTTCTCCCGCAGTCGACGTCGGGCCGACCGTGCCCATGACCCTTCCCGCACAGTGAGCCCCTTCACTCGCGACCCCTCGGGCAGACTCCGGGCCGAAGGCGTCGACCTCGCCGCGATCGCCGACCGCTTCGGCACGCCGACGTATGTCTACTCCCGTGCGGCCATGGAAGCGCAGTTCGACGCGTTCACCCGTGCCTGCGCCGGGCGTGATCATCTCGTCTGCTATGCGCTCAAGGCCAACTCGAACCTCGCGGTGCTGGACCTCTTCGCGCGCCGTGGTGCCGGCTTCGATGTCGTCTCCGGCGGGGAGCTCGAGCGCGTGCTCGCTGCAGGCGGCGATCCGCGCAAGGTCGTGTTCTCCGGCGTCGGCAAGAGCGCCGCCGAGATGCGGATGGCGCTTGCGGCCGACATCCTCGGCTTCAACGTCGAGTCGGAGAGCGAGCTCGCGCGTCTCGACCGGGTCGCGGGCGAGATGGGCCGCCGGGCCCCCGTGAGCCTGCGGGTGAATCCCGACGTCGATCCCAAGACGCACCCCTACATCTCTACGGGGCTCAAGGAGAACAAGTTCGGCGTCGCGTACGACGAGGCGCTGCGACTGTATCGCGAGGCGGCGCGGCGGCCGCATCTGCGCGTGACCGGCATCGACTTCCACATCGGCTCGCAACTCGTCGACGCGTCGCCCGTGGTCGAGGCGCTCGACCGCGTGCTCGCCCTGGTGGACCGGCTCGCCGCCGAAGGCATCCGCATCGAGCACCTCGACCTCGGCGGCGGGCTCGGCATCCGCTATCGTGACGAGCAGCCGCCCTCGATCGGCGAATACCTTGCGCCGATCCTCGCTCGCCTGCGCGGCCGCGCGCTCAAGCTGGTGCTCGAGCCGGGCCGGATCCTCGTCGGCGAGGCCGGGCTGCTGCTGAGCCGCGTCGAGTACCTGAAGCAGGGCGAGGCAAAGAGCTTCGCGATCGTCGATGCGGCGATGAACGACCTGTTGCGCCCGGCACTGTACGACGCGTGGCATGACGTCGTGCCGGTCGCGCCGCGCGATGACGTCCCTGCGCGGCGCTACGAGATCGTCGGGCCGGTGTGCGAGAGCGGCGACTTCCTCGCCCACGACCGCGAGCTCGCGCTCGCCGAGGGCGACCTCGTCGCTATCCTCACCGCCGGCGCCTACGGCATGGGCATGAGCTCGAACTACAACACCCGCCCACGAGCCGCCGAGGTGATGGTGGACGGCGCGCACCTGCACCTCGTCCGGCAGCGCGAGACCGTCGCATCGCTGTTCGAAGGTGAGTCCAGGTTGCCTTGATCTTCGCTTCATCCTCGCGCTCCGCCGGCGCTGCGATGTGCGGGTTACCACCGCCGCGCTTGAGACGCCACCGGGGCCGCGACGAGCGTGACCCCACGGCCCTGCCGACACGACTGTCGCCAGAGCCGGCGCAAGCGCGTACGCGCGATCAGGGATTGAGCTCGGCGTGCACGCGGGTCGCGAGCTTCGCCAGCTCTTCGCGCGGCAGCTCGGCCGAGAGCGCGTAGCCGAGCGATGCGTCGATCCAGTGGAGTACGGCGACGCGCCCCTCCTGGCTGAAGCGGAAAGACGTGTCGCGGTTCGTACTCGACCGGGTCACGAACAGGGTGAGGCGCTGGCCACGCGGATCCTGGTACATGAACTGCGCCACCGGCCCGGCATCGCCCGGGAGCAGCCTGCCGCCCACGAGCTGGAAGCCGAGCGGGGCCAGGCTGGGGACGCGCAGCTCGGCACCGAGCCGCTTCGAGAGCCATTTGACGAGGTGGGCATGGTCGGCCGCGGTCACCTCCACCGGGTGCCGAACCTCCGGCGCGTACACTGCGTGTGCGAGCGCCGCTTGGCGTGCGATCGTCGGCGCTGCGGGCGACGGCTCTACGGGCGTCAGCCCCCGGGCGAGCCAGCCCAGCGCGATGCCGGCAAGGAGCAGGGCAGCGGCGGCGAGAAGAGGCGCGCGGCGGGGCACTTGCGGTGCGAGGCGCATCGCCGCGAGCCGCTCCGGCAGCGGCTCCTCGAGCACGGGATCGAAGCCCGCGTGCAGCTTCGCCTTCTGCTCTCGCCATGCCCGGATACGCTCGGCGTCCTGCTGATGTCCGGCGAGATGCGCCTCGACGGCGTTGCGCCGCGCCGGCGGCAGGACGTCGTCCGCGTAGGCGTGCAGCTCCGCTTCGGTGACGTGGGCGGCCATCGCTACTTCACGACCTTCAGGCTCGGCATCGAGCGCGCCCCGGAAAGCAGCTGCCGCAGTCGCTCCCGCCCGCGCGACAAGCGCGACATGACGGTGCCGATCGGCACGCCGAGCGCGTGGGCGGCATCCGCGTAGGTGAGCGCCTCGAGCCCGACGAGCAGCACGACCGCGCGCTGCTCCGCGGGGAGCTGCGCCAAGGCTGCTTCCAGGTCGCGCATCTCGAGCCGTTTGGCGCCTTCGGCCGTGCTGCCGCAGTCACGACTTCCGTCGAACGGTACGGCGATCGGCCGGCGCGCACGCACCTGGTTCACGTAGACGCTGTGCATGATCGAGAACAGCCATGCACGCAAATCGCTGCCGGGCCGCCACAGGTGGTGCTTCGCGAGCGCGCGCTCGAGCGTGTCCTGCACCAGGTCGTCGGCAAGCATGCGATCGCCGACCAGCGCCCGTGCATAGCGTCGCAGCCGCGGGATGTGCGTGGCTACGGCGTCCCGGTCCATCGGCGAGACAGTTGGATACGGCCGCTAAGGCCGGGCAACCCGCCAGACGTTGTTGAAGCCGTCGCCGGTGCGCTCGCCGGGCTTCTGGTCCTTGACCCAGAAGTAGAGCGGCTTGCCCTTGTAGGCCCACTGCTTCGCACCGTCGTCGCGAGTGACGAGCGTGAAGTGGCCGACCGGCTTCGCGTCCGCGGGCGCGATGAAGGGCGGCCAGTTCGACGCACAACCGCCGGTGCATACGCTCTTGCCCGGCGTGTCCTTGTCGAAGGTGTAAAGGGTCATGCCGCTGGTGCCCGCAACGATGACCCCGTCGGCAGTTCTGGTGGGACCCGAAGGGCCGAACAGGCGCAGCCCGTCTCCGGTGCAACCGACCAGCGCGGAAGCGAACGCGGCGAGGACGAGCAAGCGATTCATGGCCGGATCTCCGCGGCGCCGGGGGCAAACGGGGCGATCGATCCGCCCCGAGGCCTGCGCAGCGTTTGCGCACAGCGCGATTATTGCCGGGACGGGCTCGCATCGGGAGCGCCGTGACAATAAACCACCATTGCCGGAACCAACGTTGCCGGCGATGCGCGGGGGTCGCCGACGCGTTCAGCGCTAGCGCAGGCCGGCGATGTAGTCGGCGACGGCGGCGATCTCGGCGTCGTTCATACGCGCTGCGATGGTTCGCATCATGCGGTTCTGGTCGTTCGCGCGCTCGCCGCTCCGCCACGCCTTCATCTGCGCCTCGGTGTACTCGGCCCACTGGCCGGCGAGCCGCGGGTACTGCGCGGGCATCCCGCCGCCCGTCGCACCGTGGCAGCTCGCGCACGCCGGCACGCCGCGTTCGGCAATGCCCGCGCGGTAGATGCGCTGCCCGAGCTCGATGGTTTCCTTGTTCTTCGCTACGCCCCCTTTCGGCGTCTGGGCGGCGAAATAGGCGGCGAGATTGCGCTTGTCCTGCGGCGACAGGTTCGCAACCATGCTCTGCATGACTGCGTTCTTGCGCTCGGGCTCCTTCCCCGCTGCCGCATTGAAGTTCACGAGCTGCTTGTACAGGTACTCGGGGATCTGCCCGGCAAGGTTGGGGTTTATCGGGACCAAGCTGTTGCCGTCGGCGCCGTGGCACGCGGCGCAGACCCCTGCTGCGATCTTCTGTCCTGCTGCCGGGTCCGGCTTTGCCGGGGGCTCGGCAGCGGCGGCACTGAAGGCGGCGAGCGCAAGGCCCGCGGCCAGCACCAATGAGCGCTTCATCGTTGCGGCTTTCCTCGAGGTGGCTCTTTGAGAAGGCGAATCGGAATTCGGCGGGCGGCAGCAAGGCGCGCCTATGCGTACTCGCGGCCGCGAGCGGCGTTCGGCGTGGTCCGCCAAAGGCCGGGAATCGAACAAAAGCCTGCTATTCTATCGCAGCTTGTAAACCCTCTCCACGCCGTCTCCACGCTGTGGCGCTGCTCGATCAGGCGGTTTTCGCGCGTGCGGCGCACCGGCTCGCCGACCTCCCGCCCCCCGGTCGCCCGGAGGTCGCGTTCGCGGGTCGCTCCAACGCGGGCAAGTCGAGTGCCATCAACGCGTTGACGCATCGACGACGGCTTGCCTTCACGAGCAAGACGCCGGGACGGACGCGCGAGATCGTGATGTTCGAGCTCCCGTTCGGCTACTTGGTCGACCTCCCGGGGTACGGGTACGCCCGGGTCTCGGATGCGCTCCGCACCCACTGGGAGCACACGCTCGGCGAATATCTGCGCACGCGGGATTCGCTGCGCGGGCTGGTGCTGATCATGGATGCCCGGCATCCGCTGACCGAGCTCGACTGGCGGATGCTGGAGTGGTTCGCGCCGACCGGCAAGCCGGTCCAAGTGCTGCTCACCAAGGCTGACAAGCTCTCTCGCGGCGAGGCTGCAGGCACCCTCGCAAAGGTGAGGAAGGCACTCGCGCGCACCGACGCGCAGTGGTCCGCGCAACTCTTCTCCAGCACATCCCGCCTCGGCGTCGAGGAAGCGGAGGCGGTGTGCGCCGGCTGGTTTGGCCAGTCGGCCGCGGCCGAGAGCAAGAGTCCGGGCGGCCATGCCGCCCGGACGGAAATAAAAAGGCCCCAAGCCAAAGGGGAAAAGCTTGGGGCCAAAATGCCTTAATTGAGATTAAGGCACCCGCTCAGGGAGGAGAAGCGGGAGACGATCGAGATCGTCTACCGTATATGACTTCGATGCGGGCCCGCGAGTTCCCGCAGCGGCCAATCCCCCACGCGCAGCCCTTCTGCGTCAACGCGAACTGGGCTTCATCGCGCCGGACCTACACTTGGAGAAGGTCATGAACGTATACGGCCGCTTCCCCTCCGTTCGTATGCGCCGGATGCGGAGAGACGAGTTCTCGCGGCGCCTGATGCGAGAGCATGTACTCACATCGAACGACCTGATCTACCCCGTGTTCGTGGTCGAGGGCAGCGGCCAGACGCAGCCCGTGGACTCGATGCCGGGCGTCGAGCGCTACAGCCTCGACCGCCTTCTGCCGGTCGCGGAGCGCTGCCTCGTGCTCGGCGTACCGGTGATGGCGCTGTTCCCGATGGTCGATCCGTCGCTGAAGACCCCGGACGGTCGGGAGGCAGCGAACCCGGAGGGCCTCGTGCCGCGGGTGGTCACGGAGCTCAAGCGGTGCTTCCCGGAGCTCGGGATCATGACCGACGTGGCGCTGGACCCGTACACTAGCCACGGCCAGGACGGGGTCATCGACGCGAGCGGTTACATCCTGAACGACGAGACGCTTGCGGTATTGCAGAAGCAGGCACTCACACAAGCCGCTGCGGGCGTCGACATCTGCGCGCCGTCGGACATGATGGACGGGCGCGTGGGCGCACTGCGCGCGGCGCTCGACGGCGCCCGGCACATCCACACCCGGATCATGGCCTACTCGGCGAAGTACGCTTCCGCCTTCTATGGCCCGTTCCGGGACGCGGTCGGCTCGGCTGCGAGTCTCGGCAAGGGCAACAAGGCCACCTACCAGATGGACCCGGCCAACGGCGACGAGGCGCTATGGGAGGTTGGCCTGGACCTGCAGGAGGGCGCGGACATGGTCATGGTGAAGCCGGGCCTGCCCTACCTCGACATCGTGCGGCGCGTGAAGGACGAGTTCAAGGCGCCGACTTTCGTCTACCAGGTGTCGGGCGAGTACGCCATGCTGAAGGCCGCGGAGCGCGCCGGCTGGCTCGACGGCCGCAAGTGCGCCCTCGAATCGTTACTCGCGTTCAAGCGCGCGGGCGCGGACGGCATCCTGAGCTACTTCGCGCTCGACGCAGCCCGCTGGCTGAAGGAATCCGGCTGACCCGGGCGCGGAGTCGCGCCCCCCGGCGCCCCGGGAGCACTGCCCTCGCGAGGTCGCGGCCTAGCCGAAAAGCAGCGCGATCCCGTGCGCCTGATCGGCATCGAGGGCCACCGAGCCGTCGGGCATCCGCCGGGGTGCGAATCCGCCGCGGCGAAGCGCCGCCTCGGCCGCACCGCGGTCTGCGCGCAAGAAGAGCGCGGCGGCAACGGGATGCGGCCGCAACGGGAGCGCCAGTGCCGGCCAGCGCGAAGCGAAACCCGTCGCCTCGAGGAGAGCGATAGAGGTCTTGCCGAGATCGATCAGCGTCGCGTCAGGGACGGCCCGTGGCACTGCGCCGAGGGCCTTCGCGTAGTGCTTGGCGGCACCCGCAATGCGCGCCGCATCGCAGAGCACGGCGATCGCGGCGATCCCTGTCGTGCCGTTGGCGTGCGTCTGCCGATCGCCGCGCCAGACGTGCTGTGGCGTCAGGTGCTGGCAGGCGAAGAACCGCAGGCCGGGCGTGGCGCGCAACGGCAGTTGCGTGATGCGGAAACGCGCTTGGTGCTCACCGTCCGGGGCCCCGACCGGGCGGGCGAGATCCACCACGCGCGAGGGCGAGACGCCGGCCCACACCCACTCGGTATACGCGCGGTCCGCCGACGGTGTGGCAAGGGCCACGGCGGCGAGGCCTTCTCCGGCGGCGAGGTACTCCTCGTAGTAGCGGGTCGTCTCGTGGACGACGGGCACCGCGAGCAGCTCGAGGTAGTCGCTGCCCAGGATCACGCAATGGTTCTGCGTGCCGAGCGTGTGATGGCCGCGCGGGGTGACGGTGAAGCCCATGCGCTCGAAGCTCTCGCGCGCGGCGTCGAGGTCGCGCACCGCAATGACGGCGTGGTCGACGCCGGTGAAGGACTTGAACATCGGGGCAAAGGGAACGTTGTGGATTCGGACGCAGTAGTCTCGCCACGCAGGACCAGGCCGGTGGCCGGCGGCACAGCGGCGCGCCGTCGTAGTGCCGAGCATCGCACAGGACAGGCGGGCGCGTGATCCACCTGCTGTATGCCCCAGCGTACTACATGGCCGCACGGCCCGAGCGCGCGCTCGCCGTCGCGGCCGTGTTCGCCGGACTAACCGTGCTCCTGCGCGCGGCGCGACGTCGGCACCCGGCGATCGCCGACCGCCCGGCACTCCTCTGCACTGCGCTCTGGCTCTTCTGGGGCATCAACGAGCACGCGGCGAAGCTCTACGGCTGGCGTGTGCGCGCGGACATCGTGTTCCTTTGGCCGATCCTTGCCTTGGTCACGGTCGGCTGTGTGCTGGTGGTCGTCGCCAGCCTGCGTACGCCGCGCGGCGGCAGACCCCGCGAGGAAGCAACGCCTCCGGAGACGCCACCTCGGTAAGATCGAGGGCCGTCGCCACGAGGGCGGCGTCGCCGTTCCTGAGCAGGAGTCGCGAGTGCGCTACATCGATCACGGGCCGGGCGGCCCTGCCGACGTCATGAAGATCGCCGACGGACCTGCGCCCGAGCCGCGGGCGGGCGAAGTCGCAATCACCGTGCAATACGCAGGCGTGAACCGGCCCGATGTGCTGCAGCGCGCGGGCGCCTACCCGCCCCCGCCTGGCGCATCGCCCGTGCTCGGGCTCGAGGTCGCGGGCCGCGTGGCGGCTGCGGCGCCGGACGTCACCTGGCCCAAGGTCGGCGACCTCGTGTGCGCGCTCACGCCCGGCGGCGGGTATGCGGAGCGTTGTGTCGCCCCCGCGTCGTCGTGCCTGCCGATCCCCGTCGGGCTGTCCCCGCTCGAAGCCGCGTCGCTGCCGGAGACCTGCTTCACGGTGTGGGCGAACGTCTTCGATCGCGGCCGGCTGCAGGCGGGCGAGAGCTTCCTCGTTCACGGGGGCTCGAGCGGCATCGGCACCACGGCCATTCAGCTCGCGAAGGCGTTCGGCGCGACCGTCTACACGACGGTCGGGAGCGAGGAGAAGGCGGCGTTCTGCCGCTCGCTCGGCGCCGACCGCGTGCTCGACTACAAGCGCGAGGATTGGGCCGCGGCCTTGTGGGAGGCCACGGAGAAGAGGGGCGTCGACGTGATCCTCGACATGGTCGGCGGCGACTACACGATGAAAAACATCCGCTCGCTCGCCATCGAGGGCCGGCTGGTGCAAATCGCCTTCCTCAAGGCATCGAAGATCGAGGACTTCGATGCCATGCCGCTCATGATCCGGCGGCTCACGTTCACCGGCTCCACGCTTCGCCCGCGCTCCGTGGCGGACAAGGCGGCGATCGCGCAGGCTTTGCGCGACAAGGTGTGGCCGCTGTTCGAGCTGAAGAAGGTGAAGACGGTCGTGCACAAGGTCTTTCCGCTCGCGGAGGCCGCTGCGGCGCACGAGCTCATGGAGAGCTCGCAGCACGTAGGGAAGATCGTCCTCGAGGTGAACCCGGGCGATTGAGCGATCGCGAGGGTCGCTGCGGACGGTTGGCGCAGGGCCCCGCTTCACGCGCCTGCCGCCGACAGCGACTGCAGGAAGCGATCAGCGTCCTGGTAGCCGATGACCCGTACGCCGGGGAGCTCGCGGCCCGAGGCATCGAAGAAGACGATCCCCGGCGGGCCGAAGAGCTTGAACCGTTGCAGCAGCGCCCTGTGCTCGGGGGTGTTCGCCGTCACGTCCGCCTGCACCAAGGTCATGTTCGCGAAGCGCTCGCGCACGCGCGGATCGGAGAAAGTGAAGCGCTCCATCTCCTTGCAGGAGACGCACCAGTCGGCGTAGAAGTCGAGCATCACGGGACGGTCGGCGCGCGCGAGCACCGCGTCGAGCTCGGCGAGGGACGCGACCTTCTCGAACCGCAGGCCGCCAGCCTTCGCCGCCACGTTCGCGCCGGAAGTTGCCGCGACGGCCTTGTCGACCGCCTGCGCGCGAATGCCCGCGAGCGGCTGTAGCGGATCGCGGCTGCCCGCGAGCGCGCCGAGGACGAGCGCGGCGCCGGCAACGAGCGCGATGACGCCGACGCCCTTCAAGAGCCGCGCCCAGCCGTTCGCGTCGTGCGGCAGCGGATCGAGCGCGCGCAGGTAGACCGCGCCGATCACGAGCAGCGCAGCCCACGCGAGCATCACGGCAAGCGGCGGAATCACCGGTGTGATGATCCAGATCGCGACGCCGAGGAGCAGGAAGCCGAAGAAGCGGCGCACCGACTTCATCCAGTGGCCGGTTCTCGGCAGCAGTGCGCCCTCGGAGACGCCGACTGCGATGAGAGGCACGCCCATCCCGATCGCCATCGCGAACAGCGCCGTCGCGCCGAGCACGACATCGCGCGTCTGGCTGATGTAGAGCAGCGCGCCCGCGAGCGGCGCCGCGACGCACGGGCTGACGATCGCCGCCGACAGCATGCCCATCAGCGCGATGGCGCCGATGTGGCCGCCGCTCAGGCGCGACGACGCCTCATGGAGGCGCGACTGGAAGCCGGCGGGCAGCTGCAGGTCGTAGAAGCCGAACATCGACAGCGCGAGCGCCACGAAGATCGCGGCGAACGCGGTGAGCACCCACGGGTTCTGTAGCGCCGCGGAGAGCATCTGCCCCGACAGCGCCGCGGCGACGCCGATCGCGGTGTACGTGACCGCCATGCCGAGCACGTAGGCGATCGAGAGTACCGCTGCACGTCCCTTGGAGGCGCTGCGGCCTTCGCCGACGATGATCCCGGAGAGGATCGGGATCATCGGCAGCACGCAGGGCGTGAACGTGAGAAGCAGGCCGGCGCCGAAGAAGAACGCCACGACCGCGAGCAGGTTCCCCGACTCGAGGATGCCGGAGAAGCGCGCTTCGTCGTTGACGATCGCCGGCTGGCCACGCACCGGCCTCCTGCCGACCTCCAGGGGCAGGTCGCTCGCCGCACCGCCGGACGCGGCGGCCGGGAACGCCGCAAGCTGCAGCTTCGCCGTCTGCTCGAGGGGCGGATAGCAGATCCCCTGGTCCCAGCAACCCTGGTAAGTCGTCTTCAGCGTCGCAGCGTCGGCGCCGCCGGTGGTCTCCACCGGCACGGTGATGCGCACTTCCTTGCGATAGGTCTCCACCGTGCCGAAGAAGGGGTCGGTGCGGTCCTCGCCACGCGGGAACACCGGCGTGCCGAGCTTGACGCCGCTCGGCTCGGCATCGAAAGCGAACTTGTTGCGGTACAAGTAGTAGCCGTCGGCGATGCGAAAGCGCACCTCCAAGTTGCCGTCGGGCAGCACCTGCACGGACTGCCGGAACGCCTTCTCCGGCTCGAGCGGCTCCTCGGCGGCGTGCGCCCACGGTGCGATCGCGAGCGCGAGCAGCGCAAGGAGAAAGTGCAGCCAGCCGCCCCGCGGCCTGCGCATCAACTCGGCTCCTCGGGCCGTGTTTCCTCGGCCACCCACTCCAGATAGGGCGCGAGGCCCGCGGCAACGGGCAGCGCCACGATCTCCGGCAGCTCGTACGGGTGCGCGACGCGCAGTGCGGCTTCCAGGGCCGCGTAGCGTTCGCGGGTCGTCTTGATGAGGAGCGGCACCTCGTCGGCCGTCTCGACGGCGCCTTTCCAGCGATACACGGAGCGCACCGGCGCGAGCACGTTGACGCAAGCGGCGAGACGCGCTGTCACGAGCTCGGCCGCGATGCGCTCCGCGGTGGGCGCGTCGGGGAGTGTCGTCATCACCAGCAGGACGTTCATCTTCGACTCATGCGCCAGCGCGGGCTGCGGCGGCGAACGGCACGCCCTCGTGCACGGTCGGATAGCGCAGCGCGACGCCCAGCTCGCGCTTCATGCGCGCGTTGACGAGACGCCGCGACTCGCTCATGAACGAGAGCAGCGCCGGCGGAATCCGGGCTTCGGCTTCCGCGCGCGTGATCCGCGCCGGTCGCGGCAGACGCTGCCGGTCCGCCACCAGGTCGAAGTAGTCGCCCATCGTCATCGCGCTGTCGTCGGCGGTGTTGTAAGTCCCGGCGGGGGCATGGTCGGCGAGCGCCGCAACGCAGATGGCGGCGAGATCGTCGGCGTGAATGTGGTTCGTGTACACGTCGTCCTCGGACCGCAGCAACGGCGTGCCGCGGCGCAGCCGGTCCACCGGCAGCCGGTCGGCCGCGTAGATGCCCGGTACGCGCAGCGTCATGATGTCCACGTCGTGCGCCTCGCCCCACGCCGACCAATATCGCTCGGCATCGACGCGCCGCGCTGCGCGCGCGGTCCGCGGCGCCACCGGCCGCGATTCGTCGACCCAGGCGCCCCCGCAGTCCCCATAGACGCCGCTCGTGCTGATGTAGACGAGCCGGTGCGGCGGCCGTGCTCTTCCGAGCACTTCACCGAGACGGCGCGAGCGGCTGTCCTCGGCGCCGCTCTCGGGGGGCGGCGCGAGGTGGAGCACGCGCGCGAAGCGGCCGGCAAGGGGCGCGAGGCTCGCGGCATCGTCGAGGTCGGCCAGCAGGAATTCCGCGCCGCTGCCGGCGACGGCGCGCGCCTTGGCAGCATCGCGCAACACGGCGGAGACCCGGTATCGCGCCGTCAGTGCGGGCAGGGCCCGGCGTGCGACATCGCCGCAGCCGACGAGGAGCAGGCGTTCCATCGCAGGATTCTAGCGTCCTGCGACCGCCCGCTTGCGGGCGACACGGCGGCGCTCGCCCCTTGCAGCCTCACGGACGTCGCTCGCTTGGCGCCGAGCGAAATAAGCGAGAATTGCGGCTTTGCTCGCCTCGTTCCGGCAATGCCCCACCAGGTCACACTCAAGCCGAGCGGTCAGTCGTTCACGGTCCCCGACGGCGAGACCATCCTCCAGGCGGCGATCGACGCCGGATTCCACCTGCCCTACGGCTGCCGCAACGGCGCGTGCGGCTCGTGCCGGGGCAAGCTCGTCGAGGGGCAGATCGACTACGGCAAGTACTCCGAGCACGCGCTCTCCCAGCAGGAGCGCGACGCTAGCTATGCGCTCTTCTGCGTGGCGAAGCCTCTGACCGATCTCGTGGTGGAGTCGCGCGCCGTGAGCGCGGTCAAGGACATCGTCGTCAAGAAGCTCCCCTGCCGCGTGCATCGCGTCGAGAAGGTGATCGACGACGTCGCGATCGTCTGGCTCAAGCTCCCTGCGAACGAACGGCTGCAGTTCCTGCCCGGGCAGTACATCGAGTTCATCCTCAAGGACGGTTCGCGGCGCAGCTTCTCGATGGCCAATGCGCCGCACGACGACGAGTTCCTGCAGGTGCACGTGCGCCACGTCCCGGGCGGCAGTTTCACCGAGCACGTCTTCACGACCATGAAGGAGCGCGACATCCTGCGTTTCGAGGGCCCGCTCGGCAACTTCTTCCTGCGCGAGGACAGCGACAAGCCGATTGTGTTCGTCGCGAGCGGCACCGGCTTCGCGCCGATCAAGGCGATCCTCGACGCCGCGTTCAAGAAGGGCGTGACCCGCCCCATGGCGCTCTACTGGGGCGGGCGGCGGCCGCGCGACCTCTACATGAACGAGCTGCCGATGAAGTGGGCAGACGACCATCCCCACTTCCGGTACGTCCCGGTCGTCTCCGAAGCACGGCCCGAGGACGCCTGGACGGGGCGGACTGGCTTCGTTCACCGTGCGGTGCTGGAGGACGTCGCCGACCTCTCGGGTCATCAGGTCTACGCGTGCGGGGCGCCGATCGTCGTCGAGTCGGCGCGGCGCGACTTCACCGCCCGGCGCGGGCTCCCGCTCGACGAGTTCTTCGCCGACTCGTTCACCACCGCCGCGGACCTCGCCACCCCGGCGGCGGGGTGAGCGCCGCGCGCGACCGCCCGGGCGGGACGAAGGGCACCACGGCCTCGCCCCGCGCTGCGCGCAGCTCCGGTCGGCGCAGTGCCGCGGCGCTCGTCGGGCTGCTCGAGCGCGGCCGACGGTCGTTCGATGCCGCTGCCGTCGCCGCGACGAGCACGGCCCTCGAGGACCTTTCGCGACTCGACGCGGTGCCGCCGCGGCTGCTGCGACGCTTGCACGACGTCCTGCTCTTCATCGCCGCGCACCCGCCCGATGCACAGGTCCACGCTCGCGCCGAGCGCGAGCTCTCGCGCCTCGCCGCGCACATCGGCCGGCTCGATCGCGGCGGCGAGGCGCTGGTCGAGAACAGCGGGTTGCCCGGCTCCACCCTCGCGACCACCTTCAGCCTCGCCCTCACCGAGCGTCTGGCCGCGCGGCACGCCGACGACATCGAGCTGCTCTCGGTCGACGGCGACCGGGATTTCGTCATGGCAGCGCTGGGCACCGCGCTCGATCCCCTGGAGCAGGAGGCGCTGAGCGAGGATGCGTTGCCTTGGTCCTCTTGGCTAGCCCGGTTCGCCGGCAGCGAAGCGCGCCGGCGGCTGCACCGGCTCGTGCGCATTGCCGCCGCGACGCAGGCATCGGCGCCCCTGCGCGAGTCGATGTTCTCGGCGTGCCGCGTCTTCGTCCGCTGGCGACTCCGTGGCGCCGCCACGCTCGCGACCGCCCGGGTCGTGGGACCGCCGCTCTTCTTCCACACGGCCCTCGAGCGAGTCCCCGTGCTTCGCGCCCGCGACCTGGAGGCGCCGATCGCCGCGGTTGCGATGAGCAAGCGCGAGCGCGCCGCGCTGACGGCCACGGCGCAGGACGTGCTCGCAACGCTGCTGCGCGAAACGGATCCCATCACCTACGCGGCGACCACCGAGACCGAGCGCTACGATCTCGGTCGCGGACTGCAGATCGCGCTCTTCTTCATGCAGCCACCGCACAAGCTCGCGCTCGAGACCTATGCGTGTTATCTGCTGTTCAAGAACGGCATCCCCGTGGCCTACGGCGGCGGCTGGTCGCTCGGACCGCAGTGCCGCTTCGGCGTCAACGTGCTGCCGCCGTTCCGCGGCGGCGAATCGACGCTCGTCGTGGCGGCGCTGCTGCGCGTCTACGCGCAGCGTTTCGCGGCGCGCGTCTTCGCCGTCGAGCCCTACCAGATCGGCAAGGGCAATGCCGACGGCATACGCTCGGCGTCGTTCTGGTTCTACTACCGGCTCGGCTTCCGACCCGCGCAGAAGGATCTCGCCGCGCTTGCGGCACGCGAGTACGCGCGCCTGGGACCCGGGACACGGACGCCGGTGCCAGTGCTGCGCGCCCTGGCCGAATCGCTCCTGGTCTTCCGCATCGACCCGCGCGATCGCTCCCCTTACGTTGCGCCCGCCGCCCTCGGGCTCGGCGTCACGCGCCACATCGAGGCGCGGTACGCGGGTGACCGCGAGCTCGCTCGCCGGACTGCGCTTTTCGCACTGGCCAGTAACCTGCCGCACGGTACCCGCCTTCTCCCGGCGCTCGCGAGCTGGGCGCTGCTGCTCGACGCCGGCGGCGGCACGGCCGGCTGGAGCGCCGGCGACATCCGGGCTCTTGTCGGGCTTGCCCGTCGCAAGGCCATCGCCGAGGCCGATTTCGCCTGCCGCCTCGGCAACCACACCCGACTGATGGGCTTGATCCGGTCGCTCGCAGCCCGCCGGGCGGTGTAATCTATCCGTTGCTAGGCGGTCGCCATGACCGCCACCCGGAGGAGCGTCGGCGTTCTGCCGACGGGGGCATAGGAGGAGGAGTGCTCATGGCGCCGAGCCAGGAGCGAACGTCGCGCAGGCGGCTTGCCGTGGTTCCGTTCGCCGGCCCGCAGGGCTCGTCGGCTGCCGACTACGTGCGCGAAGGCCTCGCCGAGGAGATCATCGCCCGGCTCGCCCGGCTGCATCCGGACGAGGTCGAGCTCGTGGCGCGCTCGATCACGAGCGCATGGAACGGCTCGATCGATCATCTCTCGGCCGTCTACCGCCTCGACTTCCTGCTCACGGGCAGCCTCGCCATCGAGGGCGAGGCGATGCGCGTGCACGTCGAACTGGTGCGCGCCGCGGACGGGACCCGCGTCTGGTCCGAGTCGCTGACGAGCACCCGCGCCGACCTCGGCGAGCTCATCGCCGAGCTGGCAGCATCGATCGCGGCGCGCTTGCCGCTGCGCGAGGGGGCGCCGGCCCGGGCACGGCTCGCGCGCGCGCTCGAAGCTTCGCCGCGCGCCTACGAGTCGTACTTCCTCGCGCGCTACTTCTGGAACCGCCGCTCGCAGTTCAACCTCGGCAAGGCGCTCGAGCTCTACCGTCAGGCGCTGCAGCACGACCCGGGCTACGCGCCGGCGTATCTCGGCATCGCCGAGTGCTACACGCTCATGGTGACGTGGTCTTTGGTGTGGCCGAACGTCGGCGCGCGGCTCGCGCGTGCGGCGCTGGCGAAGGCGCTGACGCTCGACGCAGAGCTTGCCGGCGCGCGCGCCGCGCAGGCGTGGCTCGCGAGCACCTACGACTGGTCCTTCCGCGAGGCGGACACCCTGTTCCGCGACGCCCTGTCGAAGGATCCGAGCGACGCGCAGATCCATTTCTTCTTCGGCCGCCATCTGCTGGGGCAGGGGCGCATGGACGAGGGCCTCGCGCAGCTGCGCGCGAGCATCGACCTCGAGCCGTACTCGGTGGCGAACCGCGCCGTGCTCGGGTGGGGCCTCTTCGTCGCGCGCGAGCCGGAAGAATCGCTGAAGCAGCTCGACGAGTGCCTGGCGCAGGAGCCGGACTGCGTTCCCGCGCACGGCTACCGGAGCATGGTGCTGAGCTACCTCGACCGCGGCGCGGAGGCCGTGGCCTCGGCGCGTCGGGCGCTCAAGAGCGGTGGCGACTCGGCCGCCCTGCAGGCAGCGCTCGCGTACTCGCTCGCCCGTAACGGCCAGCGCGACGAGTCGCGTGCCATCCTTCACCGGCTCGCACGCGCGAGTGCGGAGCGGTACTGCGCGCCCGCGCTCGTGGCGCCGGTGGCGCTCGCGCTCGACGACGAGGACGAGGCGCTGAACTGGCTCGAGCGGGCGCTGGCGCAGCGCTGCTGTTGGCTCGCGCTGAACCTCGTCGATCCGCGCTTCGACGGCCTGCGCCGCGACCCCCGCTTCGGCGCGCTGACCGGACGCGTCACCGCTAGGGCGCCGAGCTCCCGGCCGGCCGCGCAGCCGGTGCATTGAGCCTGAAGCGGCGCTGCCACGGGAGCGCTCGATGTCGGGTGGTGGTGGCGGTGTACGACTCAGCGCCATCCACTTTGTCTTTGCCCGCGGGTGCGACTCGAGGCGTTCGGCAAGCGAGGCCGGCGCGAGCCCGGCCTCGGCCCAGCTCAAGCCTCTCCCAGGTAGGCCGCGCGGACCTTCGGATCCGCAAGGAGCGCAGACGACGGCCCGCTCAACGTGACGCGGCCGCTCTCCATCACGTAGGCGCGCTTCGAGAGCTCGAGGGCGAGCTTCGCGTTCTGCTCCACGAGCAGGATGGTGACGCCCTGCGACGAGACCGCGCGCACGATCTCGAACACCTTCTGCACCATGAGCGGCGCGAGGCCCATCGACGGCTCGTCGAGGAGCAGCAGCCGCGGCCGGCTCATGATGGCGCGGCCGATCGCGAGCATCTGCTGCTCGCCGCCGGAGAGCGTGCCGGCAAGTTGGTCGCGGCGCTCCGCGAGCCGCGGCATGAGACCGTAGATGCGCTCGAGGTCGGCGCCCACCTCGGGATCGTTGCGATGGTAGGCGCCCATTTCGAGGTTCTCGCGCACCGAGAGGCGGCCGAACACCTGCCGGCCTTCCGGCACCATCGCGAGTCCCTTGCGCACCAGCGCGTAAGCGGGCAGCGCGTTGATGACCTCGCCGCGGTAGCGGATCGTGCCGGCGACGGCATGCACGAGCGCAGAAAGCGCGCGGAGGCAGGTGGACTTGCCGGCCCCGTTCGCGCCGATCAGCGCCACGAGCTCGCCCTCGCGGACGTCGAAGTCGATGCCCTTGACGGCGCGGATGCCGCCGTAGGCGACCTCGAGGCCGCGCACCTCGAGCAGCGGCTGCAGCGCCGTCTCGCGGCCGCGCAACGTGCCGTCAGGCACGTTCACGCCACCGCTCCGCCGAGATAAGCCTCGATCACCGCCGGGTCGCGCTGTACTTCCGCCGGCGGTCCTTCGGCGATCTTCTTGCCGTAGTCGAGCACCGCGACGCGGTTGCAAAGACCCATGACGAGCTTCACGTCGTGCTCGATGAGCAGCAGCGTGACGCCGTCGCCGCGAATGCGCTCCATCAGCGTGCGCAGGCTTTCGGTCTCGGTGGCGTTCATGCCCGCGGCCGGCTCGTCGAGCGCGAGCAGCTTCGGGTCGGTGGCGAGCGCGCGCGCGATCTCGAGGCGGCGCTGGTCGCCGTAGGGCAGGTTGCACGAAAGCATGTCGGCGCGATGAGCGAGGCCGACGTAGGCGAGCAGTGCGCGC
>Ga0114939_10000082_pt1 | contig 76674 bp, 72 predicted proteins | sample AshMeaCrysSpring_FD_87196 | JGI IMG/M metagenome (GOLD analysis project Ga0114939, IMG submission 87196) | Groundwater microbial communities from Big Spring, Nevada to study Microbial Dark Matter (Phase II) - Ash Meadows Crystal Spring | ecosystem: Environmental > Aquatic > Deep subsurface >...
ATTCCAAAATTGCGAACCGAGGCGCCTACGGCCACAGGATGACGTTCGATAACAGTAACACGATAGCCCTTCAAAGCCAGTGCCCGAGCATGCGCAAGGCCCACAATGCCCGCACCAATTACGATGGCAGATTGTTGCAACATTTCTCCTGATCAATTTTGGTTTTAAACTTACGATGGTAATATAGCATAGCGCCTGCTACGCACAAAAACCCTACCCCAACCGACACATATAAAGCTATGCTGAAAAACTGAACCCAACTGATGTGCAAACCAACAAATCCCTTTACCAACGTAACCGCCACGCTGCCGAGGTAGCCAAACGAATCGGCCAGGTACATCACAAAACCCACGTTTGCAGCTACACGATAGGTGGCTATCATGCGGTCGAAGTAAAAACAATTGATGGGAATATAACCTATATACAACCCTGAACCGGTAGCTAAAAACCAGGCAAAACCACTGATAGCGCCTGTGGCATACAGGAGTGTGCCCACACCAGCCAACAATAACCCGGCCAGGATAATGATATGGTTGAGCATAAAGGCGCGGTAGTTATTACGTACCAGCATCAGCAGGCTTACCATGCCCAGCACCAAAAGCGCCACCGGCGTTTCTGTTTTTGAAAAGATGGCACTGCCACCTGCCAGCCCTGCTTCGGCCAGTAGCTCGGGGGCAAAATTGTCGCGGAAATCGCGTAGAATCGTAAGCAATACGTAGGCCACCATCAGCAATACCAGGCCGGGCCAAAATGTGTTTACAAACATGCGGCGGCTCTCGCGGTTCATGGGCAGGCGCACGGTGCGTTGGGCTATGTCGTCAGCAGTAGGATTGGGTATAGCTTCCAGCGCCAGGGTGAATATTATCAGGGGTACAAAGTACAAGGCACCGGTTGCAAAAGGCATCCACCATTCATTGATACCCACATCCTGCATGAGCCAGGCACCCGCGCTTTTGGCAAGGCCCGAGGCAAATATGAAACTGGAAGCCAGCACAGCACCCATGAACTCGGTGGTGCGCCGGCCCTCCACAAAGCTGAACACAAGCCCCCATATCATGCCAAGCGGAAAGCCGTTGGCAAACATGAACACGATATTGTACGGTGCCGGCACCAGGGCAAAAAGCAACAGGGCGGCCCATGCTGCACCAATAAGGACAAGAATGGTGATAGCACGTTTTTTGCGGCTGTTTTCGGCAATGAACTTAATGCCGTAAAACTTGCTCATCATATAACCTATCACCTGGCTGCTTACCAACCATACCTTGTAGCTTATACCAAGAAAGTCAACCTTGGAGTAGGGCGCCGCAGCAAAAGCTTTGCGGTAGCCATACATGCAGGTGTACACTGCAAATGTGGCGAGGGCGGCATACAGGGTGGTTTGCCAGGCAGGTCGTTGCCCCAGCGAATCCCTTGATTTTGAAATAAGGCTACGCATGCGGTGCAATGCCAAGGATGGGCAATAATTCGCGCAGGTCGTCCATTATGAAGTCGGGCTTGAAAGGCTGCAGGGCATCGCGGGTATAAGCGCCTGTGGTAACAGCAATGCTATACAGGCAGCCCGCGTTTTTGCCTTCATTCACGTCTACTTCTGTATCGCCCACCTTTACCACCTGGCTGGCATGGTCTACGCCAGCAAGTTGCATCAGTTTTTGAATCATATGAGGATGTGGCCTGCCCGCCTCTACTTCGTTGCTGGCCACCAGGTAATTGGCCAGTCCCAGTTCCATCCATCCCAGCCTGCTCACAATTACATCGGCTATAGCACGGGTGAAACCGGTATCGAGTCCTACCCGGATACCGGCAGCCTGCAGGGCGGCAAATACCTGTTCGGCAGCAGGGATAGCCCGCAGCGTGGGTGTGGCAGTATAATGCTGAAGCATAAGCTTTTCAAAACTGTCGTGAATCTGCATCAATAATTCATCCGTGATTTCCATACCGGGCGTGCCAGCCTCCTGCAACATCACACGGATGGCTTCAATTTTTTTATACCCCATCAACTCGTTTACCCGCTCTGCCTTTACCGGGTAGCCAAAAGCCTGCATTGCCTGCAAAAAGCAATTTGTAATACAGCCATCATCTTCCACGGTGGTTCCGGCCAGGTCAAATATTACAAGTTTCACGTCAGGCATGGTGCTGTTGCATTAAATGGTGAATGATCATTTCGCGATACTGGTTGAGCGGCGGCAGGGGCAGGTGCTCCAATTTGGCCTGCTCATCCCATTTACGCAGTTGAATATATTGTTCAAAAAGGGCATCCGCTTCAAATTGCCTTGCCTCTTCGTCATTCATAGGCCCACCCTGGTGCCTGAGTGTTTCTTTACTTGCATCGGATAATGCAAGGTAGTACTTGGGGTGCTTGCAGGTAAGATAACGCTTGGCCTGCACATGCGAGGCCACCAGTTTGCATACTCTTCGGCTAAACCCAAGGCGCATCAGTAAATCATGCCCCAGCCATTCATGGTCTACCAGCCCAAAGTTGTCCATATAGCCCCGGGTAGCTTCGTCCACATGATCGCACAGGTGGCCTATATCATGAAAAAAGGCTGCCAGTATCATTTCTTCATCGGCTCCGGCCGCCTCGGCCAATTGTGCGCATTGGCACATATGTTCCAACTGGCTCACCGGCTCGCCAATGTAATCTTTGTGCCCATGCTGCCGGTACAGGTCAATGATATAGTCAGCGGTTTGTTCAATATTCATATTAACATCGTTAAAAATGTATTGTTGCAGAAGCGGTTAGCGCCCTGCCCATGTTGTTGATACCACTGCCATGGGTGCGATAATCTGCATTTAGCAAGTTTAAAAAAGACAGGCGTATCTGCAACAAGTTGGCTGTGTACCCTGCATGCACGTTCCATACCTGCCAGCCCGGCGTGCCGCCAGCGGGTATACGGTTGTCGTCTTTATCGCCCTGCGCCAGCCTTGTTTGCGATTCCGCCCATTGCAGTTCGGCGCCGGCATACCAAAATTTTCGTTTATAAAACAAACTTACCAGCCCGTTGAGAGGTGGTACACGTCGCATGGGTTCATTGCGCGAAAGATTTTCACCGTATTGCCCTGCTACAAAAGCACTCAACTTCAAGAAACGGATTACCTCCCATTCGCCACTTACCTCCATACCGCGTACAAATGCCTGCTGATCATTTGTTTTCACATACACCGGGTAACCCAGGATAGAATCTTTGCCGCTGCGCACTCTGCTAACCAGGTTGGTGATGTGCATGTAGAATGCATTCGCCTGCAACTGAACTTTGTTGCCATCAAAACGATATCCAATCTCTGACTGCACGCTACGCTCTGCCTTCAAATCGTAGGCAGGCACTTCGTAGCGGAAATCAACCAGGCCCAGGGTGCCCATATCGTCTATGCCTGGAGCGCGGTAGCCGTTGCTTACCGAGGCATACAACGCATGTTTTTGCGCCATAGTATATGTTAGTCCCATATTGCCGGCAAGCGATGCAGGGGTAATAGAAACAGATTCACCATTCGGCACCCCGGGTAGCTCAGTAAAAGTTGCCGGTATTTTGTTTTGTACCAGGTTGTACCGCAAACCGGCCTCTGCATGCCATTTTTTCCATGCAACATGATGCAGGCTGAAAACCGAAAAGTTGTGCTGCAGAGCGCCATTAGGATACAAGCCCCGTTCGTTTATCACATTGCTGCCGTTGGTACGTTGCCTGCTGCTGCTCACCACGTCGGTGTACCACTCAATACCCGAAGTGGCCGACCAGGTTTTTGAAAAAACCGAATAAACATCGGCAACAAAACCATAGCTGTCTACTACATCCTTTTCTTCAAAGTAGTTTGCATTGTTGCGGCGGTGATACTGCCTGCCTTCCGTACTGTTCTTGTACACCGCGGTTACATTCCATTGCCTGGCCCATTTACCGCCCGTGGCGCCCTTTAGCCTGGCATAGGATAGCAGCATTTTTTGCGGATGGAAAAAATAGTATTCAAAATTTTCAAGCGCTATCCTGTGATACAGTGGTACATAGTACTGGCTTACCTGTTGTGCGCTTATAATAAGTTCGGCTTGCGCACCTACCCTGAACTTCGTTTTCAGGTTCCAGTCGTTTTCGCTGTAGCCGCTCGGACTTTGCCGCCCTGTAGTATCGCCCCCCACCAGGTGGCCAAACTGCCTGAAAGTAATGCCTCCGGAAACTGTCGCATTCTTTGCCTGGTAGCCTGCCGAAAGCCTGGCCGTATACTCCATATCGGCCGTAGTGTATCGAGCAGCGGCATTGCCATGCCACTGAGGTGTTTGCGCAAAGCCGGGGTCGTAGGTAAATGCCTGCACTACACCACCCATGGCATCGCTTCCATACTGAACGCTACCGCTGCCTTTAACCACCTCAAGCCTGTCAACGGTATAAGCATCTATCAAATTCAGGTACTGGTTGGGGCCAAAGCGGAAAGTGCTGTTGTTGAACCGGATACCATCAATCATCATCAGGATTTGATTGCCGGTAAGGCCACGCAGAAAAGGGCTGCCGCCGCCATGGTTTGTTCTTTGCACAAAAACGCCGGGCACATACGAAAGTGCTTCGGGTGAAGTGCGGGGGTTGTACGCCTGCTCCATGGGCGTCTGCAAAGCATAGCTGCTGTATGGCACCCACTGCTGCAAAGTAGCAAGCCTTGTTGCGCTTACAATTACATTGGCCAGGGTAGCCGTATCAGCTTGCTTGCCCGCAACAGAATCTGCCTGTTGTGCCCATGCTTCCGTCCAAGCCATACACGCTGAAAATAACAGAAGCCAGCATGTACATTTTAAAATACTCCGCATCAGTCAATTATGTTTTCACCTCAAACCTACAGCAACTTTAAACTTGGATCCAAGCATGCTTCATTCATGCAATTTCATCAATTTCCGCCCGGAGCTTTATAATGTTCCACCCGCTGCTCGCCTGCATCATCCATCTTAGGGCCCTGCTCAATTTTTCGCCAGTCGATGGGCTGCTTGTACTTTTCCATAGCCTTGTCCCAATCGAACACCTGCTTGCTGGGGTATACCAGGTTGAATGGCGTATAGTCGGGTACGTTGGTAAAAAAGTCGCTTAGTAAAGATGCTGTTTGATCGTAATGGTTTACATACGGTATGCCCAGTATATTGTACATCACTTTCAGGATGCTGCCAAAATTGGCATGCGTGTGCGATACATGGCCGCGCTTTACGTAAGGGCCTGCCATCATTAAAACACTTCGGTGTCCGTCTATATGATCAACCCCACCCTGCGGATCATCTTCGGTTACAATTACCAGCATGTTTTTCCAGTACGGGGTGCGGCTCAAAAAATGGAGCATGCGACCCAGGGCCAAGTCGTTGTCGGCCATATACGAGTGCAGAAACGGGTAGCCATCTTCGGGGCGCGGTCCGGCGCCATGGTCGTTAGGGAGCATTACCGTCAGCAGTTGGGGCAGGGTGTCTTTGCCCTTTAGCCACAGGCGGGTAAATTCTTCCTCAAACTGCTTCATCCTAAACTGGTCGGGGATATTGGTATTATAACCGGCAAAGTTGTGCGAGGTGCGGCTCCACAGCGCCTTTTGCATGGGCACCATCACCAGGTGCGCTGCACCAGTGGCGGTATCGTACCATTCTTCGCGCACATGCGCCGTTTCGTTGGCCTGGCCAAAATTGTAAAACGAAGTACCACTGCGCTCCAATGCTTCCCAAAGTCCGCCAATCTCTGCATAATCTTCGGGGTCCATACTGCCGGTTGAGCCCGGAAAACGCCTGCCTGGCGCCGACGAATACAACTTAGCTGTTTTGTTTACGCTCGAGTTTGTTTCCACCCATTCGTTGGGTATTACGCCTACCATCCAGTGATGCCCGTGTATGGAAGCATCACTGTCGCAGTAAAAGTTATCGCTGAAAGCAAACTGTTTTGCTGCTTTATGATGGTTGGGCATTACATCAGCCTTCTCTATTGTGGCGCTTTTGCCGTTGACCGCCACACCTACGCCAAAACGAGCCAGGGTAGCATCGCCACGGGCCTGTTCCAGTTGGCCAAACACTTCATCGTACGATCGGTTTTCCTTAGTAATAAATACAATATGTTTTATGGGCGACATGCCTGCCTGGGGTACTGCGGGCAAAGGCGTTGCAGTTGCTTTGGAAGCATCCATTACCTGGTAGGTATTGGCCAGCACCGTGCTGGTATAGGCCTTTAACTGAGCCGCATCCGGCACAGGAAGCTTCTGAAAGGTAGCCAACTGAATATCGCCTACATACGTGCCCTGCACGGGTGGTACAAATGATTTACCACCGTTGGGCCCGGAGCCATAGCCCCGGCACGATACTACGTACAGCTCCTGCTGATTTTTGGAAAGCAGCACCCTGGCAGGGCCCCAGCCGGTGGGTATCAGGCCCATGGTGCGTTGCGTGGCCACATCTATTACCGCCACGGCATTAAATGCCAGCAGGGCCACGTATAGGGTTTTCTCATCATTGCTGAGCGTAATGCCAAAAGGAACCAAACCTCTTCGGTTGTCGAGGCGCTTATCCACCTTTATGGGTATATGACCCAGTATTTTGCCTATGCGATAGTCAATAATCGAAATATTATCGTTGGTGGCATTGGTAACGTAGGCCACCTTGCTGCCAACGGCAATGGAGTTTGGGCTTGCACCACCCACCACTTCGGCATCCTCCACCATTTCACCAATTTGCATGCCTGTTTTCAGCCGGTGCTGCACGGTGTTGGTAGCCAAGTCTATGGTGTACACACTCATGGCCTCGGGCGCATGCGGGCTGCCCACGCCGGGTATGCGCTTACCATCTATCATGGTACCTTCCTTGGATTCATTTGTATTGTCGCCGTAGGGATGCCAGTGTACCATCATGCTGTCGGCATTGGCAGGGGTGGCGTCAGATACCAGTTTGTAATCATACATTCCCACGTTGGCCACCAGCGCTGTTTTGCCGTCGGGGCTCAGGCTAAGGCCAAAGGGCTGACGACCGGTGGGGACGGATGCCTTTACCCGGCCTGTTGCTGCGTCAATACGCACCATGCGAAAATTACCCCTGTCCAGCACCAGTAGTTCATTGGCTGCAGCATGAAAAAGCAGGTCGCTGGTAAAACTGTCTTCCCAAGTATTGCTTCCCTGGTTGCCGTTGAGCGATAAGGAATCCACCCGTAGCATGCGGCTGTAATCGTACACGATAACCGCGCCATTATCGCCCCCGCTCAGGTACACCCATGGCTTGGCTGGGTGAAATGCAACGCCCAGAAAAGAACTGTTGGCGAGGGGGCTTTTAGTGGCGCCATCATACGAAGGCACCCGGGTAGCCTGCATGCATTTTGCATCAATAATGGTAAAAACGCCATTGTGCAGTGTTACTACTTTGCTGTCATCGGGCGACAGGGCCATGCCAAAGGGATCGTGGGTAATGCGAATGGTTTTGCCAGCCGGCGTTACATATCGGCCACTAGGCAATACCGAAATGCCAGCCGTATCTATACGGCAATACTGGTTGTGCCCGGGTACTACCAATATTTCTGTTGGGGTGTTTTGCCCGCTGCCTGCTAAAGGCCCAAGTAGCAACAGCAGGTATTTAATATGCTTCATGGTAAATAAAAAGCAATGCCCGCTTACTGCCTGAAAAGACAATAAGCGGGCCATGCAAAAAGGTTAATTACTGAATAAGCCAAACTTTCGTATTGATGTCATCTGTATTGCCCTGCCTGCTCACCGCTTCGCTGCGGTTGGTACCATTTAAAGATTGCTCGCTCAAGGGGTAAATGTAGCGCACCGGCACTTTGTTTCCATTCAAATTATTGGCGCCTGGCACGATTGCAGGTTTGCCCGTACGGCGCCAGTCGAACCAGGCTTCAAGTCCTGTAAAATAGAGAGCTACCCATTTTTGCAAATAAATCTTATCCAACTTTTCGGCGGTGGTGCCGCTATAAGCTACAGCAGGCTGCGTATAATAGCTTGCCAGCGGCGTTAGGTTAATGCCATATTGTGGAGGTACAACCAGTTTCCAGTAATCGAAATTGGATTTAACCCCCTCCATATAATAACCTTCGGCAGTGCCGGCGGAAATAAGTCCGCGTTCGCGGGCCTCGGCCAAAATAAACTGCAGTTCGGGATAGCTCATCAAAATACTGCGAGGTGCAGCAGGGTCAGGAGGGGCTTGTCCTGCATCGTTGCAAACCAGGCAGGCAAAAGTGTATCCTACCCGCGACACGCCTTGCGGACCACCATTGTAGTTAAGTGCCTGCACATCGCCAAGACCATTTGGTATACCTTCAATTTTGGGGTTACCGGCAGTCGTAGATGATTGTGAAGGTCTGCCAAAAACAGCCAGGCGCGGATCGCCAATGGCGGTGAGCCTGTCGCTCAGCGTTTTGCTTACCCGAAACTCATCAAAAGAACCCACCCGTGTACCATAAAGTGGCCATTGATTGGGAGCAGCGGCCAGGTATTTCAACTCAGCATTGTCAGCCAACGATGTAAAAACAGGGTTGTTCACCGGATCGCCTACTATAGCTTGCATTTCGGCAGCCACATTCTTTTTACCCGACAAACGCATGAGTAAACGAAGCCTCAATGAATTGGCAAGTTTCCTCCACTTGAGGGTTGCTGCTGTACCACCACCGTAGATGATGTCGCCAGAGACTGTATTGGTACTTTTTGCCAATATTTCATTTGCCTTTTTCAAATCGGCAAGCAGCCCAGTATAAATATCTTCCTGTTTATCATACTTGGGTGTGTAAAGGGCATCGGTTTTTGCCTTACCGGCTTCGCTATATGGCACATCGCCGTAGGCGTCTGTTGCAAGGCTAAACATCCAACTTTTTAAAATGAGCGAAACACCAAGATATGCATTGTTGTCATCGCCACCCACTACATTCAGAATGTTTTGCAGGTTTCTATAATTGCCATAAACACTGTTCCAAATGCCATTTTGCTCGTTCCACAGGTAGCGATCTTCGTTTACAAACTGAATTTTTGCATGGTACTGCACCACAATGTTGCCAATGCCCCATGCCTCGCTTACCATTTGGTTCATCATATTACGCTGCACTCCGCTGAGCAACAGGTCGGGTGTAACCGCAGTAGGCACATTGTTGTCGGTGTTTATTACACTAAAGTCTTTTGTACAACTTGTAATAACTGACAACACAGCCAGCGGAATTAAAAACTTGAAATATTTCATATTATTAATGATTTTATTTTTATAAATGTTGTTTGAGCCTATACCGTCGAAGCAATTAGCATCAGAGTTTCAGGCTCAGGTTAATGCCGTAGCTCCTGGCAGTGGGCATGCTCATAAATTCGATACCGGGCAGAGCAGTACCACCTGTATAGCTCATATTTTCAGGGTCTACGTGAGGTATATTATCCCACAGAAGCAGGTTTCGGCCTACGAACGTAACAGTTACGCCACGCAGAGGCACCTTACCCCACACCCTGTCGGGAATGGTGTAGCCCACCTGCAGTTCGCGCAATTTCACAAACGATGCATCGTACATTACGCCTTCGGCAATACCACGGCCACCCGTCCAGGCAGTGTGCCATTCGCGGGCACTTACTTTTTTAGTATTAGGGGTTGGTACGCCATTCACAAATACTACACCATTGCCAATTACACCGTTGCCCGCTTTAGAAAGGTCGTAGCCATCGGCACGGCCTTCCAGCGTTTCAGTAATAATACCGCCTTCGCGACCCACCGTTTGAGTTTCGCTGTACACCTCGCCACCATTGCGTATATCGAACAAGAAGCTTAGGCGTACACCTTTATACATAAATGCGTTGTTGATCCCCATCAGCCAGTCGGGGTTGTAGTTGCCCAGTTTAATACGGTTTGTGGTGCGTACCGGCCTGCCGTTGGCATCAAACACCATTTGGCCTACATACTGGCCACTTGCATCATAGTAAGAGGCGTTTTTGTCAGTGTTCTGTACACGGGCAAAGCCTATGCCATAAAGATCGCCCATGCGCTCGCCTACACGGGCCTCCACGCTCACACGCCGGCTTGCCATTACAAAAGAGGTGAGGCCATCGCGCAGTTCCACCACCTTGCTGCGGTTGGTGCTAAAGTTGATATCAGTTGTCCAGGTAAAATCCTTTTTGCGTATCGTCTGGAAATTCAGCATAGCCTCCCATCCCCAGTTCTTAATTTCGCCGGCATTAATACTGCGGCTATTGTAGCCGCTGGTGATTGACAACGGAATATTCAGAATTTGGTTGCGGGTAGTGCTGGTGTAGTAGGTTACGTCAATACCCATACGGTTTTTCAGGAACCGTATATCGGCGCCCACTTCCCATGCCGAGCTGATTTCAGGCTTCAGGTTCAGGTTGGCAAGCCTGTCTGTTTCGCCGTACACTTGTGCGGTACCATATGGTGTGCTTGGGTTGAACGACTGTGTGAAAGTGAAGGGATCGGTATCATTTCCCACCTGCGCAAAGCTGCCCCTAACCTTGGCGAAGCTTATTACCTCCGGCAGTTTCACCATATCGCTTATAATGGCGCTTGCAGCCACCGAGCCGTAGAAATAGCTGTTGTCTTCATTGCCGAACGACTTCAGGTTATCGGGCAGGGTGAGCGCGCTGCTCCAGTCGTTGCGTCCGGTTACATCCAGAAAAATCCTGTTTCGATACGATACGCCTGCAGAGCCATAGAGGCTGTTGATACGCTTACCAATATTGCGCTGGGCGCTTTCAAGTGCTATACGACTATTGGTTATATTGTAAATATCCGGAATATTTAGCTGTCCAGCCACCACTTCGGTAAACCGGTTTGTTTGCTGCATTTGGTTTCCACCCAGGGTTGCAGTGGTCATCCAATCACTGGCAATCTTTTTATTGAAAGAAAGGAGGAAATCGCTGTTACGCTCTTCGTTTACAATGTTTACCTCGCGGTATTGGCCAAAGGGGAAACGCTGAGTACTGAAGGCGCGTTTGTATTCGCGGCGTTCGTTGCTCCAGTCGGTTGCAGTGCGCAGTTGAAGGCTCAGCCAGTCGGTAAAGGCATAATTGAGCGACACATTGCCAATAATACGATCGTAGTACTGACCGTTGGTGTTTTCGTATAAAGTAAGGTAAGGATTATCGTGGTAGTTATAGTTCCAGCCAAACTGTCGGCGATCTTCGGCTCCTTTCATCCAAGTACGTTCCATATCACACACCTTTACCGAAGCCGGCAGCCAGCAGTTGAACAGGTACATAAGGCTTTCTGTACCATAGCTGATGCTGGGCCTGTTGTCACTTTCGCTCTTAATATAACTTATAAATGCCTTTGCCGATAGTTTGCTGGTAAAGTTATACCCCGCCGAAAGGCTTGCTGTATTCCTGATCAGGTCGGTATTTGGTATCATTCCCTTTTGGTTCAGGTTGGTATAACTCAGGCGGAAGTCGCCGTTTTTGTTGCCACCTACCAGGGCTACGTTGTTCGTGTAAGTAGAACCTGTTTCCAAAAAGTTTTTAAGGTTATCCTTATCGGCTTCCCAAAGCGTGGGTACAATTACGCTACCGGCCGGTGCGTTAAGGTCGCCTCCCTGAAAGTCAATAGGCTGCCCATTGAGTGTGCGGGGCGAATTGTATTGAGGATAAAGTTGTCCTTTGAAAGCAGGCCCCCAACCTTCATCTGTACCATCGGTAAGGCCACCCCCGGCACCGTTTACAAAAGCAAAGTCGCCACCGTTGCCATTGCCTTGGCCATATACTTTTTGGTATTCGGGCAATTTCAAAGGTGTTTCGAAAGTAGCATTACTATTTACCTCTACCCCTATGCCCTTGCTTCTTTTACCCGACTTGGTTTTAATGAGAATTACACCATTGGCAGCCCTCGATCCATACAATGCTGATGCTGCGGGACCTTTCAATACACTCATGCTTTCGATGTCGTCGGGGTTGATAAAACCTGCGCCGTTGCCAAAGTCTACCTCCAGGTTTCCACGGCCGCTTGCGCCAGTAATGGCGTTGCTAACCGGAACACCATCTATTACATAAAGGGGTTGATTCTTATTCAGGTCTACCGAGCGCTCACCGCGTATGGTTACCCGGCTACTGCCACCTACGCCCGAAGGACTGCCTACCACCGTAACACCGGCCACCTTACCGGCAAGCTGATTTACCACATTGGTTTCACGGGCCACGGTCAGGTCTTCGCCCTTTAGATCTTGTATAGCATAACCGAGGCGCTTTTTTTCCTTCTTAATACCCAAGGCAGTTACCACCACATCGGTAAGTTGCGAACTGGATGCTGTCAGGTCAAGTTCAAGAAATGAATCGTCTTTTACAGCCACCGTTTCGGTTATATACCCCACGTGGCTCAGCTCAATGCGATCGCCTTTGTTCACTTTGATGGCAAATACGCCTTCATTGTCGCTAGTAGCCTGGCTTCCACTACCCAACACTTTGATGGTAGCCCCGGCAATTGGTGCCTGGTTGTTGGCATCCGCTATTTTTCCTTTAATGATTCCTTCCTGGGCTGGCAGCCGCAGTACTATCAAAACAAAAAATACAACCGGCAATACCGCCCGCTGCAGAAAATTGTAAAACCGCATCATAAACAGTGTTAATTTGTTGCAAACGTAGCAGGGCTGTATTACGGCAATGTGTTGATGTCTTTACCAAAAAGTGATGAGTATGCTAAGAAATTGTAAGATAACGCTGCGGTAACATTGGAAGCGTAGGGCGGTCCATCATGTATCATCCAATTATAGCATTAAAATTGACCATCAAGCAAATGACGCTTAATACATTGTAGTGTAATGATATCATAGTAGATCGTAAGGCAGCCGGTGCTTTCGGTTGGAATTCTATTCCTGCATGATACTTACCACTTCATTGGGTAGCCCAACCACCTTTTTGGCCGCATAATCAAAACAAAGCATGCCCGTTTTAGCCTTGGCTACCAGCACCTGTTGCTGCCTGCGCTGTGCAGTAATACGATAATACAAGGTAAATCCCTTGCGCGAAAAGGCGCCAGCCACCACCTCTACCTGCAGCATGTCGGCATAATGCACTTCTGCTTTGTATTCAATGGCAGCATCGGCCATGATAAGGGCGGTGCCGGCACAATCCAGTTCGGTATATCCATACCGCTGCAAAAACTGCATGCGCGCCTCGTGCAGCCAGGCAAAATAGGTATCGTTGCCGGCATGATTGCCGTAGTTGAGGTCGGTAATGCGGACCGCTATCGTTGTTTTGAACGGAAAAAATTCGGGCAGTTCAATTTTCACCCTGTCCATGCAATATGTAATGCCCCGTTTTACCTGTGTTTATCGAGGAATTGGGCTAAAGATACGGGGTCGCTCAGGTCGACCGGGTGTCCATTTTCCAACAACCAACTGTCTACCATGCTACGCCAGTTTTGCAGGCGGCTGTTAATGAGCATGGCGTGTTCGTCTACGGTGAGTTGATTGCTTTGCAGCATGGCGGCAATGCGTTTGCTTATTACCACGGTTTTGCCATCGGGCAGGGTAGCCAGCACATACAAGCCGGGCGACAGGCGTGCGTCTTCGGCCAATGGCCGGGTCGCCAGCGCTCCTTCCGCTTTGGCCTTATCTATTTTTGCAGCATCTTCTGCTCCAGAGCTAATGCCTTCTACCAGGTACTCCTGGCTGTTGGCGTCATAGGAGTATTCAGAGTCGTCCTCGCCATATTGTTGCAAATACGGTGTTATGCTCTGAGGAGCTTTTTTTACCGGTTCAATTTTTACAAATGCCGTTTCAAAACGATAACCGCTGTGCATGGTTTGCCTCCAAACCAGTGCAAGCAGCAGCAGTAGCAATCCAGCCGCTGACGATGCCCACGCCGGCCAACGCTTTTTTCGAATGTTTATAACCGGAACGGGAGTTTGGATTGGCTGAGGCGCATCATCATTGCTGTTGCTTTGCACCAGGGGCAGTGGCAATGCCCATTTGGATAAATCCGGGATGCGGGTAGTAGCATCAGCAGCTTGCATTTCTGTGAGGCGACGCTCAAGAGCCTGCCATGCATCAGCAGGCGGCGCAATTTCGGCTTCGGACAGCCTATTTGCAGAATGGTGGCCTCTGCCCAGGGCCATTTCATCCAGGAGTGTATTTATGGTATACCAAATACCCTCAGGCGGGGTTACTTCGGCATCGGCCAATATTTGCTTGTATAGTTGTTCGGGGTACACGCGTCAGACGATGTATTGACGTTTTTTAATTGTCAATTGGTTGCGTTGGTAAAAAAATTTATCTATCCCTGCGTGCCGCCTGTTGCAGCGCCATTATTTGCGTTTGCAAAATTGCTTTGGCCCTGGACAGTTGCGATTTTGAGGTGCCTTCATTTATCCCGAGCATATCGGCAATCTGGCGGTGGCTATGCCCTTCTACTACGTACAGGTTAAACACGGTGCGGTAGCCATCGGGCAGGCTTTGCACCAGGCGTAGCAAGTCTTTCAGGGCCAAGTTGTCGTAAGCAGAACCGGGTTGTTGGGCAAGGTCTTCGGGCAGGTCGCCATCGGTATGCTTCCAAATTACGCGCTTACGCAGTTGTTCGATAGCAGTATTTACAAAAATGCGGCGCATCCAGCCTTCAAAAGGGCCTTGCCCACGATACTGATGCAGGTGCAGATATACTTTTATAAACCCTTCCTGCAGCAAGTCGTTGGCTGCGTCGCCCCCTGATGAGTAGCGCAGGCATAGGGCGTACATACGGGGGGCATAGCGGTCGTACAACTCACGCTGCGCCCGCCGGTCGCCGGCTACCAGTTTTTCCAGAAAATCGGCATCAATACCCGTATGGTGATGGTGAAGGGGCATCAATCTTCAGCAAAGTAGTGAGAAAAGGACTATTTGGCATACCCTTTCAAAAAAATCCAGCAGGGCATGCATTGCTTTTGCGCGGTGGCTGTAGCCAATTTTAGCCTCCAATGGCATTTCGGCGAAAGTCCGCTTGTCATTTTCTGGCAAAAACACGGGATCATACCCAAATCCGCCGGCGCCTTGAGGAGCCTCAGCTATTGTACCATTGCACACCCCTTCAAACAAAGTTTCTTCACCATTCCACCGCAGCGAAATGATGGTTCGAAAACGCGCCTTGCGGTTGGCCATGCCATTCATAAGCTTCAGTAGCAGGGCAACATTGTCGGCATGGCTTGCCTGCTCGCCCGCAAACCGGGCACTGCGCACACCGGGCTCACCATCAAGCGCTTCCACTTCCAGGCCGGTGTCTTCACTGAAGCAATTGAGCCCTGTTTGGCGCCATACATAGCCCGATTTTTCGGAGGCATTTGCTTCCAGCGTATCATGAGGCTCCGGAATGTCCGCTTCAATGCCTGCCTCGCGCATGGTCATTATTTCAAAATCTCCACCCAATTGGCGGCGTATTTCCTGCACTTTGTGTGCATTGTTAGTAGCAAATACTAGCGGTTGGCTCATTACTCAGGATTGACGGTGTACTTTTTATCAAGTAATACAGGTTGGGCAAGACTTTCGGCGGCTAGATTAAAAGGACTTCTTTGAAGCCATCTGTTGCACTCGTTGTAGGAGCAATAAAGACTCGGATAGATACAAAAAGGCGTTTTTCTGTTTTCTACCCGTTTCAAAAGTATGGACTACTTCCGGACAAAGTCCAATGAACCATTCTGCATTACTGCTTCATTTCACACATAATAAAGGAAGGAATGAGGCTCATGACAAAGCAATTTCCGGTGTGGTTTAGTTGTTTTAGTTTTCGCAAGAAGGTAGGTTATATACATAACTTCTAAATAGCTCACAACCAGTAGTTTTGTTTGCATAACCATAGCATGGATTATTTGTTTCCGTAAGTTTGTCAGAGATCGTTTCTTATCGTTTATTAAATAAAATAGTATGAACAAATTTTTACTAACTAGTCTTTGCGCCGCATTTTGCTTATTAGTCATCAACCCCACAAAATCGCAAACAGTTACCATAAATGGAACCCCCGGCAGCACCAGTGGCAATATTGTATTGGGCACCCTTGCCCATCATGCCAGTGAAAACCTGTATTTCGACTCGGAGTTTGCTGCATTCCCCTTTACCTCAATCCCTATTTCACGCATAGGTTTCATTTTGGGGGCTGTTGGCGCTCCTACCAGTTTCGGAAATGTAAAGATTTATCTGAAAAATGTGGATGCATCAGTAGTTACCCTTGCCAATGCTACCTATAGTATTGATGGGTACACCGAAGTATTTAGCGGAATTGTGAACCTGCCGGTAAACGGCCTGCGGTATGTAAATTTAACCACACCCTTCACCCGCATAGCAGGAAATAACCTGATGATGCTGATAGAACGTAAAGACAACATCTCTCATTCTGGTTTTGTATATATTTCGGCATTTGATAATCCCTCTACCCCTTCCAATACGTCAAGAAGATATAATGGTTCCTCTCCAATATCCACTGCTACGCCCCTTACTGCGAGTGTTTTCAGGGCTGCTGCCCAATTTGTTGCGCCACTTGCTGCTGTTGATGCAAGGCCTGAAGGAATTTCATCACCCTCAGTCGTTTCATGCTATAATGCGCCGGTAAGTATTTCAGTTTTATTGCGTAATGCAGGAACCACCAGCATTGCAGCAGGTGCCGCATCGGTTTCGCTAAGGTTTGGTAACCCTAATGCGGGGAGTTATGTAAGAACAAATACCGGAATTATTCTGCCAGGAGAAACAGAAAGCCTGGTTTTTAACAATGTAAACGTATCTAATCCCGGTCTTTCGCTTGATAGCGCCATTGTTACACTTGCCGGAGATGGAGCAGCCTCAAATGATACTTCCTTTTCTTCCTTTATAACAGGATCAAATTTAGCAGTTAACAGTGTGACCAGCATTACAGAAGGTGCTGAAGCAGACCTGCCTTTATTCTCCTATTCACAAGTTGTATCGGGAACCAGGAACTTATGGAGGGTTCATGAAGGGCCTACAGCATATGCCAATCAAGACTTAAGCGGACCCCTTGCTGCTCAGGGTGGTGAAAATTTTTATCTTTTTGATTCATGGAGCGGCACTTCGTCTGCAGGGTTTACCGGCAGGTTATATTCCAACTGCGTAACCCTCGCCGGTTCGCCCGGCACCTGTGCTTCCAACCTTTCATTTTATATGAGTCACGACAATAGTTACGGTACAGATCTTGATTCAATGTATGTTTCAGTTAGTACCAATAAAGGTGCTACCTGGACACGGCTATTGCCAGGATTCGGGCGATATGATGCTTCGTTTTCAGCACCGGGATGGAGGCAGGAAACCGTTAATATTTCTGCCTACAATGGGCAAACAATTCAACTTGCATTTGAAGGCGTTAGTAAGTACGGTAATGTAATTGGGATTGATGATATCACTTTAGGCTCGGGTTGTACATTACCGGTAACCACAATTGATTTTGTTGGGTTTAGAAGTAATGGTGTTCATTTACTAAAATGGTCCACCAGTACCGAAAAGAACAATGCAGGATTTGCGCTTCAGCGCAGTAAAGATGGGGTTGAATTTTCAACCATAGCAACGATTGCTTCAAAAGTGCCGGGTGGTAATAGCAACAGTTTGCTTCAATATGGTTATACCGATGCCAAACCCATCAATGGTATTAACTACTACCGGTTGAAGCAAACTGACTTTGACGGGAAGGAGCGGTTTTCGAAAACAATCAGCATTAACGGCGGCAACATTACAAACTTCTCTCTTACGCGTATTGCACCCAATCCGGTACAAAACAAGGTATACGCTTATGTGGAAGCCCCAAAGGCTGGTTCTATAAATTTCCGCATTACAGATGTCACTGGCAGGGTGATCATGCAACAGGCAATTCGGGTTAATGCGGGTGAAAATATGATACCACTCAACGTTTCTAACCTTCAAAGCGGTACTTATTTTATTAATGCAACCTGTGCAGACGGATGCGATGGCGGGGTAAAACGATTCATCAAAGAATAAGAGCTGAACAATTGTAATCGCCACAAGAAATCCTGCACCGGTTTTATGGTGCGGGATTTTTTTTGTTCATTATTTCTTAAACCGGTTTTTTAAAAGCGGCCAGAACATCATTTCGGGGGGATTCCCGACTTTCTTGATTTTCTTTGGGGTTAGAACAAGCTGTTGGTGCTTTGGACTTGCTTGGCTTCCAATCGCCGTAACCTCCTAAAATGCCTTTTTAATACGCTGCGAATTCAAATCATTTATGGAAATTGTATTAAAGATACCATGCACATTTCGCAAAAGGCGAAGCTTGCCCTATTCAGGTTTACACCCATCATGTTCTCGCAGCTTTCCACCGCCTGATCCGGTTTTTCCATGGGCCTCACCTGGTTTGCATTATACCAGCAAAGCCTGCAAACCCAGCTATAGCATTTCTACATAACCAAGCGAAAATGATCTATCTTTCAATAAAGATTTTCTTAAGCGCCACCCACAAATTGGTTTTCAGCACACGGGTTGCTTCATCGTTGCCAAGCAGTTGCTGCAGCGGCGGCACATATAAATAGGTACAGTGGTTCCAGCGCTGCACCTGAAATTGAGGAAAGCGCATGGGCAGGCCCAGTTCCACCGGTTCGGTGCCGAAAAAGATAGCCACTTCAGCAGGCAGTTTTTCAAACAGCACATCGAGGCGGACTGGATGATGCGCCAGGTTTACAATGGCCGCATCGGCCAGCGACAGGCCTACAGCAGCCAGCATTTTGGTAAGCAGTTGCAACTGATCGTCGCTTACAAAACGGGCTTCAAAATCGGTAACCACCAGCAATACACGTTCCCTGAAGTCGCCAAGCCAGGCTAATGCTTCTTCACCTGGTGGGGCAGCCATAGGTGAGCCAATCTGGTCGTCCCTACATGCGCCTTCAGAGGCTAATGCTTCTTCACCTGGTGGGGCAGCCATAGGAGTTTCAGGTATTGCGACTACTTGCTGCTTCGGCAAAGGCCCGGGTATGGCAATCGGCTTGTTGGCAGACCCTGCAGCCTGCTGCAATTCATTTGTTACTACCAGGCTTTCTTTAAACATTTCGGCCAAAATAGCAGGTGGCAATGTTGTTCTTTCAAATTGTTCATTCCCTGTCATAAGTCATCGCCGGCCCCGGCCATTTTTCGTTTCTTTGCCAAAAATAGTCTGAGTTATGATTGCTACTGCCGACATAAAAGTTACCCGCGTTGAATCGAGCAAGCCTCGCGAGCTAAACCTGAGCCAGGTGCCCTTTGGAAAATACATGAGCGACCATATGCTGGAAGCCGACTTTGAGGGTGGAGAATGGAGAAATGTGGAAATAAAACCCTACCAGCCATTGCTGCTGGCGCCCAGCAACGCCGCCCTACATTACGGTCAAGCCATTTTTGAGGGCATTAAAGCCTACAGGCTGCACACCGGCGAGCCGGTAATTTTCAGGCCTTACAACAACTATCACCGTTTCAACATTTCTGCCAACCGCATGCAAATGCCCTCGGTGCCGGAAGAAATCTTTATGGAAGGCATGAAGCAGCTGGTAGCGCTGGATGCTAAATGGGTACCTGCCGATGAAGATCACGCCTTGTACATACGGCCCTTCATGTTTGCCACCGATGAGGTATTGGGTGTGCGCCCGAGCGACAACTTCAAATTTATGATCATCCTTAGCCCAAGCGGGCCCTATTTTACAGCGCCAATGCGCATTTGGGTAGAAGAGCAGTATACCCGTGCCGCGCACGGTGGTGTGGGTTATGCCAAAGCTGCCGGCAACTATGGCGCCGCCATGTACCCCACAGCACAGGCAAAAAAGAAAGGTTACGACCAGGTGCTGTGGACGGATGCCACTCACCATAAGTTTGTGCAGGAAATTGGGGTAATGAACGTGTTCTTTGTTATTGGCGATACCGCTGTTACCCCCGGCCTGGAAGAAGGTACCATACTGGCAGGTGTTACCCGCGACAGCGTAATTACCCTGCTTGGCGAAATGGGTTATACGGTGGAAGAACGCCCCCTTAGCATGGACGAGGTGGTAAGCGCTTACAAGTCCGGGCAATTAACCGAAGTATTTGGCAGTGGCACAGCAGCCACCATCAGCCTCATAAAAGAGCTGCACTTTAAAGATGAAGTAATGACCTGGGACCCTGCCCGCTGCGATGCCGCCAACGGCGTAAAACGCAAGCTCGACGCTGTACGCTACGGGTATGCCGCCGATAATCACGGATGGCTGGTAAGGGTCTGATACTAAGATTTTAAAGATTGCCACTGCCGGCTTCTTTAAATATAGTATGCTAAAGGAAATACAATATACTCTACAAAAAACAACACCCAGAAGGCAATATAGAAACGGCGCACCTGCTGCAAGTTGCCTACATTCAGGCGCCACGACATAAGCAGAAAAATACCCAGCAATAGCAGATGGGTGGCCACGAGCCACCCATTTCCTTTTGGCACCCACCAGCCCATCAAGGCACAAAGAATTACGGTAATATAAGAAAGTGCTACCAACACCACTCCTGTTATAAATGCCTGCCGGGCCGAGGTAACCACGGCCAGCGTTTTTATTTCAAAGGCCTCATCACCACGGGTATCGGGTATGTCTTTGAACCAGGCTATACCCAGGCTAAAACCAATTACGAACAAGGTAAGAGGCATGATATGCCACGGAAACTGCCATTGGCCGGTGATGCTATGAGCAAAGTGGGCCATCATACCCACATTCACCAAAAAACCGCGTACCAGCACAATAGAAAACGCAGCAGAGCCATGATGCCTTTTAAGCCTTAATGGGGGCAAAGAATACATAGCACCTACCAGGCAAATGATGGCGATTAACAACAAAAGAAACCACCCCGCCAGGGCTGCCGCTGCCAATGCAATAGCCAGGGCTGCAAATACAATCAGTCGCCCATTTGGCAACGAAAGTTCGCCCGAAGCCAACGGCAAACCGGGTTTGTTTACCTGGTCGATGGCTACGTCGGTAAGCTGGTTGAGGCCGGTAATAAAAATATTGCAAGGCAGGGCGCTAATCAAGGTGAGCAGATAAACCTGCCAAACGGTACCATTTATAGTTAAGGAGCTATAATACCCAATGGCAATAAACCACAATGCGGTAATACTAAAAAAGGACCCCACAATGGTGTGCGGCCTCGAAAATCGCCAGAGCAACTGTAGGTAATGCATACAATAATTATATAGCTTGCGCCTTGCCTTCTATGATATAAACCGGGTTGAGCCAGCCGCCCAGCCGCCGAAAGGTAAACAAATACGATGTGTGGCTGCAGGTTTGGGAAAGCAGCTGCATGCGCTTTGCCGGCAAGGCCTTCAACACCGAAATAATGCCATCAAAGCATACCGTAATTATATTCACGGGCAACACCCAGGTAAGCAGCAACCGGCTGAGCCTGAACGGCAGCACAAAGGGCGCCAGCAGCACCTGGCATGCCGTGGTAGCCAGCAGCACACGCAGCAGGCACCAGGGTGTGGGTTGCAGTATTTCGCATACAAGCAGGGGCCTGCCCGTAGCGGCAATCTTTTGCAGTAGTGCTGCTTGCTGAGTCGGGCCAAAATGATGAAAGGCATTGAACAGGGTGATGGCGCCGGAACCGGGTATTGGGTCGCTCAGCACATCTAACGGCTTGTGGCGCATATGCAGGTTTGGCAACTGAAAAAAATGGTGGTCGGGAAACCGGTCGGTTAGCTGAATGCTCAGCGGGGTGGCAGCATGCTTCAGCAGGTAGTGTGCCGGTCCGCCCTGGCCAGAACACAAGTCGGTGATATGGCCATTGTCCCACTCCGCCGCTTCTTCAATAAACGGTAATACAGGCTTGTACAACCCCGATACGGAGGCCATAAAGGCAATGTACTCCAGTTGTTGCCGCCTCATGCATTGCGGAAACCAGGGCTGATCTTCCAGTTCGGGCAAGTACATCATGTGAAAGTAGCCCTGTAACAGCAAAATCCAACGCTTCGTTCGTTTGCCCTGCATAAGGCCTATTTTGCAGCCCATGAATGTATTTGCCGTGCTGTGGTTGCTGGGGGCCATAGGCCTTGCCCTGGTGGTGAGCGAATGGCTGGCCCGCAGGCATTGGGTTCCTGCAGTGGCAGCGCGCAAGTTGCTGCATGTGGTAGCAGTGGGCTGCTGCGCCCTAGCCCAGGCATTTTTTACCAACCTGCCCTTGCTGCAAGGCATCATAGCTGCCTGTACCCTCATACTATTGGTTGTTGTAAAAAGAGGCTGGCTTCGGGTGGACAGTTACCATCGCAAAAGCTGGGGCATAGCGCTGTTTCCGGCGGCCTACCTTGTTTTATTGCTTTTGTTTGGCAGGGACCACCCGTGGCTGGTTACCTACCCCATGCTGGTATTGGCGCTGGCAGATGCGGCAGCAGCCCTTGCCGGCACGCTGTTTTCAAAGCAATTCTTTACGGTTACCGGCGATCAAAAATCCATCACCGGAAGTGGTGCTCTTTTTATTTCGGCGATAGCAATACTCCTGTTTGGCCCCATGCTGCTACCAACTATATTGCATGGCATACAGAATCCACCGCTGTTTGAGTTTAATTTTTGGCTGTGGATGCTGCTGGCAATAGCCGTTGCCTTTTTTGCCACCGTGCTGGAGGCAGGCACTTCAGGCGGGTGGGACAATTTTAGTGTACCGCTTGGCGTGGCAGCCCTGCTGGCTATGGCATCGCATGAGTTTTCATTTTCGGTACCCGATACCTGGCTGGCCATAACCCTGGCCGCAGCGGTGGCCTATACAGGCTTTAAGCGCCATGCCCTTAATGCCGGGGGTGCCTTTGCCACCTTTTTATTGGGGGTATTGGTATGGCGCGCTGGTGGTATGCCCATGGCGCTGCCATTGCTGATGTTTTTTATTACGGGTAGCCTGCTTAGCCGATGGAACAAAGCGCAAGGCCCAACTACTGATGCCAAGCACAGCAAGCCTCGCGATGCCTGGCAGGTGCTGTGCAATGGGGGCGTGGCAGGTGTGGGGGCCATAGCCTATGGCATATGGGGCGCCGAATGGGGCTTTATGCTGCTGCTGGCCTCGGCGGCAGTAAGCACTGCCGATACCTGGAGCAGCGAAACGGGCATGCGCTGGGGTACCAAAGTATATGATATCATAAGCCGTAGGCCCGTTGTTGCCGGCCTGTCGGGAGGTATCAGCCTGCAGGGTACCCTGGGCGGTATGGCGGGTGGTTTACTAATTGGCTGCTGCGCCCTATGGTGGTACCCGTTTTGGGCTATTATACCTGCGGTGGGTGTAGTAGGCACCCTGGGCATGCTCATCGACAGCCTGCTGGGCAGCCTGCTGCAAGCCAAATATGCCGGGCCCATACCCGGCACCCTGGCGGATAGCCCAACAACTCATCTGCCTTCTGTGCTGGCTAAAGGTTATGCCTGCATAAACAACGATGTGGTAAACCTGCTGAGCAACGGGCTGGTAGCAGGTACGGCCACGCTGCTTTGGTGGTTGCTGGCGGTGTAGAGGTGAAATTCCATTGGCCTTGAGCTACAAAAAGGCATTATTTCACTTCATAAGGCCTTCAATACCCGCCAAATACCTGTGAATTGGTGGAAAATTGAAATTTTCCCGGTCATCTTTTTTGCAGATTAGCTGCACCCGCTTACCTTTGCCGTCCAAATTTTAAAAACGCTCGAATGCCTACTATTCAGCAACTGGTAAGAAAAGGTCGCGAAATCATACGTGCAAAAAGCAAAAGCCGTGCCCTGGATGCATGTCCTCAGCGCCGCGGTGTTTGCACTCGTGTATATACCACTACGCCCAAAAAGCCTAACTCGGCCCTGCGCAAAGTTGCCAAGGTGCGCCTCACCAATAAGGTAGAAGTTATTGCCTACATACCCGGCGAAGGCCACAACCTGCAGGAGCACAGCATCGTACTCATTCGCGGTGGTCGTGTGAAAGACCTGCCCGGTGTTCGTTACCACATCGTTCGCGGTAGCCTCGATACTGCTGGCGTAAAAGGACGCAAGCAGAGCCGCAGCAAATACGGCACCAAAAAGGAAAAAGGCACACCGGTTGCTGCTAAAAAGAAATAATTCGCAATCACGATCCGTCAATAAAATAATACCATGAGGAAAGCGCAAGCCAAAAAACTGCCGTTAGCCCCTGATCCGCGCTATAACGACAAGCTGGTTACCCGTTTCGTAAACAATATTATGTGGGAAGGTAAAAAGAGCATCGCTCTGAATATCTTTTACAATGCATTGGAAAAAGTAGCCAAAAACACAGGCGAAGACGGCTACGAAATTTGGAAAAGGGCCCTGAATAATGTAACGCCTGCGGTAGAAGTACGCAGCCGTCGTATTGGTGGCGCCACCTTCCAAATTCCTTCGGAAGTGCGCCCCGACCGCAAAATAAGCCTCAGCATCAAATGGCTGATTCGCTTTAGCCGCGAGCGCAACGGTCGTAGCATGTCCGACAAACTGGCTAACGAAATAATTGCCGCCAGCAAGGGCGAAGGCGGCGCTTTCAAAAAGAAAGAAGATACCCACCGTATGGCCGAGGCCAACAAAGCATTCAGTCACTTCAGGGTGTAACCTTATAGAACGTTTTACTCAACCGTCCTGCTTCTTTTTCAAGATGCAGGATTTTTTTTGCCCGCACCAGCCTGCATTTGAAAGCGAATACGGAACTTCCGCCAATGATGAAAATAATTACCGCCAACCTGGTAAATATCCCCGAAAGGCGCATTTTCCACGGATCTATACATATCCAAAACGGAACAATTAAGGCTGTTCACGAACTGCAACACGAGCCTGTGCCGGGCTTGCACTACATTATTCCCGGTTTTACAGATGCGCATGTGCACATAGAAAGCAGTATGCTGGTGCCGGCCGAGTTTGCCCGCATGGCGGTTGTGCATGGTACAGTTGCCACCTTAAGCGACCCGCACGAAATAGCTAATGTATGCGGGGTAAATGGCGTGCTGTACATGATAGAAAACGGCAACAAGGTTCCCTTCAAATTCAACTTTGGCGCACCAAGCTGTGTACCTGCTACCACATTTGAAACTGCCGGAGCCTCGCTCAACAGCAGCGAGGTAGCCGCTTTGCTGCAGCGCCCCGACATACACTACCTGAGCGAAATGATGAACTACCCCGGAGTGCTAAACGCCGACCCAGTGGTGATGGAAAAAATTGCCGCAGCCAAAGATCTGGGCAAACCGGTAGACGGGCATGCCCCCGGACTGCGCGGGCAGGATGCCGGCCGTTATATTGCGGCAGGCATCAGCACTGACCACGAGTGCTTTACCTACGAAGAGGCACTCGACAAACTGGAGCAAGGCATGCAGGTGACCATCCGCGAAGGCAGCGCAGCTCGCAACTTTGATGCGCTGGCACCCCTGCTACATACCTGGAGCCACCGCATGATGCTGTGTAGCGACGACAAACATCCCGACAGCTTGCTGGAAGGCCATATAAACACCCTGTGCGCACGGGCAGTGGCCATGGATATTGATGTGTTCAATGTATTGCAGGCAGCCTGCATCAACCCGGTAGTGCATTACAAGCTGCCAGTGGGGATGCTTCGCCAGGGCGATCCGGCCGATTTTGCCATTGTAAAAGACCTCACCCGCTTTGAAGTAATGGAAACATGGATAGACGGGCAACAAGTGGCAAGCGGGGGTAAAACGCTGATTGAACCAGTACAAAGTGCTGTCATCAACCACTTTAAAGCGAAACCGCTACAGCCTGCTGATTTTGAATTTCACCTGCACAAATGGGGCGAAGAAGAAAACTTTGAGCAGGTGCACGCCATCGAAGCGCTTGATGGGCAACTGATTACCAATAAGCTGGTGCTTCCCGTAACCCACTTGCGCGTCCACAACCATTTGTTGTACAGCAATACCGACAAAGACCTGCTGAAACTGGTAGTTATAAACCGCTATCATGCAGCGCCCATGGCCAAATGCTTCATTCACCGGTTTGGCCTCAAAAAAGGAGCCATCGCTTCCACCGTTGCACACGACAGCCACAACATCATTGCGATAGGTGTGGATGACGAAAGCCTGAGCCGGGCGGTGAACCTGGTAATAGGGGCACAAGGTGGCATTGCAGCTACCGATGGCGATACAGATCACCTGATAGCCCTGCCTGTGGCCGGACTAATGACCACAGCCGATGGATACGATGTAGCACAAGCTTATACCCACATCGACCAATTTGTGAAGCAACAAATGGGCTCCACCTTACGCTCGCCTTTTATGACGCTTTCGTTTATGGCGTTGCTGGTAATACCACATCTTAAGCTTAGCGATTTAGGGTTATTCGACGGCGATGAATTCCGCTTGCTGTAACGTATACCCCTCAAAAGAAGAAGGCTGAGCCTTTATGAAGGCCCAGCCCATTCATGTTGGCTGTTGATTTTTTATGGCTTACTCAATCTTTACCGTCTTTTTCAGTGCATAGCTTCGGTTGAGGTTGAAACCAATGCACCACTGGCCAATATTCTCCTTCTCGGGGTTTACCGTTAGCTGAGGTATGTTGCTGGCAAACGTGCTGTTGCTAAAGAAAAACTGGAAAATGTGGCCTCCGGTATCCCAGTCGTAGCCCAGCGAAATGAGGTTGGGCGAGTAGCTGACAATTTCACCGGTTTTATCAATAACGTTTTCGTAATTATTGAGCTGACGATTGTATTCAAAGGTGATGGCTGTTTTTTCGGTGATCTTCATTCGCCCGCCAATGCCAATGCTCCAAGTGGTATTGCTGTTGGCCGATCCGTAAGGAACCAGGTTGTAGTGAATCATTGATGGCACCAGTTGCAGTGAAAAAGCATTGCTGAACTTGCGTGCAATAAGCATTTGATTCAAATACGAAAATTTGTTCCATACCAGGTCGTCTTGCGGAGGTTCTTTGCTGGAGGCATTTACGCGGGCAGTAGACACCCAGGCAATGCTTACAGGATAGTTGCGTTTGCCAGTTTGCTGGCGCATAATTTTGAACTTGGCAGTACCTTCAAGGTTTATGTCACCGGCAAAGGCAAAGCCCAGGTTCATCCAGCGAACAGGTGTATAATCGAATGACATGTACGTGTTAGCAAAGCCGGCATTCATGCCAAACAAGCGTGCAAAGTTGGCCCCAGTGCTTTCGGTATTATCCCACAGGCTGCCAAAGTGGTGAATAATCATAAACTGCAGGTTGTTGAGCCCCGTTATTTCGGTACTATTCATATTAATGACACGAGTGCTTTTGAAGGTGGCGATAGTAATATTTTCCTTCGCCACAGCCGAATCCTGCTTTTCCAACTCGGCCAGTAAGTCGTCTTGCGCCAAGGCAGCCAACGGCAGGCAAAAAGCTGCAGCTACTATAAAAAGCTTTTTCATATTCAATTAGTTTATAAGTTCATGGGGAATGTAATGTTGGCCAGCAGCGGCGTAGCTTCAGCCAACTTAGGCTTTACCAGGTCGGGTATTTCTATGTTAAAGTCTGCGGCCTTTACGGTAAACTCGCAATTGAATGTGGCTGTTTTGCCTTTTACCGTAAGGGTTACCGGCGATTTGAATGCCTTCTTTACGCCATGCAGTTCCATTTCGCCTTCCGAGCTGATTTTGTACACCCCATCTTTTGTAAGCATGTCCTTATTAAAGCCAATAAGTTTACCGCTGTATTTACCATTGGGGTACTTGTTGGTATGCAGGTAGTTTTCATTGAAGTGCTCTTCCAGCAAGGCGTTGTTAAAGTGAAAAGTCTTCATGGGCACCAGCAGGGCCACTTCGCTTGTTTCCACTTTTAATACGGCGGTGGCTTCTTTACTGGCGGCCTGGTATTCTTTGTTGCTTTGATTTTTATTGGGGTTAAAGTAGAGATATCCATCGCGGGTGCTATACTTCTGTGCCACCGCGGCAGAATTGAACAAAATCAGAATGGCAGCGAGTGAAAATAACTTTTTCATGACGATGATAATTATGAGGGGGTGATAAATCAGGTAGTATTCAAAATTTCGTTATGGCTTAAAGCCCTGGTCCATCCATGCAATGAAGCTACTGGTGCAGGTAGCATTAAGCGAAAGCACAGGGCCGGGGTGCCCGCTTTTGCCCGCGCTGCTCATTATTTTGCGCAAAGTGCTTTCACTGTTTTTAAGCAAAGTGTAGTCTAACGCTTTGGCTATGCCGGCATGGCAGGCACTTCCATTACAGTCAGTCTTTACAATGGGCACAATGTTTTTGGAATAGGTTGCTTCGCCGGTTATGGGTGGAGGAGTATAATCATCTACGGCTCCTTGTTCTACCCACTTCTTTACTATTTGTGCCTGCGAAATAGTAAAAAACACACTGCCTTCGCCTGGGTGCAGGCCACCTTGCGGATCGGATGGATTAATGGTATACCGGGCCATTTTGTTCAGTATGGCAGCCCTGCTTTGGATGGCTCCATAATATATAGTGTCGCCTTTGGCAAACGAAATCTGCTTGGGGTTTGTACCATTAGCATTAATATTTACGTGGCAGCCACACGCTCCAGAGATCATGATGGGCACCACATCGCTACGAAACGAAACGGCGTTTAGTGCATTCACTGTTTCTTCACTGGGATCCATCCTGTTTTTGTAGCAACCACTTACAGCGGCTACCAGAAAAAATACGAATGCTATTGCTATATACTTTTTCATAATTTATCAATTTTTGAGTGGCGTTCAGGACGTTATTTACTTCTTAATAATGTTTCCTGTTTTGCGGTATTTGAAAATACCTGCGTTGCCAATGCCGTACTTCCATACCTCAGGAATATTGGGGTCGAGGAAATACCAGCCTTTAATGATGGCAATTTCGCTGGGGCTCAGGCCACCATCATCGTATGCCATGGCGCCCTGGTGCGTAGTATTGTACACTCCGGTACGCGGGTTGGCCAATATTATCGTTGAATCAACCCTGGATAATACTGAACTGCTTGCATTCAAATAGTCGCCCCGTACCCGGTAAGCTTTACCACTAACGGGATCGGTATAAACAATACTCGTATTGCTTCGTACGGATTTTGGATAAATGACCATTAGCAGCAGGTCATCGTAAGTATTTAATGGCGCACGCGTATTAGAGGGCGTCGAGGGCGTGTTCATGATCTTTATTGGCCGGAAGGATGCATTGGCAACTGTATCCGCATAAAACTTGCGCACGCTGTCTTTATACGCATTCCATACTTCGCTTAGTTTAGGTTCTTTCAGTTGGCTGATATTGCTTACGGTGCCACCGGGCTGAACAAATGTGAAATTAACTGTATCGGTAGGGGCTATGGATATGGAACTACGGCGAGCCCAGTTGCCGCCCAGCGATGCCTGGTTGTGGCAGTTGGCCGAGCTGCAGCCATTGGTTAGCAGCGATACCGCTGTGGGCCTGTAATCTTCAAGGCCCGGGCTGCGCTTGGCACCATTCTTAATCCAGTTGTATATTTTGGTCTTTTCCGTAATCGACATATCGGCGCCATAGGTAATGGGAGGCATGGCTTTGTTAAGGTCGCTGGTGGTGATAAGCTCAAAAAGCATGCTTCCTTCGGGGTTGCCGGGCGTTACCATCGTCATGATGCTTTCATAGCTGTCGAGCATGGGCTCAATTCGTCCACCATGGCAGTTGGCCGAGGCACAATATCTGTTGATCAGTGTTTGCACGCCTTCCTGCTTCACCACATCGTTTACATCGGCTACTACATCGGCATTCACCACTTTTGTGCTGTCGCCAAATTGCGAAAAAACGGTGGAGTCCGGCCTGTCTACCAACGCCCTTGATACATTGCCGGCATTCACGCCTTCTTTGGTACACCTTACGGCAACCATGCTTATTGCCACAGCCAACATGGCCAGCAACAAGGTGTTTGATTTACAATACGTTCTCATAATCTTGAGGGGTTTATTTGGAATTATTTCAAGCCTTCGTTATGCTTCAACCATGCTGCTTGCTAACCGGTATTGCACCAAGTATCAGCATTTATTTATGACAAATTTTTGACAAAACCCAGGCAATAATTGCTGACATATACCAATAGCCCATATGATTTTGATCATTCTTTGTTGCACCTTCAATTCGTTTAATTGCAGTAGCAAATACCGGAAAGGCCTGTCAGCACTGAATTGTAGAACACATAAAAAATGATGTTTGAACAATATAACCAGCAGTTATTTTTCCGGTTTCTGTCACAGAACTTCCGATCAGATTCAAATAACAAATCAATTTTCAATTACCATAAAAAGCACAGAAGATGAAAATCAGTTCCAAAACCAAGAAAGTCATTCTCATTTTATTTGCCATAGGCGCTATGGTGGGTGCATGGGCAGTATGGTATGTATTTTTTAAGCCCCACCGCAATGTTGGTTCGGAAACAGCAACCTTTATTATGAAGGCTACTGAACTTGCCAATGCATTTGCTACCGATACCTCGGCTTCGGCCAAATACATAGACAAGGCAATTCTGCTTGAAGGGGTAATAAGCACGGTAGATACCAACCGCATTGCCATCAACCACGTGATATGCAACCTGGCCGAAGGCGCCAGAAAAGATGCCGCCGGGCTTCAAGCCGGGCAAACGGTAAAAGTGCAGGGAAGGCTTACTACCTATAACGATTTAATGGAAGAAATATTGCTGGATCAGTGTGTGATTAAAAAGTAGCTTGCCTATGCTGCCCAAGAAAATGCCGCATGCTGCAACTAAGGATTGGCCTCCTCTGTTGCGGCATGTTCTTTTGGGATAAACGCGTTATTATCATTGGGCATTTTGAAGCCAAAGTACCTGTAAAAACCTGCCTGGGGACATGTTCATTTACCACTGCAAAAAGCCCCTTCCCGACCCGCTTTTGGCATAGCCTTGCACCCGCTATCTTTGTGCCCGAATTAGCATACTGAAACCGAACAAACCACATACTCAAACCTTAATAGCCACACACATCAGAATATCAAGCATCAAACTAACCATATATGCCGGGCTTTGAACTATGGGGCGCCGAAGAACGCAAAGAAGTAAACGAGGTGCTGGAAACAGGCATCCTGATGCGCTATGGCTTTGACGGGCCGCGCAAGGGCCAATGGAAGGCCAAAGAACTGGAATCTGCCGTTTGCGAAACCTTTGGCTGCAAGCATGCACAGCTTACCAGCAGCGGTACCGCCGCCCTTACCACTGCCATGGCGGCATTAGGCATAGGCGCCGGTGATGAGGTAATTATGCCAGCTTTTACCTTTGTAGCCAGCTTTGAAGCCGTGCTGAGCGTGGGCGCCATACCGGTGCTGGTAGATGTAGATGAAAGCCTGACCTTGAGCCCCGATGCCGTAAGAGCTGCCATAACGCCGCGCACCAAATGCATTATGCCCGTGCACATGTGCGGCAGCATGGCATGGATGAGCGAACTGAAAGCCATTTGCAAAGCTAACGACCTGCTGCTGCTGGAAGATGCCTGCCAAAGCATAGGCGGCACTTACAAAGGTCAGCACCTGGGCACCATTGGCCACGCAGGCACCTTCAGCTTCGATTTTGTAAAGACCATTACCTGCGGCGAGGGCGGCGTGGTAATGACCAATGATACTGACATTTACGAGAAGTGCGATGGCTACACCGACCATGGCCACGACCACAAAGGAGTGGACCGCGGCGCCGACCTGCACCCCTTCATTGGCTACAATTACCGTATAAGCGAGTTGCATGCCGCGGTAGGCCTGGCGCAAATACGCAAGCTGCCCCAAATACTGGAAATACAGCGCCGCAACAACCGCATGCTCCGCAGTTTCCTGGAATCTATATCCGAAGTAACCTTTAGGCAAGTACCCGACCCCGAGGGTGACAACGCCAGTTTCCTGAGCTGGTTTTTGCCTACCGAGGAGCTTACCCGCGCTGCCCTAGCCGAAATGAAGGCCCGGGGCATTGCCGCCGGCAACTTCTACTGGTACGACAATAACTGGCACTACATACGCAAGTGGGACCACCTGAAGTATGCAGCTACCCTGCACAACATCAGCCCCGAGCAGCAGGCAGCCCTCACAGCTTTGGCCGAAACAAACTTTGCCGCCAGCGATGCCATTATGAGCCGCTGCATCAGCACCGCCATTAGCCTGGCCTGGACAGAGGAGCAGATTGCAGAAAAAGGTGAAGCCATGGCGGAGTGCATAAAAAAAATGCTGGCAGAAAAAACTGTTGAAGCCTGATTATTGCAGAGCGTTTGCAGGATGTATTGCGGGTATGCTGGAACAGCATATTTCCTTAACCCACCATCCCGCCAACCAACATAGCCAAGCCTTTTAAGATGGGCCGCGGCAGATACGGCATGTGTTTTACCGTTGGTCAGCAGGTATAGCCAATCGCATACATCTGTAAGATGCTCATACAACTGATCGGTAACCAAAACGGCCTTTTGATGCTTGTGCTGCATGAGCAAATCCTTAGCGGTTTGAATATGTACAGGGTCAAGATGCGTAAAAGGCGCATCGGGAAATTTACAGGTAGCCTGCTCATTTTTTCACTTTTAGTTGCAACCCATTCAGAGATGAATAGACTATTGTGGCTTTGCTGCAGAAAGGCTGCTGATGAATGAATCTTCCACAGGCGCCTTCATAGCAACCACGGTATCTACAAGGCTGTTGGGCAAGGTCATGCTAAGTACATATTGCTTCAGCTTCCAGCCCTGCGGTGTGCGAACTACTACGCCCGAGCCGCGGCATATTTTCATTTGTGTTTTCAGCAGTTCGTCAAACCATGCCAGGTTACCCGTTTGGTCAAAATAGATCTGTCGCTGCAAAGCGGTGAAGTTCCAGGCTTTGCCCCGGTCGAAAAAAGGTTTGGACCATGCCATGAAAGCCGGCTTCTCCCAGCGTTCGGTGGCATCGGTACCCATAAAAATGGCGTCTTCAGTATAGTAGCTAAAGTACTTGCTGAAGTCGGCCTGTGCCGCTGCCACATTAAAAGAATCGAGCATGGTGCTTATGGCTTGCTTGCCGGCTGCGGCGTTATGAGTGGGAGGGGTTTTGCACGATATTATCAGCATGGTAAAGGCAACGAGCACCATGCCAACAAGGCCTGGCAAAAAGGAAAATTTTCGACTGGACATGGTAATAGTGATAGATGGTTGGCATTACAGTGGTTAAGCACACTGCCTGTAAATATAATCATTCACCAACAGCCTGTTTGCAGTTGCATGCAAAGCGAAATGGTTTGCTAACTGATTTGCGACAGCCTTTCCAGTACCGTTATTTGGTTTATAGCCCGGTGCAGGTTGTGCAGGTCGTAGCGGGTTTGGTAGTAGCTGTCGTTGTTCAAAAAGTCGGCCAAAAAGCGGATGGCCTGCATATACAGCAGCACTTTGCCGCTAAGGGACAGGGCCTCGCGTTCGTGGGGCGTCCACAGGGTGTGGGTGGTATCCATATAGCCCTGCATCAGTGCTTGCAAATACATGGGCCGAACTTCTATATCGTCAAAATGTATGTCGTTTTCTTCGTGGCTTGGCGCCAGGGTACGTATCATATCGCCCAGGTCGCTGAAAAACAAGCCCGGCTGCGTAGTATCCAGGTCTATGGGGCACAGCACTTGGTGGGTAGCCTTGTCGTATAAAATGTTGGTAGGCTTGGTATCGTGATGCAAGATGCGCTGCGGGTAATGCTTTGGATTGGCCTGCCACAGGGCAAAATGCCTGAGCAGGTAATCGTATTCGTCCAGCTTGCTCAGGCAGGGTTGTGCCAGCTTAAGCCGATGTGGGGTGGCTTGTGCTTTGGCCTCTACCAATTGCTTTGCCCGCCAACCCAGGTGATGAAAGCGCGGCAATATGGTATGCAACCCGGGCTTTGATGTACTTAGCAGGGCTGTAAAATGTCCAAAACATTTGGCGGTGGTATAGGCCAGATCTTCGTTTACCGTGCCGGAGGGAGTATAGCTGTTTTCTACAAAGGTGAAGCAGCGCCATGCCTCGCCTTCGTGCTGCAGGTATAAGGCGTTTTCATAAGTAGGCACCAGCTGTGGTACCAGGTAGTATGGCTGTAAAATTTTGCTTATGATCACAAAATTTTCCTGCACATGCTGCGGGTTAGGAAAAATTGTTGTGTTTATCTGCTGCACAATATAGCTACGGCCTGTGCTATCCGTTGCCTTATACGTGCGGTTAATAAGCCCTTCGGTAATAGGCTCCACCTGGCAAGGGCCAAGGCCAAAGGCGGCAGTAATGTGCTGGATATTGTTGTTTGGCAAAGCGAATAATTTTTAACAAGGCCGGGCAATAATGAGCTGTTGAATACTAAAACTTCAGCAACTACGATTTAGGAAAACACCTGTTCGCCTGCACGCCTCTTCACGCATTCCCGCCTTTGCGGTTCTATAGAGCACTTTAACCCTTTTCCTTCCACATTTGGTTAAACGTCTTGGGGGCAAACCGCAGGGGCGCGTGGTAGCTTGTCCACGCTTTGAATGCCTTATTTACAACCATGTTTTTAATGCCCGCGCCGGCGCTGTTCATGAGGCTGCGATTGAGGCTTGCTGTTTTCCACGCTATCCATGCCAGGCGTTCGCTCAGCGGGCTTTCGGCGTGGCGCACGGCCTCGTGGCGGTTGTGCAGCAGCAATTCGTGCAGGTTGATGCGTACCGGGCACACGGCCGTGCAGTTGCCGCACAGGCTGCTGGCATAGCTCAGGTGCTTGTATTGGTGCATGCCGCGCATCCAGGGCGTTATCACCTTGCCAATGGGGCCGCTGTAGGTGGTTTCATAGCTGTGGCCGCCAATGTTTTTGTACACGGGGCAGGCATTTAGGCAACTGCCGCAGCGGATGCAATACAGTGCTTCGCGGGCTTGTGGGTCGGCCAGCAGGTTGGTACGGCCATTATCCAGCAGAATTACATACATTTCTTCGGGACCGTCGGTTTCGCCGGGTTGACGCGGGCCACTCACAATGCTGTTGTACACCGTCATGCGCTGACCGGTGCCATAGGTGGCCAACAAAGGCCAAAACAGGCCCAGGTCGGTAAAAGAGGGTATTACTTTTTCGATGCCGGCTATTACAATATGCACTTTGGGCCAGGCGCAGCTAAGGCGGGCATTGCCTTCGTTTTCGGTAAGGGCTATGCTGCCGGTATCGGCCAGCAAAAAGTTGGCACCCGTAACCCCCACCTGCGCCTGCGTGTACTTGGTGCGCAGGTTGTGTCGTGCTACGGTGGTAAGTTGTTCGGGGGTCAGGTTGGGCTCGCATCCCAGTTTATCGGCAAACAAGCGGGCCACATCTTCCTTGCTTTTATGCATGGCAGGCGTTACAATATGGTAAGGCGCTTCGCCATCCAGCTGTTGTATGTACTCGCCCAGGTCGGTTTCTACGCTTTCGATACCGTGCCTCTCCAGAAAAGCATTTAGATGTAATTCCTCGGTAACCATGCTCTTGCTTTTTACCACCGTGGTGCATTGCACGCTGTGGCAAATGTCGAGTATGGCCTTCAGGGCATGGTCGGCATCAGGCGCCCAAATAACCTTACCGCCGCGGCGTCCAAACTGAAGTTCAAAATTTTCAAGGTTCTCAGGCAGACTTTCCAATGCACGCCACTTCAGGTTTTTGGCCTGCCGACGCGCCAGCTCCAGGTCGCTAAACTGAACTTTGCCTTGTGGTACCGTGGCGTTGTAGCGGCCAATATTGAAATTGATTTTACGCCGGTGATCCAGATCGGCGGCTTTTACCGTGCTTTTTGCAATAAAAGATGAAGATGTGCTCAAAGTACCGTGTTTGTAATGATTAACAAACTTATGGATTGCCTAAAGGCTGCTCCATTAATGGTGTGCTGAGCCACGCTCTTCTTCATGCTTACGCATTTGATACTGCAGGGCCAAAATGGTAAGAATGCCAAATATGAGTACACCAACTACGCTAAGAGCAATAGCCCATGCCTTACCGTAGTCGAAGCTTTTGAGCATGAGCACAAAGCATACAATAGCAAGCAGAGCAGTAGTGACGAAAAAGGGAAACTTCATACAATTTGCAGTTTGGGGCAAAAATAAAGGAATACCATGGTATGGGAAGCCGCCTGTTTAGCGACATTTTTACCAATGGCAAGGAGCCTAATTACCCGGCTTTTTGCTTCAGGAACAGCATTCAGGCATGCCCGCCGCCCCATTTGGCATAGCCTTGTTGCAATAGCTCTATCAGCCTGGCATGGTCTATTTGAAGCCCATTGGTAGAAATATGCATGGGCGAACCATAGCTGCTTGCATTCATGCTCAGCACTTTACGCTTCAGCGGGTTCGTTTGTTGTTGAATGTACTTTTCGGGGTCGGCAACGGTTATGGCTACAAATTGCTGCTTCGACATGCCGGCCTGCACTGTTTGCTCGTAAGTGCCGGTTATATCAGCCCACGGTATGAGGCCAAACTTAAAAGCGCTTGTATTGTCTAGAATTCCCTGCGCATCTATCACCAGACCGGGGCTTTTGTCCATCAACTTACGTGTGGCAAAATAGCTTACCAGCAAGCCCATAACCAGGCCGCCATAGGATGCAAGGCCCTTGATAACCGGGTTGTTGAAAAAGGCGTTGCTCGTTTGCGGATTGGTAATAATCATCCATAATCCTGCCAGCAGAAATATCAGGCTGAAAAGAAGCATTTTCAGAAGCTTTTTTTTGCTGTGCGCTATCTCAATTTTGTTGTCCACTTTCATAGTGCTTTGGTTATTTTTCCTAATGGAGCAAATAAAACTAGTGACGCAATACAATTGGCTGTAAGCGCGAAAATATCCATGCGAGCGACTTTCCTGCAGTTTTAGTCAAGACTTTTCCGGTTTTTGAGGTAACATATTCAAACCAATTGTTAAACTGATTGCCATTACTCCTATCTTACTTTCATAAATAATCTATGGCTGATAGAGGTGTGCATTTTTGTAATCAAAAAGACGTTTTACCAGGCAGCCATGGAGTGTCTGTATGCATATCGGCGCGTATCTGGCATCATGGCATTCTGTTTGTTGCACGTTTTTGGAGTTGCACAAACCTGCCCGCCCAATATTGATTTTGAAAGTGGTAATTTGGATGGCTGGCGATGTTACACGGGCAATGTATCTGCACTGGGCAATGTCAATACGTTCAACCTGATAGAATCGGGTCAAGTTAGCGGTCGACACACCATCATACCTGCAACCGGCTCTTTGCCCGACCCCTACGGTGGTTTTTCTACCGCCAGCCCTAATGGCAGCGCCTATTGCGTAAAACTCGGAAATGATATGGGTGGCGGCGAAGGCGAGGCTATATCATACGAATTTACCATACCAGCCAACCGGCCCACCTACAGCCTTCTGTACTATTACGCCGTGGTATTTCAAGACCCCAACCATGAAATTTACCAGCAGCCCCGCATGGAAATTGAAATAACCAACCTAACCGACAATAAGAGTATAGAATGTGCCTCTTTTGCCTTCATTCCTTTTGGCAGCCCCTTGCCCGGTTTTTTTGAGTCGAACGCACAAACGGGCAACGCCCCGGTTTGGTGCAAAGACTGGACGCCTGTAAGCATCAACCTCGATGGTAATGCAGGCAAAGCCATCCGCCTCACCTTTCGCACCGGCGATTGCACTTTTCGCCGCCATTTTGGCTATGCCTACATAGATGTGGACAGCGACTGCAGTGGTGAGCTCACCGGCGCCTCGTATTGCCCGCTCGATGCAGAAGTAACGGTATCTGCGCCGTTTGGTTTTCAGAGCTATGCCTGGTTCAACAGCAATATGACGCAGCGTATCGGCACGGGGCAAATGCTTACCCTGCGCCCGCCACCACCGGCAGGCACCTCGCTTAATGTGCAGCTTACGCCTTACGATGGCTATGGATGTCCGCAAACACTGGCCGTAAAGTTTAACCCCACGCTGAATGTAAAAGCCGAAGCCGGGCGCGACACCCTTAGCTGCAACCTGGCGCCCGTGCGCATTGGCAGCCCGCCACGCCTGGGGCTCGAATACAGTTGGGCTCCCGATGTGGGCCTGTCTAATTCCCGCTCCGGCAATCCCATAGCCATACCACTTGTAACGACCGACTATGTGCTCACTGTAAAAAGCCCGGGCGGTGGCTGCGTAAGTACCGACACGGTGCGGGTAACCGCCAGCAACCTTGGCAGCACCATGCAAGTGCTGGGGCGGCCGCAATACTGCCTGGGCAGCGGCGACAGCGCCGTACTGCTTGTAGCCAATGCCGAAAAAATAGAATGGTACAAGAACGGGCAATTGCTGGCCAACGAAAAAAGCAACCGGTACCGCGTAACCGAAACCGGGCTTTATTCGGCCTACCTGCGCGATGAATATGGTTGCACTGCCACTACACCCAACCAAAGCATCAATATATCATCAGTGCCAGTGGCATCCTTTACCGCCCGCGATACCGCCCTGTGTTTTGTAAACAATGTATTTGTGTTTACCAACGGCAGCACCAATGCCGTGGGGGCTATGCGCTACCGATGGGATTTTGGCAGCCTGGGCACCTCATCGCAAAGCAATGTCAACTACAGTTTTCCGCGCAGCGGGCACTATATGGTAAAACTGGTGGTAAGCAGCAACGATGTGTGTGCCGACAGTACCGCGGTAAGCGTAACCATTTACCCCAACCCTTTGCCCCAATTTGAAGCCACGGCCACCTGCATTGGCTCGCCCTTTGTACCGGCAAACAGCACTAACGAAAACATTGGCTCGCCGGTGCGCTATACGTGGAAGTATGGAAGCGAAACCGTGTCCACCAACCGCAGTCCGGCCCCCAAAGCATTTGCATCGCCGGGATCGGTAAACATCACTCTTACGGTAAGCAGCGATCAATGTCCAACGCCGCTGCAAAGCCTTACCAAAACCCTGAAGGTAGAAACCCCTGCCCCCGCCCGGCGCTACACGGCAGCCTTTGCGGTAAAAGATGTGCCGCTTAACCTGGAAGCACGCAAAATAGGCGTATCAGCACAATGGCAGCCAGCACTTCAACTCAGCAACCCTGTTGTGTACAACCCGGTTTTCAGGGGAGGCAACGAGCAGAATTATACCATTACCCTTACCACCGCAGGAGGATGCACCACAGTTGATAGCCTGCTGGTGCAAATAGTGCAAAAGGCAGATATACAAGTACCTACAGCCTTTACCCCCAATGGCGATGGCCTGAACGACTACCTGCGCCCCGTGCCTATGGGCGTAGCCGAAATACGCTACTTCCGAGTGTTTAACCGGTATGGCGAAGTGGTGTACGAATCGCGCAATGGAAGACCTGCCTGGGACGGCATACACCGCGGCATACCACAGACCTCGCAAACGTTGGTGTGGATGGTGGAGGGTGTGGGGCTCGATGGCTCGGTGATAACTAAACGGGGTACGAGTGTATTGATTAGGTAGCCCGCTCCATCTTTGGTGTTATTCAATATTTTTACCGCTAACAGATTACACAAGGCCATATAAAGGCTTCTAAGAGCAGTCAAAAAAGCTAACTGCTGAAACCATTATCCGAATTTTCGGATTGAGATTTGAAAATTAGGCCTGATTTTAGGAATTGGTCCCTAAGCGGCTGACAGAAAGATAATACCTGAGCAGCACAAAAACCGAACCAACAAACGTAAGTACAATTACCATTTTGCGATAGTTATCATCGTGCAGGTGGCACACCAACACAGTGCCCAGGGCAAAACCAATGGCTAAAGCCGGCAGCAATATCAGGTCGGTAAGCAGAGTAGCGGCAGTGATATTTTTCCAAACAAAAACCTGGAAGGGAAGCTTAAAAAGATTGATGACGAAAAGATCCAGGCTGCCGTGCCTATGAAGTCGCTTTTGGGCAGGCGCATGGCTAGGAAGTAGAGGTTGGAAAAAGCCCCGGCCAGGTTGCCCATCATGGTGGTGAAGCCTGCGGCAAGTCCGGTGCCTGCGGCAAACAGCGTATGACGCGGTACGTCATTGCTTTTTCGCCATTCCATCCACAACACGATGCCAATGGTAACCAACACAATACCGGCCATTACTCTTAGGAAAACCTGTTCCGGCATATCCTTACCCGCCAATACACCTCCTACAATGCCAACAGCCATCCACGGAATCAGCTTCCAAAAATGACTCCATTGTGTATGACGGTGATAATATTTTACTGCCGCCACATCGGCTACACAAAGCAAAGGCAGTACTATACCTGTGGACGACTTGCTGCCAAACACCAGGGCCATCAGCATTACAGAAAGCATGTCTGCGCCCTTTAGTCCTGCCTTGCTACCACCAATGATGCAAGCTCCAAACAACATCAACAACCATTAAAACAACGAGAATTGGCAGAGGATGTGCATGGGTGCAAGATATTTTAATGAGCTAATGTGATTATAAGCCAATGTGATAATGGGAGTGCGCCCTGGCAGATTAGACCTGTTGGGAATGGCTCAATTACGTGACGGCTCAATAGCTCAATGGGAATGTGCTAAGGGGAGTGCGCTCTGGCGGATTGGGTTTGCGGGTTTTAGCTCCATGAGAAAGAGGATAAGGTTGTCCGAAGGTCCAAAGGTTCCATTGAGCGAACTCCTTAGGTGAGAATGAGTACGTCCGAAGGTCCAAAGGACTCCTTGGGAGGACTCCTTTGAAGAGGTAGCGGATTTTTGCAGGACGCATTTTTAGATCCGCAAAATGAGCGTGCATTTAAAAAGCAGTACACCTAAAACCAGGTATCCGATACAAAAGCGTTGAGCGGTAGCCAACCCAATAGCTTTGGCAAGAAAGCTAAAATCAATAATGTAAAGCCCATGGGTATCAATCAGTTAGGCCGTCTTTTCCTGCCTCCCGCCAAAATGCGTTTCCTTTGCACCTCGCATGCAATACGAAGTAGTTATAGGCCTTGAAGTACACATCCAGCTCAGTACCCGTACCAAGTTGTTTTGCTCCGATAGCGCAGCTTTTGGTGGCGAGCCCAATACGCATATTTCTCCGGTAACCCTGGCGCACCCCGGCACCCTGCCGGTGCTCAACCGGCAGGCGGTAGTGTATGCCGTAAGGCTGGGACTTGCCCTGGGCAGCAGCATTACAAGTCACAGTTTTTTCGACCGCAAACATTATTTCTACCCCGACCTGCCCAAAGGCTATCAAACAAGCCAAAACACAGCACCCATACTCGTGGGTGGTATGCTTAAAATAAAGCAGCCCGAAGAAAAGGGCATAGCCATCCACCATGTGCACTTGGAAGAAGATGCCGGAAAAAGCATACACGATGCCGAACCCAACTATAGCTGTATAGACCTTAACCGGGCAGGCGTACCCCTGCTGGAAATGGTAACAGAACCGGTGCTGCACAGTTCGGATGAAGCCTTTGCCTTTATTACCGAGCTACGCAAACTGGTGCGCTGGCTGGGCATTTGCGATGGCAATATGGAAGAGGGCAGCCTGCGGTGCGATGCCAACGTAAGTATCAGGCCACAGGGGCAAACTACGCTGGGTACTAAGGTGGAGGTAAAAAACCTGAACAGCATTCGCAATGTAAAACGCGCTATAGAAGCCGAGGTGCGCAGGCAGGCAGCCCTGTTGGATGCCGGCCAAAAGGTGGTGCAGCAAACCCGTGGCTACAATGCCGACCGCGATACTACCTTACCTCAGCGCGATAAGGAAGAAGCCAACGATTACCGCTACCTGCCCTGCCCCGACCTGCCACCCTTTACCGTAAGTAGAAACTGGATGCAGGAAATAACTGCCTCCATGCCATCGTTGCCCGAGAAGGTATTTGCACACTACACCACAGCCTTGCAGCTACCTGCCTACGATGCGCAGGTGCTTACCGAAGAACGCGGCATGAGCCGGTACTTTGGCGAGCTGATTACCCATACCGGCCATTACAAAGCTGCCGCCAACTGGATGCTGGGGCCGGTAAAAAACTGGCTCAACGAGCAACATGCCGACATAGGGCAGTTTCCACTGAAACCGGCGGCCCTGGCCAGTGTCATAGAACTTGTGCAAAGCGACAAAGTAAACTTTAGCATGGCCGCCACCAGGCTACTTCCCAAACTGCTGGAACAGCCAGAAGCCAGCGCGGCACAGCTTGCTGCAAAGCTTGGCATTGTGCAGAACCATGATGCCGGCGAACTGGAAAAATGGGTAGACGAGGCACTGGCAGCCATGCCCGACAAGGTGAAGGAGTATCAAAAAGGCAAAAAGGGCCTCATCGGACTATTTGTAGGCGAGGTAAAAAAACGCAGTAAGGGCAAGGCTGACCCTAAAATAACCACCCAAATGCTGGAGCAAAAACTGAAGATTTCATGAACAGTAAAAGAATAATGGTGATGGAGATGGATTTTTTTGCCATCCGAATTCCTGTACCATTTTTATCAGCCATTTTGACGCTGGTGCTTTTATTAATCATAGCAACCGGATGCCAGCCCGATGCTGCAGCCAATTTCAAAGTTCAAGGCACATTTACCCATGCGGCAGGCAAACGCCTTATGCTGGCCGAATTGCCGTTTAACCTGCCAAATCGCATGGTGGTAGATAGTGCTACTCTCGACAGTACGGGCGCCTTTAGCATGAGCGCTATTCAAAAACAAGAAGGTTTGTACCAGTTGTTTGTTCAAGATGGCCCGGGTATCCTGCTCATAAACGATACCGAGAATATAACCCTGTTTGCCGATGCTGAAAACCCTGGTACCTATATTGTAAAAGGCTCGCAGGCCAGCCAAAGCATCAAAAGCCTGTATGAAAAATATACTATGCTGGACAGCACTGCCAAAGCTGCCACCCAACTGGCAGCTAGCATGCTGCGCAATAAGAAAATGCCCGATAGCCTGCGACAGCCCTACATAACTGAGCGCGACAGAAAGCAAAAACAGGTTAGTGAATTTTTGACAGCATACCTGGGTATGGAAAAGAATGCTACAGCCCAATATTATGCCCTGGGCATCGCCATAAAACATATCAGTCGCAATGACTGGACCGCAGCCCTCAATAAAGCGCTGGAACAACACCCCAACCATGCAGGCCTTACGCTTATGAAAGTGAGTCTGGGCAGCGCCAATGCGCAAGCCAACCAAGGCAAGGCACTTGTAGGAAAGCCATTGCCGGTATTAGCGCTTCCCGATACAGCGGGTAAGGAATTGACGTTACCGCCCTATAGTGGCAAGTGGGTGTTGATAGACTGCTGGGCAAGCTGGTGTGCACCCTGCCGCGAGCAAAGTGCCGACCTGGTAACATTGTATAACATTTACAAGACGAAGAACCTGACAATAGTGGGTATTTCGCTTGACAAGGAAAAAGCCCCCTGGCACAAAGCCATTGCCGACGACAAAATGACCTGGACGCATGTAAGCGACCTCAAGTTTTGGGATAGCAAAGCCGTGGAAACGCTGGGCATAGCCGCTTTGCCTTTCAATGTGCTGGTTAATCCAGAAGGCACTGTGGTAGCTGCCAACCTTGCTATGCCGGCATTGGCCGATACACTGGCAGCAAGGCTGGGCAACTAAACCGCTGATACATTAGTGCGTGGTACGAATGCCGCTTGTTTGCCTATCGTTCGGCAAATATCAACCAGCTATGACAAGCGAAGCCGCTACCATGGACCATACCTGGACCAACTACCGGCCGACAGAAAAGTTGCCGTTATCAAACTGCACCAGTTAATTTTAAAAAGCATGCCCAGGGTTTTAGCGCCTGCATGAACTACGGCATGATAGGCTATGTGGTGCCCCACAGCCTGTATCCGGCAGGATAGCATTGCAACCCCAGGCTACCCCCTGTCATTTACCGGCCTTGCTTCTCAAAAAAACTCCACAAACTTATATCACATGGGTATTTATGGCAGCCCCGTACTGATGCAGTGGTTTACCAGTGAGTTTGCTAAGATAAGCACCCAAAAGCTTGACACGGGCAAAAGCTGTATGCGTTTTAAAAAGCCCAACGAAATACCCTACGAACTGATTGGCAATCTCATGAAAAAACTGACGGTTCAAGACTGGATAGCCTTCTAAGAAACAGCAAACAAAAACGCAAGAAAGAAGAGTTGAGTGCTGTAGCTTTTTAGGTGCTGAAAAAGGATAGGACATCGATGAACCGAACAGGACGGGTTTGCGCGGATGATTCCTGGCCTAACCTATTCAACTTTGATAACCTGTGGCCAACAAAATACAAAGCTAATTTGCGAAGGATAGAACGCAGATATATTCAATCAAACGGATTTGCGCAGATGGGATCCGTTTCATCTATTCCATTATGGCTATCTGCATGCTATGCATCTTCGCCCGCATACCAGCTTCTTCCGGGCCATCTACTTCTTCCACATTTTAAACAATGGTGCGCCGGGGTTACGATTATGTTCGCGCAGTAACACGATAGCAAGCAGCAAATGATTGATAACAGCAAAAGCCACAACTGTATAGAGCACTTCCTTATTTGCTGTAAATAACAATACCAGGGGTGCGGTCACAAGTACTACTGCATAGGCTATCAGCAGCATCTTGCGCCGAAATACAAAGTTGATAGCCGCGGCAAATACAGAGGCCAGTATGATCTCAAACAGGCCACCATCTACAAAAATTTCCATGAGAAGGTTTGTTTTCCGGTTGCGGCATGCAGCAGCAAACCGAAACCGTGTTTAAGTAAAACCGAAAAGATGAGTAGCTGCCAAACGAACCACCTACCCTGCCAAATTGCAGGCAGGGGAGGTGGTGTATTGCATGCTCAAGCATGCGAGGTCAATCGCCTGCGTAGCCGGGTGCAGCACCTGCACTCATAGCAGTGTCGCGGTCAAAGGCGGAAGTTTCCATATCGGGAGCGACAGCAAGGTCTATGCCTGAATCTGCAGCAGCACTTTTTGCCGCACCGGGTGCAGCACCCGCATCTGCAGCGGCGGCCATTACTACAGCACCCTCACTTTTTACTTCGCCACTACCCTGCACCTGTATGCTGGGCTTTGCAGCTTCATCAATCTCAATTATAATGCGCATTTCAATAGGTTTTAAATGATGAATTAATTCAATACCGCATACCTTCCTTCAAAGGTGACGTTGACCCCGGTAAGGTTTTTCACCGTTATCCAATAGGTTACCTGCGTGGCATTGGCACGTTCTACCTTTACGGTCCACTCCAGCTCGGGCGCGCCGCTGCGGGGGGTAATGGGAACAATGTACCACACTACATGACTTGCGGGGTTCCAGCCCCAGGTAAACCAGCTATGTGTTTGATTGGGCGACAATGTGCCTGTAAATTGAACACCAGTATACATGATTATTAATTTTAAATTATTAAAAATAAATTTTAGAATCAGTAATAGCTCAGGATGGCAAACCTGCCTTCGAAGCTGACGTTGTAAGCCGTTAAGTTGGTAACCTCAATCCAGTATGTAACGTACTCTGCATTGGCGCGTTCGGTACGCACCCTCCAGCCCAGTTGCGGTGCCCCCGACCGGGGTGTGGTAGGCATTACGGTCCATATTACATGCCAGGTAGCCGGCCAGTTAAAGGTAAACCACCTTTGGGTTTGGTTGGGAGCCAGCGCTCCGGTAAACTGCACACCACATACTGGGTTGAGCAGCCATCCGTCCACCGGTATTTCCCACACGCCGCGGTTGCGCAGGGCTACGCGTAGCACCCGTGCATGCGGGTGATACAGCAGGTCGTAGGCCAGCGCGTTGGGCAGGCTGTTGCTAAAGGCGCTCCAGGTGTTACCACCGTCAAAGGTTTGATAAACCCCTACGTCGGCCGATACCCAAACCCGGTTAGCATTGCCGGGGTGTACTTCTACCGATGCAATAGGCAGGTTGGGAAGGCCGGCGGTGCGGTCGGTCCAGGCGCTGCCACCATTGGTACTGCGCCAGCAGCGGCTGCCGTTTACCGTGGTACTTGTAGCCCAAATAGTATTATTGTCTCCGCTCACGTGCAAGTCGCTAATCCATGCATTTACACGTGGCCTTGTTAATGCCGTAGCAGCTCCCCAAGCTGTTCCGTTCCAGGTAATGCGGTATATATTTCCAATGTTTGTGCCCACAAATACGTTGTTGGCATTGGGTATATACATAGCCGTGGCGGTGTTGCCTGCCGGCAGGGCAATATTAGTCCAGTTGGTACCGCGGTTGCGCGATATATACACCGACTGTCCTGCTTGTGCTACAATGTCGTTAAACACCTCCATGGGCGGATAAAACAGGGCATTGTAGCCTGCAGGCACATTGGGCCCTATCCAGCTCCATGTACCCCGAGCGCCTTTAGACGTGCTGCGCTCCATACCCATGCCAAAAAAGGTGTGATAGCATATGTTGGGATCTGTGCGGTTTACTCCACAATCACCTCCATCGCCATCCTGTACATGTTCCCAGGCACCACTGCCGGTGTAGCGAATACTGCCATTATCCTGGGTGCCTGCCAGCAAAAAGCGGCTGCTGCCGTAGTCCTGCCCCAGGTACTCTATTTCGGTTATGCCTAAGCCGGTGTTGAGCGAAGTGAAGTTGACCCCACGATTGGGCGACATGAAAAGGCCCCCATCATTGCCTACATATATAATGGCCGAGTTGGTGTGGTCAAAAGCTATGGCATGCTGGTCGGGATGTATATCATCGCCGCCCTTGTTGGAAATGGTAAGCCAGGTCCATGTACCGCCTGCCAAGGTGCCGCGGTGAGCCTCTATGGCGCCGCAGTAAATCTGGTCGGCATTATCGGGCGATACAGCCAAAAACCAGTCGTACCACGCTTGCCCTGTGCTTACACCTGTAGGGTTGCCAATAGCAGCCCAGGTACCCGCGGCATTGCGACGCCACAAGTAGCATGTAGCGCCTAGAGCGCCAAAAGCGTAGGCTATAGCGGGGTTGCTGCGGCTTATATCCACAGCCAGCCTGTCGAAGTTGGCAGGCCCGCCGGGCAATGTTACGCGGGTGTATGTGTTACCTCCGTTGGTGCTTCGGTATAGGCCATCGCGGCAGGCTGCCAGCACTTCGGCTGTGGCGCCGCCTGCAGGGGCCATGGCCAGGTCCCAGCACTGGCTGGTACGCCGGCGTGCCCAGGTTACCCCGCCATCGCTGCTTTCGTACACACCCCACGAGCAGGCTGCCAGCAGGTGCTGCCCATTGGCCCGGTCTACTATCAAATCGTAAAAGCCCTGGCCTACAAAAGGTGCAGTACAATGGATGGACCAGGTGGTACCGCCATTGGTACTGCGCAGCAGTCCAGCTCCCTGGCCGGCATAGAAGTTTCCTTCGCCGGTGCCGCAATACACAATCGCAGGGTTAGAGCGGTTGAAGGCCAAGGCTCCAACAGTAAGGGTTGGCATGTAGTCGGTGCGTGGCGCCCAGCTGCCTCCCCGGTTAAAGCTCTCCCATACGCCGCCACTGGCCGCGCCTACCAGCAGGTGATTGCCATTGTTGGGATCTACAGCTATGCACGACACACGACCCGATACAATAGGCCGCGTATCACCATAGGTTTGGCCGTTGGGTATGTGGGTAGGCCCCACAAAACGCCATTGAGGCCCCGTAGCCGTTGGCGGCCCCATGCTAAAATCGGGCCCGGCTACTTCGGCAGTGGTTTGCTCCGGGGCGGCAGCCTGCAAAGCATTCACGGCTGTCATTAATTCCTCGGCATAGTGCTGCACTTCGCCACCATCGGAGGCCGCGGCTTTGGCCTTGGCGCCTTTGCTTTTGGGCTTGGGTGCAGCCTGTTCGCCACTGCCCATTACCAATTCGGCAAAAGGCAGGTGCCGCTCATCGGCATATTGCATCAGCCGCTGCAGCACTTTGCCCCCCGAAGGCCGTTGCGCTTTTTTGATGGATAGCCCCTCCTGGGAGGCTTCCATCTCCATCATCGCATCTTTAAATCCTTTCATAGGTAAGGTTTTTTGGTTAAAAAATAAAAGAACAAATACCTTATGCAAAACCGGCTGGTAAGGCAAATACAATACCATCAGCCGCAAATTGCTTGCAGGCTATAGCCTTTAAAATACAGGCCGCAGCTGGTTATTTTTTCCTGGTTGCCTTTTGGGGAGGTGTCTTTTTGGCAGGCTTTGCGGAACCAGGCAGTTTGCCCTTTGCGCTCAAAGGATATGCCGATGCATCTGCATCATCCAGCCCCCTTTGTGCCACAAACTGCTCAAGTCGAAGCGCAGCCTTGTTTTCAGGCTCGTTGGCACTTCTTCTGGCCATATCAATCAGGTTTAATGGTGAATCAACATGCACTTGCCATGTGCTTATCCACTATAGTAAATGCTGCTACAATGTACGAAGCATCATGCGCATTTGCAAATGCCAGGCGCTTTAGATGGGCAGATATGCATGTTTACTTGTATTTCCCGGCAAGGCGTTTGACAATTATTAGCAACAGGATACCATTTTTCGCTCAAAGCATGCCTGATTGCCACAATATAGCTACCAATAAAACCCTAACCTGCAGCCAAAACTGAACAGCGCTATACAGCACCGTAAAAGACATAAACGTTCATCAACTACCCCGGCAATCATGAGACAATGATGGCGCCTTGTATAGGCAAACCACCATGGCAGATGAATAGCCTGTTTGTTTCACAAGAGCGGTAATCAAAGTCACCCTTTATATTCTTGGAGCAGCTCAATTTTGCATTTCAAATCCATTTATTAATAACCACAAAAAATATGCAACTATGGAAGTAGGAATCACAATGCCACGCATTGGCGACAAAGCCCCCGATTTTGAAGTACTGACTACTACGGGTCCCATGAAGTTTTCGGAATACAACAAGGGCAGTTGGGTCGTTTTCTTTTCGCACCCTGCCGACTTTACGCCGGTATGCACCACCGAAATGAGTGGTTTTGCCCGCGAAAAGGAATTCTTTGCCGGCCGCAACGCCAAACTGCTGGGCCTGAGCATCGACAGCATTCACGCTCATATTGCATGGGTAAATGCCGTGCATGAAAAAACCGGGGTGCTTTTTGAATTTCCCATTATAGCCGACCTGGATATGAAGGTGAGCAAACTGTATGGTATGCTGCAGCCTGGCGAAAGCGAAACGGCTGCTGTACGTGCCGTATTTTTTATTGACCCCACAGGAACTATCCGCTTGATTATGTACTACCCGCTCAACGTAGGCCGCAACATGGCCGAAATAAAGCGGGTGCTGGTGGCCTTACAAACCGCATCGGACAACAGCGTGGCCTGCCCGCTGGACTGGCAGCCCGGCGACAAGGTAATAGTGCCTGCCCCCAAAACGCTGGAAGCCCTTGCCGAACGCAAGGCAAGCAACCTGGAAATGGTAGACTGGTACCTGGCTAAAAAGGCGCTGTAAATACAGTTGCCATCATTACATACCAACACTTGTAAGATCTGCACCTTCTTACAGGTGTTTTTTATTGGTCCATACGCTTGCACAAAAGCCAGGGAAAAAGGCATTCGAAAGTTGGCCCGGTTTGCACAGCTCTATTACCAGCGTTCTTCCTCTGCATGCCAGGCCGGGGCTTGCGATGTCGGTTTGGTATTGGGCCTTGGCTGATGCTGCTGGCGCTGCTGTGGACCACGGTGCGGCCTGTGCTCCTGCCGGCTATCGGCACGCTGCGCAGGGCGTTGGCCGCGCTGGCCCTGAGGGCTTTGTGCTTGCCTTTGGGCTACAGTTGTTTGCGAAGCAGCCGGCGTTAGTACCGGGGCTGCATAGCTAAATGGATGATTGCTATTTACCGGTATTTGCCGTCCAATCAGTTTTTGAATGTCGCGCAGGTATTCCCTTTCTTCAGCTTCGCAAAAAGAAAAGGCCTGTCCGCTTGCCCCTGCCCTGCCGGTGCGGCCAATGCGGTGCACATAGGTTTCGGGTATGTTGGGCAGTTCGTAGTTGATTACATGGCCCAATTCATCGATGTCGATGCCACGGGCTGCTATATCGGTTGCCACCAGCACACGCACTGTGCTGTTTTTGAAGCCCTGCAAGGCAGCCTGCCTGTTATTCTGGCTCTTGTTGCCGTGAATGGCTTGTGCGCTAACGCCTTCTTTTTGCAGGTCTTTTACCACCCGGTCGGCGCCATGCTTGGTGCGGGTAAACACCAATACGCTTCTGATATCGCTGCTTTTGAGGAGGTGCAACAGCAGGTGGCGTTTGTTGTTTTTGTCTACATGAAAAATAGTTTGTGCCACCGTTTCGGCCGTGGTCGATGCCGGCGTTACTTCCACCTTTACAGGATTGGTAAGTATGGTGGCGGCAAGCTGCTGAATATCGGGTGGCATGGTGGCGCTAAAGAACAGGGTTTGGCGCTTGGCGGGAAGCTTTGTGATGATGCGCTTTACATCGTGCACAAAGCCCATATCGAGCATGCGGTCGGCTTCGTCCAGCACAAACACTTCCAGGTGCTGCAGGCTAATGTAGCCTTGCTGCATCAGGTCGAGCAGGCGCCCGGGTGTAGCCACCAATACGTCAATGCCGCGCTGCAGGGCCTGTACTTGAGGTGTTTGGCCTACACCCCCAAAAACTACCAGGTGCTTCAGCGGCAGGTGGCGGCCATAGGCCCGCAGGCTTTCCTCTATTTGGATAGCCAGTTCGCGGGTGGGGGTAAGTATGAGGCAGCGGATATTGCGACGCTGTGAAGCACTTTGCGATTGGTGCAAATGTTGCAGAATAGGCAACGCGAAGGCTGCTGTTTTGCCGGTGCCGGTTTGGGCGCAGCCCAGCAGGTCGCGGCCCTGCAGCAGGTGCGGTATGGCTTGTGCCTGTATAGGTGTGGGGGTGGTGTAGCCCTCGTGTACCAGGGCTTTCAGGATGGGCTCTATCAGGCCCATTTGGTTAAATGTAGTCATAACTGATTGCAGCAGGAAGCACCTTGAGCATAGCCTGCCTGTGATTTCTTAATGAATTGAAAAATGAATTACGGCGCTGTCAATGATGAAAAAAGGCTTGCATAAAAGCCGGCCGCACAAAGGCGACGGAATAACCGGCCAAAAACCGCTGAAAACCTGCCAGCACCTCAACAACAAGCTTAAAAATAAGGCCTTATTACCGGACATTTCTTTAAAACCATAGCAAATATGCGGGTTTTAGGCCAGTTCTACAAATTGTACATAAACACCCAACAGTATATGCCACACCAGGTAATGGCCCAGCCGCAGCAGCAGCGAGGCCATAAAGCCGTGCTTGCGGTAACAGGCAGCCTGCAGTAGGTTCATGCCAAAGCCGGTAATAAAAGCATACACCACAAACCACGCCGGGCCCGAAGGCCATTGCTCCAGGGGCTCTCGCAGTGCGGTAAGTACAGCAGCTATCCAAAATATCCGCTGCTGCCAGGCAGGCGCGGCATATCGCATGGCAAGCAGCATAATCAACGTAAGCGGAATGAGCCGGTACATCACCTCTATTTCAAGAGCGCCCGAGGTGTATAGCAGCAATGAATACGGAAATGGTTGCAAAAACGGCGGCAGTTCGGTGTATGGTTGCGGATGCTGTATTACTTTAATCGCTAGCACATCGAGCACACCAAAAATCCAGCCGGCCACTAACACCCGCCAGCCGCTTTGGGCAAACCAGGCCCGGCCGGGCACAAACGAAGGTAAGCCTGCCTGCCGCTGTACCAGCAAAAAAGGAATGCCGATAGCCACCCAAATGAGCGATGACCAGGTCCACAGCCGAAGGTTGGGCATACTGCCGCCAATGGCCATGCCAGCCAGCACGGTGGCTGTGGGTAGGGCAAGCAGGAGCGCTGAAGCGAGAAAGATTTTTCTACCTGACATGATAGCTGCAAAAATGCAGGAATGTGATTACGTGATAGACTCACATAAATGAGTGATTTTGGCTGACCTGAGCATGTAGGAGCGGCACCATAATCCCAAAATATACAAATTTAGTTGACGGGGAGAACAATTGAAATGTATGCACTTCAGAAAAATGCATTATCCTAGAATGCTATTTAGAAAATTAGGAAAACTTCATTTTTGGAATCTGCCCTTCCTTTCTTCCATTTACAGTGTTTTGGAGTATGCCTCTGTATTTGCTTTTGGCTTAAGCATTTTCTTTAAAACATCCGGTGCATTGGTTTTTTGGGGCAACTGCCGCTCCACGATTTTCCTAACCCCAACATCTATCAATGCTGACAACGAAATATTTCGTATTTCAGCCAGCTGCTTGGCCTGTAGCACCAAATACCCCTCTATTCTTACATTTAATCTTCTCTTTATGTCCATATTATTGAACCAATCTATATTCATGAGAAATGCTGCATATGAGCATCACGCACACAAAACGGAAATTTTCATTTCTGGAAAAAGCAAAAATACAAATTTAGATTAAAATTTTATAAATGTATTACGCATCGCTCATTAAGCCATACATCAAAAAAAATCTTACAAAAATCTTGCTACTGCCCCAAAAAGCGACTCACCAGAGCCCTATCCCATTAGCACATTGGCATATTAGCTAATTAGCACATTTCCATTGCGCCATTGAGAAATTGAGAAATTGAGCCATTAATTCCTGCCTTCATCTTCTTAGCCACAACCTTAACTTGCCCTCCAAAATTCCCTCTCATGCACCTGCTCGTTGTTTCCACATCCACCGTGTACGGCAAACCTTACCTCAGCTACCTGCAGCAAGAGGTAATCAATTTTTTTGCAGGCAAAAAAAACATCCTGTTTGTGCCCTATGCCCGGCCGGGTGGCATAAGCCACGATAAATACACTGCCAAAGCATCCGAAGTATTTGGCAGTTGGGGATTTATGATGAGAGGGGCGCATGAGTTTGCTTCACCCGAGGAAGCTATTGAGTGGGCCCATGGCATATTTACCGGTGGTGGCAATACCTTTTTTCTGTTGAAAACACTTATTGAAACCGGGCTTTTTTCGCAAATAAACAAGGTTGTGCGCATGGGTATGCCTTATATGGGTACCAGCGCGGGTTCCAATATCACCGGACTCACCATTGGCACTACCAACGATATGCCCATTATACATCCGCCCACCCTGCAGGCTTTTGGCTGGCTGCCCTTTAACCTGAACCCGCACTACCTAGACCCCGACCCCACCAGCACGCACATGGGCGAAACCCGCGAGGAGCGCATTCGGGAGTTCCATTTTTACAACCCCCAACCTGTACTTGGCCTGCGCGAAGGCAGCTGGCTACGGGTGCAAAATGAAGTTATAGAACTTTGCGGCCCACATACAGCCCGCTTGTTTAGAGCCGGCCAGCAGCCTGCAGAGCAGGAGCCAGGTACAATAGATGTTGCTTAGTGTTGGTAAAATTGTTTGGCTGTTAATGTTTACAACCGGTTGGCAGCAATAAGTCCTGCCTTGGTATTTTCGCAACTACCACGCTGCTCATGCACAGGCTGCTCACCATATTGTTGTTCATTTTGCCCGCCTTTAGCCTGCGGGCACAAACGGTATGTAACACCCCCGGCCAAAATCCTACAACGGCCTTTCCGGTGTGCGGCACCTCGGTGTTCAACCAGGCCTCGGTAAACCTGTGCGGCGGACGCCCTATGCCCAACCCCAAGTGTAAAACCACGCCCCTTTCCGATATTAACCCGTATTATTACAAATTCACCTGTTTTAAAGCCGGCACGCTGGGCCTTACCATTACCCCAAACAACAACAACAGCGACTACGACTGGCAGGTAATGGACATTACCAACCGCAGCCCCAACGATATTTTTACCGACGAAAAACTGGTGATATGCTGCAACTGGAGCGGATATACCGGGTTAACGGGAACCAGCGCAGCGGCCGCCAACCTGCTGGAGTGCGAAGGCAATGTGCCGCAGTTCAGCAAAATGCCCGACCTGGTGCAGGACCACGAATACCTGCTGATGGTTAGCCATTTTACCAACAACCAGGCCGGCTACAGACTCGAATTTAAAGGCGGTACAGCCCTGATTACCGACACCACGCAGCCGCAAATGAAGGAACTGACGGTGGGCTGTGGTGGCAACCAGTTTTACCTGAAACTAAACAAGCGTATGCTGTGCAGTAGCATTGCCTCTAACGGCAGCGACTGGGAATTTTTCAACAACAACACGCCCATAACCGGCACCATTGGTGTGGGCTGCTCCACGGGCGCATTCGATACCGATTCGCTGATGCTGATAACCCCGGGCAACCTGGCGGCAGGCAACTTTGCCGTGCGCAGTAAAAAAGGCACCGATGGCAACACCATGCTGGACATATGTGGAACCCCACTACCAGAAGGGCAAACCCTGGTGGTAAATGTGTTGCCGGCAGGCCCTACACCCATGGAGCGTATTTTGCCTGTGGGCTGTAAACCGGTGGAAATAGATGTGCTGATGAAAGACAACATCCGCTGCAACAGCATTGCGGTCAACGGTAGCGACTTTGTGCTAACGGGCCCGACAGGACCAATTACAATTAGCAGTGCCACGGCCGTGAATTGCACCAACGGCAGTACTAAAATCATTCGTATACGCATGAACAACCCGGTACAGGTAGCTGGCCTTTACACCCTTACCGTACAGCAGGGTGGCGATGGCAATACGCTTGTAAACGAATGTGCCAAAGAAACCACACCCGATGACACCCTTATGTTCCAGGGCTACGATACAGTGAGCGTCCAGATTGTGGAACGCCTTGCCTTTGGGTGCCATGCCGATACTATCTATTTTTCGTTACCCGGTTATCGTGCCACCAACACGTACCGTTGGGTGTTCGACGGGCAGCAGGTACTCAATCCCGGGCCGGCCTTTTACCGCAACTATGCCCAGAATGGCCGCTACACCTGGGGCGTGTATGTAACCAACGGTGTGTGCAGCGACTCAGCCCTCAGCGGCGAATGGATACGCAGTAAACCCGGCTTCAATGCCGTAATAGAAGGCACGCAGTTTGTGTGCCCCGGCGATACAGCATATTTTGCCGATAAAAGCACCGGCACCATTAGTAGTTGGCTTTGGAACTTTGGCAACGGCCAAACAAGTACCCTGCAAAATCCCCCGCCCCAATTCTATCCACCCAACACCGGTTCGCAGGGTGTAGATAGGTATTTCGTGCGCCTTACCGTAAGCAGTTCCGATGGCTGCACGCAAGATACCACGCACCTGGTGCAAGTGCCCGGCAACTGCTACATTGCCGTACCCAGCGGCTTTACGCCCAATGGCGATGGCCTAAACGATTACCTGTATCCGCTAAATGCCTGGAAGGCTACCGACTTGCATTTTGCCGTGTACAACCGCTACGGCCAAAAAATTTGGGAAACCCGCGATTGGACGCGCCGTTGGGATGGGCGCATCAACGGACAGCCACAGCCCGCAGGCACCTATCTATGGCGTTTACAATACAAAATAGATGGCAAAACCATCAGTCAGCAAGGAATGGTTGTGCTAATCCGATAGATGCTCATGATTTACCTTTTAATGGTCGCTATGTAGCCACATCAAGCCCGGCAGAGGCAAATTGCGCAGCACCAAAAATGCCAGCACCGCTGCAAGAACCCATTTGGGCTTGTTTACCAGCTGCCACCACCTGCTGTTGCCCGAAAAGTAAATGGCTATCATAACCAAAGCAGGTAGCAACATCGCGTTATACTGCAATACATCGTACAGGCGCCCATGCAACAGCGCATGCAGGCCACGCAAACTGCCGCAGCCGGGGCAGTCGAAGCCTGTAAGCTTTTTGAAAACGCATGGCGGATACAATATACTCACGCCCGGCTGCCAGGTATAAAGTACCCAAGCAACTCCTGCTGCTACCACGCACAGCAAGCTTTTACGCAAACCAGTAGAAACAGCTACCATATTAGTAACTGCTGTTCATGAGCTCGTTGCCCATCATAGCAATATATACACCATATATGATGGCTATAATAATACCCACTGCTGCCGAATAAATGGCCCACTGTTTGGCTTTGTTAGCCGCCTGAATGGCTTCATCATGCTGCCCGTTGTTCCACAATGTATCCACCTTGGTGGCATATATAATGCTTACTATGCCCATAGGCAGGCAGCACAATACTGTAGCCAAAATGGCCCATACCAGGTTGTTGGCAGGTTTGGTGCCTGCTGCTACGCTACCCAGTAAATCCCGCGCCTGTTGGGTGTTGCCTGCAACCGGAGTGGATCTTTGCTGCGGCCCCCGGGTGCCTGCCTGCCCACCCGCTTGCTGTGCAGTGAGCACATCGTGGGGCTGTGCTGTATGTATGCCTTTTTGCCGAAAAATGGTCAGGATGGCATCGGCCAGCTTTTTGGTATCTTCCTCAAAACGATTGGTCTCTATTTCCACATATTGCCTGCGGTTGAGGCCCCGCAGGTCAACCGGTAGCTCGTGTGGCGCCGGAAAAGAAGTGTCATCAAACAAAACCGGCACGGTAGGTATATCGCGCTGCAGGGCTGTTGCTATTTCCAGCCGCACAAAATCGTTGGGGTCATCCAGGCGGCGCTCGCCCTTTTCGTTGGTGGCGTTTAGCCAGCTTTTGCCCATACAAACCAGCAAAACATCGCATTTCATCAATGCCTCGTTAATACTCTTTTCAAAATCTGTACCCGGCAAAATGGTATTGAAGTCCTTGAAGAGCTGGTCTTTGTGAAAATATTTTTTCAGCTCGCTGTACAAATATCCTGCCTGCAGGTTAGCATCGCTTTTGCGGTAATTGATAAAAATGGTTCCAAGATCCTGGCTCATAGGTGTGATTTTTTTGACAGTAACTAGCGGATTTACAAAACTAAAATAGTGGATTTGAGGGGTTTGTTACTATTTCTTTACCCCAAGGTAGCAGGGTTGCTATTTATTAATAAGATCATAAGGCGGTCAACGGGTTAAAAATAACTGCTGGCGCCAGCAATACATGACGAATATCACATAATGCAATGGGTAGTATAGGTAAATTGCCCATGGAGAAATCATTGCCTGTGCCACCACCAACATGCACAACGAGCAAATTGGTTTTTTATGAAAAAGAAAAAACGTAGGCCAATGACCATTGAACTCAATATTCCGCACAACGGTGTACAGGAACATCTGATCCAGTTTATTCAGCATAAGTTGCTCGACTTTCATCACAGAGACAGGGATATATCGCGGGCTGAAGTGAGCCTGCGAAAGCAACCTGGAAATGCTGAAAGTGAGCATGTGTGTGAAATAACTCTTACCATGCAGGGCGATACCATCATGGCGCACCGCACTGCGGCCGACTATACACAGGCGGCCCGCGATGCCCTGAACACCCTATCGGAAAAAGTGGATGAAATGGTGAAAGATCAGAAATCACCGCCCGACACCATTACATCCACCGTAAAGGTGTAATGCTTGCATATAGGATGCTGCCGGTTGTTTGATCAGGCTCATCATTCTATTTGCCAACCAATTGATTTGGTATCAAGGGGAATAAGTTGTGCTGTAAACCAAGGCGTTTTCGGCACCATGTATTTATACCATCATACGTGTATTACCAAACCACCAACCCTACCCTTTCGGCGCCTTCCAACCGTTGTGGTATTTAGGGGTTGCAATAGTCTGTGCTTCCTTATCATCAAATCTATTTTGTGCAGCATTCCAGGTAAGCAGTTTGCCGCTTCTCAATGCAGCATTGCCCATATGGCAGTGCCGGGCCACCATAGCGCCTGCACCAACAGCGCAGGCAAGTTTTTCGGCATTTTTACTTTTTACAGCCGCAATAAAGTTTTGCGTATGCAGGTCGAGGCCAACGTCCGCCCGCTTTTGCCAGGCCACAGCTTCCATGCGTGGTTTGTCGCGGTCTTTTTCGGGCCTTACCTCCCACCCTTCGCGATTGAGGAGCAAAGTGCCATAGCTACCTACAAAGGCAATGCCATGCCCCATACCATACAAGCCGTATTGCCTGCCCATAGTATGCTCCCAGGTTAGCTGAAAGTTGCCATAGTCAAACAGCGCTGTTTGCGTATCAGGTGTTTCGCGGGCATCGGTGGGGTAGGCCATATGGCCGCCCATACTCACTACCGATTTAGGAGTTCCAGCCTGCATGCCCATCAGCACCATGTCTATCAGGTGTACGCCCCAATCTGTCATCAGGCCACCGGCATAGTCCCAATACCAGCGGAAGTTGTAGTGAAACCTGTTTTTGTTGAATGGCCTGCTTTGCGCCGGGCCCAACCACAAACCATAGTCTACACCGGCAGGCACCGGCTCGTTGGCTGCTGCAGGTAATATGGCGTGGCCATTGTACATCCAGGCTTTGGCTTGCGCCACGGTGCCCAGCTTGCCGCTGTGCACAAAAGCGATGGCATCTTTAAAATGCTGCTGACTGCGTTGCCATTGGTTTACCTGTACAATGGTGCCGTAGCGACGGGCGGCAGCCTCCATCCAATCAGCCTCGGCTATACTGTTGCTCAGCGGTTTTTCCACATACACCTGTTTGCCGGCAGCACAAGCATCCACCATTTGCAGGCAATGCCAGTGGTCGGGCGTGGCTACGATTACCACGTCGATGTCTTTGCGTTCCAGCATCTTACGGTAGTCCTTGTAGGTATCGGGCTTCAGGCCAATTTTATCCAGGTCGGTTTTGCGCTGGGCCAGCACACCGTCGTCAATATCGCACAGAGCCAGGCATTTCACATCGGGCATTTTAAGCATGCTTGTCAGGTTGCTCCAGCCCATGCCTTTGCAGCCAATAAGGCCTACGCCTATTGTGTCGCCTGGCGCTACCTGCTTTCGGTAAGCGGCTAGCGCCTCCATAGGGGTGGCGGCCAATATGCCAATGCCGGCAAGGCTGGTATTGCGGAGAAAATTTCTGCGGTGCATAAAACACGGTAGGTTGTAACAAAATGGAAAAATAACAACTTCAGCCAAACAAGAACTTATAAATGCAAATGTCTTTGTAGTACTTGCACTATGCGGCAATTGTAAATAAACCTGGATGAGAAAATCTTATAAGACTCAAACATTGATGAACCATTCTCTGCAACTGGATTGGTACATTTACGCTCCATAAAAAACAGGCAGGTATGAGATACAAACGAATTGCCGGAAGTATGGCAGCAATCATCATTTTTAGCATCTCCGTGTTTGCCCAAGCAGGGTTTAAATCGCTCTTCAATGGCAAAGACCTCAGCGGATGGAAACAACTAAACGGGAAGGCCAAATACTCGGTGGTAAATGGCGCCATTGTGGGCGAAACTGTATACGGCGAGCCCAACGCCTTTTTAGTCACCGAAAAAAACTATAGCGATTTCATCTTCGAGTTCGAATTCAAACTCGACAGCTTCATGAACTCGGGCGTGCAGTTTCGCAGCCTCAGCACGCCCGACTATATGAATGGCCGCGTACATGGCTACCAGTTTGAAATTGACCCAAGCCCTCGTGCATGGACCGGCGGCATTTACGATGAAGCACGCCGCGATTGGCTGTACCCGCTGGATTTAAACCCCGGCGCCAAACCAGCGTATAAGCACGGGCAATGGAACAAATGCCGCATAGAATGCCTGGGTAATACGATTCGCACTTTTGTAAACGGCAAAGAATGTGCCTACCTGGAAGATGATGTAACCCCTGCCGGTTTTATTGCCCTGCAGGTACACAGCATAGGCAAGCCCGAAGATGCCGGCAAAAAAATTATCTGGCGCAACATGCGTATACAGGAAGGCAAGTTTACCCCAAGCCCGCTTAGCGGGACGTTTGTGGTAAACACCCTTCCAAACAACCTGAGCGATGCAGAGGTGAAAAATGGGGTACGCCTGTTATGGGATGGCAAAACCACGAATGGCTGGCGAGGTGCGTATAAGACATCGTTCCCGGAAAAAGGATGGAAAATTGAAAACAGTGTACTAAGCGTAGAACCATCCGGTGGCGCCGAAAGCAAGAACGGTGGCGATATCGTTACGGAAGAAATGTTTGGCGCCTTTATATTTCAGTTCGACTTTAAACTGACCAATGGCGCCAATAGCGGCGTGAAATATTTTGTAACCGAAAAAGAAAACAATGGTGGCAGCGCCATTGGCCTTGAGTACCAGATACTGGACGATGCCATACACCCCGATGCCAAGTTGGGAGTGGTGGGCAACCGCACCCTGGCCTCACTGTACGACCTGATACCGAGCCTGCGCGAAAACAGGGCACGCCGCAAAATTGGCGAATGGAACCGCGGTATGATTGTAGTACACCCCGACAACCGCATAGAGCACTGGCTCAATGGCTGGAAAGTGCTGGAATACCAACGTGGTGTACCCTACTACTATGCATTGGTGGCCCGCAGCAAGTATGCCAACTGGGAAAATTTTGGCATGGCGCCGCAGGGCCGGCTGCTGCTGCAAGATCATGGCGACAAAGTGGAGTTCAGGAGTTTGAAAGTGCAGGCACTGAAGTAGAACTTATCTCAAAAGTCATTTTTAACAACAAAAGCACGAAGAAGGCGCAAGGTTCACTAAGAAGAATACAGTAAAATCAAGCATTGTGGCCTTTGTGCCTCCCTTGTGTCGTTCTGGTTAAGTAAACACATTTTACTTTTTATATATGATATAATTAGATAGCATTCAAATAGGAAATTTTCTGTGTAGAAATTATTAAAGAAATAATTATTTGACTTTGAAACGCAGAGACTTTTTAAAAACAACCAGCACTGCCGCAGCAGGCCTGGCCGGGCTCACCATTATACCTGCATCGGTAATGGGCAAGCGATGGGGCTTCGTATCACCCAGCGACAAAGTAAACCTGGCCTGTGTGGGCATAGGCAACCGCGGTGGCGAAATTATTCGTGAATTCCACAAAACCGGGCTCTGCAATATTGTTGCACTGTGCGATGCAGACATGGGTGCCAAACATACCCTGGCCACGCTCGAACAGTTTCCGAATGTGCCCCGCTTCAAAGATTTCCGCGAAATGTTTGACCTAATGGGCAAGAAGTTTGATGCCATATCGGTAGGCATTCCCGACTTCTCGCATTTTCCGGCAACCATGCTGGCTATTACCCAGGGTAAAGGGGTGTATGTAGAAAAACCGCTGGCGCAAACCTTTCGTGAAATAGAACTGCTGATGCAGGCCGAAGCGAAATATAAGGTGCCCTGCCAAATGGGCAACCAGGGCCATAGCGAAGAAAACTACTTCCAGTTTAAAACCTGGGTCGAAGCCGGCATTATAAAAGATGTAACAAGCATTACAGCTTTTATGAATAACTCGCGCCGCTGGCATGGCATGGTGGTAAACGGGCCACTTACGGCAGAGCCTGTACCCGATACGCTTGACTGGGACAAGTGGATATCGTCGGCCCCATTCCGCGATTACAACAAAGGGTACATCAATGGCGAATGGCGCAGCTGGTACGGCCTGGGCAATGGCGCCCTGGGCGACTGGGGAGCACATATTGTAGATACCGCGCATGAGTTTTTGCACCTTGGCCTGCCCACCGAAGTAAACGCGGTAGCGCTGGAGGGTCACAGCCCGTATATCTTCCCACAGGCATCCACGCTACTGTTCAAATTCCCCGCCCGTAAGGGAATGCCGGCGCTGGATATTACCTGGTACGATGGTGTAAAGAACCTGCCCCCGCTGCCAGATAATTTTGGCAGTGCCGTTACCGCCGATAATATTCCGCCGCCTTCTGCCGGCTCTGCTGCTGCAGCCAAGCTGCCCCCAGGCAAAGTAATTTATGGCAAAGACATCACCTTCAAAGGAGGTTCGCATGGGTCGGCGCTGCAAATGCTACCCTCCGATGCAGCAAGGCAATGGATTACCAAACTGCCCGAGGTACCCAAAAGCCCGAGCAACCATTTTGCCAATTTCCTGAAAGCCTGCAGAGGCGAAGAAACCTGCCGGTCGCGCTTTGCCGTGTCGGGGCCCTTGTGCCAAATGATGAACCTGGGTGTAATAGCCCAACAGCTGAATGCGCAACTGAAGTTTGACCCGGCTGAGAAAAAGGTTACCAACAACAATGCCGCCAACGATTTGCTGCAGGGACCTCCTCCCCGTAAAGGCTGGGAGCAGTTTTATAAGATTTTACCCGATTGTAGGATGTAAAGAACCAGGAATAAATCGTTGGGGTTACTTCCCGGCATCTTTCCGTCGTTCACGCCTTCCCGGCAATTAATCGGTAACAATGCAAAACGGATATGACTTTGAGCAATTACATTTGAAGTAGACGCTAATTATATGACATCCCGCCGCAACTTCCTCAAACACAGCAGCCTGGCAAGTGCCGGTATGCTGCTTTCTGCCACTGGTTTTACCGCCGCCAGCTATCGCCGCATCATAGGCGCCAACGACCGCGTGCAGGTAGGCGTGGTGGGCTTTAGCGACCGCTTTAAAGATGCATTGTTCCCCAGCTTTTTGGACCACCATAAAGAGCTGAACTTTGACATAGTAGCCCTAAGCGACCTGTGGCGCCTGCGTCGCGATGAAGGGCGCGAATACATTGGCAGCCGGGTTGGCCACCCCATTGGCATTTACATCAACAACGAGGCTATGTACAATGCCAAAGAGGTAGATGCCGTTATCATCAGCACCGCCGACTTTCAGCATGCCGTGCATACCATAGAAGCCGTAAAAGCCGGCTGCGATGTGTATGTGGAGAAGCCCTTTGCCGAAACCATGGCCGACAACCGGGCTGCCTTGAAAGCTGTACAGGAAAGCGGCCGCATTGTGCAGGTGGGCTCGCAACGCCGCAGCGGGCCGGCATACCATGCGGCCAACGAGTATATCAAAGCCGGCAAGTTTGGCGATATAACCATGGTGGAATTTTTATGGAACGTAAACCAGCCGGGCCGGTGGCGCAGGCCTGCCCTGGTAGCCAAACTGCAGCAGCAGGATATTGACTGGAAACGCTTTCTCATCAACCGGCCCAATGATAGCTACGACCCGCGCAAATACCTGGAGTACCGCCTGTTTTGGCCCTACAGCTCGGGCATGCCCGGCCAGTGGATGTGCCACCAGATAGACACCGTGCATTGGTTTACAGGCCTCAATTTTCCGCGTAGCGTGGTGGCAAATGGCGGCATTTATTTTTGGAAAGATGGCCGTCAAAACTGGGATACCATGACCGCCGTGTTTGATTATGGTCCTGCCAATGATATGGCAAAAGGCTTCCAGGTAATATTCAGCAGCCGCATGCACAATAGTGCTGATGGCATAAAAGAAGCCTACTTCAGCAACGGCGGCGAACTGGACCTGATAGCCAATAAGGTGAGCCCCAAAGGTGGACTGCAGGAAAAGGAAGCAAGCGCCATGGGCCTGAAACCCAACCTGCTACCGGCCGGCGAGCTTGCCACCGAAGCCCTGAAAGCCGAAACCGGCGCCACCATGGGGGGCGACCCCCTTACCAGCCGCCATATGCGCAACTGGATGGAATGTATCCTGAACCGCAAGCAGCCCAATGCTTCGGTAGAAGCCGGTTATTGGCATAGTGTTGCCAGCATTATGACCAATGCTTCTGTGCGCACCGGGCAAAAAGCCACCTTTGATGAAAAGGGCCAGAAAGTGCTTGCCGGCGGACGTGAATTCACGCTGTAGCTACTGCGCCACCTCAGTTTCTATTACAATGTTTAAACACCTATTTTTTTGCTGAAAACACGGCAATGATAAGCCTTTGCCGTTAACCCGGCATGACAGCCGTCATGTTCTTCTTTTTTTTGCCCGGCTACCTTTACGCCGCATAAAACCGATGCTTTTTTTGACCTGTTTGCCTTCGCAGATGCATTGGCAGGGTAAAAAACAGGCAGGTATCATGAAACTCTCTTTATGAAGAAAGGCGCCCATACCGCAGAACTGCCCGCAGCCGATCCGCGGGTGAAGTTGATAGCGGCCAAAATGAAAAAAGAGCACTACAGACCCGATGCCCTGATTGAAGTGCTGCATACCGCCCAAAGCGCATACGGCTACCTGCCATTGCCGGTGCTTGCCTATATAGCAAAAATGCTGAAACTGCCACCGGCACGGGTGTACTCTACCGTAACGTTCTACCATTTCTTTTCGCTAAAAAGCAAAGGCGAACATACCTGCCTGGTGTGTACCGGTACCGCCTGCTATGTAAAAGGGGCTAAAGCCATACTGGACGAACTGGAAAAACTGTTTGGCCTGCACGCCGGACAAGTAACGCCCGATGACAAGCTGGGTGTGCAAACCGCACGCTGCATTGGCGCCTGTGGCCTGGCTCCTGCCGTGGTGGTAGACGAAGAAGTGCTGGGCAAAGTGCTGCCCGGTGCAGTGGTGGAAAAAATAAACAGCAAACTGGAAGCCGTATGACACGACACGAACTGCATGCCCTCATTCATGGCGAAAAAGCACGGGTGGCCGAACAGGGCAAAAAAATGAAGATAGCCGTATGCTGCGGCGCCGGTTGCATATCCAGCGGATCGGAAGAAGTACTGAAAAAACTGCAGCAAGAAATTGCGGCCCGTGGCCTGCAAAACGAAGTGGAGATTATTCCGACCGGATGTATGGGGCCTTGCAACCAGGGTCCGCTGGTAAAGTTTTTGCCCGACTACACCATGTACCAAAAGGTAGACTGCGAAAACATACAACAAGTAGTAGAAAGCCAGCTGATAAAAAAAGAACCACTGGAAAGCCTGATGCTGTTTAACGACAGTCGCGACAAGCCGTTTACCGATGCCCGCGAAGATCCATTTTACAAAAGGCAACTTAAAGTAGCACTGCGCGATTGTGGCGATGTGAATCCTGAAAGCCTGGAAGAATACCTATTGTACGAAGGCTATAAAGCCCTTGACAAGGTGCTGTTTGAAATGACGCCCGAAGAGGTGATAGCTGAGGTAAAGCAAAGCCGCATACGGGGCCGTGGCGGGGCAGGCTACCCCACCGGCCTTAAGTGGGAAACGGTGTACAAATATGTGAGCCCGCAGAAATATGTGATTTGCAACGGCGACGAAGGCGACCCCGGTGCCTTTATGGACCGCAGCGTGCTGGAAGGCAACCCCCACAGGCTGCTGGAAGGTATGGCCATAGCCGGATACGCTATAGGTGCAAGCAAAGGCTATGCCTACATACGCGGCGAATACCCCCTGGCTATAAAACGCATAGAACTGGCCATCAAGCAAGCCCGCAAACTAGGCCTGCTGGGCAACAACATATTAGGTACCGAATTCAGCTTTGACATAGAGGTGCGCATAGGCGCAGGCGCCTTTGTATGCGGCGAAGAAACTGCCTTGATTGCCTCTATCGAAGGCAAGCGTGGCACCCCAAGCCCGCGCCCACCCTACCCCGCCGAAAGCGGCCTGTGGGGCAAGCCAACCCTTATCAACAATGTGGAAACCCTGGCCTCCATTGCACCCATTATACTGCAGGGCGGCGAGTGGTACAGCGATATTGGCACCCCCAAAAGCGCAGGCACTAAAGTATTTGCACTGGCCGGTAAAATAAAATATTCGGGACTGATAGAAGTGCCCATGGGTACCACCCTGCGCGAAGTAGTATTCGACATTGGTGGTGGTATGCAGGGCGATGCCGAGTTTAAAGCCGCACAAACCGGTGGCCCATCGGGTGGATGTATACCTGCAAGCCACCTGGATGTAAAACTCGACTACGAAAGCCTGACAGCACTGGGTTCTATCATGGGCTCCGGAGGCCTGATCGTAATGGACACCAACAGCGATATGGTAGACGTGGCACGATACTTCATGGAGTTTTGCATGGATGAAAGTTGTGGCAAATGTGTACCCTGCCGTGTAGGCACCAAAATGATGCACGATATACTCCAGAAAATATGTGACAATGAGGCCAGCGTGCTGGATGTAGAGCGCCTGGAAGAACTTGCCATATATGTAAAAGAAGCAAGCCTGTGTGGCCTGGGAGGATCGGCACCAAACCCGCTGCTGAGCACGTTGCGCCATTTCAGGCACGAATACGATGAAAAAGTAACCACCGAACGTGAGTGGGTTTAACAGCTACGTCAACTACCGTACGTCATGACAACCATTTCTGTAATAATAGACGACAAAAAAATAGATACCCCGCCAGGTAAAACCATATTGGAAGTATGCCGCACCCATGGCATTGAAATACTCACCATGTGCCACCTGAATGGCCTGGGCGATACCGGCGCCTGCCGCCTGTGCCTGGTGGAAATAGAAGGCACCAACAGGTTGCTGAGTGCCTGCACCACCAAGGTGACGCCCAACATGATTATTCGTACCGCTACCGAGCGCATACGCAAATACCAGCGTATAACGGCCGAATTGTTTTTTGCCGAACGCAACCACGTATGCGCCGTATGTGTAGCCAATGGTAAGTGCGACCTTCAAAAACTGGGCTACCAGGTAGGTATGGACAATATACGCTACCCGCACCTGTTTCCGCAATGCAATGTAGACACTTCGCACCCCTGGTATGTGTTGGACCACAACCGATGCATTATGTGCACCCGCTGTGTACGTACCTGCCGCGAGGTAGAAGGCGCCTATAACTGGGACGTGATGGGCCGCGGCCACGACGTACGCATCATCAGCGATTTTAATACACCCTGGGGTGAAAGTACTACCTGCACCAGCTGCGGCAAATGCCTGCATGCATGCCCCACCGGCGCCATTTGGCCCAAAGCCATTGTGCAGGGCCAGCTGGAAAAGAAACCACAGCTTATTGGCGAACTGGTAGAAAGACGTAAAATGAACCTCTAATACCGGCGGGCTGCAGCAAGGCAACTACCGTTGGGTAAAAATTATATCATGAGCGAAAGAAAGAAAATTGCCACCGTATGGCTGGGCGGCTGCTCGGGCTGCCATATGAGCCTGCTGGATATAGATGAACGCCTGCTGGATTTGGCAAAGCTGGCCGATATTGTGAAGTGCCCCATAGTGGACCACAAAGAACTGCCCGAGGTAGACATTACCCTGGTGGAAGGCGCCATTACCAGCGACGAGCACCTGCACGAAATACGCAACATACGCCGCAAATCAAAAGCTGTAGTGGCCCTGGGCGACTGTGCTGTAATGACCAACGTAACAGGCATGCGCAACTACTTTAACCTGCAGGATGTAATAGACACCGCTTATGTGCATGCCGCCAGCGACGATGGACAAGGCAAGGTGCCCAACCATGCCGCACTGCTAAAACTGCACCAAAAAGTATACGCACTGCACGAGGCCGTAAAAATTGACTTTGTAATACCCGGTTGTCCGCCCAGCGCAGACACCATCTTCTATGTGCTCAATGAGTTTTTGAACGACCGTGTACCCGATCTGAACGAAGTAAAAAAACTAAAATATGGATAGCGCCAATACCAAACAGATACTCATTTCGCCGGTAACCCGCATAGAGGGGCATGCCAAAATAACCCTGGTACTCGATGATGCCGGGCAGGTAAGCAATGCCATGTTTCATGTAAACGAGTTTCGTGGCTTCGAAAAGTTTTGCGAAGGGCGCATGTACACCGAAATGCCCACCATAACCCCACGCATTTGCGGTATATGCCCCATTAGCCACTCGCTCAGCAGCGTAAAGGCCTGCGAAATGATACAGGGTATACAGCCCGCCCATACCGGCAACCTTATCCGGCGCCTCATTCACCTGGGGCAGAATATCTCCTCGCACGCTTTGTCGTTCTTTCACCTGAGCGCCCCCGACTTTTTGCTGGGCTACGACAGCGACCCTGCCACGCGCAACATTTTGGGCCTGGCAGCCAAATACCCCGACCTGGCACGACGGGGCATCCGCTTCCGGCAGTTTGGCCAGGAAATAAGTGAACGCATTACCGGCAAAAAAATACATATCATGGGCCTCGCCCCGGGTGGCATGGCCTTTCCGCTTACCGAAGATGCCCGCAAAGCTCTGCTGGGCTGGACGCTGGAAGCGCTGGAAACTGTGCAAATTGGCCTCGATATCATCAAGTCGTTTATGGAAGAAAACTACGAGATGGTGAGCACCTTTAGCACCACGCCCACTATGTACCTGGGCACCGTGGGCAAGCATGGCGAGCATGAGCTGTACGAAGGTAAATTGCGCTGGGTAGATGCCGAAGGCAACATCATAGCCGACCAGGTAGACCCTGCCGATTACCTGAAATACATTGCCGAACGATCGGTTGATTTTTCTTATTTGAAATATCCATACTACAAGCCGTTTGGCATTAACGAAGGCATTTACCGTGTAGGGCCGCTGGCCAGGTTAAATGTGTGCAGCCAAATGAAGACCCCGCAGGCACAGAAGGAATTTGAACACTTCCGTTCGCTGGCAGGCGGCAAGCCGGTGCATGGCACGTTCTACTTTCATTATGCCCGCCTCATAGAAGCGCTAAGCAATGTAGAAGAAGCTGAGCGCCTGCTGAACGACCCAGCCATTACGGGCGAAAACATTCAGTCGTTTGGCCGCTGGAACCACCACGAAGGCATAGGCAGTTGCGAAGCGCCGCGGGGCACCCTCTTCCACCATTACATTACCGACGACAGCGGCAAGCTGACCAAAGTGAATATGCTGATAGCCACCGGGCAAAACAACCCCAGCATGAACCAAAGCATACTGGATGTGGCCCGCCAATATGTAAAAGGCGAAAAGGTGAGCGAAGGCATGCTGAACCGCGTAGAAAGCGCCATCCGCTGCTACGACCCCTGCCTGAGCTGCAGCACCCATGCCATGGGCCAAATGCCCATGGTGGTGGAACTGCAGGATAAGCAGGGAAATATCGTTCGCACTATTGAGCGCAACTAGCCCTTTGAATTTTTAACCAACATCCGCTCCCGTGTCACCGATAGGGACACGGCAGTTTGGCGCGCCCTATTGCCGCCGTGTCCGGCAGCGGGCAGCAATAAAGCCAATGTTTAACCATGGGCACCATGCTCTCGGTAAGCATTAGGGCCGAGACACGGCTTGGGCAGTTTGGGCGGCCGTTCCTGTATCTCCGATAGGGACCGCCACTCTCATGTATCCGATAGGGGCACGGGAGTTTGGCAGTCGCATCATCCCGAAGGGATGAAATGTTTATAGAAAACGAAAGACAAAAGAATGCTGCGACCCCAAAGGGGTCGAATGTCTTGGTCATAACGCCTCACGTATTAGGCTTTTCTTTGGGGCTTTCGGGTTTATGCAACATACTGCCAACGCATTTTATTCGAACGGGTTCGGGTGTAGCATGCTGCTCCCGTGTCTCCGATAGGGATACGGCAGTTTGGTGCGCCCTATTACCGCCGTGTCCGGCAGCGGGTAGAAATAAGGCGTACGCTAACCGATAGGCATATTGGCTCTGGCAATCTTTTGGAGCCGAGGCACGGCTTGGACTGATTTATTCTCATTTATCGCCAACATGCCTTGGCCAAATCAGTTGCCCCCATCTTTGCAAAGGTCATAAGGCAATAAATGCAATTGAAGAAACTGTTTAAATGGACCAGACGCATCCTGCTGTGGGCTTTCATTCTGCAGTTTGTGTATATACTTTTAATTTGGGTGTTCAACCCGCCCATTACGCTCACCCAACTTGGCAGCGTACTGGGTGGCCAAGGGCTCAAACGCGATTACGTATCCTATAGCAGCATGAGCCCCTACGCCCCGCTGGCCGTAATGGCCGCCGAAGACCAGCTATTTCCCGACCACAACGGTTTTGACTGGAAGAGCATTGAAAAAGCCATGGCTTACAACAAGCGCAAACCGGGCCGTGTCCGTGGCGCCAGCACCATTAGCCAGCAGGTGGCCAAAAACGTGTTTTTGTGGCAGGGCCGCAGTTGGGTGCGCAAAGGCTTTGAAGTGTATTTCACCTTCATGATTGAGCTGCTGTACAGCAAGCGTCGCATTATGGAGCTTTACCTGAACGTGGCGCAAATGGGCGATGGCATCTATGGCATTGAAGCTGCCTCAAGAGCCTATTTTGGCAAAAGCGCCTCCAAGCTCACCCGCGCCGAAGCGGCACAAATAGCTTCATGCCTGCCTAACCCCGTGCGCTTTCCGGTAAAGCCAATGAGCAAATACGTGGCCCGCAGGTACCCCTGGGTAATGCGGCAGATGAATAACCTGGAAGGCGACCCCGAAGTGCAACAACTTTTAGGGTCTGCTAAATAAGTGCTCAGTAAATTGCAATTGTCACTACTTCCCGTTTGCTTTGCTGCCTTTAGGTTGTAGCCTTTTAAAGCAACAAGTATTGCTTTCGATAGCAAAATTTAAGTCAGTGGTAAAAACCACCTTGGAACGAACCGGGAAAAGTGCTCACTGCCCAAGACACCCTTATTTCCCCTCCATTCTGTCGGCATATTCCTTATTGCCCAGCCTAAAGTAGAGCGGCAGGCGGGTTGCCTTCTGCACCTGTAGTTCACGGTTGCAAAACCAGCCCTGGGTTTCTACCATCCGTGCGGCAGAAAGCCTGAAAACGGGGCGGAACAATGCCGTATCGCGTACGGGCATGGAAAAGGCAGGATAGGTTTTGCCGTTACCAGCCTGAACTTTTTTATAATTATGGCTTTGCCAAACCAATACCCCGGTTTGCTGAGCCGGGCAGCCAACCGAAATGGTTAGGCCTGCGCAAATGACCAGCACAAATAAAAAGGTACGCATACTCAAGATGGGCAAAATTACTGCCCAACCTGCATGGTTTGCCGCTTTTGTGGCAAATTTGCTGCCGTTAAAAGGCCCAAAGGGCTAACAAGGTATTTAAACAATATTCTCCACCGGATGGCACTCTCGCAATCGCTACAGCAAAGGCAGCAGCTAAAAATGCTGCCCCAGCAAATACAGCTCATGAAACTGCTGCAGGTGCCCACTGCCAACCTGGAGGATCGCATTAAGGAAGAACTGGAAGAAAACCCTGCCCTGGAACTGGGCGAAGACGGACTAACTACCGAAACCGATGACCTGGAACAGGGCGATTACGACCAGCCCGAAGATGCAGAGGCTGGCGACGAGATAGATGAAGATTACGACACCCTGGAAATAAGCGACTACGATACCGATGACGAGATAGCCGAATACCGCCTGCGCGACGACAACTACCCCGAAATGGACGACAAGCAGGTGATGCCCTACAAGGCCGAAACCAACTTTCACGACCTGCTGGTAACCCAGCTGGGCATGCTGGAACTGGATGAACGACGCATGAAAATTGCCGAGCAAGTGGCTGGCAGCATAGACGACGATGGCTACCTGCGCCGCGAAACTGCCTCAATAGTAGACGACCTGGCTTTTAGGCAAAATGTTATAACCAACGAAGTGGAGGTGGAAGAACTGCTTAAGCAGATACAGCAGTTTGACCCGGCGGGCGTGGGCGCCCGCAATCTGCAGGAGTGCCTGCTGCTGCAACTACAGCGCCAGCGTGCCGAGGGTAAAGACGTGGACCAGGCATATAAAATCATTCAGCAGTACTTTGACGAGTTTACCAAAAAGCATTTCGAAAAAATACAGCGTGGCCTGGGCATAGATGATGACAGGCTTAAAGAGGTAATGGGGCAAATATTGAAGCTGAACCCGAAGCCAGGAGGCAACCTGAGCGAGCTAAACAAGGCCGAAAACTTTGTAATCCCCGACTTTTTCATCTATAACAACGCCGGCAAACTGGAGCTTACGCTAAATGGCAAAAACGCTCCAGACCTGCGCATTAGCGATGGCTATAAAGACATGCTACGCGACTACGAAAAGGGGGCAAAAAAGGATAAACGGCAAAAAGAGGCAGTTACCTTCATCAGGCAAAAGATAGATGCGGCTAAGTGGTTTATCGACATCATAAAACAGCGCCAGGAAACCCTGTACAATACGATGTATGCTATTATGATGCATCAGCAGAATTTCTTTATTACTGGTGACGAAACCACCCTGCGCCCCATGATACTGCGCGATATTGCCGAAAAAACCGGGCTGGATATAAGTACCGTTAGCCGCGTGGCCAACAGCAAGTTTGTACAAACGGAATTTGGCACCTATCGCCTAAAGTTCTTTTTTAGCGAAAGCCTGAGCACCGAAAGCGGCGAAGAAGTAAGCACCCGCGAGGTAAAGAAAATACTGAGCGACATGGTGGAGGCAGAAGACAAACGCAACCCGCTGAGCGATGATGTGCTTACCGACATGCTGCGCGAAAAAGGTTACAACATAGCCCGCCGTACGGTGGCTAAGTACCGCGAACAACTGAACCTGCCTGTGGCTCGCCTGCGCAAAGAATTGTAGGCCGCACTTGCACCATCCTTATTGAAAAAGCCTGTGGGACACTCCAACTGATGCAACCAATAAATAACGAACTAAGCATACAACACCCGCCCCTGTTGCGCGGTATGGCCCAGTCAATTTCGTACCTGTTTCATCCACTATGGATACCAGCTGCAATGGCCTGGTGGCTGGTTTTTCGCCACCCGCTGTATGCGCTGGTGCTGCCCGACCATACATCGCTACGCCTGTTTGTAATGGTAGTGGTAAACACCGTACTATTTCCGGCTGCAGTGGCCTTTTTACTATGGCGCCTTGGCTTTGTAAAAAGCCTGCAAATGGAAACAAGCCGTGAGCGTATTATTCCGCTAAACATATCGCTCATCTTCTACTTTTGGGCATATTACGTAAGTCGCAACTTTGAGGGTACACCAGCTGCCCTGCAACAATGGATGCTGGGTGTGTTTATCAGCAGCTGCGCCACCATGTTCCTCAATATCTTTTTTAAGGTAAGCATGCACACGGTAGCCATGGGCGGGATGGCAGCTTTTTGCCTGCTGCAGCAGGCTGCCGATGCCCATTGGCCGCATTGGTGGCTCATAGCCTCTGTGCTGGTGGCGGGCATTACCGGTACAGCCCGAATCATTCGTCATGCCCATAGCCCTGGAGAAATTTATGCCGGATACATGGCAGGCGCCTTATGTCAGATGGCAGCATGGTTTATTGCAGCTGGGTAAAAATTGAGATTCCACCGGTGTCCATTTCATAAGCAGCTATCCTTTTCAACTGCCCATTTTTGGTGGCAAAATGCATTATTCAGTTTTTACCCTTAACAGTAGCGCTGAATAAAATAATTTCAGGCTTCTATATGCCTGTTGTGGTAAAGTAAATCGCTCCATTGGTTGCTGCTCATAGCGCTGTGAGCAAATAGTTATTTAATTAATGTAAAGAGCTATTTTTTCCAGTGCAGGTAACTGTACGCCAGTGCCGGAAGTATAACCCATGTGAGCCAGGCGAAAGCAGTGCCTAACAAAGCCCACAACAGCAGGGTTACCATAAGTAAAAACAAAGGGTATGCAATAAGCAGCAGGCCAAACAAAACGCTATCGAAAAAAACAGTGCCTTTTGTAAAACGCTCAACAGCATAACGAACAGGCAAGTAAACAGGTGCGTGCAATACAGCGCCCAGCATGGCCGGCATAAAAAACAAGGCCCGCAGCCATTCGGGGTGTGCATGGCTATTGGTTGGCCCCATGTTTTGCAGGTGCAGCAGTTGGCGGCCCATTTCGGCATTTACCCGCAGTATGCAGTTGGCCGAGTCTACATCTCCGCCAATTTCTTTGCCAAACCGGTCGCCCATGCGCATATCCATCGTTTTGCCGTAGGTACTAAACGATGAATAACCCAACCACAAGGGTAATACCTGCACATCAACTCCCTCCTTCCAGCAACTCTGTAAAATGCGAGCTGCCCCCTTCTTAAGCGGCAGCAGCAGTTCTTTTTGGTGCACGCACACACCCTCTACAAATATGAGCAGAATGCCGCCATTGCGCAATAACTCCTGGCTCTTACGAAAGGTTTCATCATTCTGGGCCATATTTTCTTTTCCCTCGCTCATTCGAAAAATTGGAATCATTTTGAGCTGCTCCAGCAAAGCCCGTACCCAAGGCTTTGTAAAGGCATCTCCCCGGGCAATAGAATGAACCGGCTGAACAAATTGTGTATCAATGTGCAAAGCATCAAAAAACGAGTTGGGGTGCGTACAGGCAATAAGCAAGGGGCCCTTAAAGGAAAATGCCTCTTTGTGGTGATACCTGTATTTACGCACAAAAAAGCGTAGCGCAATGCGCACAACCTGTTTCAGAAACCGATAAAGCATGGGGTGAAAATAAGGATAGCGGCCATTTGCCGTACACAGGTCTTAAATTGGCGAGCCCCGGCATTGCTGCCAGGGCCCTTTTTTACGAACAAGCAATCGAAACAAAACCCGGATTAGGCCGGTAACTTCAGGCAGTTTTGGGAGAAGCCATTATTACTTCGGCAGGTAGGCCCGAAGCATATTTTTCAAAGTTTTGACGAAACAGGCCCGCCAGCATATTGGCTTGCCTGTCGTATGCCTCGCGGTTGGTCCAGGTATAGCGCGGATTAAGGAGCGTAAATGGCACTCCGGGGCAGGTTTTGGGCATATGCAGTCCAAATACCGGGTGCGTTTCGTATCCCACATTTTCCAGCCTGCTATGCAGCACCGCTGATATCATAGCCCGTGTATAGGCCAGGTTTATGCGCCTGCCTGTGCCGTATGGCCCACCCGTCCAACCGGTATTTATAAGCCATACATTGGCCTGGTGCTGTCGCATACGTACACCCAGCATTTCGGCATAGCGGCCGGCATGCAATGGCAAAAAAGGTGCGCCAAAGCATGCACTAAAAGTGGCTTTGGGCTCGCTAACGCCCGCCTCGGTACCTGCCACCCTTGCGGTGTATCCGCTTACAAAATGATACATGGCCTGTGCAGGAGTGAGCTTGCTAATAGGTGGCAGCACACCATAGGCATCGCATGTAAGGAAGAATATATTGCGCGGATGTTGGCCTTGCGCAGGGTAGGCAGCGTTGCCTATATAATGCAGCGGGTAGCTTACACGTGTATTTTCGGTAATGGCTTTGCTGGAAAAATCGATGGTATGTGTGCCCTCGAAAAAGCAGGTGTTTTCAACCAACGAGCCCTCGCGTATAGCTGCAAAAATTTGAGGTTCTTTTTCCTCGGTAAGGTCAATGCATTTGGCATAACAGCCTCCTTCAAAGTTGAAAATACCCTCATCGGTCCAGCCGTGCTCGTCATCGCCTATCAGCAAGCGGTTAGGGTCGGCGCTCAGGGTGGTTTTACCTGTACCGCTCAGGCCAAAAAAGATTGCCGTATCGCCGGCCTCGTCCATATTGGCCGAGCAGTGCATACTAAGCACATTGCGTTGATGCGGCAGCAGGTAGTTCAGCACAGTAAAGATGCCCTTCTTTATTTCGCCGGTATAGCCGGTGCCGCCAATGAGTATGGTTTTGTGGGCAAAGGAAATAATGGCAAAATGGGGGCTGCGTGTACCATCGAGCAATGGGTCGGCTTCAAAGCCCGGTGCTTGCAATATCGTCCATTCGGGGCTGAACTGACTGAGTTCGGTTTCAGCAGGGCGCAAAAACAAATTGTAGGCAAACAGGTTGCACCAGGGTGTTTCGTTTACTACCCTGATGCGCAACTGAAAATCGGGATGGGCGCATGCTATGCAGTCGCGTACCCACAACTCTGGCAGCGCCGACATATATGCGGTCAACTTTGCACGCAGGTTCAGAAAATAAGATTCGTCTATTGGAATATTGAACTGATTCCAGTTGACAGTGCAGGCGGTTTCATGGTCTTTTACTATGAATTTATCCTGCGGGCTGCGACCTGTAAACTTACCTGTATGTACGCATAAGGCGCCGTTATCGCTCAATTCGCCCTGGTGGCGGTAAACCGTTTGCTCCGCAAGCAGCTGTGGGCTAAGCTGGTAATGAATATGGCTGTTGCGAACACCCAAGTTGCGCAACGCAAATAATGGCGCGTCTACTGCGGTCATTTCCATAAAAAAAGCAAGCAATCGTTAATCGTAGCGACTGCAAACATAGACCGGGTGCAAAAACCCATACTCCAATTTCATGGTTTCCAAACGGCAATTCGTTCAATATCTAAGCTTGATTGATAGATAAATGTCAAACAGGCATTTTGGCATTGACGCAATCAAAAATTTTTAACGCAATCGTTTGCGGAATTGAAATTTTCGAACTATGTATTTCCTACACAGGTATTCCGCCTATTGCAAAATAAGAAACGATGAAAGCAATGACCAGTAGAACTACCCCAAACATGGTAACCAGCCGCCCGAGACGCAATTTTTCGTTTTGCCCTGTAAGGTGGCCTATGTACCACTGCCACCCGCCAATGGCCAGCATAGCCACCGCCAGCACCGTTATGAGCGATAATAATGCGCCAAAAGCTGTTCTCACATCCAGCAACCAGTTAATCATGAATTATCCTCCCGTTTTTTTGCTTTGAGTATATCCATTTTTTTGCAGCCAGGCCAGCACCTTATCGCGGTGGTCGCCCTGAATGAGTATTTCGCCATCCTTTACAGAACCCCCTGTACCACAGGCATTTTTTAGCTGTTTGCCCAAGGCTTCCAGTTCGGCTTCAGGCCCTTGGTATCCCTGAACAATTGTAACGGCCTTGCCGCCGCGGTGTTTGGTTTCGAGCCAAATGCGCAGGCGCTGATGTGCAGCAGCCAAGGCAGCATTATCCGCCTGCGGCTCCTGCCGGGCCATGGTATCAGGATTGGTGCTGTACACCAGCCCCCCGAGGGCAGCTAGGCCTGTGAGTTTTTGTTTCTTCATGCTAAAAAGTATACACTGCAAAGAAAAGTTATACTCAGCAGCATTCAGGCGCCGGCTGGTACCCCTGTTGGTTGGAACTTATAACCGGTTTGTTCTATCACCTCAATAAAAGGATCGAAGTTTTCGGCCGTGGCGCCGGAGGGAAAAGTTTTAAGATCTATCATAGGGTATTTCCGCAACACTGGTCGGTACAGTTCCAGGTCTTCTAATCCAAATCCGGAAAAACCTTTGCTCCAAACGGCTATATCCAAATCACTGTAAGGATGCCCATTTCCACGGGCATACGATCCAAATACCATCATGCGCTCGGGAGTAAGGCCAAGCACAGAGAGTTCGTCATAAACGCCTTGCAATACTTTATTTAGATTCTTTCGAGTAAGCATTGCCGTAATTCTTCTATTTTTTCACCTGATTTTCAACGTAGCTATTGGTTGCCTGAGTGCTCAATTTAAATGTGTAATCAGGATACCTACCCTCAATATGGATAATCCGGAGCATACTGACCCCCTTACGGGCAGTAGATTTTTCATGTGATGCATAGATGCAGAACTGCCAATACGGCGGATGCTGACCCCTCTAATGGTTATTTCAGGCTGAGTACGGG